>ERZ779637.33-NODE-33-length-91740-cov-19.508415_pt1 | contig 91740 bp, 81 predicted proteins | sample MGYA00514196_ERZ779637 | MGnify/ENA primary metagenome ERZ779637 (study PRJEB29562, sample SAMEA4376700) | mouse gut metagenome | isolation source: Cecum | study: EMG produced TPA metagenomics assembly of the A DSS colitis mouse model was used to assess the...
GGAGCAGACAAAAGGATAAGAAAGGTAGTTCAGTGTTCGGTTTTGAGGGTATGGGTTCAAAGTATATTTTATAGGCAGGTTGTTACCTGCTTTTTTTTGTAAAAAAAATAATTTTTTTTCAGATAATAGTATGTTTTTTTGAGAATATATGTTATAATATCTCTACTGAGTCACGTCGAAGGGACTTATGGGCATAAAATGTGAGGTGGAAGACATGGATACAAAAATTTTACTGGAAAATGGAACAAACGAGTTGGAGATTCTGGAGTTTATCGTTGATGGGAATTATTATGGCATCAACGTGGCGAAAGTCAAAGAGATCATTGGTTATCTGGAACCTACGCCGATTCCAAATGCACATCCCAGCATCGAGGGCGTGTTCATGCCGAGAGATCGTATGATTACGGCCATTGATCTGATGAACTGTCTGCAAAGAGGGCAGATGGAGAAAAAGGGCCTATTTATTATCACGAATTTCAATAAGTTGGACATTGCCTTTCATGTTGAGCAGGTAATAGGTATACATAGAGTGACGTGGAAGGATATTATCACGCCCAATGCAACCTTGTCCGACGCAGAGAGCGGCGTGGCCAGCGGCATCGTCAAGATCAGCGACAGGCTGATTGTGATTCTCGATTTTGAGAAGATTGTGACTGATATTTCTCCTGAGACAGGGTTGAAGATATCCGAGATAGCAGAATTGGGTCCCCGTGAGAGAAGTGTGGTTCCTATTCTGATTGCGGAGGATTCCCAGCTGTTGAACAAGTTGATCGTGGACTGTCTGAATAAGGCAGGATACACCAATATTACTCATACAGCCAATGGTCAGGAGGCTTATGACTATATTATGGCAGGGGTAGCAGCAGGCAATCTGGAACAGAGGGTGAGGTGTCTGATTACCGATATAGAGATGCCCCAGATGGATGGACACCGCTTGGTGAAACTGCTGAAGGAGGACGACAATACAAAGCATATCCCGATCATCATTTTCTCCTCTCTGGTAAATGAGGAGATGAAGAGAAAGGGCGAGGCCCTGGGGGCGGATAAGCAGCTGTCAAAACCTGAAATTGTCAATCTGGTTCATGCCATTGATGAGTTGTTGAATAGTTCAAAGCAATAGATAAGGCGCAATGCATATTTTCTATTGTAGTGAATAAGGAAAAGCCGGGACTCCCGGCTTTTTTCGTGAAAAGGCAGGTAATAGGTGTGGAAGGATGGGTATTGGAGAAGTTACAGCAATCTGATATGCTTCTGATTGGGATTGGCGAGGAATTTGAGGAACGCTCTTTTCTGAAAGCACAGCCGGAATATGAAAAAGGTGCGGAGTATCTGGAACAGATGGAGCGGCTTGACTTGCTGCCGCTGTTGGCGGATGGGATTATCAGAGGCAAGGGTCGGGCGGTGACGGCACTTCAAAGGCTGTATCAGGTTGTATCAGATAAGAATTATTTTCTGATAAGTACCTGTCAAACGGATATTTTGGAGCAGGCAGGGTTTCCAGCAAGTCGGGTAGTGACACCCTGTGGCACATTGGGTAAAAAGCAATGCATATGTGGCTGCGAGCAGAGCCTTGCGGAAGTGGGAGAAATTGAGCGGGCAGAACTGTATCATGCTATTTTGGACAGAAAACTGGAGTCTGACAGTTCGGGAACTTGTCCCCATTGCCACAGTGGAATGGCTCTGAATAATATCTATCTGGAAAAATATCTGGAGGGGGGGTATCAGGAGGATTGGATCCGATACACCAAATGGCTGCAGGGAACTTTGAACCGGAGAGTGTGCATTCTGGAACTGGGTGTAAATCTGGATTATCCCTCGGTAATTCGTTTCCCCTTTGAGAAGATGGGATATTATAATCAAAAGGCATTTTTGATTCGGGTGAACGAGAGATTGTATCATTTGACAAAGGAATTGCACGAAAGGGGTGCATCAATAGCAAAGAATGCTATTGACTGGCTCCTTATGGAAGATATATTATAGAAGTATTAGGTTGATGAATGGTTCACAATCGTCCAGAAATATTATAGGCAATTGCGAAAGATTCTCTGCAAGTGACCTGACTGGTCAATATATACAAAAACGGGCTCCGACGCAGTGGCAAGTCGCCCTTATTTTCAATATATTGCCCATCCACTGTTACCAGAAAGGGAGTTTCGCAATCGCCTGGAAACATTAATAAGAAAGGAGCGCTTTAGGCGTAGTTGAGATAAGATGGATTCCAATGAAGAGTACTTAGACCAATTACTGAAATCTTTGACAGGAGAGGATTCCTCTGGGGCTGCAGGAGGGACGGATGATTTGGATCAGGATGACGGGTTGGGAGATCTGCTCAACCAGTTTTCTGATGATATGGATAGTGTGCCCGGGGATCTGCTAAGTGGATTGCTGGGTAGTCCGGAAAACTTGCCGGAAGAACCGTCGCACATAGTGCAGGAGGATGAAGCAGAAGACGAGTCCGCAACACTTTCCGACATGTTACAGGATATGGCGGGGGAGGATGAGCCGGAGGAGGCTGTAGATATTTTGACGGAGATGCCGTCGGAGGAGTCGATCGAAGATGCCATAGAACAACAGCCCGCTTTTGCAGAATCCGAGCAGGCTGCTTTTGAGGCGCCTGAAACCTCTGATTCTGAACTAACGGAAGATTTTGGCCCGGCGACGGTTGAATTATCTGCCGATGACATGGAAGAGGATGATCTGGGAAGCCTGCTGGATAGCTTGGGAGCAGACGGTGACGAGGACGCGCAGGAGATTTCCAACCTGTTAGATATGGCAGAGCGCGACGAACCCGTGGACAACGTGGTGGATTCTCTGATGCAGGGCTTGAATCAGGAAGTATCTCAGGAAGAGGGGTATTCCGGGGATGATTTCCTGGGCGAGGACGCCATAGAGGAACTATTGGGCAGTCAGGGAAAAAAGAAGAAAAAGAAGGAGAAAAAGCCTCGCCGAAGTAAGAAGAAAAAGGGATTGCAGGAAATTGCGGTCGATATGCCGGAGGATGCCACTGAGTTGTCCGAAGACAATACGGATCTTTCACAGCAGGAGACGGGGAATGAATCTGCGGGAGGAGAGAAGAAACAGGGATTTTGGGGCAAGCTTCTGAACGCGCTGACTCAGGAGGAAGAGGAGGAAGAAGATCCGTCCGACCTTGTCAGTGATGAAAACGGGGAGATTCTGAAGGAACTGGACAAGGAAAAAAAGCAGGCTAAAGGGAAAAAGAAGAAAAAAGGAAAAGATAAAAAGACTGACGAAGCCGACGAGGACGAGGATTTTGAGGATACCTCCGACGCCAAGCAGAAAAAGAAGAAAAAAGAGAAGAAGCCAAAGAAGGAAAAGACGCCGGTTCCCGTTGAGGAATTGTCTCCCGGAAAGAAACTGTCCCTGAAAAAGGTTTTGCCTCTGGTGGCGGTGCTTCTGGTATTCTGTCTGGCTTATGTGATGGTCAGCCATCTGTATATCAACTATGTCAACAAACAGCGGGCAGAGGATGCCTATTATGCAGGCGATTATATGGAGTGTTATGGTCTGTTGCTGGGGCAGGAGTTGAATGACAGCCAGGAAGTGATGTTCCACAGGTCGGAACTGGTCTTGCAGATGGAGCGTATGAAGGGGAATTACCGAAGGCTGGTGTTGGAAGGGAAAGAACTGGAGGCACTGGATTATCTGGTACAGTGTATCTGCCAAAGAGAAGATAATTATCTACAGGGGCAGGAGTGGAACAGTCTGGATGTGGTAGAGGAAGCTTATGCAGGCATGATGGGACTGCTGACTGCCAACTATGGTCTGACAGAGGAGCAAGCCAAGGAGATTGCCGCACTGAAGAAAGATAAGGATTACACGATTGCTCTTTTGCTGGTGCTGGAGGGAATGGGATCCGATTCCTCAGATCAAGAGTCCGGTCAACAGGATCAGCCTGTTTCCTATGAGGATTTGCTGCCGGAGGAGGAAGAGGATTCAAATTCAGCATTTGTCGACACTTTGGAGTGATTAAGGAAACGAGTAGGAATATACACAGATGATTGCGATTATTGATTATGATGCAGGAAATATAAAGAGCGTGGAAAAAGCATTGACCCGGCTGGGGGAACAGGTAACTGTGACCAGGAACCCGGAGGAGATCCTGGGGGCATGCGGCGTGATCCTGCCGGGAGTGGGCGCCTTTGGGGATGCTATGGAGCGATTGAAGAGTTATGGGCTGGTGGAGACCATAGCGCAGGTGGCAGAGCGACGGATTCCTTTTTTGGGAATATGTCTGGGATTGCAGTTGATGTTTGAGAGCAGTGAGGAAAGTCCGGGTGTAAAAGGACTGGGGCTGGTGCCGGGCAGAATCCTGCGTATTCCGGATGACGGGGGACTTAAGGTGCCCCATATGGGGTGGAACAGCCTTAAATTTCCCCATGCAGGACGCCTGTTTAAGGGATTGCCTCAGGACTCCTATGTATATTTTGTGCATTCCTATTATCTACAGGCCGATGATAACAGTATTGTCACGGCTACCACCGAATACGGCACCCTGATTCATGCTTCAGTTGAAAAGGACAATATTTTTGCATGTCAGTTCCACCCGGAGAAAAGTTCGGGTGTGGGTATGAAGATTCTACAGAATTTTATAGCGGTGGTAAACGGAACAGATTGAGATTGCCCGCCTTAGTGGGCAGATGGGAGCCGGTATGCATACGAAGAGAATCATTCCCTGCCTGGATGTAAAGGACGGCAGGGTTGTAAAATGCGTGAATTTTCTGAATCCCCGCGATGCGGGAGACCCTGCGGAGACGGCAGCAGCCTATGACAGGGAAGGGGCGGATGAACTGGTTTTTCTGGATATCAACGCCTCTGCGGACAGCCGTGCCACACAGCTGGAGTGGGTGCGTCAGGTAGCCAGCAAGGTGTTTATTCCCTTTACCGTAGGAGGAGGAATACGCACGGTGGAGGATTTCCGGGCCATCCTGCGGGAGGGCGCAGACAAGATCGCAGTTAATTCCGCCGCCATCATGAATCCGCAGTTGATCAGCGATGCGGCGGACAAGTTCGGAAGTCAATGCGTGGTGGTGGCCATAGATGCCAAGCGCCGGGCGGACGGATCCGGCTGGAATATCTATAAAAATGGTGGTCGTGTGGATATGGGCATAGATGCGCTGGAATGGGTGACAAAGGCGGAACGGCTGGGGGCGGGAGAGATCCTGCTGACCAGCATGGACGGCGACGGAACCAAGGCGGGATATGACCTGGAGTTGACCAGAGCGGTATCCGAGACGGTAAAGATCCCGGTCATTGCTTCCGGCGGCGCCGGCAAACTGGAGCATTTTTACGAGGCATTGGTGGATGCCGGGGCGGAGGCTGTGTTGGCGGCATCTCTATTCCATTACAGAGAACTGGAGATCCGGGAGGTGAAGGAGTATCTGCGCTCTCGCGGTGTCTCTGTCAGAATAGACTGAAAGGTATTTAAACGCAATATCGCAGGGAAGAGGTAAGTTATGGCGATGATTAATAACGACTGGCTTACGGAACTGGCATCGGAGTTTCAGAAGCCTTATTATGCGAAGCTGTTTCAATTTGTGAAGGAGGAGTATGACAGTACCCAGATATTTCCTCCGGCAGATGATATTTTCAACGCGTTTCATCTGACTCCCTTAAGTCAGGTGAAGGTGGTGATCCTGGGGCAGGACCCCTACCACAATGTGGGACAGGCCCATGGACTGTGCTTTTCCGTGAGGCCGGAGGTAGCTATTCCGCCGTCATTGGTGAATATATATAAGGAACTGCATGATGATCTGGGGTGCAGGATTCCTAACAATGGCTATCTGGTGAAGTGGGCAGAGCAGGGAGTATTGATGCTCAATACGGTGCTGACTGTCCGGGCCCATATGGCCAATTCCCATCGGGGAAAGGGTTGGGAGGAGTTCACGGATGCTGCCATAGTGGCCCTGGACAAGCAGGATAGACCCATTGTGTTCATTCTGTGGGGAAGACCGGCCCAGACTAAGGAGAGGATGCTGCACAATCCCAATCATCTGATTCTGAAAGCGCCCCATCCCAGTCCATTGTCGGCTCACAACGGCTTTTTCGGAAGCAAACCTTTCAGCCAGACCAATCGTTTTCTGGAGGAACATGGGGTAGCGCCAATTGACTGGCAGATTGAGGACGTATAGAGAAACTGAGGAGTTCTTAACAGGAGAATATATTATGGAAAAGATTAGAATTGCGATTTTGGGGTACGGTAATCTGGGCAGAGGCATTGAGTGCGCCGTTCGCCAGAATGAGGATATGGAATTGGTGGCAGTGTTTACCCGCCGGGATCCTTCCAGCGTGGTTACAGTCAGCGGGGCGCCGGTATATAGTGCCGGACAGCTGCTGCAGAAAAAAGAGGAGATTGATGTTTTGATGCTCTGCGGCGGTTCTGCCACAGACCTGCCCCGGCAGACTCCTGAGTATGCCGAATATTTTAATGTGGTTGACAGCTTTGATACCCATGCCAAAATTCCACAGCATTTTGCGACAGTGGATCAGGCGGCCAAAGAGGGCGGCAAGGTGGCTATGATCTCTGTGGGCTGGGATCCGGGCATGTTTTCCTTGAACCGACTGTATGCTAATGCAATTCTGCAGGATGGCAGCGACTATACCTTTTGGGGCAAGGGGATCAGCCAGGGCCATTCCGATGCCATTCGTCGTATCTCTGGCGTAAAGGACGCCAAGCAGTATACTATTCCGGTGGAGTCCGCTCTGGCCTCCGTGCGGGCCTGCGAGAACCCGGATCTTACCACCCGCCAGAAGCACACCAGGGAATGCTTTGTGGTGGCAGAGGAGGGGGCCGACAAGGCTAAAATAGAGCAGGAGATCAAGTCTATGCCCAACTATTTTGCGGACTATGACACCACGGTGCATTTTATCAGCCAGGAGGAACTCCTTAGGGATCATGCAGGGATACCCCACGGCGGTATGGTGCTGCGCACCGGGAAAACAGGGATAAACGGTGAGAACAATCATGTGATCGAGTACAGTTTGAAATTGGACTCCAACCCTGAGTTTACGGCCTGTGTACTGACAGCTTATGCCAGAGCGGCATACCGCATGAATCGGGAGGGAATTACAGGCTGTAAGACCGTGTTTGACGTGGCTCCGGCCTATTTAAGCGCCATGAGCCCTGAGGAGATGCGGGCGCATCTGCTGTAGTGTGAAGACTATGCGGAACATGCGGAACTTAACAGCATGATCCCGTTGAGCGCACTGATGGATATCAGGACACCTAAAGTGTCCTGATATGCATCACCGGTTTGTGTGCGTGAAGGGAACATGCGGAACTTAACAGCATGATCCCGTTGAGCGCACTGATGGATATCAGGACACCTAAAGTGTCCTGATATCCATCACCGGTTTGTGTGCGTGAAGGGAACATGCGGAACTTAAATATAGAAGAAACAGAGGAAACTATGAAAAAAGAAGCATTTGTAACTAAGGCACAGATAGAAGAGATTGTAAAGACGTATCCCACCCCTTTCCATATCTATGACGAAAAGGGCATACGGGCCAATGCCAGGGCGCTTAAGGAGGCTTTTGCCTGGAACCCGGGATACAAGGAGTTTTTTGCGGTAAAGGCAACGCCCAATCCCTTTTTGATTGATATTCTAAGGGAATATGGCTGCGGCACAGACTGCTCCTCCATGACAGAGTTGATGCTCAGTCATGCCATGGGGATTCCGGGGGAGGATATCATGTTTTCCTCCAATGATACCCCGGCGGAGGAATTTGCCTATGCGGCCAGGATTGGCGCAACGATTAACCTGGATGATATTACACATATTGATTTTCTGGAAAAGACTTTGGGATATCTGCCAAAGACCGTGAGCTGCCGCTTTAATCCAGGCGGATATTTTTCTCTGGGAACGGATATCATGGACAATCCTGGTGATGCCAAGTATGGTTTTACCACAGAGCAGATGTTTGAAGGCTATAGAATTTTGAAGGCCAGGGGCGTGGAGCATTTCGGTATCCATGCGTTTCTGGCCAGCAACACCGTGACCAACGAGTACTATCCGGTGCTGGCAAAGCAGTTGTTTGAACTGGCGGTGAAGCTGAGGCAGGAGACAGGGGCGGATATCCGCTTTATCAATTTGTCCGGCGGTGTCGGCGTTCCCTACCGGCCGGAGCAGACTCCCAATGATATCCGGGTGATCGGCGAGAATGTCAGGAAAGTATATGAGGAAGTACTGGTTCCGGCGGGTATGGGAGATGTGGCGATTTACACGGAACTGGGGCGTTTCATGATGGCTCCCTATGGTCATCTGGTAACCAGGGTCATTCATGAGAAGCATATTTATAAGGAGTATCTGGGTGTGGACGCCTGTGCCGTGAATCTGATGCGTCCGGCCATGTATGGGGCTTACCACCATATTACCGTGCTGGGCAAGGAACAGCAGCCCTGTGATCATATGTATGATGTGGCGGGTTCCCTGTGTGAGAACAATGACAAGTTTGCCATAGATCGCATGCTGCCGGAGGTGGAGATGGGGGATTACCTGGCTATTCATGATACCGGCGCCCATGGTTTTGCCATGGGATATAACTATAACGGGAAACTGAAGTCTGCGGAACTTCTGCTGAAAGAGGACGGCAGTGTGCAGCTGATCCGGCGGGCGGAGACTGCCAGGGATTATTTTGCGACCTTTGACGGTTTTGAAATATTTGATAAAATGTTTTCCAAAGGGGAAAAATAGGAATATGGCAGCTAAATCTGCCGGGGGTAGGAGGATTGGCATGAGATATCCTAAAGACTTAGCCAAGGGTGGTACAATCGGGTTTCTGGCGCCTTCTTTTGGCTGTAATACTGAGCCATACAGAAGCGCGTTTGACCATGCTCTGGACAGATGGCAGGGGATGGGCTACAGGACTGTGACAGGGCCCAACTGCTATGTGGGTGAGGGGGTCGGCATCAGCAACACGCCGGAGAAATGCGCCGCAGAGGTGATGGAGATGTTCTGCGGGAAGGAGGCGGACGTGCTGATCTCCTGCGGGGGCGGCGAGCTTATGTGCGAAATACTGGAGCATGTGGACTTCCGGCGGCTGGCCCAGGCGGATCCCAAGTGGTTCATGGGCTATTCAGACAACACCAATCTGGTATATCCGTTGGTGACGCTTTGTGACACGGCGGCGATCTATGGTCCCTGCGCAGCCGCCTTTGGCATGGAACCCTGGCATTCGTCGATTGGTGACGCTTACCAATTGCTCACAGGGGAAAAGAGAGTGGTGGAGAGTTATCCCCTGTGGGAAAAAGAGTCCCTGCGGGACGAGGAAAATCCGCTGCAGCCCTACCATGTGACAGAGCCTTTGGCGCTGAAAGTCTATGCGGAGGGGCGGTTTGTTATGGATCCCGGTCAGGCCGGCACAAAACTGAGCGCTTCGGGAAGATTGCTGGGCGGCTGTATGGACTGCCTGGTGAATTTGCTGGGCACCGGATATGACGGTACGGCGGCGTTCTGTGAGAAATATAAAGAGGACGGAATCCTGTGGATGCTGGAGGCTTGTGACCTCAATGTGATGTCCATCCGCCGGGCCATGTGGCAGATGGAGCAGGCTGGATGGTTCCGTTATGTCAAGGGCTTTCTCTTTGGCAGAGCACTGAACAGTCAGCCCATGATGGATTTGGACGCCTGCCAGGCGGTGCTGGCCGTGGCTTCCAAGTACCATGTCCCTGTAATTATGGATCTGGACATCGGACATCTCAGTCCCATGATGCCTTTGGTGGTGGGCAGTGTGGCGACCGTGACCCTGGAGGGGAATCATGTGAGGGTTGGGATGGAGTACCGGTAACTTATACGGAGCAGATTATAGCTGTGGAGAGGAATGATAAACCGGAGGAAAGATATGATATTAGTTGCTTTGAGCTGGGGATGGATTGGCATAACTTCGTTTCTTGTGGGATTTGCTGTTATGGAGGGAATCGGGAAAGTAACAGGTAGAGTTAAGCCGGCCAGCATGGAGTTACATATCTTGATGGGGTTGTTATGCCTGACAGTGTATGCCCAGGTTTTCAGCTTGTTTGGCGGTGTGGGTAAGATTGCAACTCTCCTATTGGCGGTGGTGTCCATATTGCTGTTGGTAACGTTTCGAAAGAAAATAGTACGGTATATAGTGTATATGTGGACCAAAATTAGGGGGTGGGGTTATGGCCCCTGTCTTTTGGCCGTACTGATTGTACTTCTGTTGGTTTATATTACGGCGGGCAATACCTGGCACTATGACACGGATTTATACCATGCACAGGCAATCCGCTGGATTGAACAATTTGGCGTGGTGAAGGGGCTTGGAAATCTCCATAACCGTTTTGCCTACAACAGCGCCTTTTTTTGCCTGCAGGCACTGTTTAGCCTGAAATTCGCAGTAAACCAGTCTTTGCACAGCTTGAATGGCTTTGTGGCTGCAGTGATGCTTTGCTATGCGGCAGGTACACTCAACATATGGAAAAAAGAACGTCTAACGACGTCAGATTTCTACAAAATCGGAATCTTCATCTATTTTAGCTATCTGGAAAATTCACTGTTAATTTCTTCTCCAGGTTCAGATCTTCTGACTCTTTGCATGGTGCTGTATATATCAGCAAAGTGGGCAGAGCTGATAGAGCGGCAGGAGAGGGAACCGGTAGAGTATGGTATTTTATGTCTGCTGGCTGTGTGGACAGTCACGATCAAACTTTCAGCGGGGCTATTGGTATTTCTGGCAGTTTATCCTGCAGTAACGCTGATCCGCCAGAAAAGGTGGAAGGAGATTTTCTTTTTTTTGGGTGTGGGGGTTTTGACTGTTGCACCGTTTCTTATCCGCAATGTATATGTCTCCGGCTATCTGGTATATCCCTATTCTTCTTTGGATTTCTTTAATGTGGATTGGAAGATGGCGGCTTCTGTCGCCGCGGATGACAGCAGAGAGATCATGGCCTGGGGACGGGGGATGACCAGCAGGACGATGTATGATGCAGACTTTTCCATTTGGTTTCCCAGATGGTTTGATAATCAGCAAGGTATGATAAAAACGCTGTTCCTTTTCAATATTGTATGTATGGTTATTTTAGCGGGATATTCGGTGAGGATTATCTTAAGGAAACGTAAAGATTGCGGCGCTTCCATGTTGTTGCTGTCAGTGAGCGCCGCCCAGGTGATCATGTGGTTTGTGACTGCTCCGCTGATACGTTATGGTCTGACATATATGCTTTTACTGCCGGCGTTCCTATTGGGACTGATCTGTCACAAAATAAACAGTCGGGTTATGGCATGGGCGATTTGCGTGGCTGGTATATATTGTGGAACTGCTTGCATAGTACAGGTTGCGGATAATTTTACAGAAACTTACTGGAAACGCCCGGCGGATTATAACTGGAGAGAAGCCAGAAGCGTTGTCTGGGGAAATATGGAGGTATATGTGCCGGAGGGGAGCGATTGTATTGGATATCATTATTTCCCAAGTACTCCCCATGCGTCAAGACTGGAAGCCATAGAACTGCGTACCGGGAATCTTGAAGGGGGATTTCGTCTAAAAGAAGAGTACAGAGAAAAAGAGTTCAACTCAATGGGAGTAGTGGTAGGGGAGTAAATAGGAAACAAAGAGATAAGTGAGGATAGAGCGGATGGTCTGGTCTGGGATTCAGCTAATGGAAGGCAAAACTGCTGGAATCAGTTTTTCAGGCAATACATGGGATTGGAATATTCTGTGAGTGCAGGAGAACAATCAGAGCGAATATTAAGCGGTCAGGAATATACAGAGATGTCTGTATTCCCAGCTGATGGTTCTGTAAAAATAATAGAAGGGTGTGTAGTTGTAAAGCTGAGTGATTAGTGCCTGGATCCTAACTGTTATGACAGGAAAAGCTGACATATAGGATGAAGGAATTTTTTATGCACTGAGTGCCGGAATTTCCCCGTTTGAATTGCGGTTAAATATCGTAGGACATGTTTATGCGCAATACATGGATGAACTGCGATGTGCAGGGGGGCAGGAAATAAACCAGGGGCGTATTTGATGCTTTATATGGAATAAAGAAAGGCGGCTTCAATTGTGATAGGGGGAAAGGAAGAAGAAATGGTATGCAGTAAGAAGAAGCATATAATATCCATGATGCTTTGGGGGGCATTGCTGGTCGGTTTTGGACTGACCCGCCTGGCTTTGCTTATGGAATTGCCAGCCGGCCTCCATATAGATGAAGCCGGAATGGCTTATGACGCATGGTGTCTTTCACAATATGGAGTGGATCGATATCTGAAATCATGGCCAGTGTATTTGAATAATTTTGGCGGTGGACAGAGTTCCATGTATGCATTTTTGTGCGCCTTTCTGTTTAAAATATTTGGATGGCATTCTTTTTTGATCAGAGTGCCCGGGTGTGTGTTTTCTCTGCTCAATCTGGTGTTTGGAGTTAAGATAGCCCGGAGAATTTATCCGGAAAATAATTATATGCCCTATGCGGTGGGAGTTCTCCTGGTGATATGTCCCTATTTTATTCTTGCGGCTCGTTTCGGATTGGACTGTAACCTAATGTTGGGAATGTCGACCATGTTTCTGTATTTTTTCATACGGGCGTTGGAAAACGGTACTTTAATAAATTATGTGGCGGCGGGAATTATGGGCGGATTAGTACTGTATACCTATGTGCTCGCCTATATCATTCTCCCGTTGTTCCTAATTATGAATTTGCTGTATTGCCTCCGAATACGCAGATTGGAGTGGAAAAAGTGGTTTGCTATGGCAGTGCCTATGGGTATTCTGGCTGCTCCGTTGATTGCCGTACAGATTGTCAATATGTTTGACTTGCAGGAAATGACATGGGGTATTTTTACCATCACCAAGCTGGAGATCTATCGTGCCAGTGAATTAGGATATTTTAATTTTGCATATTTGCCGCAGGCATGGAAAAGTATTTTTTCAGGAGATGACTTAGTATACAATTCTATTCCGGGCATTCCCAACTTATATGGAAAGACTTCTGCGTTATTTGTGCTGGGATCCGTTTGTATTTTGGGGAAGACAGCCATCTCAATAAAGGATAGAAAATGGCTTCCTGCCAGTTGCGTCCTATTCTGGTTCTTATCTGTCTGGATCCTGTGCCTGCATATAGAAAGCAATACCAATAAGATCAATGGCATTTTTTATGCAGTCATACTGATGGCAATAGAGGGGATATGGGTACTCTGGCGGGCCAGAGGCTGGATTGCCAGAGGAATCTGTGTCCTGTGGACAGGGATATACGTATGGGGATTTTTTCGATTTGGACAATATTATTATAGCGGCGTCTATATGCAGAACAATCCGGAAATGCCCTATTTTGATTGTCTGGTCGAAGAGGGTATTTCATATATTGAAGGCGACCCGCTGCTTCGGGAGAGGGTGACATATATGGCGGAGGCGGGAATCTATTATGCGCTGAGTGTCCGTCCTTCTCCTTACGAACTGCGGATAGGAGAGCGGAAAGATAATCGGTATGGACAATATGTATGGAATGGGCTTGGGGTGATTGAGGAAGATTGTAATTATATTGTGCGGCATACCTTTGCGGAATATATGGGGGAACTGCGAAGCATGGGATTTCAGGAAATTGATTATGGCGCATATTCTTTGTTTTATATGGAATAGTGTTTGCACGATTAAAAAATGCCGTAATCCAAAAAATATTGAAACCATAGATAAAATATGCTATTATTTGAAACAGTTCGGAAGAATAAGGCAGGGACTTGGTGATCTGATAATAAGGGGTTTCTGTACACATAGAGCCAGAGAGGCAGCGGTGTAAGCCATTCCTCCTCTAGGTTTTTATATGTATACAAGGACGAGGGAGAGAATGAAAACAGTAGGTTTCTGGAAATTAAAAAGTACAAGGATAATATTGCTGGTGGCCACGGTTTTGAGCTTTGTGTGTGCGGTCCGGATTTTGTGGCCAAACAGGGAATACCTGTATGAGGGCAGCACTTTGTTTCAAGAGGGAATCGCAGTCAGTGATTGTACTGTCTTTGAGGAAATCAGTCTTTCGCCGGGAGTGTACCGCATGGAACTGGAGTATTCCTGCAGCACGGATATGCAGAGTATGTGCTGGGTGGAGGACGGAAATGTTTTTACAAACGGATTGCTGACCCACGGGGACCAGTTGTATAGCGGATTGTCCCAGACGGATTTCCATATGTGGCTCTTTGAGAGAACCGATACATTGCAACTTTTAGTCAAATATGATGGAGAGGGGTATTTGCAGACAGGGAACCTGCGCATCTATGAGACGAATGGGCTTTGGGGGATTTGTCTGACAATCATTGTGGCGGCAACGCTGCTGCTGCTGGTCATACAGATGCTGCGGTGGTATGACAGGCAGTATGGACTTTCCAGGGAGAAAAAAAATGTTATATTTCTTTTAACGGTTCTGACACTGGCGGCTTCCGTTCCTTATCTAATGGGTATGACGCCCTCTGGGGCGGATTTGACCTATCATCTGCATAGAATAGAAGGCATCAAGGACGGGATTTTATCCGGGCAGTTTCCGGTAAGGCTGGAACCTGAATGGGTTCATGGACATGGATATGCCAATGGAATTTTTTACTGCGGTACTTTACTGCTGTTTCCGGCCCTGCTGCGGATCATTGGTTTCCCCGTCACTTTCTCCTACAATTGCTATGTCATAGCGCTTAATGCGCTGACCGTATGGATTGCCTATTACTCTTTTTCACGGATATTTGGCAATAAGTATATAGGCGTGACAGGCAGCGCCCTGTATACGCTGTCTGTATTTCGAATCTATAAGCTTGTGATCACATCCGCGGTGGGGGAGGGCAGCGCGGTTACATTTATGCCGCTGGTTGTCTATGGTTTTTGGCGTGTGTTCACGGAGGATGTGCATGATAAAGCATACCGCAGCTGTTGGGTTCCGCTGGCCCTGGGATATGCAGGACTTCTTCAGACGCATGTGCTCAGCTGCGAGATAACAGCGTTTATGACGCTGTTACTGTGCGTTGTGTTTATCAGAAAAATATTCCGTAAAGAGACTTTTTGGGAATTGTGCAAGGGCGCCGGTGCAGCTCTGCTTTTGAGTCTTTGGTTTCTGGTTCCGTTTCTCGATTATTATATTCGGGAGGACTTGCATATCAAGCATGTGTGGGCAAGGCCGATTCAGGAAAGGGGATTGTATTTGGCTCAACTGCTGTTTAACTGGTGGCGGCTTGGTGATAATGCAGTGATTGGGGAATTAGGTATGCGGCATTCCCATGCGTTGGGAGTGGGCTTTATTCTTATATTGGGCTTTCTGGTCTTTGGGGTATTATGGTTTTTCGGTGGATTTAAAGATTTGGATAAGCGGATATATAAGATAGGCAAGCTCTCCTTTTGCTTTAGTGCTTTGCTGATGTGCATGAGCCTAGAGGCTTTTCCGTGGGATAAAATTCAAGGAAGCGGTCGTCTGGCGGCCTCTCTGGTCAGCAGCCTGCAGTTTCCCAATCGTTTCCTGGGTTGGGCAAGTACGTTTCTGGTTGTGTTGTGCTGCAGCTGCCTGTATTTTTTCCGGGAAAAGAAGCAGAAAAGGTTTTATTATGTGGGGCTGCTATGTGTACTGACAGGAATTGCCACCTCCGGTCTGTATCTGAATGACCATGTAATCAAGAGTCACAATCCGCTGACCCTGTTTAATGAAGAGGGGATGGGGAAAGGGTATATTTCGGGAGCGGAATACTTGGTGCAGGGTACACAGGAGGAAACGCTGTTATATCATGCTCCCGTTACAGACGGCGGGCTTTTGATAGAGGAGTACGAAAAAGGGGCGCTGTGTGCGGATTTCAGATGCATCAATGCCGGTGGTCAGGAAGGATATGTGGAACTGCCGCTGCTGCATTACTATGGGTATCGGGCGTACGCAGGAGAGGAAAAAGTACCGCTGCCTGTATGTAAAGGGGACAATAATGTGGTCAGGGTTATCATACCGGCAGGTTTCGACGCACAGGTTTCTGTCAGATTTGTGAGTCCGTGGTATTGGCGTGTTGCGGAAGCAGTCAGCTATATGACATTACTGAGTTTTCTTGTAATATATGTAAGACGCCGAAAAGGCGGTTGGAGAAAACCAATAGCAAAATGAAAACGGCATATCATGGGACATGGGACAAGGGATATGCAATGCTCTGATAGGAGAAGAGAAAATGCGGGATTTTATGAGCAGACACAGGCTGCTGCTTGGCATAGAACTGCTGGGGTTGATTATATGCGTATTGTTCTGTTTTCGCCCTGAGGAACTGGTATTTTCCGCAGACGCGGATGCCATAGCGGGAAAGATGTATATAGAAGAGGGCGGTAACTACTATCGCAGTGATTGGATTACACTGCGTCCCGGGGTGTACCGATTGAGAATGCGGTGCGAAGAACATGAAGGTATACTGTATCCCACGGTGGGGGCTTCGGAGAGTAGCTTTCAGGCGCTGCGGTGTAATGGTGTCTCCGTCCTGGCCCATCGGCGGGAAATAGATATAGAGGCATATGTGGTTGACAGAGTGGACAACGCGTTTGTGCTCTGCAATTATATCGGGGAGACAGGTCAGCCTGTGGAGAAGATTGAACTGTACAGGACGAGTGAGGGCTGGCGGATGCTGGCGTTTATTCTCCTGTTGGCGGAAACGGCAGTCAACCTGCTGATCTGGCTGCGGGAAAAGCTGCTATGCGGTGCTTTTTCCACAGAGCATGGAATTGTGGCAGGAATTTTGACGCTGAGTATTCTGCTGGCTTATCTACCCTATTGCACGGATTATATGAGTCTTGGCGCAGACGGGGCATTTCATTTATTGCGGATAGAGGGACTGAAGGAGACTTTGCTGCACGGTGGGCAGTTCCCGGTCAGGGTGCAGGAATATTGGCTGTATGGACATGGCTATGCAGTATCCAGCTTCTATGGGGATTTATTTTTAGTCTTCCCGGCTCTGCTGCGCCTGATTGGTTTCTCACTGATGGACGCATACAAAATTTTTGTATTGGCGGTGCTGGCGGGTACGGCGGTCATCGCTTACCGTTCCTTTTACCGCTGCACGGGAAACCGCTATGGCGCGCTGCTGGGCAGTGTGCTCTATGAGTTGGCGCCCTATCATATCTATAATATTTACAATCGCAACGCAGTGGGGGAATATCTTGGGATGATGTTTCTGCCGATGGTAATCTGCGGATTCTATCGCATCTACACACAGGATGAGAAAAAACAGGATTATGTGGGAGCAAAAATGTCGTTGATTGTAGGTCTTAGCGGCATCCTGCAGTCTCACATACTGACCTGCGAGATGACAGCAGTGGCGCTGGTTCTGGCGGCGCTGGTGATGTGGAGGAAAACGTTTCGGAAAGAAACTCTGCGGGAACTGGTTAAAGCGGCAGGCGCTTTTTTGCTGGTGAATGCATGGTTCTGGATTCCGCTGCTGAAAATGCTTTCCGTGGATAAATATGCGCTGAGCGATATTGTCACCCAGGACATTCAGCATATGGGAACAAGAACTGCCGGAATTCTGCAGATGTACCCTTATGCGGGGGCGGGACAGACAGGGATGTATAACTGTGAACCGATTCAGATAGGCGCGGCTCTATGGGCTGTGCTGCTATGCTATATGGCTGTGAGGCTTTGCCGCAGGGGAAAAAATTCGGGAAACTCATATGATAAAGCTATGAAATGGGGGACGCTGCTGGGGATATTGTCGCTGTTTTTGAGTACAAGATATTTTCCCTGGGACATGGTGGCGCGGATACCGGGAATAGGACTTTTGGCAACGGCTATACAGTTTCCTACCCGTCTTTTGACTATGGCCACATTGTTCGCCTCGTTTACAGCGGCATTTTTAATGTCGTGGCTTAAAGAGGAAAGCGCTCATTGGGAAATGCGGGCGGCAGGTATTATCAGAGCGGGAAGTGTGACTGCAATCGCCGTAACTGCTCTGTGGGCAACGCTTTTTCATGTCAATGAGATTTCCTATGTCCATGGTTCGCTTAGACTGTATACTGCCGAAAATATGGGAAATGTCAGTGTGGTCAACGGAGAGTATCTGCTCCAGGGGATGGATGTTTCGCAGATGCAGTACCATGACCCGGCAGCGGATGAGGGACTGCTGTGGGAAGATTATGATAAGAAAGGGCTGACAATTAGTCTTCATGTGGAGAACCGGACGCCGCAGGAATTGTATATGGAATTGCCGCTGACAGGCTATAGAGGATATGGAATAGACGCAGACGGGGAGACGGCAGTTCCATATATTACAGAGAATAGAGGGGGCCATGGGGATCTTCGCATCGCTGTTCCTTCAGGTTACGCAGGAACTATTCGGGTGTCTTATAAGGGATTTATCCTGTTCCGGGTGGCGGAGGTAATATCGGGCGTGACTGTCCTGCTGTGGTTGGGAGTCGGTATGATCAGACGATATAGAAAGGTAGGGAAAGTTTCTCGTGGATAACAAGCAGATAAAAAAAATATGCATGATGCTGTACATTCTGATTTTTGCTTTTACATCGGCTCCTGTCTTCTGCGGCTATGTGATGGAGGGGGGAGACAGCGTTATGTGGCTTGAAAGAATGCGGGAGATGCGGGAAAGTCTTGTTGTAGGCTCTGTTTTGTGGTTTCCCTCCCCAGAGTTAACCACGGCCTTCGCCAGTCAAGGCGCGGCTTTTGACAACGGGATATGGCTTTTCCCTGCGGTGGTATTGCAGATACTGGGAGTGGGAGAGCAGATGTCCTACTGTATCTTTACCGCTATGATCGGGGCAGTTACTATGGGGGCTGCTTACTGGATGATGAGTGCCTTCTTTGAAAACAGGATAACAGTGTTATACGGTGTCTTATTTTATATGAGCTGCCCATACCGCATATATATCTGTTTTGACAAGGCTGACCTGGGGCAGTCTCTGGTTTGGATGCTGATGCCGTTGCTTGTGGGCGGACTTGCCCGGCTGCGCTTGGGACAGGGCAGAAAGGTGGTGTGGGGCAGTATATTGATTCTTGCCTATGCGGGCATCTGGTATGCAGACGCAAGGTGGGGGATGATCATAGGTGTATGCGCAGGGGTATATCTGTTGCTCTGGGAACGCTGGCCGGCCAGCTTGTTATTGCTGGCGGCGGGAGCGGTGTTGTCCATGCCGGTGATCATATTTATGGCGAGGTATCTGATAAAAGGCGGTATGCAGGTATGGAATCTGCCCATGGGCAGCATTATGGGAAATGGGTATACAATTGGCGCTTTTATGACTAACTGGACGTACCGTCCCGACATGCCGGGGCTGGGATTGGCGCTTACCGGTACGTTTTTGCTGATGATATGGATGTACTGGATCGGAGACGGCGGAAAGATGCATAAGACGATAAGGGGACTGCTGGCGGTAACAGGTTTATTGACACTGGCATCTCTGAAGTATTTTCCCTGGGATTATGTGCAGAGACTGGGAGTGCCGTTTTTGCGGTTGATTGGTCTATTGGAGACGCCAGGTGTATTCTGGATGCTGGCAAACATGCTTTTTACGATTCCTGCCGCATGGACTATAGGGGAGGCCCGCAAAAAACAGGATGTTCTGTGGCGCTGGGCCATACCGGCTGTTTTTCTGATTGCCGCTCTGGCCACGGCATTGTATCTGTGCAATAGTTTGACGTATATGCGGCTTCCTATTGGACAACAGCCAGTGAGTGATTTGGCATACTGAGGACGTACCTGGAGCATAGCGCCCAGGTCTTGCCAGGATAGGGCGTCCGTCTGCTGCTGGTTGCAGGTAAAGGTGTGGGAGGTAACAGGATTATTTCGGGTCAAGAGAATTCTTTAAAATTTCACTTGTCAAATTTGGATTTATGTGGTAGAATCATTTTGTTACAAGGAATCGCACAATTTGCTGGTGTGGCGGAATGGCAGACGCAGCAGACTCAAAATCTGCCGAGGGCAACCTTGTGTGGGTTCAAGTCCCACCACCAGCATTATACTGTGGAAAATTGCTAAAAACCTCAGTGTATTAAAGGTTTTTAGCTTTTTTTTATTAAGGGGGGCAGTAATACATGACAGATAGTGAAAAATTGGATCTGCTGTTAGCGGACATGACAGACATGAAACGTGACATGACAGACATGAAACGTGACATGACAGACATGAAACGTGACATGACTGATATGAAACGTGACATGACAGACATGAAACAGGACATAGGGCTGCTTAAGCATAAAGTTATGCGAGTAGAGATGGTAATTGAAAATGAAATTCGTGTCAACATCCAGCGTGTAGCGGAAGGACATCTTGATCTTTCAAGAAATTTGCATAAAGCCATGAAGCCAAGTAATGAGGTTGAAATGTTAGCGCTTAAGGTAAGAAAGCTGGAATCGGATGTGGAAGATTTGAAAGATAAAATAAGTTAGAGTCAAACGGCTGCATCATACAGTATTTCTGTTTATTAATCAATATAACGCTGCGTTATAGAATTATAGAATCTTTTTGCTCTGTTGCATTGCTTTACTTTATAGGATGTGAAGTTCTCCTGCAAATTTTCCTCTACCCGTGTGACAAGGGGTGTACCTATGCTATTGTGCTGATACATATTTGGATGTGCGACACCCAAATTTCTATTAATATGCTTATTTTTGCGGGATATGAAAGGCAGGCATCCTGGCCGTTTTCAGCTGGATTTCCCGACAGATTTTCTAAAAGTTGTAGATATATTGAGAAAAGCCTAGTATAATGTGAATGACCATATTTTTATATATGGAGAACTGGTAAAACCTCAGTATGTCAGCCAAAGTGAAGATTGGAGCAGATGATGGAAGCGCATAAGCGAAGAAAACGGTACTCGGGTACCCATCCGAAAACCTTTGAGGAAAAATATAAGGAGCATGATCCGGAAAAATACGCCGATACGGTGGCCCGGGTGATTGGCAAGGGCAGTACACCTGCGGGAATGCATCTCCCCATCATGGCGGATGAGGTGCTTCAGGCACTGCGAATCCAACCGGGGGAAATCGGTCTGGATGCCACTTTGGGATATGGCGGCCACGCCAGAAGGATGCTGGAGCGCTTACAGGGCAGGGGGCATCTTTTTGGACTGGACGTGGATCCCATTGAGATAGTTAAGACTCGGGAGCGCCTGCGGAAGGCGGGATATGGCGAGGACATTTTCACGGCTGTCAGGGAAAATTTTGCCCATATTGACACTGTTGCCCAGGAACAAGGACCCTTTCAGTTTGTGATGGCAGATCTGGGGGTTTCCTCTATGCAGATTGACAATCCTGAAAGGGGATTTTCCTATAAGCTGGAGGGGGCGCTGGATCTGCGGCTGGACCCGGAAAATGGGATTCCGGCCTGGCAGCGGCTGGCGCAGATGAATCGGGAGGAAATCCAGGGAATGCTGGAGGAAAACGCGGATGAACCCTATGCCAGGGAGATTGCCGGGAGCATTGTAAAGCTGCGTAAAAAAGGCGCTGCTATCCGCACCACCACAGATTTGCGGGGAGCGGTTGAAGCTGCTCTGGTTTTTTTGCCGGAAAACGGGGAAAAAAGAGATTTATTAAAAAAGACCTGCCAGAGGGTGTTCCAGGCGCTGCGGATTGATATTAACAATGAATTTGAGGTGTTGGAAGCTTTTCTGGACAAGCTGCCCCAAGTTTTGGCGGAGGGCGGAAGAGTGGTCATCCTGACCTTCCATTCGGGGGAGGACAGGCTGGTTAAAAAAGCTTTTCAGGAATATTATCGGCAGCATATCTTTGCGGAGATCTCCAGGGATGTGGTGCGCCCCTCCCCGGAGGAGTGCAGAGCCAATGGGAGGGCGCGTTCTACAAAACTGCGTTGGGCTGTGAAGGCGTAAGATGCCGGAAAAGGCTATTGCCCATCCACTGTTACCAGAATGGAAGTTTCGCAAGAGCCCGGGAACTTTAAATAAGAAAGGAATTGTGAGATATTATTATGAGATACCAGATAAAGCATGCCCTGGTACAGTATGGGGCGGATACCATATTGGAGGATGTAAATTTTGAGGTACACGACAGGGAGAAAATAGCCATCGTGGGCCGCAATGGCTGCGGAAAGACCACACTGCTGAAGCTGATAGTGGGGGACATCCAGATGAACAATCCGGACAGCGACGAGGAGTGCGGCATCACTATGGCGGGAAAACAGGAGATTGGTTTCCTGCGCCAGGTGAACTTTGAGGACAAAGAGATCACGGTGGAGGAGGAGATCAAGAAGGTATTTGCCCCAGTGTTTGCCTGTGAAAAACAGATGAATGAATTGGAGGAGCAGATGAAGGAGTCGGATGATAAGCAGCTCCTTGGAAAATATGACAGTCTGCAGAGGAAGATGGAGGCTCTGAGGGGGTATTCCTGGCGGCAGGATATGGAGATTATGTTCCAGCGCTTCGGCTTTGCCCTGGAGGCTCTGCACCGTCCCATCGGCAGTTTTTCGGGAGGACAGCAGACCAAAGTAGCTTTTATCAAGCTGCTGCTGGGAAGGCCGGATATCATGCTGCTGGACGAGCCTACCAACCACTTGGATCTGCCCACCATCGAGTGGCTGGAGGGCTATCTGAAAACCTATGACAAGGCGGTGATCATCGTATCGCATGACCGGATGTTTCTGGACAAGGTGATAGATGTGACCTATGAGATCGAGTACCACAGGATCAAGCGCTATGTGGGCAATTACTCTGCTTTTATGAAGCAGAAGGAAGAGGATCTGCTCAAGCAGGAAAAGGACTATGAGGAGCAGCAGAAGGAGATCCAGCGGCTGACGGAATGGATTGAAAAGTGGAAGAACACCCCCAGCAAGGTGGCGGCCACCCGCTCCAAGCGCATGGTGATCGAGCATATGGTCAAGATTGAGAAGCCAAAGCGTTTTGACACCAAGGCATTCCATGCCAGGTATGAGCCCAGAATCGAGAGCTATACCAATGTGGTGCAGGCCAGGGATCTGTCCATCGGATATGACCATGAACTGGAAAAGGTGAGTTTTTTGCTGCAAAAGAAGGAGCGGCTTGCCATTATCGGGGAGAACGGCAAGGGAAAATCCACTCTGTTGAGGACCCTGATTGGGGAATTGCCCGCTCTGGGCGGAGAGTATAAATTCGGACAGAATGTGGAATGGGGGTATTTTGACCAGCAGAAGGCAGTGCTGGATGATGCGGACCCCAAGCAGACAGTACTGGATAATTTCTGGGAGGCATATCCCCGCTATGGGCGGGAGGAGGTGCGCAGTGCCCTGGGAGGCTTTTTGTTCTCCGGAGAGGATGTGATGAAGCTTATGGGGCAGCTTTCCGGCGGGGAGAAGGTGCGCCTGTCCCTGTGTAAAATGCTGCAGACCAAGCCCAATCTGCTGATTCTGGACGAGCCCACCAACCACATGGATATTATCGGCAAGGAAGCCTTGGAGCAGATGCTGAAGGAGTATGCGGGTACGGTATTGTTCGTGTCCCACGATCGGTATTTTATCAGCCGCATTGCCACGGGGATACTGGAATTTTCCCAGGAGGGCGTATATCAGTACAAGATGGGCTATGAGGATTATCTGTCCCAGAAACAGAAAGAGGCAGACGGCTTGGTGGGCGGCAGAGGAGCGGCACATACCACTGGAAACGCGGGGATGAAGGGTGTCAGCAGTAAAACTCAGACCGGGCAGACGGGAGATGACAGCCAAAGTAGGGCCGGGCAGACGGCGGGTAAAGCCGCTCCAACTTTGTCGGATGTGTTTGACAAAAAGACTTACTATAACCCGGGGAAGATCCGTTCCCGTCTGAAGAGCCAGTTGGAGAAGTATGAACGCCAGCTGTCCGAGAGCGAGACCAGGCTGGCAGAGTTACAGATGCAGCTGGCGGACCCGGCTCTGGCCAGCGACTATGCCAAGCTGATGGAGTTACAGGAGGCCATAGACGCGGAGGAGAAGAACCAGGAAAGCTTGCTGGAGCGCATGTTGGAGGCGGAGACAGAACTGGCGGAGATGGGGGAATAAGTGTCGGAAGAGAATTGTATTTCTGTGGAAAAGTAGTTATACTGAAGGTAATCGCAAAGAGAACGAAACGGTTTTGGGAGGTGTTTATGGCAAGAACGGTGGCAATTGGGGTGCAGGATTTCGGTGCTCTGATCAGGAAAAACTGTTTCTATATTGATAAAACATCTTTCATCAAGGGGTGTGGGTAAAATGCTGAGGGAGGGAAACCGCAGAATAAAAGAGCAGTTTGAAATGTTGCTCCAGGGAGGCAGGATACGAACGCCTATTGACGAACAGATTGTCAATAACCAGCTGGATCACAATGAGTCCGCGATCTGGAGCCTGCTTCTCGCAAGCGGTTATGAGAGCGGTTTCGGCAGGTATGATGTGGTGCTGGAGCCGAAGCCCCCGAATACAGATGATGCTTTTGTGCTGGAATTTAAGGTTAGAAATAGAAGAAAGGAAGGCAGTCTGGAAGAAACGGTAAAAGCAGCTTTGCGCCAGATTGAGGAAAAGCATTATGCGGCAAAGCTGGTGGAGCATGGTATCCCCAGGGAGCAGATTCGCTGCTATGAGTTTGCCTTTGAAGGGAAGACGGTGCTGATTGGTTAAACGGCATATTCCCGGAATTTAAACCAGGAGGGTAGAGATATGGTAAAGCACATTATTTTATGGACCTTAAAGGAAGAGTTGTCCGCCGGGGAGAAGACGGCAGTGAAGGCTGAGATCAAGGCCGGGTTGGAAGGGCTGGCAGGGAAAATCCCCGGACTGCTGGAGATCAGGGTATATACGGAGGGGCTGCCCAGTTCCAACGCGGATTTGATGCTGGACTCCACTTTCATGGATGAGGCGGCGCTTAAGGGATATGCAATTCACCCTGAGCATGTGGCTGTGGCGGACGGTAAAGTTAGACCCTTTACGGCAGTCAGAAGCTGCCTGGACTTTGAGGTATAACCGGTGCCGAACTGTCCGTGCAGAAGGGTAAATGTCCCCGGCATGGGGATTGCGAAGCCTGCCGCGAATATTATAAAAACTGTTGTTACCAGAACCAGGATCTGGAGCGCAAGGAAGCGCGGCTGGATCTTGGGATACTGTATGATAGGAATGTATAGTTTTGAACTGCCTCTGGCATTTTTGCGAGGATATTACAGTTCAAATGTGGCGGATTCTGCGGCTTTGCATGGAGCAGAAGGAAGAACAGTGGGAGAGAGTGCCTCTCATTCATTCTGCTCCATGTCCTTCGGGGCATCTGACGATTTCAGCAAGTTAATGTATTCGACTAAATCCTGGCGGCGTTCCAGGGGCAGTTCAATGATAGTATTCATGATATCTGAAACGGTATACTGGTTCATGAGTTCCCGATCCATATCCTCAATGGGAGCAATATATTCTGTGCGGCCCAGCAGATAGTCTGCTGACACGTGAAAAAATTGCGCAATTTTTCCCAACGTTTTAAGATCCGGGGAATGCACGTTGTTTTCATAGCTGGAAATGGCACTGATGGATACATGAAGATACGCGGCCAGTTCCTTCTGAAAGACGCCTTGTTTTGTGCGCAGGTTATATAGCTTTTCTCCGAAATTCATGCGTAAACTCCTGATTTTTCTTGGTTTGTTTGCAGTTGACGATTTCATTGTAGCGGTTTTTTTGGTAAATCAAAATAGGAGTATATGCTCGAAGAAAAAAAGATATTCACACAATCCCTTTTTTATAGATACTAAAATCTGAGCAAAATCTGAGTAGTGTGCCGAGACATTTTAGAGAGACAAATCCAAACAATTTGTCATAAATTCACAAGAATTTTACAAGGATATTTTGAAGAACGATTTCTCTCCCTTCTGTTATACTCATGATAGGCAATTGCGAAAGGTTCTCTGCAAGTGACGTGGATGGGCAATATATACAAAAACGGGCTCCGACGCATTGGCAAGTCGCCCATATTTTGTTTATATTGCCCATCCACTGTTACCAGAAAGGGTGTTTTGCAATCGCCTAATACTCATGATGAGTCAAGGAGGGATATCAGGAATGAACGCGGAACAACAGAGAAAATATAGAATACAGACAGCCCGGAGAAGACGGCGGCAAAGGCGTAGGGCTTGCTGCGTCTGTATGCTGACGGTGATGGCGGGGCTGGTGATAACCTTTGCGATATGGCACGACTGGGCAAATGGCCTGATTTTGGCAGGATGGGGCAGCGGACAGAGAGAAGAGCCAGCCAGCGGGCAGGCTGACGGACGGAGCATAGAACAAAATAACTGGCAGACGGGCCAGGAGTATCCGGAAAGCCTGTTGGAACTGCTGGAACTGAATCCTGAGGCGGAGCAGTTTGTGCGGGACTATTTTCAGAACAAGGACAAACATCCCAAGATCGATCTGTCGGAGGAAGTGACACAGGGGACTATACCGCTCTTCCTTCAGTGGGACGAACGATGGGGATATGAGACTTACGGCAGTGATATGATAGCCATAACGGGATGTGGTCCCACATGTCTGTCCATGGTCTGGTGCGGCCTCAGCGGCGATACAAAGTGGGACCCACTCACCATGGCCAGGTATGCGGAGCGGGAGGGATATTATGTGAAGGGGGCAGGTACGGCCTGGGATCTGATGACAGCGGGGGCGGCAGACCTGGGACTCACTGTCCGGGAGATAGTCTTTGACGGGGACCATATTCTGACATGGCTGGCAGGCGGCAATCCTATCATATGTGCCATGCGGCCGGGGGACTTTACCACCACGGGACATTTTATCGTGCTGTCCGGTGTGGATGAGTACGGCAAGGTGAAAGTGTGCGACCCCAACAGTATAATCAACAGTGAAAAAACCTGGGATGTGGAAGAGTTAATCCCACAGATCAAAAACTTGTGGGCCTATGAGTTCTGACAGAGGGCGGTATGTTGAACTACAGGTTCAATGACAGGAGGCCCGGTTTCTGCTAGAATATTTTAGGTTACACAAAACATAATATTTCTGCTTTAGGCAATTTGAAAGGTTCTCTGCAAGTGACGTGGCCGGGCAATATATACAAAAACGGGCTCCGACAAAGTGGCAAGTCGCCTTTATTTTGTATACATTGTCCCTCCACTGTTACCAGAAAGGGAGTTTCGCAGACGACTGTTTTTGCTTCTAAGAAAGGAATGATGGATAAATGAAAAGAGTGATAAAAACAGAAAGGGATGAACTGGAATGGATTTATATTCCTGATATAACATATTGTGAATATGGGGATGTAAAGAGGCGTTTACAGTTGATTGTGCCCTACAGGCAGGAATGGAAAGGGGACAGGAAATATCCTCTGGTGGTATTTATTCCAGGCAGTGCATGGTACCGGCAGGAAATGTATAATGGTATTCCAGCTCTTTCAAGGCTTGCGGAGAAAGGGATGATTGTAGCTGCCATACAGTACCGCGAGTCCACAAAAGTGTGGATTATTATGGATTGGAAGGGGCGAACCACGGAGGAGCGCCATTTTGGAGCAACACGACTCTGGATATTATCAGTGATTTTATCAGGCAATGACGTCTGGAAGTGCTTGTAAAAAGCAGGGAAAAATGCTATAGTGATACAGGGTGGAAAACAGTGTAATCCCTATAATGCAGATAGTGTATTTTGTATGAGGCTTTGAACGGTGAGAGGAGGCAATTATGGAACGTGCTTTTCCAAGGATTGATCTGAAAGCCACCGGCAGGAGGATCAAGGAACTGCGGGAGCAGAGAGGTATCAGTGTCAGGCAGTTGCAGGCGTTTCTGGGTTTTGAGCAGCCGCAGGCCATCTATAAGTGGCAGCGGGGTGAGTGTCTGCCCTCCAGTGATAACCTGTATGCTATAGCCTGTTTCTTTCATGTAAAGGTAGACGAGATCCTGGTGGGCAACCGCCAGGATTTTGACATGAAAAAAAGATGTCAGCTGCTGCGTGTTCTATGGGATTTTCTCTGTGTGTTTGCTCCTGGACACCAGCAATACAGCCATAGGCTATACTCCTCCCAGAACTGACATCTCGATTTGATTATATACCCAAAGCGGGATTGACGCAAGCGGGAATTGCTGTATAGACCAATGTGGTGTCTTTTGCGGCAAGAAAATAGGCGTTAAGCATTTACTTTCGTTTGACAGTTCCCGGCGTGTGCAGTGGGAGGGGAGAATAGGTACTTTTATGGAGGGATAGAGATATGCGGATCAGAAGAGCCCAGGAGAGGGATATGGAAGGGATTAACAGGCTGTTGTTTCAGGTGCTGACAGTGCATCACAACGGCAGGCCGGACTTGTTTAAAGAAAATGTAAAAAATATACGGATCAGGAACTGGCGGAACTGCTTCGGGACGACAGCCGCCCTGTCTTTGTGGGTGTGGATGAAAACCAGCGGGTGCTGGGCTATGCCTTCTGCATTTTCCAGCGGCATGTGAACAGCAATATTTTGACGGATATCAAGACTTTATATATTGATGATCTCTGTGTGGAATAGGAAAGCCGGGGGCGGCATATTGGCCGCCGGATCTATGAGCATGTGTTGGATTTTGCCCGCAGTCAGGGCTGCTACAATGTGACGCTGAATGTGTGGTCCTGTAATCCCGCGGCACAGCGCTTTTATGAAAAATGCGGTTTGGTGCCCCAGAAGATTGGCATGGAGAAAATACTGTGAACTGCCGATACGCATACCGTAATCAGAATTTGGACGTTTTGACAATATGGGGACTTGACAAGAATCCCGGAACATAGGACAATAGAATGATACAGTGATTGTGCGAAAGCGCACAAATACAGGGTATGACGTTAGGGAAAAGCAGATCCCCAGGGCAGTGCTGACCGGGGAACGTTTAGTCTAGGAGGTAGAAAATGCACAGGAACATAAAAAAAGCAGTACTTTCTCTGATGCTGGCCGGATTGGTAGTATTTCAGGTACTGCCGGTCCAGGCACAGACTCAATGGTATGATGACTCGGACATCGTGCGCGCGGATATCAGTTATGAGGATATGGAATATGTGGGCTATGACCCCGCATATGCTTATACCCTGATAGAGGAGATGAGGACTCTGTCCCAGGAGCCGGGGAACGAGGAACAGATTAACACCAATTATGACCTGATGGGCGTGGAACTGGACAAAATGTACACCCAGCAGGCGTTGAACGAGATCCGTTATTACCGGGATGTGAACAACGAGGAATATGCCAGCATTGACACGGAGTTACAGCAGATTTACCGGGATGTAGTGGATCAGTTTCTGCAGGTGGTGCGGGATGTGCTGGGCACGGAATACAGGGAATCCTTCGGGGCGCATATCGGCGATGAGGAGATGGTGGAGGACTATCTGGATTACGAGGATATGACCGAGGAACTGCAGGCTCTGCTGGATGAGGAGAATGCTCTGGAGCAGCAGTATGACCAGGCCAGCATGGCGGAGTACACCGTGACCGTAAAAGGGCAGAAATGGACGGAGGCATCTTATAACGAGGCTATAGAGGAACTGACCTGGCGGGAGATGCTGGCCATCAGCACGGCGCTGGACAGGGCAAAGAACGAGGCGATATGCCCTATTTTTCTGGATCTGGTAAAGAATCGGAATGCAAGGGCACAGATATACGGTTATGACAATTATGCCGAGTATGCCTACACAGACCTGTACAACAGAGATTATACCATAGAGGAAATCAAGTCGGTGTACGCGGCGGTGAAGGAATACATTGTGCCTGTACTTTCAGAGGTGGAGGAACGCGTCTATGCCGGCAATCTGAATGATTTGCTCTACATGGATTACCTGACGGAGGATTATGTCATAGAGGTGGTAGGCCGGCATATGGGGGATATTGATCCGGCGCTGGCGGAGGTGTACCAGTATATGGTGGACCATCACCTGTACGATATTGATTATGACCCCAACAAGATGAACGTGGGTTATACCACCACTTTGTATGAATACCAGGAACCGTTTATTTTCAATACGCCGGATTACTCTTATTATGATCTGGAGACCATGATTCATGAGTTCGGCCATTACAATGAGGCGTTCCACGCGGGAACCACATTGATTACCGATGTGACCAACATGGATGTGGCAGAGATCCATTCCCAGGGGCTGGAACTTCTGTATCTGGAGTATGCGGATGATGTGTACGGGGAGGGCCTGGGAGATACGGCCCGGCAGATGGTTCTGTACCAGATGTTGTACTCCGTGATAGACGGCTGTCTGTATGACGAGTTCCAGAATGCGGTATTTGCGGCGGATCACGACATGACAGAGGAGGAGGTCAACCAACTGTTCCGCAGGCTTTCGGAGGAGTATGGGTATGTTTATTATGATACGGAGGATGCAGCGTATGACTGGGTGGATGTACCGCACACTTTCTCTTCCCCCATGTACTATGTGAGTTATGGAACTTCCGCTTTGGCGGCATTGGACATCTGGACCATTGCCCAGGAAGACCGTCAGGCGGGGATCGACAAATATATGGAACTGACCACCTACGGGTTGACCACCACCTACTGCGAACTTTTGGAAAAATGCGGACTGAAGAGTATTTTTGAGGAGGGGACGATCCGGGAGATCGCCCAGGCGGTAGCGGATTATTCATCTGCCTTGGCGGCTGGAGAGGATACCAGCGGCAGGGATGAATCCTTTGGCGGGTATGACGAGGATGAGGCGTTCAACAATTCCATGTGGGAGAGGTTCGGCAATGAACTGACAGACGATGCTATATTTGGATCTTCGGGACTGGATATGATAGAAGGGTTTGTGGAGATGCATACGTATATCTTGCTTGGAGCGGAACTGTTGACGGTGATTACGATACTGATTATCATAGGTGTGCTGTCCTCCAAGGAGAAGAAAAAATAGTGTGCGTATGCAGGAATGATGCGGAACTTCAATATAGAAAGGGATGTTTGTATAAATGAGTTGTCTGGGTAATCTTTTATGGTTTATATTTGGCGGCTTTGTAGGCGGCCTTGGCTGGCTTCTGGCCGGGTGTCTGTGGTGTATAACCATCATAGGCGCGCCGATAGGGATACAGTGTTTTAAGTTCGCTACCATGTCCTTTTTCCCTTTTGGGAAGGAAATTCAGTATGGCGGCGGGACGGTGTCCCTGGTAGTGAACATTATCTGGATTTTGATATCCGGGATTCCGCTGGCTCTGCATCATCTGGCCTGGGGCTGTCTGTTTTGTGTTACCGTCATTGGGATTCCCTTTGGGATGCAGCATTTCAAGCTGGCAAAGCTGGCGCTGATGCCCTTTGGGGCCAGTATTGTTTAATGCGGGATAAAGAGTAAAAAGCTCTGCACTTATGCTGCTGCTCAGAGAGTACAAGGTGTTTTCGGCTTTCCGAGAGCACCTTTTTCACTATTTTTAAACTAATATTCATCATGGGCTTGTGTACCTGCAGGGAACATGCAAAACATAGGATTTAATGCTCTTCAAAAAGGGGGAAAGAAATGGAAGAATTACAATTGGTGCGTCCAGCGCCGGAACATATTGAGGAATTGCAGAAATTCAGGCAGGAATTGCTGGAGGCCGGAGATGAGGATTCCTTTGCAGGGTGCAGCAGGCTTGAGCACTATGAGGATGTGAGGGAGTGGATGGAGATGGTCTGGCGACAGGAGCAGGAGGTGGATCCGGGAAAGGTGCCTTCTCATGTGTATCTAGCCATCCGACAGTCGGATGAACGGCTGGTGGGGATTATCGACTTGCGGCATCACATTGACCATCCCATATTGGGACTGTGGGGCGGCCATATAGGTTACAGTGTGCGGCCCCATGAGCGTGGCAAGGGCTATGCCAAGGAGATGCTGCGACTGAATCTGGAGAACTGCAGGCGGCGGGGACTGGACAAGGTTATGGTGACCTGCACCCGGGATAATCCGGCCAGTGAGCGGACGATTCTGGGATGCGGCGGTGTATTTGAGAAAGAGGTGCTGGTGGACGATGAGTGGATCAAGAGGTATTGGATCACGATATAGCCTGTTCCCGGACAGTGAGCGGATCCATGTGTGAATGCTGAGGCGTCAGATATTAAGTATTGGCCCGGCTGAAATGTCTGCTTTAGAAGGGGGAGTTATGGAGGGAAAATTGCGAAATATGGTGAGCCTTTATCTCATGGCAGGGGACAGGATGCTGCTCTTGTACCGCATCGGATCCAGGGTGGTTAAAAGTCCCTGCTGGTGCGGGATCGGCGGACATTTTGAGAAAGAGGAACTAAATGACGCCAGAGCGGCGCTGCTGCGGGAGGTAAGCGAGGAGATCGGCCTGGCGGAAAGGGATCTGGAGGACTTGCGGCTGCGGTATGTTACCTTGCGCCGGAAAGATGGTGAGATTCGGCAGAACTACTATTTCTTTGCCAGACTGGCGGCAGGGACGGCGGTTCGGGAAAGCTGTGATGAGGGCGTTCTGGAGTGGGTGCCGCTTGATGAGGTCTGCGGGAGGGACATGCCCTATACGGCGGGCTATGTAGTCAGACACTATCTGGAGACCGGGCGGCAGGAGGAAGCTTTATACTGTGGTGTGGCGGATAAGCAGGGGGTGCGGTTTGCGGCGCTTGAGGAATTTTGAGTTACATGTCGTGGCACAAATGATGCGACAAGCAGGTAATGCCCGACAGCAATAAACAACATAAGGAGGTCATAAAATGGCAGAAGAATTGAAGAGCAGGAAAGAGATACCGGAGGAGTTGACTTGGGATTTGTCCCATATATACGCCACGGAGGAGGACATGTCCAGGGATGCGGAGAGGATGGAGCAGCTGGCTCAGGAGATTGTGGAGAAATACAAAGGTCATCTGGATACGCCGGAGCAGATAGAAGCCTGCGTCACGGCCTACAGGCAGGTGTACGAACTGATGACGCTCACCGGCAGTTATTGCGATCTGGCGGTGAGTGTGGATTACTACGACAATTATAATCAGGAGAGGAACGGCAAAATCAGCCGCTTGACCGCAAAGCTGCAGAGTCTCTTAAGTTTTGTCCGCAGCGAGATTATGGAGCAGGAGGAGGAGGTTATAAAAAAGGCTATAGCCGTCAGCGATGGCAATAAGCATTTTCTGCAGAATGTGCTGCGTGACAAGGCCCATCGGCTGCATCCGGAGGCGGAGCGGGTGGTTTCCGCTCTGAGCCAGAGTATCTACGGCACACCCTATGAGGTCTATAATATCGCCAAGCTGGCGGATATGAAGTTTGATAACTTTGTGGTGGACGGAAAGGAGTACCCGCTGGGCTACACCCTTTTTGAGGATGACTACGAGTACGAGCCGGATACCCGGGTGCGCCGGGCGGCCTTTGACGCTTTTTCCAAAAAGATCAGAGAGTATGAGAATGTGACGGCGACTGCCTACAATGCCAATGTGCAGACGGAAAAGGTTCTGTCCACCCTGCGGGGCTTTGACTCGGTGTATGACTATCTGCTCTTTGACCAGAAAGTTAGCCGGGAACTCTATGACCGCCAGATCAACCTGATCACGGAAAAGCTGGCTCCCCATATGCGCAAGTACGCAAAGCTGATCCAGAAGGTGCATGGTCTGGACAAGATGACTTTTGCGGACTTAAAGCTTCCCGTGGATCCGGACTATGCCCCGTCGGTAACTATCGAGGGATCCAGGGAGTATATAGAGAAAGGACTTTCCATCCTGGGGGAGGAGTATGTACAGATGGTGCGAACCGCCTATGAGGAGCGCTGGGTGGACTTTGCCCAGAACAAGGGGAAATCCACAGGAGGCTTCTGCGCAAGCCCCTACGGCAAAAATTCCTTTATCCTGCTGACCTGGAACAACAAGATGTCGGATGTGTTCACTCTGGCTCATGAACTGGGACACGCGGGACACTTTAAGTCCTGCAACAGCAGTCAGTCCATCTTTGACACGGAGGTGTCCACTTATTTTGTGGAAGCTCCTTCCACCATGAACGAGCTTCTCATGGCCCATTATCTGTTAAAGACCAGTCAGGACAAGCGTTTCAGACGCTGGGTGCTGACCTGTATGATCGGAAACACTTATTATCACAACTTCGTTACCCATCTCATGGAGGCGGCCTACCAGAGGGAAGTGTACAGGCTGGTGGACGCAGGAGACAGTGTGCAGGCGGAGACTCTTAGCAATATTATGCGGGATACCCTGCAGAAGTTCTGGGGGGACGCGGTGGAGATCAATGCGGGCGCAGAACTGACCTGGATGCGCCAGCCCCACTACTATATGGGGCTGTACTCCTATACCTACAGCGCCGGGCTCACCATTGCCACCCAGATGTGCAAGCGCATTGAGAATGAAGGAGAGGGAGCCATCCAGGACTGGAAGAAAGTGTTGGCGGCAGGGAGTACGCTGGCGCCTGTGGAACTGGCGGCGCTGGCCGGTATAGATATCACCACGGATGCGCCGCTGCTGGATACCATTGAAACCATCGGCAGCATGATCGATGAGATCTGTGAACTGACGGAACAGCTGTGAGATGCAGCTTGCAGGCAAAGCCAGCGATATAATTAACGCAGTTTCGCAAGCTGACCTGGAATAAGCAGGAGCAGGGTGAGTTTGGGCATAGAAGAATCGGAGGGCAAGGTGGAGATACAGAGGATTAATGAATATGGGGACGAGCGGTTTGACCCGGAGGTTCTGCGGCAGCATGGGGCTTTTCTGGTGGATGGGCATCCCTGCAGCTTTCGGATCCTGGACGGGCATTCGGCGAAGGTCTTTTATCACGATTACACGGATATGGAGGAGATTCTGGAAACTTTTCGGTTCTATACGGGCCATATCAATCGTTTTTACAGGGCGGATGGCGGTCTGCTGAAAGAGTATGAGGAGGTGGAGGTGTTTGATCTGCCCATTTGGCAGATCCAGCCCTCGCAGTTCTATGTGGATCAGGAGAAGCTGCAGGCTGTGGGCAGTTTTATCCAGGGACCAAAGGACATTGTGATCCCCGTGCTGGAGTATGAGGGGCGGTATGTCTCGGCAGACGGGCACACCAGGCTCTATCTGGCCCTTCAGAGGGGCTATGACCACGTCAGGGCTTTTTTGGATAAAGATGTGGGGAGCTATCTTTTGGAGTTTGTGAAAGAGGCCCAAAGCCGGGGCGTCTATCATGTGGAGGATATGGAAAAGCTTCCCCATGAGGAGTATGAAGCGAAGTGGAATCAGTTCTGTGATGACTTTTTTGACAGGGGAAGTGAAGAGACACAAGTCATGATAGAATATCGTATTGCGACCAATGAAGATATGGAACTTCTGATGGGCAGCAGGATGGAAATGCTGCGAGTGGTCAATCAACTGCCAAAGGCATATGAATTTGACGCCGGGTTGGAAAGGGAGAGCAAAAATTATTTTGCCGCAGGGGATCAGACCTCTGTTCTGGCGATGGAACAGGGGGTGGTCATAGGCTGCGCAACCCTGTGTTACATCAGAATGATGCCTACTTTTTCCCACCCTACAGGAAAGCGGGCCCATCTGATGAATGTGTATACCCGAGAGCAGTACCGCAGGTTAGGCATTGCCTCCCGGATGGTGGAAATGCTGATTCAGGAAGCCAGGGGCAGGGGTGTCACCGAGATCAGCCTGGACGCCACGGAATCGGGCAGGCCCTTGTACGAAAGGCTTGGTTTTACCGCGTCTCAGGAGTGCATGGTTATAAATCTTAGAACTTAAAACTTATAGTACTGTTTGCTATGGATGCTTGGATGTGTACATCCAAATACGTATTAAGGGATATTGCAGGCGCAGTCAGCAATATCCATGAAGAGGTAAGTTTGGAAGTTTCACATCCAAATACGCATTAACGCAGTATCGCAGGCCAGCCTGCGATATGCAGGGAAGCGGTAAGTATGTGATTTGATTCACAGGGATATAAGGGGGCGCAGGATGTCGGATATTACAGTAAAAATCATTGATAAGGCAAGGGAGGCGGATATCCGCATACCCAATGAACCCTTTTCCCTATATGGGCGTATGATTCCGCGATATGACGGGGAGCACTGGAGTTACAGCACAATTGAACTGCCGCCGGAGCAGATCGGCGAGATGGTTTTTCCCGATGAAAATTATGATTTTGATGCCATGGAAAAGGAGTACATATTTGTGGGGGCTTATGCGGGGGATCAGTGCGTAGGTCTGGCAATTTATCAGCATAGCTGGCATAAATATCTGTACCTGTATGACTTAAAGGTAAACGCAGAATACCGCGGACATATGGTCGGTCGTAAATTGATTGAGGCTGGCAAAAAACTGGCCAGGGAAGAGGGGTACAGGGGACTGTATACCATAGGGCAGGATAATAATCTGGGTGCGTGTTCCTTTTATATCCGATGCGGATTTGAGATCGGGGGCTTGGATACCCGGGTCTATCAGGGAACCAGCCAGGAGGGCAAGCGGGATATCCTGTTTTATCTGGAGGCAGGCGGCGATTGAGTCGATCGTCGCGATATTGTGGCTGCATCCGGCGATACGCGGGAAAAGAGGAGAGTCATGAACAGGGGGCCGCAGGCAGGGCTTGTATGGAATTTCTTACCGGCAGTGCAGCTTTAGTTGGGAGAGGCGGTACATAGGTATTGCGGGAGGATGGAATGACAGCGGAAGAGTTGTGGAGCGAATATGCCCAAAAGGCGGGCATAGGACATACGGATTACGAGGCATGGGCCTTTGGGGATGAGGCGGATGAGTTGGCAGCGTTGGTTGTCAGCGGGAGGAAGACAGCCACCGCTTCGGCCTTTCCGTTGTATGAATTGGAGCAGGAATCTCTTCCGCAGGAGGGGGAGTACAGTGTGATTCTGGACAGCCGGGATCAGGCGGTGTGTGTCATACGGACGGAGAGGGTTTATCTGGCGCCGTTTCGGGAGGTTGGCCCGGAGCAGGCCCGCCGGGAGGGGGAGGGAGACTTAAGCCTGGCCTACTGGCGGGAAGTGCATGAGCGGTTTTTCCGACAGGAGATGGCGGCGGCGGGACTGGGCTTCGATGAGAACATGCCGGTGGTATGCGAGGAATTTTCATGTGTCTATGTCCCAAACTGAAGGTGTATAGACCTTCCAAACAGCATACCCTCGGTCGGTACACTGCGCTGTACAGGAACATTCAGGCGTCCATATGTTGTGTATCGGTTATGCGTACAGGAAGGGATATGAGGAACTTTAAATAGGAGGATACAAAGTGAGTGACATAGGAGAGAGAATAAGGGGGCAGTTGTGGGAAATGCAGGATGTGGGATACAAGGATTTTCACGCGAAGCTGATTCCCACAGTGGATCCCGAAGCGATCATCGGGGTGCGCACACCGGAGCTGCGCAGGTATGCCAGAAAGCTGGCGAAGGATCCCCAGATTGGCGATTTCCTGGCACAGCTGCCCCATCAATATTATGATGAGAATAACGTGCATGCTTTTGTGGTGGAACAGATCAGGGATTATGGGGAATGCCTGACGCAGACGGAGCGTTTCCTCCCCTATATAGACAACTGGGCTACCTGTGATATGATGGCGCCCAAGGTGTTTGCCAAGCATAAGGAGGAATTGCTGGAGTCTGTCCAAAGGTGGATTGCCTCAACGGAAACCTATACCATCCGCTACGGGGTCGGAATGCTGATGCGTTTTTATCTGGACGAGGATTTTCGGCAGGAGTATCTTCAGTGGGTGGCGGATATCAGCTCACAGGAGTACTGTGTAAATATGATGCGGGCGTGGTATTTCGCCACGGCCCTGGCCAAGCAGTACGAGGCGGCGATTCCCTATCTGGTGGAGAAGCGCCTGGACGGATGGACCCACAATAAGGCGATCCAGAAGGCATGTGAGAGTAATCGGGTGACCGCGCAGCAGAAGAAATATTTGAGAGGACTGAAGGTGTAGACATTATGGCTAATTTTTCGGAGCAATTCATTGAAATACAAGGTAAGGAATACTCTTTCCGCAGTGCCCGGAAAGAGGATGCGCAGATGCTTGTGGCATATCTTAGGCAGACCGCGGCGGAGACGCCCTATCTGCTCAGAGAGCCGGAGGAGGTGACAATTTCCGCCGAGCGGGAGCAGAGCTTTATTATGGAAAAGGAAGCAGATGATCGGGAACTGATGTTGCTTTGCTTTGACGGGGAGAGGCATGTGGGAAACTGCTCCATTATGGCAGCAGGCGGCATGATGCGGCAGGCTCACAGATGCGGGGTGGCGATAGCCCTGTATCAGGAATATTGGGGCAAAGGGATTGGCAGAAAAATGATGGAGATAGCCCTGGAGACAGCCAGGCAGATGGGCTATGAGCAGGCGGAACTGGACGTGGTATCCGCCAACGAGGCGGCTATTCGGCTCTATGAAAAGTTGGGCTTTAGGCAGTATGGGGTGTTTCCTCATAATATGAAGTATAGGGACGGCAGTTATGCGGACTGCGTTTGGATGATGAAAGAACTTTAATTTTTCTGCTGCGTATTGCCGCACAAAAGTCAGTGGTGGTAAGAGGAAATAGGTTAGAGGGAGGAATAAAATGATCAGGCCGATGGAGACGAAAGATATGGACAGGTGTGTGCAGGTGATCCGGGACAGCTTTATGACAGTGGCGGATACCTTTGGTTTTACCCAGGAGAATGCGCCCCGTTTTACTGCTTTTGCCACTACTATAGAGCGGCTGCAATGGCAATACCAGGAGGGGCGTCCCATGTATGTATGGGAGGAGGATGGGCAGATTGTGGGGTATTATTCCCTGCATTTGCAGGGGGAGCGGAAATGCGAGTTGAACAATCTGTGTGTACTGCCTGCATATCGTCACCGGCAACTGGGGAAAAAACTGTTGGAACATGCTTTTGCACAGGCGCGGGAGCGGGGATGTGTGCGGATGTGTATCGGCATCGTGGAGGAAAACGTGCGGCTGCGGAAGTGGTATGAGACCTACGGCGCAGTACATGTGGGTACGGAGAAGTTTGAGTTCTTCCCGTTTACTTGCGGATATATGGAAAAAGATCTGGCCCAGTGCAGTGGATCTTAAAAACGAGGCTGCTTGGGATGCTGTCCTGCGATTTATCCGTTTGGCAGAGGGGATTCTTGTGCTATAGGAGGAGAAAATGATATTATACAGGCCGGTTGGGACAAAGGAACTGGAATTGATAGAGAAAAGCGGCTATAAATGCTTTCCGCCGAGACTGCCGGAGCAGCCTGTTTTTTATCCTGTTCTGAATGAAAAGTACGCGGCGGAGATTGCGTCACAGTGGAATGTGCGGTACAATGATGATCACAGAGGATATGTGACACGGTTTGAGATTGATGATGAGTATTCCAGGCAGTATGAAGTTCATACGGTGGGGGCCGGCTATCACCAGGAACTGTGGATCCCGGCGGAGGAACTGGAGACCTTCAACAGACATATCATGGGGAAAATACAGGTGATAGGTGAGTTCGCTGCCGAAAAAACAGATAAATGCGGTGTTTGAGATTCATGGTAGGGATGAACATAAGGAATGCTATAAAAGGGTATGGCGGGGAGAAATATGGAAAAGAGGAAAGGGTGGAAGATATGGTAACAATACGACTGGCGGCGGAACAGGACTACGACGCGGTAGAACGGATCATGAGACAGGTACATAACATGCACGTGGACTGGAGGCCGGACATCTATATAGATACAGATCCTATACTGCCCCATGACATGTACATGGCGCACCTGGCAGAGGGGCAGGCCATCGTGGCAGAGGCGGCCGGGGAAGTGGTGGGACTGGTAATATACCTGACACGTAATATTTCCGGCGGCCCCATGAAAGCGCGCAGGGTGCTGTTTGTGGATTCTATGGCGGTGGAGGAGCGTTACCGGGGCCAGGGCATTGGCCATAAGCTGTTTGACTATGTGCTGCAGCTGTGCCGGGAGCAGCGATATGATGGCTTGGAACTCCAGGTCAACGCCAGAAACGCGGCGGCAAGGGCTATGTATGAGAAGTATGGTTTTACAGAAAAATCTATCAATATGGAGTTTTTGGATATAAATCTATAGACATTTTTCGGTTTTTCCATGCGGCGGACAATCTGGACAGTGAAGTTTGAATGTTTCACATTCAAATACTGATTGGTGCAATATCGCGGGCAAAGCCAGCGATATGCATGTAGAGGAAAGTTTGGGAGTGCAGGCGTCTGTCAAGGGAGGACAATGTGCTGGAGAAGGAGCGGATTGCGCAGCTGGCTTTTAAGCTGACTGAAATACGAGCAAGGGCCTTTCTCTCCGATGTGATGGAACCAATGCGGGAAAAACGGTGATGGAAAGGATCTGGAGATGAGAATATTGTTTCCTTCCAGCTATATGAACAGCCAGAGAGTGGATGAGGCATTTGAAGGAGAATATGAGGCAGCGCTTCAGGCGGGGATGGATGCGGTGTTGTTCCGACGGCAGGTATGGGATGAAAAGAGGGAGATCCGGCTTGACACTGAAAAGCCAGATTGCGCTGTGTACCGTGGCTGGATGATGAAGCCGGAGGTCTATCGGGTTTTCTATGACCAGCTGCGGGATAAAGGGATTAGTCTGCTCACCGCTCCCGACCACTATGAGACTATGCATCTTTTTCCCAATGCATACAAATGGCTGGAGGAATCCCTGCAAAGTGATCCGCCAGAGCACAGACGCCGACAAGAGGAAGCTGTTCCGGGATGAGGAGATTGACGAGGAGGCTTGGGCGGACATAGTGGCCCGGATGGGGATTTAATATCTAATCGGTTGTGTGTATAATAAATGAAAAGAGTGAACGGGAGGTTTGGAGAGGATGGAAAACAGATATGCGATAGACTGGGAGGCGTATGCCCGGCTGGCGAGGGAGGCCGCCGCGGAGGGGGCGGTCCTGTTAAAAAATGATAAGCAAGTCCTCCCTCTGAAAGAGGGGGAGCGGCTGGCTGTATTTGGGAGAATACAGTTTGACTACTACAAGAGCGGCACAGGCTCCGGGGGCATGATCAATACCAGGTATGTGGTGGGGATTCTGGATGCCTTGAAGGAAGAGAAGCTGGTGCTGAACCAAAAGCTGGAGCAGGTTTACCGGGAATGGCGTAGGGAGCATCCCTTTGACAAGGGCTGCGGCTGGGCCCAGGAGCCCTGGAGCCAGCAGGAGATGCCTCTTGACGACGATGTTGTGAGAGAGGCTGCGGCGGAGAGTGACACGGCTCTGGTGATCATTGGGCGCACGGCGGGCGAGGACAAGGATGCCAAAAGCGAAAGGGGCAGCTATTTTCTCTCGGAGGAAGAGGAGGAAATGCTGCGGCAGGTCTGCGGGGCATTTGGCCGGGTGATTGTGGTGCTGAATGTGGGAAGCATCATTGATATGAAATGGGTGGAAACTTATCAGCCCCAGGCGGTGCTCTATGCGTGGCAGGGCGGCATGGAGGGCGGACATGCGGTGGCGGATGTTCTCATGGGCCGGGTGAGTCCCTGCGGCAAGCTGGCGGACACCATTGCCTCGTCGGTGGAAGACTATCCTTCCTTTGCTAATTTCGGCGGCGATGAGGGCGATCGGTATGAAGAGGATATCTATGTGGGATACCGTTACTTTGAGACCTTTGCCCCGGCCAGGGAGAAGGTGCTTTATCCCTTTGGGTTCGGGCTGTCCTATACTTCCTTTGCCATGCAGTGGGATATGGCGGAGGAGGAGGATGGCTGCGCTTTCCGTGTCAAGGTGAAGAATACAGGCGCATATGCGGGAAAAGAAGTGGTGCAGGTATATGCCGAAGCGCCCCAGGGGGTGCTGGGGAAACCGCTGCGTGTGCTGGCGGCCTTTGCCAAGACCAGGTGTCTGGCGCCGGGGGAGGAGCAGGAACTTGCGCTGAAAGCGGGAAAGGCAGTTCTGGCCTCCTACGATGACGGCGGATTGACAGGACATAGATCCTGCTATGTGCTGGAGGCAGGGGAGTATCATTTTTATGTGGGCGGGGATGTGAGAAGCGCCGGACTTGCCGGATGCATGAGAGTGGAGGAGACGCAGATCCTGGAGCAGTGCAGCCAGGCGCTGGCCCCTGTGATTCAATACCAGCGAATGAAGCCGGCCCCCGCCGAGAACGGGAAGCTGGTTCTTTCCTGGGAAAAAACGCCTCTGCGCGGCTACAGCATGGCGCAGAGGAGCAGGGAATGCGTCAAGACAAAGCTGCCCTATACCGGGGACAAGGGGTATCGCCTGGCAGACGTCTATGACAACAGAATTTCTCTGGAGGAATTTGTTTCCCAGTTCAGCGACCAGGATTTGTGCTGCATTGTCCGGGGCGAGGGCATGTGTTCTCCCAAGGTGACGCCGGGAACGGCGGCGGCTTTCGGCGGGGTCACACAGGCGCTGGCAGATTTTGGGATCCCCTGCGGGTGCTGTGCGGACGGGCCTTCCGGCATCCGCATGGACTGCGGGACTTACGCCTTCTGCCTGCCCAACGGAACCTGCCTGGCATGTAGTTTTAACGAGGAACTGGTGGAGCGGCTCTACGAGATGGAGGGGGCGGAACTGCGCAGGAACCGCATTGATATTTTGCTGGGGCCTGGAATGAATATTCACAGACATCCTCTGAATGGGCGGAATTTTGAGTATTTTTCGGAGGATCCGCTGCTTACGGGCAAGATGGCCGCCGCCCAGATAAGGGGCATGGGCCGGTATCAGGTCACGGGGGCTTTGAAGCATTTTGCCGCCAATAACCAGGAACATCATCGCAGCCTGTATGATTCCGTCGTCTCGGAACGGGCCCTGCGGGAAATCTATTTGAAAGGATACGAGATCGCCGTTAAGGAGGGCGGGGCATATGCCATTATGACCACCTATGGGGCTGTCAACGGTCTTTGGACGGCGGGTAACTATGATCTGCTGACAACGATTCTGCGGCAGGAGTGGGGGTACGAGGGGCTGGTGATGACGGACTGGTGGGCCAAGATCAATGACGAAGGCCAGGCTCCCACGGCGAAGAATGTGGCGGCTATGGTTCGAAGCCGGAACGATGTATACATGGTGGTGCAGGATTCCGAAAAAAATTCCGGCCAGGACAATCTGGCGGAGAGTCTGGCGGACGGTACGCTGAATCGCTCCGACCTGGCGGAATGCGCCATGAACATATTGAGGGTATTGATGCGTTCCGCTGTTATGGACAGGAGCCTGGGGAGAATCAGCCAGGAGGAACTGGAGGCATCTAAGACCATGGAGGACGAGGACGCCGTGAATTTTGATCTGGATTGGTACTCTCTGGAGACCAAACTGGTGCTGGACGGAAAAGGCATAGACACAGGAAAAGGAAAATCATTTTTGTGCGGACTTACGGCAAGCGGAAGGCATCCGTATGTAATCCGGCTGAGAGTGAAGGTTGAGGCATCGGAGCTTGCCCAGGTGCCCATATCCATATTTGTAAACGGGTCGCTGCAGGGGACGATCACCTTAAGCAGTACAGATGGGGCTTATGTGGAGGTAGAGCAGATCAGCGGAGCGATTACCAATTCCCACAATTATTTGAAGCTGTTTTTCGCGGAGGGCGGAGCCCGGATTGACAGCCTGGAAATTGAACGGGCGGAATAGAGCGGGGCAGTAATATGTGAGCAGTAAAAAAGCGAGGAGGATGAAAATGAAAGTATTGCTATTGAACGGCAGCGCCAATCAAAAGGGGTGTACTTACACCGCACTGGAGGAAATAGGACGAACTTTGCAGGTGGAGGGAATCGGCTATGAGATTTTCCAGATGGGCGGGCAGCCTGTCAGGGACTGCATCGGCTGTAGACAGTGTACGGAGCAGGGATGCGTGTTCGCGGATGATTTGGTAAACACTTTCGTGGGGAAAGCCCGGGAGGCGGACGGCTTTGTATTTGGTACGCCCGTATACTATGCCCATGCCAGCGGACGGATATTGTCGTTCCTGGATCGGGCATTTTACAGCAGTAAGGATGCGTTTCTATATAAGCCTGCGGCGGCGGTGGCTTCAGCCCGGCGGGCGGGGACTACGGCTTCACTGGATGACTTGAACAAGTATTTCGGCATCAGCAATATGCCCACCGTGGGATCAAGCTACTGGAACATGGTGCATGGAAACCGCCCGGAGGAAGTGCTGCAGGATGCGGAGGGGCTGCAGACCATGCGGAATATCGCCCACAATATGGCCTGGCTGCTGAAATGCATTGAGGCTGGCCGGGAGCAGGGTATTGCGCCCCGGACGGAGAGCGGCAGCTGGACGAATTTTATCCGCGGATGAATCAGGATCATTGCGGGCAGTATGATGTAATTACCATATCCTTTAGCGAGGTGCCGAGCAGATGCAGAACTTAATACACAGAAAACCGAATCAAAAACGACGCGGCTTTCTTGAAATAACGCGGCGGTTGTATCTAGCCAACACCCCCAAAATGTGGTATGATAACTAAATAGGCAAACAAGATGAAGCATTTGCCTCAAAGGGCAGATGCTTCTTTTATGTGGAACACAGATTCGGGAGGTTTTCCATGCAGAGAGAACATATACAAAAGGAGTGTGTCAGGCAGCACACCAAAGTTGTACAGATCGGTCAGGTACAAATCGGCGGCGGCGCTCCCATCGCCATCCAATCCATGACCAACACCCGGACGGAGGATGTGGCGGCTACGGTGGCCCAGATACTTCGGCTGGAGCAGGCGGGATGCGAGATTATCCGCAGCACCGTGCCCACTTTGGAGGCAGCCAGGGCCATCGGTGAGATCAAAAAACAGATTCATATTCCCCTGGTGGCGGATATTCATTTTGACTATAAGATGGCTATTGCGGCCATGGAAAACGGCGCGGATAAGATCCGTATCAACCCCGGCAATATCGGTTCCACAGACAAGGTAAAGGCTGTGGTGGATGTGGCCAGGGAGAGAAATATTCCTATCCGGGTGGGTGTGAACAGCGGTTCCCTGGAGAAAGCCCTGCTGGAAAAATACGGCGGTGTGACGGCGGAGGGCATTGTGGAGAGCGCTCTGGAAAAGGTACATATCATTGAGGAGTTGGGCTATGACAACCTGGTGATCAGCATCAAGTCCTCGGATGTGCTGATGTGTGTCAGGGCCCATGAAATATTGGCGGCCCAGACCCGATATCCCCTGCATGTGGGTATCACGGAGTCCGGCACGGTACAGAGCGGTAACATCAAGTCGGCAATCGGCCTGGGTATCATTCTGCACCAGGGTATCGGCGATACTATCCGGGTGTCCCTGACGGGGGATCCGGTGGAGGAAGTCAAGTCGGCAAAGTTGATTCTGCGCACACTGGGACTGCGGCAGGGAGGAATCGAGGTGGTGTCCTGCCCTACCTGCGGCAGAACCAAGATTGACTTGATCGGTCTGGCAACTCAGGTGGAAAAGTTGGTGGAGGATTATCCGTTGGACATCAAGGTGGCGGTCATGGGCTGCGCGGTAAACGGCCCGGGAGAAGCCAAAGAGGCGGACATCGGCATCGCTGGAGGCGACGGCGAGGGACTGCTGATCAAAAAAGGCGAGATCGTGCGCAAGATGCCGGAGGGAGAGTTACTGGCGGCTTTGAAAGAAGAGTTGGATAATTGGAATCAATAAAAGAACTATGTAATCGCAGGAAAATCCTGCGGCGGGCAGGGGGGTATAATAATGGCGAAACCCTTTTTTGAGGTATTTCCCACATTACAATTAAATGGCAGGGTACACGATATTTTGGAGCAGACCAACGTGGAGAAGATATCCGCCACCAAGCGCAAGGATTTCCTGCGTATTTATCTGCAGAGCAGCCGCCTGATCATGAAAGAAGATATCTGGGCTGCGGAGAGGGAGATCAAGAGGCAGCTTTTTCCTAACGCCAACATGGTTATAAAGATCTATGAGAAGTTCGAACTTTCTTCCCAGTATACCCCGGAGAAGCTGATGGATGTATACCGTGAAAGCATCCTGGAGGAATTGCGGGAGTATAATCATATTGATTACAACAGCTTTAAGACGGCGGAGTTTTCCTACCCCGATGCACGGCAGATGACCCTGACCCTGGAGGACAGCGTGTTGGCCCATAGTCGGGAGGAGGAGTTTACGCAGGTGCTTCAGAAAATTCTGGTGGAACGCTGCGGCTTTGACCTGGCCCTGCGGGTGGAGTACCGGGAGGCACAGTCCGGCAAGTATGCCGAGGATGACGAACAGAAGATCCGGCTCCAGGTGGCGGAGATCTCCCGACGCGCCGGACGGGGGGCCGGGCAAGGGGATTCCCAGGGGACCTTTCTGCAGACAGAGGTGCCGCCCACGCTGGATGTGGCAGACTCCTCCGGCGCGTCAGCGGGTCATGGCGGCGAAAAGATTGGAACGGATCAGGCCGGCGGAAATGGCGGCGCGGCAGCTTCGACAGGTGGCCAGGCGGCGGGAACAGGCCGCCCGGCCGACAGGGCGGGCATGACTACGGCCGGGGCAGGCCAGAGAGGTCAAAGCGGCGCATCCCGGGGAGGCAAGGGCGGTTACGGCATGAAGGGAGATTATCCCAGAGGCGGCTACAAAAAGGGCGAATATAACCGCGGCGGCGCTTTCGGCGGCAGTGTGAAGCGCTCCGACAACCCGGATGTGATTTATGGCCGCGACTTTGAGGAGGAAGCCATGCGGATCGAGGACATCATCGGTGAAATCGGCGAAGTAGTGATCCGCGGCAAGATCCTGACGGTGGACAAGAGGGAGATCAAGAACGAGAAAACCATTATTATATTTGATGTGACGGATTTTTCCGACACCATGACCGTGAAAATGTTTGCCCGTAACGACCAGGTGAAGGAGATTCTGGAGGGGGTCAAGGCGGGAGCCTTTGTAAAAATAAAGGGCATCAGCATGATGGATAAATTTGACCATGAACTTACCATCGGCTCCCTGACTGGCATCAAGAAGATTGCGGATTTCACCACCAGCAGGTCGGACACTGCCCCCCACAAACGGGTGGAACTGCACTGCCACACGAAGATGAGTGATATGGACGGGGTATCCGAGGCCAAGGATATTGTAAAGCGGGCTTACAAGTGGGGACATAGGGCCATCGCCATCACAGACCACGGAGTGGTACAGGGTTTTACCGACGCAAACCATGTGTGGGACGACTTGTGGAAAGCGGAGAAAGGCAAGCGCAAGGAGGCGGGGGAGGAAAACCCTGACAAGCAGGATTTCTTTAAGATTATCTACGGTGTGGAGGCTTATCTGGTGGACGATCTGAAAGAGATTGTCACCGGAGACGCGGGCCAGGACCTGGATGCGGACTTTGTGGTGTTTGACATCGAGACCACGGGCTTTTCTCCGGTGAACAACAGGATCATCGAGATCGGCGCGGTGAAGGTGCAACATGGGGAGATCAGGGAGCGGTTTTCCAGTTTTGTGAACCCGGATGTGCCCATCCCTTTTGAGATAGAGAAGCTTACAGGGATTAATGACAGTATGGTCATGGAGGCACCCATGATCGATAAAGTGCTGCCCCAATTTCTGGATTTCTGTAAAGATTGTGTGCTGGTGGCCCACAATGCCGGCTTCGACATGAGTTTTATCATGGAAAATTGCAGGAGACTGGGGTATCCGGATCAGTTTACTTATGTGGATACCGTGGGGATTGCCCGCATTCTGCTGCCAAACCAGGCCAAGCACACCCTGGACGCGGTGGCCAAGACTATGGGTGTCTCTCTGGAGAATCATCATCGGGCGGTGGACGACGCGGAGGCCACGGCACATATCTTTGTGAAATTCATTCCCCGGCTCCGGGAAAACGGGGCGGAGAACTTAAGACAGGTTAACGCCATGGGGGCTTCCAGCCCGGATATCATCAAGCGTCTGCCCACTTACCATGCCATTATTCTGGCTAAAAACGACCTGGGGCGGATCAACATGTACCGGCTGATCTCCGAGTCCCACACCACCTATTACAGCAAGCGTCCCCGGATTCCCAAGAGCCTGATCCTGAAGTACAGGGAAGGGCTGATCCTGGGAAGCGCCTGTGAAGCGGGAGAACTGTACCGGGCCCTGCTGGAGGGCAAGGCGGACGCGGAAATTGCCCGGCTGGCTAACTTCTATGATTATCTGGAGATCCAGCCCGAGGGCAACAACCGTTTTATGATTTTGTCCGACAAACACCCGGAGATCCAGTCCGTGGAGGATATCCGCAATATTAACCGCCGCATTGTCAAGCTGGGTGAGCAGCTGCACAGGCCGGTGGTGGCCACCTGCGATGTGCATTTCCTGGATCCGGAGGACGAAGTGTACCGCCGGATTATTATGGCGGGCAAGGGCTTTGAGGATGCGGACGAACAGGCTCCTCTGTACCTGCATACCACCGAGGAGATGCTGGAAGAATTTGCCTATCTGGGACCGGACAAGGCCAGGGAGATCGTCATCACCAACACCAACAGGATTGCGGATATGGTGGAGACCATCGCCCCGGTAAGGCCGGATAAATGTCCTCCGGTGATCCCGGATTCCGACAAAACCTTGACCAAGATCTGCTATGACAAGGCCCATGAACTGTATGGGGAAGATTTGCCTAAGATCGTGGAGGAACGCCTGGAAAAGGAACTGCACTCCATTATCACCAACGGTTTCGCGGTGATGTACATCATAGCCCAGAAGCTGGTGTGGAAGTCCGTGGAGGACGGTTATCTGGTAGGGTCCCGCGGATCGGTGGGTTCCTCTCTGGTGGCGTTTATGGCGGGTATCACGGAGGTAAATTCCCTCAGTGCCCACTATCGCTGCAGCAAATGTTTTTACTACGATTTTGATTCCCCGGAGGTGAAAGCCTTTGCGGGCAACGCAGGGTGCGATATGCCGGATAAGATTTGCCCGGTGTGCGGGGAGCCGCTGATCAAGGACGGTTTTGACATTCCCTTTGAGACCTTCCTGGGCTTCAAGGGGGACAAGGAGCCGGATATTGACCTGAATTTCTCGGGGGAGTATCAGTCCAAGGCCCATAAGTACACGGAAGTAATCTTCGGCGCAGGTCAGACCTACCGGGCGGGGACCATCGGCACTCTGGCGGACAAGACGGCCTTTGGCTATGTGAAGAATTATTTTGAGGAGAGAGGTAAGCACAAGCGTACCTGTGAAATCAACCGGATCACGGTGGGATGTACCGGTATCCGCAGAAGCACGGGCCAGCACCCCGGCGGCATCATTGTGCTGCCCATGGGCCAGGATATCAACTCCTTTACCCCGGTGCAGCATCCCGCCAACGATATGACCACGGATATCATTACTACTCATTTTGACTATCACTCCATCGACCACAACCTGCTGAAGCTGGATATTCTGGGACACGATGATCCCACCATGATCCGTATGCTGCAGGACTTGACGGGGATTGACCCCACCAAGATCCCGCTGGACGACAAGGGAGTTATGAGCCTGTTCCAGAAGCCCGACGCTCTGGGCATTACGCCGGAGCAGATCAGCGGCTGTCCGGTGGGTTCCCTGGGCATCCCGGAGTTTGGCACGGATTTCGTGATTCAGATGCTGCTGGACACCAAGCCTCAGCAGCTTTCCGACCTGATCCGGATCTCCGGTCTGGGCCACGGCACCGACGTGTGGCTGGGCAATGCCCAGACATTGATTCTGGAGGGCAAGGCCACCATTTCCACCGCCATCTGCTGTCGTGATGATATTATGATCTATCTGATTAATCAGGGAGTGGAGAGTTCTCTGTCCTTCACCATCATGGAGAGTGTGCGTAAGGGCAAGGGGCTGAAGGATGACTGGATCGAGGCCATGAAAGAGAAGGATGTGCCGGATTGGTACATCTGGTCCTGCAAGAAAATCAAATACATGTTTCCCAAGGCCCATGCGGCTGCCTATGTGATGATGGCCTGGAGAATCGCCTACTGCAAGATCAATTATCCTCTGGCATACTATGCGGCGTTTTTCAGCATCCGGGCCAAGGCCTTTTCCTATGAACTTATGTGTCAGGGGCAGAAGCATCTGGAGAACATTATGGCGGATTATCAGAGGCGTTCGGATTCCCTGTCCAACAAGGAGGAGCTGGCCTACGGGGATATGAAGATAGTGCAGGAGATGTACGCCAGGGGCTTTGAGTTTGTGCCCATCGACATTTTCCGCGCCCAGTCCCGTTCTTTCCAGATCGTGGACGGCAAGCTGATGCCTTCCTTAAACAGCATTGACGGCCTGGGAGAAAAAGCGGCGGATGCCATAGTGGAAGCTGCCAAGGACGGGCCGTTTCTTTCCAAGGACGATTTCCGGGAGCGGTGCAAGGTATCCAAGACCATCGTGGATCTGATGGCAGATTTGGGATTGCTGGGCAGTCTGCCGGAGTCCAACCAGATCAGTCTGTTTGATTTTGTGTAGAGATTTGTCTGGGAAATGACGGAAAGGGATATCGTATTTCCTTGAAAAGAGGGGGTAAATCAGCTATAATGGATGGAAAACAGAGTTGTGGCAGCCATTGTGTGAATTTGTTGTTTTGTAAATGATAATGTATTGGAGGAATACACCGGTTTCACGGAAGACGAAGTGCGGGAGTTATGCCAAGAGTATGGCATGGACTTTGCCGAGACCAGCAGCTGGTATGACGGGTATCGGTTCAGGCATTTCAAGCATGTTTACAACCCCAGGTCGGTGGTGGCGGCCATGAAAAGCGGTTATTTTTCCAATTTCTGGACATCCACCGAAACCTATGAGGCGTTGAAAATTTACATGGATATGGATTATGACGGACTGCGCTCAGACATCGTGCGGATGCTTGGCGGCCAGCGTGTCAGAGTCAATACCCTCAGTTTTCAGAACGATATGCGCAATTTCACTATCAGGGACGATGTGCTGACGCTGCTGATCCATCTGGGGTATCTGGGATATGACGCCGAGGTAAAGGAAGCATTCATCCCCAACAAGGAAATCGCCGGGGAATTTGAGAATGCCATGAGCGTGGGCGGATGGTCTGAGGTCATGCGTGTCCTGAAAGCATCAGAAAAGCTTCTGGAGGATACCCTGCGCTGTGATGGGGAAAGCGTTGCGGAGGGGCTGGATAAGGCCCACACAGAGGTGGCCTCGATTTTGACCTACAATGACGAAAACTCCTTGGGCTGTGCCATCGGTCTGGCATACTACAGCGCGAGAAAGGACTACAAGATTATCCGGGAACTGCCTACAGGCAGGGGTTTTGCAGATGTAGTGTTTCTGCCTTTGCCCAAAACAGGAAAGCCTGCGCTTATAATCGAATTGAAGGTCAACAAATCCGCCGAGACCGCGCTGCAGCAGATCAAAGACAGGGGATACACCCAGGCGCTGGAGGGCTATGCGGGAGAAATCCTGTTAGTGGGGATAAGTTATGATAAGGATAATAATAACAAACCGCACAGTTGTGAGATCGAAAAGTTGATGTATGGCATAGATTATTAATAGTACTATGGAATTGCCAGATAAATCCGAATTGGGAGGTACATTAATATGGTTTACTTTTCGAACGGACAAATAACTATTCGCAACATGGAGTATGGGGATTAGACGATAAATTCCAGTTTATACAGTTTTTTTCAAAGGGGTATATTATGAGCTAAAATGAGGAGGGACGGCATGGGAGTCTATTTAAATCCAAAAAATGCAGGTTTTACAGATGCGGTTCGCTCTGAGATATATGTGGATAAAACAGGATTGATAAAATACACGAACAAATATTTAGGCACAGAACAAAAATTCATCTGTGTCAGCAGACCGCGGCGTTTCGGCAAATCCATGGCGCTTAAAATGCTTGCTGCCTACTACAGCTGCGGCTGTGATTCCAGAGAACTCTTTGCGGGGCGGAAAATAGAAAATGATCCGACTTTTGAGGAACATCTGAACCAGTATGATGTGATTTTCCTGAATATGCAGCAGTTTTTGGTCGGCGCCAAAAAACAGGATGTGACGGAGTATCTGGAACAGGAGGTCCTTGAAGAACTTCTGGATGAATATGGAACATTTATTAAAAAAACAGAGATCGGACTGGCAGATGCACTTCGAAGAATTTATGCTAAAACCGAAAAAAAATTCGTGTTCCTGATCGACGAGTGGGACTGCGTGATGCGGGAGCGGCAGGAGTCGGAGGACTTACAGAAACAGTACCTTGATTTCCTGCGCAATCTCTTAAAGGATCAGCCCTATGTGGCCCTCGCCTACATGACAGGCATTCTTCCTGTAAAAAAATACGGACAGCACTCGGCGCTGAATATGTTCTGGGAATTTTCCATGATAGACCAGGGATTTTTTGAGGAGTATACAGGCTTTACGGAGACGGAAGTAGAGTCATTGTGCGAACAGTATGACATGGATTTCAAGGAGGCAGGCAGCTGGTATGACGGATATCAGCTCACCAATTTTCCACATGTTTATAATCCCAAATCCGTGGTAGAAGCCATGCATCGTCACAGATTTTCCAATTATTGGACTTCGACAGAGACCTATGATGCCCTGAAAATATATATGGATATGGATTTTGACGGACTGCGCGTGGACATTGTACAGATGCTGGGCGGGGAACGAGTAAAAGTCAACACATCCAGTTTTCAGAACGATATGCACAACTTCAGGACGAAGGATGACGTACTGACGCTGCTGATCCATCTGGGGTATCTGGGATATGACGCAGAAACTAAAGAAGCCTTTATCCCCAACAGAGAGATCATTGAAGAGTTTGAAAATGCCATGAGCGTGGGCGGATGGTCAGAGGTTATGCGCATCTTGCAGGCATCAGAAAAGCTGCTGGAGGATACCCTGCGCTGTGATGGGGAAAGCGTTGCGGCGGGGCTGGATAAGGCCCACACAGAGGTGGCCTCGATTTTGACCTACAATGACGAAAACTCCTTGGGCTGTGCCATCGGTCTGGCATACTACAGCGCGAGAAAGGACTACAAGATTATCCGGGAACTGCCTACAGGCAGGGGTTTTGCAGATGTAGTGTTTCTGCCTTTGCCCAAAACAGGAAAGCCTGCGCTTATAATCGAATTGAAGGTCAACAAATCCGCCGAGACCGCGCTGCAGCAGATCAAAGACAGGGGATACACCCAGGCGCTGGAGGGCTATGCGGGAGAAATCCTGTTAGTGGGGATAAGTTATGATAAGGACAATAAAAATAAACCCCACAGCTGTGTGATTGAAAAGTTGAGATTATAGGGAGAAAAACATGGATAAAGCCGAGGCAAAAGAATTATTGTCATTTCATTCATCAAGAAACAGTGATATCCACAACCCCAAATGGATAAATGGTTTCTTGGGAAGTCTAAGACCGTTTTGCGGTGAACTTCGCAAAGACAATTTTATCGAAGTCATGGAATGCCTGAAGGCATTAAAAGATGAATTTACAACTGCGACGGTTGAAAAAGAAATTATAGCGGACATCATAGCAATTACACATTTAACAAGAGAGTGGGCATCCCCTGATGGAATGTTGGGAAGCAATCATCTATTGACGGAAGAACAAACGGAGCATTTGCTGGTCTGGGTTCATATTATTGAATCCTGCCTGATGTATTTGCTGGACGATGACGAGGAAGATGCCTTTAGCGAGTATGAAGACTATCTGAATGATGAATATTTCTAATTTTGGCTGTTTGGCACTCTGTTTAAAAGGCAGGCGTAGAGTGATAAAATGCATACAATCAATAAGGGAAAGGATGAATGGCTATGAGTTATGATTTGCTGGTTTTTGATAAGAGAAGGCCCCCAACCAATCAATCAGACTTTTTAGATTGGTACAACCAGCGTGTAGAAGAGGAAGATGAAGGGGATATATCCTGTGTATCAGAAGAAATGCAAATATTTTTCCATTCAGTACGGCAGATTTTCCCACCGATGAACGTGAAACAGAATCAAATATTGTCTAAAGCTGCGGCGGAACGACTGTTTTTGGAGTTCTTCCAGAATTTAGAAACAAATGGTTCTATTAAATGGGTGGAAATGGATATATAATTCGATTTCAACTTGTAGAGGAGATGAACGAGGTGAAAAACTGGGGAGAGTACTATTATCTATTTTGAAGGAGAAACACAAGATTTAGGCGAGGGGGTGTCCGCATGACCTGTCGGGAGTGTGAGAAGCAGATCCCGGATTTTATCGGGCGGAAGATGGATTATCTTGGAATGAAGCGGTTTCTGGAGCATGTGGATGCCTGTGAGAACTGCCAGGAGGAATTGGTGATCCAGTTCCTGATTCAGGAGGGCATGGCCCATCTGGAGGATGGTGATGTCTTTGATTTGCAGCGGGAATTACAGGAGCATTTGGAAGAGGCCCGCCGGCGGGTCCGCATCCATGAGGGGATCTTGCAGATGGGGACCGTATTTGAACTGCTGGCCATGGCGGGAGTTATGGGAATTGTATTGTGGATTTTGCTATAGTAAAATGAAGGACAATGAGCAATGCTCCGCTAAATTATAGTTAACAACATAACAAATTTCTGTTTCCGGCCTTGCAAAATCCATATACGAGAGCTTTTGCGAAGCCGAAAACGAAATTTCTAATGTTGTTAGCTATAGGTATGTGCAAAAGCACATGGAATTATGGCATAATAATCTGAAATCAGATATACGAGGTAGAACAGATGGCAAAAAAACTGGTATTAATCGACGGACACAGCATACTGAACAGAGCTTTCTACGGTGTGCCGGATCTTAGCAACGCCAAGGGGCTGCACACCAACGCGATATTTGGGTTTCTGAATATCCTGTTTAAAATTCTGGAGGAGGAGCACCCGGACTATCTGGCGGTGGCCTTTGACGTACATGCGCCCACTTTCCGGCATCAGATGTACGAGGCATACAAGGGTACCCGGAAACCCATGCCGGAGGAACTGCGGGAGCAGGTGCCTGTGATGAAAGAAGTATTGCGGGCTATGGGGATCACTATCATGGAGCAGGCGGGCCTGGAGGCAGACGACATCTTGGGCACTCTGGCCAAAAAGGCGGAGGCGGAAGGCATGGAAGTGTCTCTGGTATCCGGGGACAGAGATTTGCTGCAGATTGCCACGGAGCATATCAAGATTCGGATTCCCAAGACCAAGATGGGGCGGACCGAGATCGAGGATTACTATGCGGAGGATGTGAAAGCGCTGTACCAGGTGACTCCCACCCAGTTTATTGAATTAAAAGCGCTGATGGGGGATACATCCGACAATATTCCCGGCGTACCCAAGGTGGGGGAGAAAACTGCCATAGCCCTGATGACGGAGTACGGATCCATCGACAATATCTATACTCATCTGGAGGAGATCAGCAAAAAGAGTATCCGGGAATCCTTGGCCCAGAATCGGGAACTGGCGGATCTCAGCAAGGTTCTGGCTACCATTAAGACGGACTGCGATCTGGCGCTGGATTATGAGGCGTCAAAGGCGGAGGGGTATTATACCCCAGAAGCCTATCAGATTTTTAAACAGTTAGAGTTCAAAAACATGCTGGGCCGGTTTGACAGACAGGAGACAGAAAAGAGCCAGGAGGATATCACCGCAGGTTTCCATCTGCTAAAAGAGAGCGGACAGATGGTAAAAATACTGGACAAGCTGCGCAAATCGGCTGAGAAACATCCTTATGCGGGTATGGGGCAACGAGCCGGGGGACTGTTTGAGACAGAACAGGGCAAGCAGGCTGAGATACTGCCAAATGCAGAGAAGGAGGACCAGGCAGGGACGCAGTCAGAGCCGAGCACACAGTTCATGTCAGAACACCCAGGGGCCGTGGGCCTGCTGGTGCTCACCGAGGCCGGAAAACTGGCTGGGGTAGCCGTATCCGATCAGAAAAAACAGAGTTATTTTTACTATGCGGGTACTGGCAGCGCCCTGGTGGAAAACCGGCAGCTGTCCCTGTTTGACGAAATGCAGGAAACGGTGGAGGACACGGCGCTGCTTCAGGCGGTGCGGCAGTTGACGGCGGTATGCCCGGTTTACACACTGGATATCAAGAAGCAGTATGGCTTCTATGGCTGGGAGCAGAGAGAAGAGGATGGGCTTACCAGACAATATTTTGATACTATTATCGGCGCTTACCTGTTAAATCCCTTAAAGAGCGATTACGACGGAGAGGCTGTTGCCACGGAGCATCTGGAACTGTCTATTCCGGGCTATAAGGAGTGCTTTGGAAAAAAGAACCTGGCGGAGGCCGCGGCGGAAAACCTGGAGCAGCTGGCAGTCTTTTACCAGTACCAGGCATATGTGGCTTTGCAGGCCGGACAGATTATACAGCGGAAGCTGGCACAGGCCGGTATGGGGCAGCTGATGGAGGAGGTGGAGATGCCGCTGTCTTTGGTGCTCTACGAGATGGAGCAGGAGGGCGTGGCAGTGCGCCGGGAGGAACTTCGGAGTTATGGAGATGCTCTGGTGGCCCGGATTCAGGAACTGGAGAAGAGCATTCATCAGCAGGCGGGATGTGCCTTTAACATCAATTCCCCCAAACAGCTGGGAGAGATCCTGTTTGAGCAGATGCAGCTGCCGGGAGGCAAAAAAACCAAGACCGGCTATTCCACGGCGGCGGACGTGCTGGAGAAACTGGCTCCGGAGCACCCGATCATAGAGGATATCCTGGAGTACAGGGGACTTACCAAGTTAAAGAGTACCTATGCGGACGGGCTGGCGCAGTACATTGACGCGGGGGGCAGAATCCACACCAATTTTAATCAAACCATAACTGCCACGGGGCGCATCAGTTCCACGGAGCCGAACCTGCAGAATATTCCCATGCGCATGGAACTGGGACGCCGCATCCGCAAGGTGTTTGTGCCCCGGGAGGGCTGTGTGCTGATGGACGCGGATTACTCCCAGATCGAACTGCGGGTGCTGGCCCATATGTCCGGGGACGAGGAGTTGATCCAGGCATACCAGATGGATCAGGACATTCACCGGATCACCGCTTCCAAAGTGTTCAAAACCCCCTTTGAGGAGGTGACAGATTTACAGAGGCGCAACGCAAAGGCCGTGAATTTCGGTATTGTGTACGGCATCAGTTCCTTTGGACTGAGCCAGGATCTGAGTATCAGCAAGAAAGAGGCGGCGGAGTATATCGAGCAGTATTTTGCCACCTATCCCAGGGTCAAGGAGTATCTGGACAGACTGGTGGCGGATGCCAAAGAAAAGGGCTATATCACCACTATGTACGGCAGGCGCAGGCCTATTCCGGAGCTTGCTTCCTCCAATTTCATGCAGCGTTCCTTTGGAGAGCGGGTGGCCATGAACAGCCCTATCCAGGGCACTGCGGCGGATATCATCAAGATCGCCATGATCCGGGTTTGGAAAAAGCTGCGGCAGGCGGGTTTATCCTCTCGGCTTATTTTACAGGTGCATGACGAGTTGGTTATTGAGACCCGCCAGGAGGAAGTGGAACAGGTGCGCCGGATTCTGGAGGAGAGCATGAAGCAGGCCGCGCAGCTTGCGGTGCCCCTGGAGGTGGATCTGCACACGGGAGAGAACTGGTACGAGGCTCACTGACATTGCTAAAATGAGTTCCTTACAGGTATGCTAAATGGTCAAACAGCAGTATCAACAGGAGAATTTCCTATGTGGGTATCGGAAACAGAACAGTATGTTGATGACGGCATTTTCTTTGGCAGATACCGTAAAGGAAAAATAAAACTATAAATTCCAGAATGTCGGAGAGTTATAGAGAATTTGTATCAGGGGGCAGACAGATGCGTTTGATCGGGATAACCGGCGGTGTGGGGGCCGGAAAGTCAACTATATTGGAGTATATCAAGGATCACTACCTCTGCCGGATCTATCTGGCGGACGAGGTGGCCCATGTGGTCAAGGAGCCGGGCCAGCCTTGTTATAAGGCGCTGGTGGAGCTGCTGGGGCAGGAGATTCTGGGGAAAGACGGGCAGATCCACAAGGGAAGAATGGCGGAGAAAATATTCCGGGATGAAAACCTGCTGGAACAGGTAAACGCCATTGTCCACCCCGCCGTACAGGAGTTCTTGCTGGAGAAAATCCGGGAGGCCAGGCAGGAGGGACGGACAGAACTGTTTTTCATCGAGGCGGCTTTGCTGATCGAATGCGGCTATGGGGACATTGTGGATGAGATGTGGTATATCTACGCCGAAGAAGGTATGCGCAGACAGCGGCTCCGGGAGAGCCGGGGGTACAGTCCGGAGAAGATTGAGCAGATTATGGGCAGCCAGCTGACGGAAGAAGCGTTCCGGGCAGGCAGTGATTTTGTCATAGATAACAGTGGGGCGCCGGAGGAAAGTTTTCGGCAGATACGCAGGAGGCTGGAGGGTTACACATGGCGGCAGTAGAGGGTAGAGAACTGGTATTCGGACTGGATATCGGCACCAGAAGTATCGTGGGCACAGTGGGGTATAAGGACGGCACCCGGTTTCATATCATAGCCCAGCGGGAAAAAGAGCATGAGACCCGTGCCATGCTGGACGGGCAGATTCATGACATCGGTAAAGTGGGCGCCACCATTGCGGAGGTGAAAAGTCTGCTGGAACAGGATCTGGGCCGCAAACTGACCCAGGTGTGTATCGCCGCCGCAGGCCGTGTGCTGCGGACGGTTACCACATCTGTGGAGTATGCCTATGGCACGGAAAGGGAGATCAGCAGCGAGGATATCTATGCGCTGGACACCATGGGCGTGGAGCAGGCGTATGAGGAATTTACTAAAACCAACGATACGGATATGCAGTTTTATTGTGTGGGTTACACCGCCATGCGTTATTACCTGAACGGTTATCCCATGGGCAATCTGGAAGGCCATAAAGCCAAGACCACGGGGGTGGACTTGATTGCCACTTTCCTGCCGGATGATGTGGTGGACGGCCTATATAAGGCGGTGGGAGTGGCCGGACTACAGGTGGCCAATCTGACGTTGGAGCCCATAGCGGCTATCCAGGTGGCCATTCCGGAGAAATTCCGTATGCTGAATCTGGCGCTGGTGGATGTGGGGGCCGGAACCAGCGATATCTCCATCACCAAGGAGGGCGCCATCACCGCGTACGGTATGATCCCCATTGCAGGGGACAGCCTGACAGATATCCTGGTGCAGCACTGCCTGGTGGATTTTGAGACGGCGGAACAGATTAAGCGGAAAATAGGCGAGGAAGAAATTATAGAGTATACGGACATCCTGGGACTGTCCCAGAGTATCACTTCCGGGGAGGCCCGGGAACTGCTGCAGGAAAATATCAACAGGATGACCAGGGAGGTGGCTGACTGCATCCGGGAACTGAACGGGGAGAAACCTGTCAGCGCCGTGTTTGTGGTGGGCGGAGGCGGTATGATTCCCGGCTACACCCAGGCGCTGGCGGAGCAGCTAGGAATAGCCAGAGAGCGTGTGGCTATCCGGGGCCAGGAGGTCATGCAGGCCATCAGTTTTGACATGGAGAACGCCCGCAAGGACTCTTTGATGGTGACTCCCATCGGCATCTGCCTGAGTTACTATGAGCAGAGCAACAACTTTATCTTCGTGGGCTTTAACGATCAGAGGGTGAAACTCTATGATAACGGCAGGCTATCCGTGGTGGATGCGGCTATAGCGGCGGGCTTCCCCAACGAGAACCTGTTCCCCAGGAGGGGGGCGGCGATAGAGTACACCGTGGATGGCAGGAGCCGTATGGTGCGGGGCGAGCAGGGGGAGGCCGCCGTGATCACCGTCAACGGGCAGGAGGCGGATATCCACACCCGGATCCAGAACGGTGACAAGGTGGTGTTGGTGCCCTCCACGGCGGGGGAGGCTGCTCATCCGATGCTGGACAGACTGCCGGAGATGGAGCAGCAGATACATATCACCATGTGCGGCATTCGGATCGCGCTGCCCAGGCTGGCCTATGTGAACGGTGAACAGCGGCTGGGTTCCTATGAGATACGGGACGGGGATGAGATTGTCATCCGAAACTGGTATACGGTGGAACAGATAGCCCAGTATGCGGATATTCCCCTGCAGGGGCGGATCCTGGTCAACGACACCCCCGCCAAAGCGGACACAAGAGTGTATGAGGGCTTTGATGTGAAATTTGCGGAGGAAGGCGGCGAGGACGAAGCGGGAGAGGAAATTGACTGGCGGCAGTATGGGGAGACCGACGAGTTATCGGCGGATAGGTATGTGGAACCGGGGGAGGACGCAGACGGCCCCGGGCATATCATGGAAGGCGCTTCGACGGCTCCTGGCGATCCTATGGTTCAAGGACTGGCACAGGAGGGGGGAACAGACACCGCCGCCGCGGGAAATCCCGATATAGCGGGGACAGTGCCCGGCGCTGCCCGGACAGGGAACTCTGCGGATGCCGTCAGCGGACAGCAGGCCCAGCCGGACGGGGACTTACAGGTGGTGGTGAACGGACAGCCGGTGGCGCTTCGAGGCAAGAAAGAATATGTCTTTGTGGATGTATTTGATTTCTATGAATTTGATCTGAGCAATTCCCGGGGCAGAAGTATTGTGACACTGCTCAACGGCCGCCCGGCTCAGCATTTTGAGACGCTGCACCAGGGCGATGCGATTAGTATTTATTGGCAGTAAGGTCCGGGGAGCGGAAAGATATTTTGATATAAGGTTTTTGGGCAGGAGCGTTTTGGCAGTTGCCTAAAATAACAGTTATGGTTTGCGTATTTTATAGTAAACGACATAACAGATTTCTAATGTCGCTTACTATATAGAATGAACAGGAGGAGACGGGGCATTCCCCGAAAGATAAAAGATTATGAGGATGTGCAGTATTGCAAGCGGGAGCAGCGGCAACTGTGTCTATGTGGGCTCGGATGCCACGCACCTGCTGGTTGACGTGGGGATCAGCGGGAAAAAGACGGAGAGCGGCTTGGAGGAACTGGGGATCAGCGGTGGGGATCTGGACGGTATTTTGATTACCCACGAACATGCGGATCATATCAGCGGATTGGGCGTTCTGGCCCGCAAATACGAGATACCGATCTATGCCACCAGGGGGACCATAGAGGCCGTCAGGCAGATGAAATCCATGGGCAGCATAGATCAGGAACTATGGGTGGAAGTGAAGGAAGACCAGCGTTTTACCATCAAGGATCTGACTGTGAATCCCCTGCGGATCAGCCATGACGCGGCCCAGCCGGTGGCTTACCGCATCAGCTATGGCAGCAAGCGGGTGGCGGTGTGTACGGATCTGGGAGTCTACAACGACTATACGGTGGAATGTTTAAAAGGTCTGGACGCCATTCTGCTGGAGGCCAATCACGATGTGAACATGCTCCAGGTGGGACCTTATCCCTATCCGCTGAAACAGAGAATCCTGGGCAGTCGCGGACATCTGTCCAACGAAAATTCCGGCAGGCTGCTCTGCCGGATTCTGCATGACGGTCTGAAATATATCTCTCTGGGGCATCTGAGCCAGGACAACAATCTGCCGGAACTGGCCTATGAGACGGTGCGCATGGAGATTTCTCTGGGAGACAATCCATACAAGGCGGAAGATTTTCAGATCCAGGTGGCCAGACGCAGCGAACTTTCACCGGTGATGGTAGTATAACAGATAAGATATTGAAATGAAGAAATAGCTTGCTTTTGCAGGCTATTCGTATTATGATACAAATTATAAAAAGAGCAGGAGTCTGTCGGCAGGAAAGAGGTAACTATATGAAAAAGGCAATTATTACAGTGGTAGGCAAGGACACGGTGGGTATTATCGCCAGGGTATGTACATATTTGGCTGAGAACAAGGTGAATATACTGGATATTTCCCAGACCATCGTGCAGGATTATTTTAATATGATGATGATCGTAGATATCAGCAATATGACCGGACAGTATGGGGATATGGTGGACGACCTGGAGAAGCTGGGACAGGAGATCGGCGTGTCGGTAAAGTGTCAGAAGGAAGAGATATTTGATCAGATGCACAGAATCTAAAGGGAACGGCAGAGGAAAGTTTGAATGTTTCACATTCAAATACTGATTGGTGCAATATTGCAGGCGAAGCCAGCGATATGCAGGAATAGGGAAAGTTTGGGCAATGTAGAAAGAGGTAATTATGATCAATATATATGAAGTGGCAGAAACCAATGAGATGATTGAAAAAGAGAATCTGGACGTGCGCACCATCACCATGGGCATCAGCCTGCTGGACTGCATTGATGCGGACTTAAAGCGTCTCAACGAGAAGATTTACCAGAAGATCTATGAGTCTGCCAGGGATCTGGTGAAAACGGGAGAGCAGATTTCCAGGGAGTACGGTATTCCTATTGTCAATAAGCGGATCTCCGTGACGCCCATCGCATTGGTGGGAGCGGCGTCCTGCAGGACACCCCAGGACTTTGTGGGCATCGCCAACACGCTGGACAAGGTGGCCCATGAAGTGGGAGTGAATTTCATCGGAGGCTATTCCGCCCTGGTCAGCAAGGGGATGACACCTGCGGAGGAGATGCTAATCCGTTCCATTCCCCAGGCTTTGGCTGCCACGGAGAGGGTATGCAGTTCGGTGAACGTGGGCTCCACCAAGACAGGCATCAATATGGACGCAGTGAAGCTGATGGGGGAGGTCATCAAGGAGACGGCGGAATATACCAAAGAGCAGGATTCTCTGGGCTGCGCAAAGCTGGTGGTATTCTGTAATGCGCCGGATGATAATCCCTTTATGGCGGGTGCCTTTCACGGCGTGACTGAGGCGGATCGTATTATCAATGTAGGCGTCAGCGGTCCCGGTGTAGTCAAAACTGCCCTTGAGAGGGTTCGGGGGGAGAATTTTGAGGTGCTGTGCGAGACTATCAAAAAGACGGCATTCAAAGTGACCCGTGTGGGACAGCTGGTGGCAAGGGAGGCGTCCCAGAGGCTGGGTGTGCCCTTCGGCATCGTGGATCTGTCCCTGGCGCCCACCCCGGCCATCGGCGACAGTGTGGCGGATATCCTCTGCGAGATGGGCCTGGAGTACGCAGGCGCACCGGGAACCACCGCTGCCTTGGCACTGTTGAATGACCAGGTAAAAAAGGGAGGTGTCATGGCCTCATCCTATGTGGGGGGCTTAAGCGGCGCATTCATCCCGGTCAGCGAGGACCAGGGCATGATCGACGCGGTGACGGCCGGGGCGCTGAGCCTGGAGAAGTTGGAGGCCATGACCTGTGTATGCTCGGTGGGGCTGGACATGATTGCCATTCCCGGGGTCACCAGGGCCACCACCATCTCCGGCATCATTGCGGACGAGATGGCCATCGGCATGGTCAATCAGAAGACCACAGCCGTTCGGATTATCCCGGTTATCGGCAAGGGCGTGGGTGAGACTGTGGAGTTTGGCGGCCTGCTGGGCCACGCGCCGATAATGCCGGTAAACGGTTTTTCCTGTGATGGTTTTGTGGACAGGGGGGGGCGCATACCCGCGCCGATCCACAGTTTTAAGAATTGATATGGCATAGACGATAATATTGAAATCCGGATGGCAGACTGTCTCAGCGTGTCATCCGGATTTTTGCATGGGGAAGCATTTTTGTTTAGACCACAATCATCGGTCTGGTATACTCGTGGTACATCTTATGGCCGGACTTGGCGGCCTGGATGCTGCTATAGATATCGGTGATCTGCATCTCCTGCTGGAACATAGGGACCCCTCCCTGGGGCAGGAGCTTGTCCGCGTCGGCCATCTTGGTGATCAACGGGATAGAGGTATTTTGGTCGATGGCGGTCAGCAGGGGCTTGGCATCCTGCCTGAAGCCCAGCAGCCGGGCATAGGACACGGAGTCCTGGTTGTCTATGTAAAACTGCATATTGTCCTTGGTAATATTCAGGAGAATGTGCAACAGACAGCGGCTGATGCGGGTGTAGGTCATATCCTTGGACTTCAAAAGGTCGCAGAACTCGCTGAAAGTGGTAAACTGATATACATATTTGCGGATCTTGTCTGACAGATCCGGTGTGACATCCAGATAATCGGTATAGCCCTTAGCCTGCTCCGACAACAGTTTATAGTGCAGCAGAGTCGAAAAATCATCCTGGAATAAGGGAGATTCCTGAGAAAAATAATCTGTCAGCACACGGTATGCCTCCTCCGGCATCTGGGAACTGAGTTCCTCAATGCTGCGGTTGCTCTGTATCGCCTGGCGCAGTGCCCTGGCGGAACTCATGAAATATCCCAGACGCCGATCCCGGTAGTCGGATCCGACCCGGCGGATATTGACGGGGCGGATCAGGCTGCGGCGGCGGTGCAGTGCCTTTATGTATTCGATCCCCAGAATATTGTTGGGGCTGGTAACCACTGATATGTCAGCGGCCAGTTGTGGATATGCGATAACCAGCGCATTGGAACGGGCGGTGGGATAGGAATATCCCAGCTTGAGCTTTTCCAGCAGAACTTTTTTATACGGCTCCGGCTCTTCCAAAAAAATATCCGCAAACTGAGACAGGAACTGTATGTCTGAACATTCACTGCCGAAACACAGATAATCCACCATGCCGAGGTGATCCAGCATGGAGATGGCTCCTCGGGCAAAATACTCTGCGCTGCCTGCGGCAAAGCAGGCGGGCAGTTCCAACACCAGATCGGCGCCGCAGGAGAGTGCGGCCCTGGCACGGGCATACTTATCTATCAGCGCCGGATCTCCCCGCTGCACGAAATTGCCGCTCATGACAACGATGACATAGTCGGCATTTGTGAGCAGGCGGGCCTGTTTTAAATGATATGCATGTCCAAGATGGAAAGGATTATATTCCGCAATAACAGCACATACTTTCATGATGATATCCTGTCCTTTCTTAATTTGACTTGATGAAATATACTAAATAACGTTAACAAAATCAGGGACACTATGTGAAAAAAATAACAGGCAGTGTAAGTGTTTACATACACATAAAAATCACGTTTTTGTGCAATGCGGAAAGAACTTTTGTACTCCAAAATATACAATTTAACGCATATTGGTGCTTGTTAAATTTTTCTATCTCTAGTATAATATAAAAATGAACATTTGTTAAGCCAAATTTTGAAATTTATAAAAATTTATAAAAAGATTGCGGCAATTCCGCAGGAAGGAGAGAATATGTCATATATTGACACAATTAAAGCGCGGGCGAGGCTCGACAAGAAAACCATTGTGCTGCCGGAGACCACTGACAAGAGAACTCTGATCGCGGCGGCGAAGATTATGGAAGAGGGTATTGCAAACATCATCATGATCGGTGACGAGGAGAAGATCATGGATGGCGCAGGCTGGCTGGAGGTGGATCTGACCGGCGTGGAAGTGATCAATCCCAAGACCACGGACAAGCTGGATGCCTATGTGAATCTTCTGTATGAAACCAGGAAAGCCAAGGGTATGACGCCTGAGAAGGCGAGAGAGATTCTGCTGAGCGATCCTTTAACTTTTGGAATTGTTATGGTAAAGGCCAACGATGCGGACGGCATGGTGGCCGGCGCCTGCCACTCCACGGCTGACACCCTGCGTCCGGCGCTGCAGATCCTGAAGACGGCTCCCGGCGTAAAGCTGGTGTCTGCCTTTTTTGTGATGGATACTCAGTTCAAGGATCAGGGAGAGGACGGTACGTTTATCTTTGCCGACTGCGGTTTGAATCAGGATCCCACGGCGGAGGAACTGGCGGCCATCGCCGAGACATCCTCCAGAAGCTTTAAGAGTCTTGTGGGTCCCAAGCCTGTAATCGCCATGCTCAGCCATTCCACCAAGGGCAGCGCCAAGCATGCGCTGGTTGACAAGGTGGTGGAGGCCACCCGGATTGCTCATGAACAGTATCCTCAGTTGACTCTGGACGGTGAACTGCAGGTGGATGCGGCGCTGGTTCCCGGCGTAGCCAAGTCCAAGGCTCCCGGCAGCAGCGTGGGCGGCAGAGCCAATGTACTCATTTTCCCCAATCTGGATGCGGGCAACATCGGCTACAAGCTGGTGCAGAGGCTGGGCGGCGCGGAAGCCTATGGTCCTATGCTGCAGGGTATTGCCAAGCCCGTCAACGATCTGTCCCGCGGATGCTCCTGGCAGGATATCGTGGGCGTGGTTGCGCTGACGGCAGTGCAGGCACAGCTGGTATAGGGGAAATTACTGACGAACACTAAGATTTTCTAAATCCTGCACGGCGCATATGGTGTAATCGGGCATCATGTGCCGTGCGGGAAGGAAAAGCTAACCGTTTGTGAGTATAATGTGATTTGAGAGGAAGAAACATGGTTGCGTTGATCGCTGCTTGCGCAAAAAATCAGGTAATCGGGGAAAAGGGTCGTATCCCGTGGAGAATAAAGGGTGAACAGAAGCGATTCAGGGGATTGCAGGAGAGATTCCGTATACTTATGTAACATACACAAAGAGGTAATAATGTCAGCCCGCTGTATAATAAAGGCATTAATAATTGTAAATGGAAAGGAAGTCATGTTATGAATATTTTAGTGATTAACTGTGGGAGTTCTTCCCTGAAATTTCAGCTGATAAATTCCGAGTCGGAGCAGTGCATTGCAAAGGGTCTGTGTGAGCGTATTGGCATTGACGGCAGCCAGATCACCTACACTCCGGCGGGCGGGGAGAAGGAATTGAACGTGACCCCCATGCCGGATCACACCGAGGCTATTCGCCTGGTGCTGGAGGCGCTGACCAACGAGAAGACAGGTGTGGTAAAGAGCCTGGACGAAATAGGTGCCGTGGGCCACAGGGTGGTACATGGCGGCGAGAAGTTTGCCCAGTCTGTGATCATTGACAACGAGGTGCTGGCGGCCATAGAGGCTTGCAATGATTTGGCTCCTCTGCACAATCCCGCCAATCTGATCGGCATAGATGCCTGCCGGAAGCTGATGCCCAGCACACCCATGGTGGCTGTGTTTGACACTGCTTTCCATCAGACCATGCCTCAGGAAGCCTATATGTATGGCCTGCCTGCGGAGTATTATGAGAAATATAAGATTCGTCGTTATGGTTTCCACGGCACCAGCCATTCCTATGTCTCCAAGAGGGCGGCGCAGGTGCTGGGTGTGCCCTATGAGTCCCTGAAGACCATCGTGTGCCATCTGGGTAACGGAGCCAGCGTATCTGCGGTAAAGAACGGCAAGTGTGTGGATACCTCCATGGGCCTTACTCCTCTGGAAGGCTTGATCATGGGCACACGCAGCGGCGATATCGATCCTGCTATCATTGAGTTTCTGGCACACAAAGAGAATAAGAGTATCGACGAGATCATGAGCATCCTGAACAAGAAATCCGGTGTGCTGGGCCTGTCCAATAACCTGTCCTCCGATTTCCGGGATCTGGAGGATGGCTATCACAAGGGAGATACCTATGCCACCTGTGCCATGAAAACTTTCGCCTACCGTGTGGCAAAATACATTGGCGCATATACTGCGGCCATGAACGGCGTGGACCTGATCTGCTTCACTGCGGGCGTGGGTGAGAACGCCGCCCTGGTGAGAACAATGATTTGCGAGTATCTGGGTTATCTGGGCGTGACCCTGGATCAGGAAGCCAACGGAAAGCGAGGCGAGGATATCGTGATCAGCACTCCGGATTCCCGCACCAAGGTTATGGTGATTCCCACCAACGAGGAACTGGCCATCGCCAGAGAGACTGTGCGGCTGGTGTAAACGTCACCGCAGGGTATGCTTTAGGGGGGAACTGGTATGGGAAGATATGTAAAAGATATTTGGCTCGGACTGCCGGAGGATGAAGTGCAGAACGTCATACAGCGGTTCCTCAGTACAAACAATTTTGTGCTGAACTAATGATGGCAGTTTCTAAAATGATATGATTCCTATAAAAAGTACTTGACACATATGTAAACTAGGAGTAATATAATAAAAACTAAATAGCGGAACACAAACCGTTGAAGTGGAGATAAAAGCAGTAAGTGCGCTTACAGAGAGACCGGGTGCTGAGAAAGGTTGGAGATGCAGGCTGCTAAATGGACCACTGAGGGCATGAGGAAAGGCGCAGTTTTGCTGGCCGAGTATTTCATGACGTGCGCATACGTCAGTTGCAAGGGATATGTTGGTATCCTGAAAGAGCATGTTGTCATAACATGAATCAAGGTGGCACCGCGGGGAATTGTATATTTGCCCGTCCTTGACAGAGAGTATATCTGTCAAGGGCGGTTTTTTTGTGCGGTGAAGCTGTCCTGCAAAGTTCGGAAGTAAAACTTCCAAATACGCATTAACACAGTATCGCAGGCACGACCTGCGATATGCAGGGAAGAGGAAGTTTGGAAGTAAAACTTCCAAATACTGATTGGTGCAGTATCGCAGGCGAAGCCAGCGATATGCATGTAGAGGAAAGTTTGGATGTGAAAAATGGAGGACAAAAATATGAAGATCAGGCTCAACCTTAGAGGAAGTAAGGCAGATCATGGCGGAGGGGGAGTATGGTGTAATTCCTGTCAGCACAGAGATATACTCCGACAGTACAACGCCGATTGAGGTGCTGCGCAAGCTGAAGGTGGTCAGCAGACATGTCTATCTGCTGGAGAGCGCGGAGGCGGACAAAAAGTAGGAAAAGAGGAGAAAAAGATGATCGGAGAAGCAATTATCCAACTGGCAAAGAAGGAAGACATCGGCTATGAGATGGCCAAGGCAGTTATGAACGAGATCATGAGCGGGGAAGCTTCGGATGTGCAGAAGAGCGCATATCTCACAGCTCTGTCCATGAAAGGGGAGACCATCGAGGAGATCACCGGCTCAGCGGAGGAGATGCGTCGTCATGCCACCAGGCTGCTTCATGAGCAGGATGTGCTGGAGATTGTGGGGACCGGAGGGGATGGATCCAATTCCTTTAACATTTCCACCACGGCGTCCCTGGTAATCTCCGCCGCAGGTGTACCGGTGGCAAAACACGGCAACCGGGCGGCCAGTTCCAAGTCCGGGGCGGCAGACTGCCTGGAGGCTTTGGGGGTCAATATTGCGCTGGAGCCGGAGCAGAGCCTGAAGCTGTTGAACAAAATAAATATTTGTTTCCTGTTTGCCCAGAAATATCACAGTGCCATGAAGTATGTGGGGCCTATCCGCAGGGAGTTGGGTATCCGCACAGTATTCAATATTCTGGGACCTCTGACCAACCCGGCAGGCGCCAACATGGAGGTACTGGGAGTTTACGATGAGTCGTTAGTGGAGGTGTTGGCGGAGGTGCTTCGGAACCTGGGAGTGACCAGAGGCATGGTGGTGTATGGACAGGATAAGCTGGATGAGATATCGGTGTGCGCCCCCACCACCATATGCGAGATTCGGGATAAGCAGTTGAAGAAGTATATAATCACACCGGAGCAGCTGGGCTTAAAGACATATGAGAGAGGACAGCTGCTGGGAGGCACAGCCGCGGAGAACGCCGCCATCACCAGAGCCGTCTTAAGCGGGCAGGAACAGGGAGCCAAGAGGGACGCGGTGGTGATCAATGCTGCGGCAGGATTATATGTGGCAGATAAGGCGGCTGACTTTCAGACCGGAATTAATCTCGCGCAGGAACTCATCGACAGCGGCAGGGCCATGGAGCAGCTGGAGAAATTTGTGAAGTATTCCCAAGAATATGCGGAACTCTAGACAGCATATCCTCGCACAGCCCAGAGGGATGCTTAAAAGTGTGATAATATTCATCACCGGTCATTATTTGTGTGAATCGGCTGCGGCCGGACTATATCGGCTTTGTGTTCTGGCCTAAGAGCAGACGGTTTCTGGGCAGAGCCCAGGCAGCGCGGCTGAAGGCGCTGCTTTCCCCTGCAGTTCAGGCGGTGGGTGTTTTTGTGGATATGCCTGTGGAAGAGGTGGCGGGACTGCTGGCAGACGGCATTATTGATTTGGCCCAGCTTCACGGGGAAGAATCGGAAGAAGATATCCGTTATCTCCAGGAGGTGACTGGCAGGCCAGTGATCAAGGCTGTCAGAGTGCGCAGCCGGTATGACGTGGAGGCATGGCTTGACAGTGCCGCGGATTATCTGCTCTTTGACAGCGGTATGGGCAGTGGTCGGACTTTTGACTGGAGTCTGCTGGAGGGTGTAACCCGGCCGTATTTTCTGGCCGGAGGGTTGGGACTGGACAATCTGGAACAGGTGCTTGTCCGCGTTGGCCCCTACGGTGTAGATTTAAGTTCATCCCTGGAGACAGAAGGGCATAAGGACCCGGAGAAGATACGCCGGGTGATGGAGCTAGTGTGTGGCTGAAGAGCGGCCGGAAGAGCAGATGCGGAATTATAATAGGAGGAATGACTATGAGCAAAGGACGTTACGGCATTCACGGCGGTCAGTATGTTTCGGAGACGCTGATGAATGAATTGATCCATCTGGAAGAGAGTTATGAACATTATAAGAAGGACCCGGAATTCCAGCGGGAACTACAGACCCTGCTGAATGAATATGCAGGCAGACCGTCTCTGTTGTACTATGCGGAGAAGATGACAAAGGATCTGGGAGGAGCCAGGATCTACCTCAAGAGGGAGGATCTGAATCATACCGGTTCCCACAAGATCAACAATGTGCTGGGCCAGGCGCTGCTGGCCAAAAAGATGGGCAAGACCCGTATCATCGCCGAGACGGGGGCGGGCCAGCACGGTGTGGCCACAGCCACGGCCGCCGCCCTGTTGGGTATGGAGTGCGAGATATACATGGGGGAGGAGGACACCGTCCGCCAGGCGCTGAACGTGTACCGCATGGAGCTTCTGGGAGCGAAGGTACACCCTGTCACCAGCGGTACCCGGACGCTGAAAGACGCGGTAAATGCCTGTATGAGGGAGTGGACGAACCGGGTGGAGGACACGCTGTATGTACTGGGTTCCGTCATGGGGCCTCATCCTTTCCCCATGATTGTGAGGGATTTCCAGAGCGTCATCAGCCGGGAGGCCAGGCAGCAGATTCTGGAGAAGGAAGGGCGCCTTCCGGCGGCAGTGGTGGCCTGCGTGGGCGGCGGCAGCAACTCCATGGGTATGTTTTACAATTTTATTGAGGATAAAGATGTGGAGCTCATTGGCTGCGAGGCGGCGGGAAAAGGTGTGGACACGGCCTTGACAGCGGCCACCATCGCCACCGGCAGTCTGGGCATTTTCCATGGCATGAAGTCCTATTTCTGTCAGGATGAATATGGGCAGATTGCGCCGGTGTATTCCATCTCCGCAGGGCTGGACTATCCGGGTATCGGGCCGGAACATGCCCATCTCCACGACATCGGCAGGGCCCGGTATGTGCCCGTCACCGACGATGAGGCGGTGGATGCCTTTGCCTATATGGCCAGGACGGAGGGAATTATCTGTGCTGTGGAAAGCGCCCACGCGGTGGCCCATGTGAGAAAGATGGCGAAAAACTATAGCCCGGACCAGAGCATTATTATATGCCTCTCAGGCCGCGGGGACAAGGATGTGGCGGCAATTGCCAGATACAGGGGGGTGAATCTTCATGAGTAAATTACAGAGTAATCAGATCAGCAGGGTATTTCAGACATCTAATCACAAGGCGTTTATTACCTTTTTGACGGCGGGAGACCCCACGCCGGACTGCACCGTGAAGTACATTCAGGAGATGGTGCGGGCGGGTGCGGATTTAATTGAGATAGGCATTCCTTTTTCCGATCCCACTGCGGAGGGGGTGGTGATCCAGGACGCCAATATCCGGGCGCTCCAGGGGGGAATGACCACGGACGGCGTTTTTGAAATCGTGAAGCAAGTGCGGAAACAGGCCGGGGACTGCGCCGCAATTCCTCTGGCATTTATGACTTATGCCAATCCGGTGTTTCACTATGGCTGTGAACGATTTTTTGCCCAGTGTGAGGAACTACGCGTGGGCGCTGTCATTGTTCCCGATCTTCCCTATGAGGAGAAGCAGGAGATGGAGGGAGCGGCAAGGGCTCACAACGTGGCGCTGGTCTCCATGATTGCCCCCACTTCCCGGGAGCGGATTCAGATGATTGCCCGGGAGGCCAGCGGCTTTATCTATGTGGTTTCCTCCATGGGGGTCACCGGTGTGCGCAGTGAGATCAGCACCGATCTGGAATCCATGGTGGAGAGTATACGCCAGGTGACGGATGTGCCCTGTGCCATCGGTTTTGGCATCAGCACTCCCGAACAGGCCAGACATATGGCCCAGATTTCTGACGGGGCCATCGTGGGCAGCGCCATTGTGAAAATCATCGCCCGGAACGGAGAACAGGCGGGTCCTGCCATATATGAGTATGTGAAAAGCATGAAAGAGGCCGTGTCCCAGGCGTGAAATCCCTTTAGCCTTCCATTTTGGGGGGCTATTATTATAGATATTTACAGGCTGTCCGGGTATACTCCTCCTATAATATACAGTTCATGACTGCAATATAGAACCAATACATGTCTGAGGATATAATGTGCGGGCTTCTATCCTTGGATGGGAATTTCTATCTGCACAATATAGTCCTCTATTTGGTCTATGACGGTTTCATTGATTCCTTTTTCATAAGAATAGCCGGACAGAGTCAGGCCCTGGTTTTGGGCATAATGAAGGATTTCCTGATACCGTAGGGGGAGTCTGTCCCAGTTCCCTTTGTGGAAAGCTCTCAGGTATTTTCCCTTTGGCTGTATATGCAGGCCGCTTTTGTGGTCAAGGCGGGGAATTTCGATGAATAGTTTGGTGTAATTGTCAAAATGGCCTTCAAGCAGGCTGGCCACGGGGAGCATGGAACCGTAGGAGGCATCGTGAAGGCGGCCAAGCTGGAATCTGGCCGTTTCTGCGGTGATCAGTTCCACTTCTTTATCAAAGGTTATACTCTGGTCTATGTCTATCGTCACCAGGCAGTGTTCTGCTTTGTCCACAATGCTTATTTCCGATAAATCCATGGTCAGGAGGGTGACCATGTTCTGGCGGTGGTTGGATAAAGTTTTTCTGACCGCCTCCAGGTGCATGAGCTGTAAGTCCAATTCTGCGATTTTTTCATCCAGAAGGCATTTCAGGTTTGCGGCGGAGCGGTTTTTCATGAAATCCTGGATTTCAGGGATGGATACGTCCAGTTCCCGCAGCAGGAGGATTGTTTCCAGTATGGGACTCTGGTGGTAATTGTAAAAGCGGTATCCGTTTTGGGGATGGATGTAGGCAGGACCAAACAGACCGATTTCATCATACCACATCAGTGTTTTTTTGTTAATGCCATGGAGCGCGGCAAATTGTCCAATGGTAAGAAGCTTGTTTTTTTCACTCATTTTTCGTCTCCTGAAAATTTTTTAAGCGGAAAATAATTATTTTCCGGCTGACTGTTGACCATACAGTTACTGTATGGTCTATGATACTATGCACAGGGAACAAACACAAGGCCAAATCGAAATCAGGAGGAAAAAAATGGAAAATCAAAATGCATATCAGAAACCTGTAACACTTAGAAATGTTTTAAAGTTTGCCGTGCCTACTATTGCCATGACGGTATTTATGTCTTTTTACACAATGGTCGACGGTTTGTTTGTATCAAACCTGATCGGCACGAACGCGCTCTCGGCGATCAATCTAACTGCACCGGTTATCCAGCTTGTCACTGCTGTTTCCACCATGCTTGCCACAGGGGGGAGCGCAGTCATCATGAAAAAGATGGGGGAGGGCAAGAGTGAGGAGGCGAAGGAAGATTTTACTTCCCTGATCCTGGTGAATGTACTGGTGGGGGCCCTTATGTGCTTTCTTGGGTATATGACCATGGGGCATTTCTTCGCGGGAATGAATCTTTCGGCGGATGTGGAGAGGTATTGTGTGGAATATTTAAGCTGTTATCTGCTGTTTACGATTCCTATTCTGTTGATGAACAATTTTACCCTGTACATGATAGCAAGTGAGAAGGCAGCTTTATCCCTGGCCTGTTCGGTGACGGGCGGTGTGTTGAATATGGCGCTTGACTATGGGTTTATTGCTGGATTTGGCATGGGGATCAACGGCGCGGCTATTGCGACCGGTCTGGGGTATTCCGTGACGGCTGTTGTGGGCCTGGCAGTCTTTTGCCGAAAAAAGAACCTGTTACATTTCAAGAAGCCGGTATTCCGATTTAAGGTTCTTGTAGATGCCGCTACAAACGGTTGTTCTGAGATGGCGACCGCACTTGTCACCGGGATTATTACGATGATGTTCAACTGGACGATGCTTCATTATGTTGGGGAGAACGGTGTTGCGGCTGTCACCATTATCATGTATGTGTTGATGTTTGCCAGTTCCCTTTATACGGGATATTCCTACGGGGTGGCACCCATGCTGAGCTTTTATCATGGGGAACAGAATTTTGAAAAACTGAAAAAGCTGGTGAGGATCAGCATGAGAGTGATTGCCGTTATCTCCGGAATTATGGCTGTTGCCTCTTTTGGACTGACAAGACCGCTGGTATCTGTCTTTGCCCGTTCGGATAACCCGGTGTATGCGCTGGCGGTATCGGGAAACAGGATATGTACGATTGCTTTGCTTTTTATCGGGTTTAATATTTTTGCCAGCGGGATGTTTACTGCGTTGTCTAATGGGATTGTGTCGGCCATCCTTGCATTTTCCAGGTCATTTGTGTTTATGTTGATCACCATGATTGTTTTTCCTATGCTCCTGGGCGTGAATGGCATCTGGCTGGCAACGCCGGCGGCAGAGTTGATGGCCCTTGCCCTGTCTGCTTTCATGTTCCTGAAATATAGAAAAAGGCTTGGGTACTGAGAAAGTACAGGGTTATAGCGATGCTTTTATGGTACTCATGATGGTTATATTGACTTGAACAGCGACTTATGGTAATATTTGAACGATATAAATGCACAGGAGTTGGAGTTGAGGTACAAAACGCAGGTGGCGGCTGTCAATATCAGGCACTTTTTGAACGAGTCGCCTCTGCTGGATGGCGGGCACATAGGAGATGGGGGGGCCGCTTAAATCCCACAACGAATTTTGCCGCATTGGACAAAGACGAAATAATTGGTACCCACAGGAGGATAATATGATTGTTTTAATTACAGGCGCGTCCCACACAGGCAAGACAATGCTTTCACAGAGACTGCTGGAGAAGTATAAATATCCCTATCTTTCTATAGACCACTTGAAGATGGGGCTTATCCGCAGCGGCCAGACAACACTCACTCCCGTAAGCGATGACATGGCACTGACAGATTATCTATGGCCCATTGTACGTGAAATGATAAAGACGGCCATTGAAAATGGGCAGAATCTCATTGTGGAGGGGTGCTATATTCCCTTTGAATGGGAGAAGGATTTTGAGGCGGAGTATTTAAAAGAGATCAAATACTATTGCCTGGTTATGAGCGAGAAATATATTGCGAATCACTTTGAATCCATTAAAAAATTCGCGAGCGTCATCGAAGAGCGTTTGGACGATGAGTACTGTACGCCGGAGACGGTGCGCAGGGATAACGCCCAGATGCTGGAGCAGTGCCTCAAATATGGTGCGGAGTATATTTTGATAGATGAAGAGTATCAGGTGGACATCAGGTTGTGAAACGATAAATAGATTAGGTTGTTCGATTTGAGGAGAATAAACCATGAGATATTTTCCTATATTACAGGAACTGTTTGAATCTGACACAGTTATTTTTCTGGTTATTGGGATAGCTGTTTCTGTTTTTGCTGGTCTGCGGTTAAAAACCATAGGAAGTATACTATAGGAATTATATTCTGTTGTTTGTCGGAACAATTGCAATAGGATGGTGTGTCGGATTTATTATTAGTGCTCTGTTTCGATTGTTTAAAACTTTCAACTATCCCTCAACACAATAACACAGGTTTGAACGAAGCTTAACAACCCCGGCTAAACTCCATTTATGCGGGGTAAATGCAACGAGCCGGAGCGTTATATCGAAGAACGTCTGCGGGATGTTCTGGCCTATGCTGAACAGGAACAGATTCCGACGGAGAGAGTGGGTGCGCTGCTGCAGGAGTTAAGGGGACAGTAGGATTTTAGGAAAAAGTTGCTGGAGGAAAAGCTTATGATTATCGAAAACGAGTTTCCAATTTTAGAGTACAGCACGGAGTGCAGTGCGGTAATCAACCCCACAAAAAGCGAGGAACCATTTCCGCGTCTGTGCGTTATGACTTTCTTTAGGGAAGTGCTGGAAGCTTTTTTGAAGAAATACCCCGGTGAAATCATTGGTACATATTTCTCCGAAATGAAAGAGTTTCCTGCCTACAGGCTCAGATATAAGGAGACGGACATTTGCGTGATTCAGGCCGTGGTGGCTTCCGGCTCCATTGCGATGATGACGGACTGGCTGTATGGAAAGGGCGCAGAGGTATTATTATGCTGTGGGGGCTGCGGCGTACTTGCCGATATTCCGGCGGGAGACATCATGATCCCGGTCCGGGCGCTGAGAGACGAGGGAGCTTCCTACAAATATCTACCGCCAAGCAAATATGTTGAAATACATAAAAAACCGGTGCAAATATTTAAGCAGGTGCTGGAAGATTATGGAATACCATACATTGAATGCACCACATGGACAACGGACGGCTTTTACCGGGAGACAAGGGACATGGTGGAGCACAGGATCAGTCAGGGCTGCCAGACGGTTGAGATGGAATGCGCCACCATGGCTGCGATAGCCCAATTTCGGAACAAAGTATTCGGCCAGCTGTTATACAGCGGGGATATTCTGGTTGGAACAGAAAAATATGACAATAGAAATTGGAATGAAAACTTATCAGCCAGAGAGACCATTTTCCAGATAACACTGGAGTCATTAATTCGGTTTGATAAATGACAGGGGCGTTCCCTGTCACTGTTTCCTGCACGCAAAAATTCCTGACACAATGACCTGTCCTGCAATCCTGCGTGCAAAATTCGACATTATCATGGAAGCAAACACCTCCTGTTTTAGATACACAGAAGTGATTCGCTCCGAACGGGAAAACATACGAAATATGATGCCAAAATCGTTTGTGCCGTTTGTCTACAGATTATTAATACCCTCAATCGTTCTTCAACTTGCCTATAGTAGTTTCCTAATATATTTTTTTCTTGTTGCTTTAATACTTTTCTGATTTGTAATCAATATAATCATTTTCTGCTGCATTTCCCGTAAAGAATGCAACTCGAAATATTTTCATGCGATATTTAGCGTATCAAATCAAATCAAAACCAAAATATAAAAGTATGTTTGGTGTAAAAATAACCAAAACAGCGTTTCCTGCCTGTAATCCGTCTATGGTTAAAAAATATATGGAAAAATCTTTTAAAATAAGGGTACGGGAGAAAAAGATAAATTTCAAAGAGAACGGAAAACCTGTATTTTCAGAACAATTTCTTAAAATGTAAATATACAATATTAAGAAATGTGATTTTTCACAACTCAAAATAACTATTTTTAAAACCGAGAAAACGATTAAATATATGAATTATATATAATATTTCGATAATTCAGCACATGATGTCTTTGGAAATTCAAGAATCGGATTCCTCAAGATTTTCCAAGCCATACTCGCATAATTCAATGACCAGTTTTGTCATTGACACATTATTTTTTTGAGCCGCCTCCGCCAGTTTTTCTATTAAATCCACAGGCAGTCTAAATGTTTTGTTCTGATATTCCGTTTTCGTGATTCTTAGCATACTAATTATCACCTCTTTCTTGTGTATATTATAGTTCAATTAGTCACGTTATTATATACGTTTAAAATTCACTTATTTGTATTCTTGAATTTTTCACTTATTTGTGATAGTATATGCCTTGCGGATACAAACAATACATTAAGAAAGGGAAATACAAAAATGAAGAGAAAATTATTATTACCAGCTATGGCAGGCGCTATAATGCTAAGTTTGGCAGGTTGCGGGCATGAGCATGTATGGGTAGAAGCTACTTGCTCAACACCTAAGACATGTAGCGAATGTGGAGAGACAGAAGGAGAAGTTGCAGACCATAAATGGGTAGAAGCTACTTGCGAAAAGGCAAAATATTGTGAAGTATGTGGGGAAACGGAAGGAGAGTCTTTAAACCACGAATGGTTAGAAGCCACTTATGAGGAACCAAAAACCTGCTCTTTATGCGGTTTGACAGAAGGTGAATCGTTACCTGCCCCGTATGGCATAGAAAACAACATTACTTTTGAAAATCTGCAAGATATAGAACTGCCTTTTGCTATGGGATTTAAAGAAAACGGTCAGCTTGTTGATAAAGAGGGGATGTGGATTGAAACAGAGAATGCGAAAATCTCTTTTGGAGAAATCACAAGCAAGCCTTCGGAAATGGAGGGATATATAGATATTACCATTCCTTATCAAATGATTTTTTCGGCGACCGTATATCAGGATATTGATATATACAGTGGAAGTTACGGATGGGGATTAACATTTCCTAAATTCTCTGTCGGTGATTATTATACGGGATTAGTCGTACCTGATCGCAGCACATATACCGGAGGAGGAGGTACTGATTTTTTACAGTCTGATAAAACTTATGAGTGGAATGGGAATGTGTACTCAATAGGATATTCAAATAGTGAGGAAACTTCTTACTCCCAATCAGACTGGGATTATAATGGGAACATTGCTTTTAAAACTTATAATTTTAAGGCGGATGAAACATATGTGGTTACAATTCCAAATGATTTTGATGGTGCAATACTGTATATTAATAGAAATGGTTCGACAGAAGTTAATTCAGAAAATACTTATACAATAGAAGAAACAGAAGAGCATATGCTAGATAAGCATGGAGCTGACGATTATATTTTTTATCGTTTGTCAGATATAATCAATAATTAACATACAATTTTATATAAAGACTTGATATAAAGCGAGCATGTCCATAATGGTAAAATCCGAACTGCTATTAAGTATAACGTAGTGGTTCGGATTTTTGTGTTCAACATAACAGAATTTTCCTATACTAAATGACATTGAATAGGATACCCTTTGTTCTGCTCAAGACTCTGCAAATAAATTTCTCCGTGAAAAGTATAAAAAAATGTAGAAATCTACAATATTTTGTGATAGACTTGTAGACAATGTATTTTTATATGGACGCCGGCGTGAGTTTGCCATTTCTGTATGGTTTCGCAGGCACTTTTATTTTATCCGTTTTTATATTATGAATGAATGAAACTCAAAACAGCATGTTGCCTGATTGCGCATTGAACAATATACGGACGCCAAAGCGGCCGGATGTTGTTCACGGAACTATGCAGAATCAGGGAATATGCGGAACTCAAATGGGAGGAAACTGCGTTGAGCAATAGTACACAATCTGAACGTTTTCTGGAATTTAAGTCCCTGTGCCGTGCCTTTGAGGACGGTTTTGTGGCGGTGAATGATTTTAACCTGACCATAAGACAGGGGGAGTTTGTGACTTTTCTGGGGCCCTCTGGCTGTGGCAAGACCACGACACTGCGGATGCTTGCCGGATTTGATCTGCCCAGCAGCGGCGAGATCCTGCTAAACGGCAAGGATATTACCAAGCTGCCGCCCAACGAAAGGCCCATCAACACAGTGTTCCAGCGGTATGCCCTGTTTCCACATCTAAATATTTTTGACAATATCGCCTTTGGACTCAAGTTAAAAAAACTGCCCAGGGCAGAGGTGGTCAAAAAAGTGAAAAAGGCTTTGGAGATGGTGGATCTGGAGGGTTTTGAGTCCAGAACAGTGCAGACCCTCTCCGGCGGACAGCAGCAGAGGATTGCCATTGCCAGAGCCATAGTCAACGAGCCCCAGATATTGCTTCTGGATGAACCCTTGGGGGCGCTGGACCTAAAGATGCGCAAGGAGATGCAGCTGGAACTGAAGAGTATGCATGACAAGCTGGGTATCACCTTTATCTATGTGACCCACGACCAGGAGGAGGCGCTGACCATGTCCGACAAGATTGTGGTTATGTCGGAGGGCAGAATCCAACAGGTGGGCGAGCCGGAGGATATCTACAACGAGCCGAGGAATGCCTTTGTGGCGGACTTTATCGGGGAGAGTAATATTTTTAACGGCATTATGACAGGAAAATATAAGGTGCGTTTCTGCGGTGCGGAGTTCACCTGTGTGGATGACGTGGAGAACGGCACCATGATTGACGCCGTGCTGCGGCCTGAGGACATCCAGATTACCCCGCCCGGAGAGGGCATTATCCAGGGAAAAGTTACCTCCGTGGTGTTTAAGGGAGTACACTATGAGATCACGGTGCAGTCCGGCAAGAACGAGATCGTGATCCAGTCCACCCGCAAGGCCCAGGTGGGAAACCAGGTGGGACTCACCGTTGACCCGGAGGGCATCCACATTATGATCGCCGAAAACACGGTGAATAAATTCGAGGTGGGTGTAAAGAGCAGTTACCAGCTGGATTTCCTGGACGGGGACTTTGACTTTGATATCACCAAACTGGTTCCAGGCTCTCATATGACGGACGGAGATACGCTGGTGGATGCCCATGGGGATGAGGTGGACGTGTCAGCCCTGCGGGTCATTGTGTCCATCAAGCCGGAGGATATCACCATGAGTGATGACGAGGAAGCCGGCGTGGTGAAAGGACATATCATCAATCTGATCTATAAAGGCGACCATTACCGCTACATAGTTCGAACAGACGAGGACGAGGATTTTATTGTGCGAGACGAATATCTGTGGAATATGGACGACTATGTGAGTCTGATTATTCCCAAGGATAAGCTGCAATATGCCCTGAAAAAATAATGGCGGGTCTGGGGCGGTCAGTCCCGTCACTTGACGAAAACTCAATAAATAATGGAGGAAGAGAAATGGGAGTGTTTCGTTTTACTAGAAAACAGCTCTGTATCCCCTATGCAGTGTTTTTGCTTTGCTTTGTGGCGGCGCCGCTTCTGGTTATCATATACTATGCGTTCACCAATGGAGAGGGGCAGTTCACCCTGGAAAACCTGACAGGTTTTTTCACCAGCCCGTACACCATTGGTACGCTGGCCTACAGCTTTGCCATCGCCGTGGCGACCACCTGTGTATGCCTGCTGCTGGCATACCCTATTGCCTATATTCTGGCCAGAAGCCAGTGGAGGCAGAAGTCGGTTATCGTGTTAATGTTTGTCATGCCCATGTGGATCAATTTCACCCTGCGGATTACGGCGCTGAAAGAGATCCTGACCGTGCTCGAGGGGAATCTGGCGTTTCATCCGTTCCTCAACTCCATCATCGGCATGACCTATGATTTTTTGCCATTTATGATCCTGCCCATGTATACCACGCTGCTTAAACTGGACAAAAGTCTGCTGGAGGCGGCGGCGGATCTGGGGGCGGACCCGGTGCAGGTATTCTGCAAGGTGACGCTGCCGCTGTCAGTTCCGGGAATTATCAGCGGCGTGGTCATGGTATTTTTGCCCTCCATGACCAACTATGTAGTGCTGGACATGCTGTACAACAGCACTTATATTATGGGCAGCCTGATTGGCAGCTTCTTCAGCGCCTATGACTGGCATAACGGCTCCATGATCGCCCTTATTCTGCTGCTGATAATCCTGATTTTTACGTTGATCACGGATCGCTATACGGAGGAAGATGCCGGGAACAGAGGAGGTGCCCTGCTATGAGAAAAGATCTGAAGGGAAAGAATCTGTTTGGAAGAATATTTATCGGTGTGATGCTGTTCCTGTTGTACCTGCCCATTTTGGTGCTGGCTTTTTACAGCTTTACCACCTCCGCGAATATTGGTTCTGTCCACGGTTTTTCCATGGATAATTATATCAATCTGTTTTCCAACGAGGAACTGAGGGGGATGATTCTGGGTACTGTACTGCTGGCATTTGGAGCGGCTTTTTTGGCCACAGTGCTGGGGACTCTGGGCGCCATCGGCGCTTTCTACGCCAAAAAAGCGGCCAAGGGCTTTGTGGGCGTCATGAACCAGGTGCCGGTGATCAATGCGGATGTGGTGACGGGCTTTTCCGTGTGCATCACACTGGTGGTTGTGCTGGGTGTTGACAAAAGTACCTTTGTCCCTCTGGTGATCGGCCATGTGGTATTGTGTGCCCCCTTTGTCTATCTGTCGGTGGTGCCCAAGTTAAAGCAGATGGATGCCAGTCTGTATGAGGCGGCCATGGATCTGGGGGCCACGCCCAGACAGGCGCTGACAAAAGTGGTGCTGCCCCAGATACAGCCAGGCATTGTATCCGGTTTTGCTTTGGCAGTGACCCTGTCACTGGATGATTACTTTATAGCCAGTTACACCAAACCGGCAACCTTTGACACCATCAGCACTTATGTGGTCAATGCTACCAAGGGTTCCCAAACAGAGATCAAGACAGCGCTGTGGGCACTGTCCACGCTGATCTTTCTGATTGTGATCCTGGTGGTAGTGGTGATGAATCTGCCGGGAAGGAAGGCAGGTAGAAGTTTGAATGTATAACATTCAAATACCGATCAATGCAATATCGCAGGCGAAGCCAGCGATATGCAGGGCCAAGGAAAGTTTGAATGTATAACATTCAAATACCGATCAATGCAATATCGCAGGCGAAGCCAGCGATATGCAGGAGCAAGGATAGTTTGGATGTGTAACATTCAAATATGTATTAATGCAATAACATAGGCGCAGCCGGAGTTTGGCCAAGCCAAACTCCAGTTATGCAGAAAAGAGGGAAGCGTGAATATTAAAAAGAGATGGAAACTCCCAGCCTTTTGCCTGGCCGCAGCTCTGCTGGCTGCATCCCTTGGCGGATTTCCCCCTGCCCGCGGAGGGATGGACAATGTCCTGGCCAAGGAGGATGTGATCACCCTCCGGGTCTGCAACTGGGAGGAATATATTGATCTGGGAGACTGGGACGAAGAGGAGAGGATGGAACTGGACAACGGCGTGGATATCCTGGGGGTGGACGCACTGTATGAAGAGTTTGAGGACTGGTATTACGAGAACTATGGAAAGAGGGTACAGGTAGAGTACTCCTGCTTTGGCACCAATGAGGATCTCTACAACCAGCTGACACTGGGAGACACCTATGACCTGGTCTGTCCCTCCGACTATATGATTATGAAGCTGATGGCGGAGGGAGCGTTGGAGCCTTACTCGGAAGTTTTTTTTGACCGGGAGAAGGAAGAAAATTACTATTGCAGGGGGGTATCTCCCTATATTGCGCAGGTTTTCGCGGAGAATCAGATAAACGGGGAGAGTTGGGAACGTTATGCCGCCGGTTATATGTGGGGGGTGACGGGTGTACTCTATAACCCGGAGCTGATGACGCAGGAGGAGGCTTCCACCTGGGCGGTGTTTGACAACCCGGATTTTTACCGACAGATCACATTGAAGGACAACGTGCGGGACACCTATTTTTCCACGCTGGGTTATCTGCTGCAGGATCGGCTGACGGAGGAAACCTTTATAAATGACCCGGACTACCATGAGAAACTGGGGGAAATGATGAATGATGTGTCACCCGAGACTATCCGCGCGGTGGAAGAGCAGCTGACAGGTATCATGGGGAATATCTATGCTCTGGAGACAGACAGCGGTAAGGCCGATATGGTGACGGGGAAGATCATCGCCAATTATCAGTGGTCCGGGGATGCGGTATTTGCCATGGATCAGGCGGAGGAAGACGGCGTGTACCTGGAGTTTGCGGTGCCCAGGGAGTGTACCAATCTCTGGTTTGACGGCTGGGTTATGTTAAAGAACGGCATAGGCGATGATTTGGAGAAAAAGCAGGCGGCTGAAGCGTTTGTCAATTTCCTGTCTAAACCGGAGAATGCGGTGCGGAATATGTATTATATCGGCTATACCTCCGCCATATCCGGCGGGGATGACGACACGGTATTTTCCTACTTGAACTGGTGCTATGGCGCAGAGGAAGATGAGGAGGACACGGTGGCTTATCCCGTAGGCTACTTTTTCAGCGGGGATAACGGGGATGAGGACTATGTGGTTTATACCACACAGGTAGGCAGGCAGCTGTATACCCAGTATCCTTCTCAGGAAGTCATATCCAGGGCGGCAGTCATGGGGTATTTTAACGAGGAAGAAACGCGCAATATCAACCAGATGTGGATCAATGTCCGATGTCTGGATGTGCGCGAGATTCCGCTGTGGTGTGTGCTGCTCACCCTGTGTGTGCTGGCTGTGGTGGTCATCGCAGTGATCCTGCACAAGAAAAATCACTATTAATGAGTGAAAAACCTGTTGACAAACCCGGAAAGCTTATGTATAATGAAACAGTGTGTGAGAAAAGTCACACGAATATTATGCATAGGAGTCACTATGTTCATTCACTTATCCGATGTATTTACATCCGAGGGCAAACGTCTGGATGTGGATGCGGAACTTGAGACGAAAAGCTTTGACAATGGACGGGAGTGCTTTGAGATTATTCAAAAATCCCCGGTTTCTATTGTTATTACGCACTTAGAGGCGGGCAAGATCCTGGTGAAGGCTGAGTTGCAGCTTACGCTGCAGGCCGCCTGCGACAGGTGCCTGAAGGAAGTGCCTGTGCAGCTTGCGCTGCGCACTGAGCGGATCGTTCTATCCCCGGAACTGGCAGCGGATGCGGAAGAAGCCGATGATCAGGGCTATGTGGATGGATATGAGTTGGATGTGGAGGCTTTTGTGCATGATATGATTATCGGTAACTGGCCTGCAAAGATTCTGTGCAGAGAAGACTGCAAAGGCATTTGCCCTGTATGCGGACAGAATCGAAATGTGAGGGATTGCGGATGCGATAGCTTCGTTCCAGACCCACGGATGGCAGTGATACAGGATATATTCAATGCGAATAAGGAGGTGTAACGATGTCTATTTGTCCTAAGAATAAATCTTCCAGAGGCAGGAGAGATAAGAGAAGAGCGAATTGGAAGATGAGCGCTCCCGCCCTGGTAAAGTGCAGCAAGTGCGGCGCACTGATGATGCCTCACAGAGTATGTAAGGCTTGTGGTTCTTACAATAAGAAGCAGGTTGTAGAGGCTGACTAATGGAATGTTCCATACGATAAAAAAGATTTCTCCGCTTGCGGGGAAGTCTTTTTTGTCATATGGGGATTGGTGCTTGATTTTTACAGGTTGTTTTAGTATAGTAATAGATGGGTTTTTATGTGATATTGATTTGTGGGACTTAAACAGCATATGCCCGCACAGTATAGGGAATGATATGGGGACGCCAAAGCGGCCTGATATCGTTCCGCAGAATTGTGTACTGGCAGGGAATGTGCGGGACTCTTATTAGGAGGAATCAGAAGATGGTCAATGTGGCAGTGGATGCGATGGGCGGAGACAATGCCCCAGTGGAGATTGTCAAGGGCGCCATTGAGGCGGTAAACACCAATAAGGAAATAAAGATTTTTCTGGTAGGCAAGGAGGCTGTCATTAAAGAAGAGCTTGCCCAATATACTTATGATATATCTCAGGTGGAGATTGTACACGCGTCGGAGGTGATTGAGACGGCGGAGCCTCCTGTAATGGCGATCCGTAAAAAGAAGGACTCCTCCATTGTAAAAGCATTGTATATGGTGAAGGACGGAACCTGTGATGCCTTTGTGTCCTCCGGCAGCACCGGGGCCGTGCTGGTGGGCGGCCAGGTGATCGTGGGGAGAATAGGGGGCGTGGAGAGACCGCCCCTGGCGCCGCTGATTCCCACGGAGAACGGCGTCAGCCTGTTGATTGACTGCGGCGCCAATGTGGATGCCCGGCCTTCTCATCTGGTGCAGTTTGCCAAGATGGGATCCATTTATATGGAGAGCATTATGGGGGTTAAGAATCCCCGGGTGGGCATTGTGAACAACGGGGCCGAGGAAGAGAAGGGCAATGCCTTGGTCAAGGAGACTTTTCCTCTGCTGAAAAATTGTCCGGATATCAATTTTATCGGCAGTGTGGAGGCCAGGGATATCCCTGCCGGCGTGGCAGATGTGGTAGTTTGCGAAGCCTTTGTGGGCAATGTGATACTGAAGTTGTACGAGGGGGTGGGCGCCACTCTAATCAAAAAGGTAAAGAGCGGTATGATGACTTCCCTGCGCAGTAAGATGGGGGCATTTTTGGTGAAGCCCGCATTGAAGGAAACCCTGAAGAGTTTCGATGTGCAGGAGTATGGCGGCGCTCCTCTGCTGGGGCTAAACGGGCTGGTGGTAAAGACCCATGGCAGCGCTACGGCGGTGGAGATCAAAAATTCTATTCTACAGTGTCTGGACTTTAAGAGCCAGCAGATCAACGAAAAAATCCGGGAGAGAATTGCGCCGGCTCAATCACAGAAAACAGATTGATTTCCGGGCGGCGCCAATTGATATGGGGACGTTTGAGAGAGGACATATATTGAACATTGTGCTGGCGGGAAGTCTGCGTAATCTATATTCATGAGCGATGAAATTTGCGGCGATGCCCCTGAAAACTTTCGCTCGTGAGTTGGGTTATTTGGCAGGTTTTAGTGACCGTCAGTATAGATTAAGGAAGATGAAGAGATGGAATTGGAGAAAATCAGACAGATTATTGCCGGAATCCTGAATGTGAACCCTGATGAAGTGAATGCCGACAGCGCTTTTATTGAAGATCTGGGGGCGGACTCGCTGGATGTGTTCCAGATTATCATGGGGGTCGAGGAAGAATTTGATATTGAAATATCTCCAGAGGAAGCGGAGCGGATCAGCACGGTGGCAGAAGCGGTTGAACTGGTCCGCAATGCCGCACATTGACCTTGGATATTCCTGGATCATTGGGATTCAGGAATATTTTCATGAGAAACAAGTTCGGATGGGGTGTATAACCCCCGGATACTGATTGACGCAGCGGCACAAGTCCGGCTTGCGTTACGCGGGAGTAAGGAAAGTTGAGAATATGAGAGAACTACAGGAATTGTCTCTGTTGGAAGAGAGAATAGGATATACATTTAAGAATAAGGGGCTGTTGACGCAGGCGCTTACCCACAGTTCCTATGCCAATGAACGGCGAATCAACAAGGTCAATAATTATGAGAGACTGGAGTTTCTGGGGGATGCCGTTCTGGAACTGATAAGCAGCGCGTTTCTGTTCGAGAAGTATTCCCAGCTTCCGGAAGGGGATCTGACCAAGTTGCGGGCCTCCATGGTGTGTGAGCCTGCCCTGGCCTTCTGCGCCAGGGACATCCAGTTGGAGAAGTTCATCCTGCTGGGCAAGGGAGAGGAAAGCACCGGTGGCCGCAAGCGGGATTCTATTACCTCCGATGTGATGGAGGCGGTGATAGGGGCGATCTATCTGGACGGGGGCATGGCCCAGGCCAAGGCATATATAGACCGCTTCATTCTGTCCGACTTAGAGCACAAGAGATTGTTCTATGACAGTAAGAGCAACCTGCAGGAGGTGGTTCAGGGTAAACTGAAAAAAGATCTGGAGTATGAACTTCTGGACGTGCAGGGCCCGGAACACAACCAGACTTTCCGGGTGCAGGTGCGTATGGGGGAAGAAGTACTGGGAATCGGCGAGGGACATACCAAGAAGGCAGCGGAACAGCAGGCGGCCTACAAGGCCCTTCTGCTGCTGCAAGGCAGCGCAGACGCGGGACACTGAATCAGCATTATAACCTCAGTGCCTGGAATAAATGCCGGCCGTATATAGGACGGGATTTATTCCGCCGGATAAGGTACTGTGGTTGTATATGCGGAACTCTAAATGAAAGGTACAGATAGAATGTATTTAAAAAGCATAGAAATACATGGATTTAAGTCCTTTGCCAACAAGATCAATTTCCAGTTCCACAACGGAATTACCGGCATTGTGGGCCCCAACGGCAGCGGCAAGAGCAATGTGGCGGACGCCGTCAGGTGGGTGTTGGGCGAACAGCGCATTAAGCAGCTGCGCGGCGCCAGTATGCAGGATGTTATTTTCTCGGGCACAGAGACCAGAAAACCCTTAAGTTACGCTTATGTGGCGATTACACTGGACAATTCTGACCACCAGCTGGCCATCGATTTTGACGAGGTCACGGTGGCCAGGCGGATCTACCGTTCCGGAGAAAGTGAATATCTGATCAACGGCGCTCCCAGCCGCCTTAAGGACGTGAATGAGCTCTTCTATGACACCGGTATCGGCAAGGAGGGCTATTCCATCATCGGCCAGGGCCAGATCGACAAGATTCTCAGCGGTAAGCCGGAGGAGAGAAGGGAACTGTTTGACGAGGCGGCGGGAATTGTAAAGTTCAAGCGGCGCAAGGCGGCGGCGCAGAATAAGCTGGAGAGCGAGAAGCAAAACCTGGTGCGCGTGACGGATATTCTGGCGGAACTGGAAAAGCAGGTCGGTCCGCTGGAGAGACAGTCCGAGGTGGCTAAGGTTTACTTAAAGAAAAAGGAAGAATTAAAGACGCTGGATGTAAATGTATTTTTGCTGGAGAATGACCGTCTGAAAACACAGCTTCAGGAGATCGGCGAAAAGCATAGGATAGCCAGCGGGGATTTGCAGGAGACAAAAGACAAGTACGAGCATATCAAGGAAGAATATGAACAGGTGCAGTCCCAGATAGAGGCGCTGGATAAGGCCATTGAGGAGGCAAGGACAAACTTAAATGACACAGGACTCCTCCGGGGGAAGCTGGAGGGCGAGATTGCGGTGCTGAAGGAGCAGATCAATTCCGCCAAGGGCAGTGAGACTCACCTGAAAAACCGTAAGCAGACAGTGGAGGCGGAGATCGCCGTCAAGAACCGGGACAAAGAGGAGATATTGACCCAGAAGGCCCAGATTGATCTGCAAGTACAGGAACTCACCAAAACCAGGGATGAAGTCCGCGGACAGTTGGAGACGGTGCAGGGCAGGATAGAGGAACTGAACAGCCAGATTGAGGCGGGCAAGAACGCCATCATCGGGGAACTGAACCAGAGAGCCACCATTAAGTCCAAGCTGGGGCGCTATGACACCATGACAGAGCAGATCAATATCCGCAAGGCGGAATTGAATTCCCGGATTCTGCGGGCCAAATCCGACGAGGAGGCCAGGGAGGAGAATATCCGTCAACTGGAGCAGCGCTTTGAGGAGATAACGGAAAAACTGCGGCAGATGAATGAGGAAGCCGCCTCCAAGGAAATGGAATTGGGTGATATCCGGAACAGCCTGGCAGAACATGACCGGAAGCTGCGGGAGGCCCAGCAGAACTATCACCAGGAGAAGTCCCGCCTGGAGGCTCTGTCAAACCTCACCGAACGCTACGAGGGATACGGCGGCAGCGTAAAGAAAGTCATGGAACAGAAGGAGCAGGTGAAGGGGATCATCGGCGTGGTGGCGGACATCATACAGGTGGAAAAAAAGTATGAGACCGCCATTGAGACTGCGTTAGGCGGAAACATCCAGAATATCGTCACAGACGATGAGACCACGGCCAAGAAAATGATCGCCTTTCTGAAAGAGCACAGGGCAGGCCGGGCCACCTTCCTGCCCCTGACCAGCATCACCCGTCCCCAGGAGTTCAGGACTCCGGAAGTACTCAGGGAAAAGGGTGTCATCGGCATGGCGGATGAACTGGTGACCACGGATAAAAAGTACCGCAATGTGGCGAAGGCCATGCTGGGCCGCATCGTGGTGGTAGACAATGTGGACAATGCGGTAAAGATTGCAAGGAAGTATGACTACAGTATACGGATGGTCACCGTTGAGGGTGAACTGTTGGTGCCCGGCGGCGCCATCAGCGGCGGCGCTTTTAAAAACAGCAGTAATCTGTTGGGGCGGCGCCGGGAAATGGAGGAGTTGGAAAAGAAAATACGGAGACTGGCACAGACCATTGAGGATGTCAGCACAGCCATCGAGGATACCAAGAGCCACAGGAATAAGCTGCGCATGGAGATAGAGGCTGCAAAGGCCGACATGCAGAGATGTTCTATCGAGCAGAACACAGTACGAATCAGCATTTCCCAGGCCAGGGAGCGCATTGCGGAGGAGGAGTTGGGCTTTGACTCCATGAAGCGCGAGGAGAAGGAGATCGACAGTCAGATCCAGGAGATCATCAGCAGTAAGGAGACTATCCAAAAGGAATTGTCAGCCAGCGAGGAACTGGAAAAAAGTACGCAGGAGCAGATTGCTCTGTGGCAGGGGCAGCTGGAGGAATGCCGCCGGGAGGAATCGGAAGCATCGGCCCATGTGTCGGAATGGGATCTGAAGGTGGAGAAAATGCTGCAGACCCAAGAGTTCCACCAGGCCAATGTGGATCGTATTGCCGGTGAGACAGAGCATTCCCAGAAGGAACTGGACGAGATAGAGGAGGCTCTGCTTCATAATGAGCGGGATGTGGCGGAGAAGAGCAGTCATATCCTGGAGATTCAGCAGACCATCCAGGCATCCTATGATACGCAGAACCAGTCGGAGACCAAACTGAAAGAGGACATGGAGAAAAAAGAGGTTCTGGGCAGCCAACAGAAGAATTTCTTCACCGCCCGGGAGGAACTGGCAGAGCGGATGACGGCGCTGGATAAGGAGGTCTACAGGCTCTCCTCCCAGAAGGAACGCATGGAGGAATCTGTGGAATCTCAGATTAATTATATGTGGAATGAATACGAGATCACCTTGAGTGATGCCATGTCCATCCGCAATGAGGAGTTGACGGACCTGCCCGCCATGAAGCGGGAGATCGGCAGTCTCAAAGACCAGATCAAGAAACTGGGGGATGTGAATGTGAATGCCATTGAGGATTATAAAAACCTGATGGAGCGCTACACTTTCATGAAGACCCAGCACGACGATCTGGTGGAGGCGGAGAAAACGCTGGAGGGTATTATCCAGGAACTGGACAGTGCCATGAGGAAACAGTTCAATGAGAAGTTTGCGGAGATCAGCCAGGAGTTTGACAAAGTGTTCAAGGAACTCTTCGGCGGAGGCAAGGGAACGTTGGAACTGATGGAGGACGAGGACATTTTGGAGGCGGGCATCCGTATCATTGCGCAGCCCCCGGGAAAGAAGCTGCAAAATATGATGCAGCTGTCCGGCGGCGAGAAGGCTCTGACGGCCATATCCCTGTTGTTTGCCATACAGAACTTAAAGCCATCCCCTTTTTGTCTGCTGGATGAGATCGAGGCAGCTCTGGATGAATCCAATGTATCCCGGTATGCCAAGTATTTACATAAGCTGACCAAGCACACCCAGTTTATTGTGATCACCCACCGCCGCGGCACCATGGAACGCGCGGATCGTCTGTATGGTATCACCATGCAGGAGAAAGGGGTGTCCACACTGGTGAGTGTGAACTTGGTGGATAAGGATCTGACATAATAGCAAGCGGAATTGTTTAAATAGGAGACGGTGTATGGGTGAGGAGAAGAAAGGGTTTTTCAGTCGGTTGAAAGAGGGTCTGAGCAAGACCCGAAATAATATTGTGCGGGGAATAGACAATGTGTTTAACGTTTTTTCTGCTATTGACGAGGATTTCTATGAGGAACTGGAGGAAATCCTGATTATGGGAGATATCGGTGTCAATGCCACGGGGGAGATTGTGGAGCGTCTGAAAGCCCAGGTGAAGGAGCAGCATATCAAGGAACCCTCCGCCTGTAAGCAGCTGCTCATCGACAGCATACGGGAGCAGATGCGGGTAGATGAGACGGCCTATGATTTTGAACACCAGAAGTCTGTGATCATGGTGATCGGCGTCAACGGTGTGGGAAAGACCACATCTGTTGGAAAGCTGGCGGGCAAGTTGAAGGACAATGGTCTGAAAGTGTTGATTGCCGCGGCGGATACCTTCCGTGCAGCCGCAGGGGACCAGCTGGCGGAGTGGGCCAGAAGAGCGGATGTGGATATGATCGGAGGCCGGGAGGGTACAGACCCTGCCAGTGTGGTGTTTGACGCAGTGAATGCGGCCAAGGCCCGTCATGCGGATGTGCTGCTGATAGACACGGCAGGACGGCTCCACAACAAAAAGAACCTGATGGAGGAACTGCGGAAGATGAACCGGATCATTGACCGGGAATTTCCCGACGCCCACCGGGAGAACCTGATTGTTTTGGACGGTACCACCGGTCAGAATGCAATGGTGCAGGCCAGGGAGTTCGGTGAGGTGGCAGACCTGACCGGTATCATCCTTACCAAGATGGACGGCACAGCCAAGGGCGGTATCGCAGTAGCCATCCAGTCCCAGCTGCAGGTGCCCGTGAAATATATCGGCGTGGGAGAAACTATCGAGGATCTCCAGAAATTCGACTCGGACGAATTTGTAAACGCATTGTTTGATGTGGAGTTGGGGGAAGATACGGAGCAAAAGAGTTAAAGAGTAAAAAACAGCATATTCCCAAAATGGACACTGCTCGAAATCAGGACGCCGAAGCGGCATGATTTTGAGCACCGGGA
>ERZ779637.34-NODE-34-length-89548-cov-15.667125_pt1 | contig 89548 bp, 77 predicted proteins | sample MGYA00514196_ERZ779637 | MGnify/ENA primary metagenome ERZ779637 (study PRJEB29562, sample SAMEA4376700) | mouse gut metagenome | isolation source: Cecum | study: EMG produced TPA metagenomics assembly of the A DSS colitis mouse model was used to assess the...
CTTTACCTTATCTGCTAAGTTAAAGTGAATCCCTCACTTCCGCTAAGGGGCTTTCGTAGGCTAAAAGCTCCGATTTCATATTATCTAATTCTACCACTTAACGTCACCTTCTTTCCATATCTGCTTAGTGCCGCTTTATTTCCTCCCGCAGCACTGTTTATATTTCTTCCCGCTCCCACAAGGGCAGGGATCGTTCGGGTAAACCTTCGCCTCCGCGCGCTTCACGGGACCTTTCTGCAGGGTGTCGTCCTTGTTGGTGCCGGTCACCTTTGCCACCTGCTCCCTCTCCACCTTCTGCTCGATGCGTACACGGAAGAGCAGGCGCACCGTCTCCTCCTTGATGTTCTGCGTCATCTCGTCGAACATCTCGTAACCGTTCAGCTTGTACTCCACAAGCGGATCCTTCTGTCCGTAAGCCTGCAAGCCCGCACCCTGACGAAGCTGTTCCATATCGTCGATGTGATCCATCCACTTTCTGTCTATCACTTTGAGAAGGATCACGCGCTCGATCTCACGAATCGCCTCAGGCTCCGGGAACTCCGCCTCCTTGCTCTCGTAAAGCTTGACAGCCTCCTCCTTCAACTGCTGTTTCAGGCTGTTTTTCTTAGGTTTTAAGACTCTCGACGCATTTACAGGCTTTAAGGGCACTGTGGGAATAAGCAGGGTATTCAATTCATTGTAATCCCACTCCTCGAAATCGGAGTCATCCCCGATACAGATATCCACGCAGTTCTCCGTGATATCCGTGATCATCTTGTAGATGGCGTCCCTCATGCTCTCGCCGTCTAGGACGCGCCGTCTCTCCTCGTATATAATCTCTCTCTGCTCGTTCATCACCTGATCATACTCGAGCAGGCTCTTTCTGATGCCGAAGTTGTTGTTCTCTATCTTCTTCTGTGCCGTCTCAATCGCCTTGGTCAATGCGCTGTGCTCGATCTCCTGCCCTTCCGGGATGCCAAGCGCGTTAAACATGGTGACCATACGGTCGGAACCGAACAGCCGCATCAGATCGTCCTCCAGCGAGATGTAGAACTTCGATTCGCCGGGATCGCCCTGACGTCCGCTTCGACCGCGCAGCTGATTGTCGATACGTCTGGACTCGTGGCGTTCCGTGCCGATGATCATGAGACCGCCCGCCGCTCTCGCCTCGTCGTCCAGCTTGATATCCGTACCGCGACCAGCCATGTTGGTTGCGATGGTAACTGCGCCGTGAATACCGGCGTCCGCCACGATCTCCGCCTCCAGCTCGTGAAACTTTGCGTTCAGCACTTTATGCTCCAGACCGTTTCTCTTGAAGATGGCGGAAAGCTCCTCGGATGCGTCGATGTTGATCGTGCCCACCAGAACAGGCTGCCCCTTTGCGTGCGCCTCCTGCACCGCGTGCAGAATCGCCTTGAGCTTTTCTTTTTTGGTTTTATAGACAGCGTCCTGATGGTCAATACGCGCCACCGGCTTGTTCGTGGGAATCGCCACCACGTCCATGCCGTAAATGTCACGAAACTCTTTTTCCTCCGTGAGCGCCGTACCGGTCATGCCCGCCTTTTTCTCGAATTTATTAAAGAAATTCTGGAAGGTAATGTTGGCGAGCGTCTTGCTCTCCCGCTTCACCTTCACATGCTCCTTCGCCTCAATCGCCTGATGCAGACCGTCGGAATAACGCCGCCCCGGCATGATACGCCCTGTAAATTCATCCACGATCATAACCTGATCGTCGGTCACCACGTAATCCTGATCGCGGAACATCAGGTTGTGCGCCCGCAGAGCCAGTATAATGTTGTGCTGGATTTCCAGATTTTCCGGGTCAGCCAAATTCTCTATCTGGAAGAAACGCTCCACCTTGGAAACGCCCTGCGCAGTCAGGTTCACAACCTTGTCCTTCTCGTTCACGATGAAGTCACCGGTCTCCTCCCGCTCCACACCCATGATGGCGTCCATCTTGGTCAGCTCTTCCATATCCTCGCCGCGGGTGAGCTGTTTCGCCAGAATATCGCAAGCCTCGTAAAGCTTCGTGGATTTGCCGCTCTGTCCGGATATGATCAGTGGAGTTCTCGCCTCATCGATCAGCACCGAGTCCACCTCGTCGATAATAGCGTAATGCAGCTCCCTCAGCACGAGCTGTTCCTTGTAAATAACCATATTGTCGCGCAGATAATCGAAACCCAGCTCATTGTTTGTCACATAGGTAATGTCGCAGTTGTAAGCCTCCCTGCGCTCCTCGGGTTTCATGTCGTTTAACACGCATCCCACTTTCAATCCGAGAAATTCATGCACCTGTCCCATCCACTCCGCATCACGCTTCGCCAGATAGTCGTTGACCGTGACAACATGCACGCCCCTTCCCTCCAGCGCGTTCAGATAAGCCGGCAGCAGACAGGTCTGGGTCTTACCTTCACCGGTTCTCATCTCCGCGATACGTCCTTGATGCAGGATAATGCCGCCGATCAGCTGCACCCTGTAATGCTCCGTGTTGAGAATCCTTCTCGCCGCCTCCCGGACAAGGGCGTAAGCCTCCGGCAAAAGTTCATCCAAAGTCTCACCCTCGGAGAGTCTTTTCTTAAACTCCTTCGTCTTATCGCGCATCTGCTCGTCCGACATTTCCATCATCTCCGGACGCATCCCCTCGATCTTGTCTACTAGACCGTTAATGCGCTTGATCTCCCGTTCACTGTGCGTTCCGAATATTTTTTGTACCACGCTCATAGTTTTCTCATTCCCATGTGCCTTTTGGGCTGACACATGCCTTTCTCTCAAAAAATCCCCACCATAACAAAACACTAAATTATATTTTACCAGATACAGGGAGCAAATTCAAGCAAAACCCCTATTCTCAGACAAAGCGGCGGAAGTGCCTGTCTATCAGCCCCTCCGCCGCCTCACATTTCATGAAAACAAATCTCTTAATATACCTTTAATTCTTCTTCGCCGCGCAGGATGCGTAAGCCGCCCTGCACCAGAGCCATCAGCTCATCCTCTCCGGGATAAACGGTCATGGGAGCAATCCACTCCGCCTTCTCCTTCAGTCCTGCGACAACCGCCTTGTCGTAAGCGATACCGCCTGTCACAATGATCTGGTCAACCTTCCCCTGCAGTACGCACGCCATCGCGCCGATATCCTTTGCAACCTGCATGATGAAAGCCTCTCTGACTTCCTCCGCCTTCTTGTCGCCCTCGTCTACCATCTTATCCACATCGCGCATGTCGTTGGTGCCGCAGTAAGCATTGAAGCCGCCGCCGCCCACGAATTTCTTGTAAACCTCTTTCTCCGTATATTTCCCCGAAAAGCACATTTTTATAAGTGCGCCGCTGGGTACCGCGCCCGCTCTTTCGGGAGAGAACGCGCCGTCGCCGTCGAGTGCGTTAAACACATCTACCACACAGCCCTTCTTGTGCGCGCCCACGGACACGCCGCCGCCCATATGCACCACAACCAGATTCAGGGAATCGTAAGCCTTGCCCTGCTCCTTCGCGTAACGCTTCGCAACAGCCTTCTGGTTCAGCGCATGAAACACGCTGGTCCTCGGCAGTTCCGGCACGCCGGAATATCTGGAGACAGGCTCCAGCTCGTCGACAACAACAGGGTCAACGATATAGGAAGGAACGCCGATGGAATCGCCGATCTCTCTCGCCAAAATGCCGCCCAGATTGGAGGCATGAGGTCCCTGCACGCCAATCTTTAAATCTTCTAAGAGATCGTCTGTCACCGCGTATGTACCGCCCGGAATCGGCTTTAACATGCCGCCGCGCCCCACTACCATGTTCAGGGACTTGATGTCAAAATCTTTTTCCTTCAGCAGATCCTCAATGATCTTTCTGCGGAAGTCCTTCTGATCCACAATTTTCTCATACTGCGCAATCTCTTCCGTGGAATGTCTCAAAGTCTCCTCAAACAGGAGAGTTTCATCCTCGAACACACCAATCTTTGTAGAAGTAGAGCCGGGATTGATAATTAAACTTTTAATAGCCATTTTTTACCCCCTATTTTAATTAAGTTTTGCCATTGCGCCTGCCATAACCGCGCCGAGCGCAAGGGAATTTACCTTCGTCTCAAAATCGTCGGAACGGGAAGTCAGAATAACCGGAGCCTTCGTGCCCGTCAGAATGTTGCCGTTCTTCACCTTTGCCGTATGTACCAGGCACTTGTAAACAAGGTTGCCCGCATGAATGTCAGGGAAGAGGAGCACATCCGCGTCGCCCACGATCTTTCTGCCCTCCGCGCCTTTATGCTTCGCCGCTTCAGGGTCAATCGCAAGATCCAGAGAGAGAGGACCGTCCACAACGCAGCCGGAAATCTTGCCTTCTTCGCACATCTTCGTCAGCTCTTCCGCCTCCACCGTAACAGGCATCTTCGGATTCACCACCTCAACCGCCGCAAGGGGCGCTACCTTCGGGCTCGGAATGCCGCACGCGTGGCAGACATCCACCGTATTCTCGATGATATGTACTTTGTCCTCAAGCGTGGGATATGTCATAAAAGCAACGTCCGTCAGGAACAGGAGATGGTCGATTCCCTCCACCTCAAACACGCATACATGGGACAAAGCCTTGCCCGTTCTCAAGCCGACTTCTTTATCCAATACGCTCTTCAAGAAGGATTTCGTGTCAATCAGACCCTTCATGTACATGTCCGCCTTGCCCTCGTGCACCAGCTTGACCGCTTTCAAAGCCGCCTCGTAATTATCCTTCTCGTCAATGATCTCGAAGCCGCTGATATCAACCTTATCAGCCTCCGCTACCTCTTTGATCTTGTCAGCGTCGCCCACAAGGATCGCCTCCGCGATACCCCGCTCCTTCGCAGCCGCCACAGCCTCCAGCACCGCGCTGTCCTGAGCAACCGCAACCGCAACCTTCTTCATCTCACACTCAGATACCTTCGATAACAAATCCTCAAAGCTCTTACTCATTGTCCCTTTTCCACTCCTTTGTTTTTATTATCTTTTCCGGAGCCGCAGCCAGCGCCGATGCACTCCCGCGACTCTTAAATTTTACCACTACCTGCCAAAAAAATCAATTTCTCAAGCGCGGCGACGCTGAAATTATCTTCCGCCCGCGCGTCCGCCATTTATCCTAGTGATGGAACAGCCGTATCCCCGTAAAGCACATTGTCATCCCATACTTATCGCACACCTCGATCACGTTGTCGTCCCGCACCGATCCGCCGGGCTGCGCCACGTACTGCACGCCGCTTTTGTGAGCGCGCTCGATATTGTCCCCGAAGGGGAAGAACGCATCCGAACCGAGCGCCACGCCCTTCATCTGATCCAGCCACGCGCGCTTCTTCTCCGCCGTAAATACCTCAGGCTTCACCTTGAATATCTTCTGCCACGCGCCATCCGCCAGCACATCCATGTAATCTTCGCCGATATAGAGGTCGATGGAGTTATCTCTGTCCGCCCTGCCAATGCCGTCCACGAACTGTAACCCTAACACCATGGGAGACTGTCTCAGGAACCAGTTGTCCGCCTTTGTGCCCGCCAGCCTCGTGCAGTGGATTCTGGACTGCTGCCCTGCACCGATACCGATCGCCTGCCCGTCCTTCACGTAGCAGACAGAATTGGACTGCGTATATTTCAGTGTAATCATGGCAATCGCCAGATCGATCTTCGCCTGTTTCGGCAGATCCTTTTCCTTTGTCACAATATTGTCAAAGAAAGCGTCGTCGATTTTCAGCTCGTTCCTGCCCTGCTCAAAGCTGATGCCGTACACCTGCTTCACCTCAGTTGGCGCGGGCACATAGCTTTCGTCGATCTGAATCACGTTGTAGGCGCCCTTCTTCTTTGCTTTCAGGATTTCCAGCGCCTCCGGCTCATAGCCCGGCGCGATCACCCCGTCCGAAACCTCTCTCTTGATCAGCCTCGCCGTCTCCACGTCGCACACGTCGGAGAGGGCGATAAAATCGCCGAAAGAACTCATTCGGTCCGCGCCCCGTGCTCTGGCGTAAGCACATGCCAGCGGAGACAGCTCGCCAAGATCGTCCACCCAGTAAATCTTTGCCAAAGTCTCCTCTAAGGGAAGACCTACTGCCGCCCCTGCCGGAGATACATGCTTAAAAGAAGTCGCTGCCGGAAGCCCTGTCGCCTTCTTTAATTCGCTGACAAGCTGCCAGCCGTTAAAGGCATCCAAAAAATTAATATATCCCGGTCTGCCGTTTAACACCTGAATCGGCAGTTCGCTTCCGTCCGCCATGAAAATGCGGGACGGTTTCTGGTTCGGGTTACAGCCATATTTTAATTCCAATTCGTTCATTGTCTCTTTTTCTCCTATTGGTTCTTATTTACAATCCTCGTCTCATACTTACCCGTAGCGATCTCGATGTAGCGCACAAACAGCGATACTTTGTTGTCCTCGTTCAGACTCTCCCAGATCGTCTTCGTAAACTCGTCGATACCGCCCTCAATGCCCACAAGCGTCGGCTCGCCTTCAAAGCTGGGCAGCGGATTGCCGTCGCCCATATAAGTATGTATGAATCTGCCCTCCCCCGCCTTCGGATTCTCATAGGCGAAGGTGTAACGATTGCAGGAGGAAGGGTCGCCGTTGTTGCTCTTCAAAATGGACATAGCGTAGTTGTAGCTCGCGTTTTCCAGATGCATGATGCCCGAAATGCGCGGCGTGTAATTGGGAGCGTCCGGCTCAAACTCCCGCGTGCGCAATGCCTGCTCAAAAGTCTGCTGTCTGTCCATCAGTTCGTAAATCGTGTCCGTCTGGTCGCCGTTCGTGACAATGGTTTTGTTGCCGAGCACCCGCACCGGCGCGTAGATAATCAGACTCGGATCCTCCAGCTTGGACGGGTCAAACGCCTGCGTGCGTATACCCGCGCCTTCCTCCACAAACACCCGGTTCCTGCTGTTGCCGCTGCGTCCCATAATAAAGTATGCCGTCACCGCATACGCGCCGTCCGCCGACTTCCCGATCACAATGCCCCGTCCCGGATACGCGTTCCCCGCCAGCTCCGCCGCTAAATTTTTCTTTTCCATAGTATCGTTTCCTCGCTCTCTTAAGCAACTCTATGCGGAGAATGCCCGTATTTGGGGCATTCTCCCACGCGAAACATAGAACTTCTTCACGAAGCAGCCCTTGCTGCGAGTGATTAGAAGTTCTTTTCGCGTTGTTATTCATCAACAGAATAATTCGGCGCTTCCTTCGTGATATGAATATCGTGCGGGTGGCTCTCCTTGAGCGACGCCGCGGAAATCTTCACAAACCTGCCGTTCTGTTTCAGTTCCTCAATGGTAGCCGTGCCACAGTACCCCATACCGGAGCGCAAGCCGCCCATCAGCTGGAACACCGTGTCCTCCACGCTGCCCTTGTATGCCACACGACCTTCCACGCCCTCCGGCACCAGCTTCTTCGCGTCAGTCTGGAAGTAGCGATCCTTGCTGCCATTCTCCATAGCCGCGATGGAACCCATGCCGCGATATACCTTATATTTTCTGCCCTGATAAAGCTCGTATGTGCCGGGACTTTCCTCACAGCCCGCAAACATGCTGCCCATCATGCAGACGTCACCGCCCGCCGCGATCGCCTTCGTCATGTCACCCGAGTACTTGATGCCGCCGTCCGCGATAATCGGCACACCGTATTCCTTCGCCACATCATAGGCGTGCATAATCGCCGTAATCTGCGGCACACCGATGCCGGCGACCACACGGGTCGTACAGATGGAACCGGGACCGATACCTACCTTCACCGCGTCTGCACCCGCCTCGATCAGCGCGCGTGTCCCTTCTCCCGTAGCCACATTACCCGCGATTACCTGTAAGTCAGGATATTTGTCCTTAATCATCCGCACACAATTAAGCACATTCTCAGAATGCCCGTGGGCGGAGTCCAGCACAATCACATCCACCTTCGCGTCAATCAGCTCTTTTGCCCGGTCGAGCACATTGGCGGTAATCCCCACAGCCGCGCCGCACAGAAGCCTGCCCTGGCTGTCCTTGGCGGATAGCGGGTATTTGATTGCCTTTTCAATATCTTTAATGGTAATGAGTCCCACCAAATTATAATCGTCGTCCACAATGGGAAGTTTTTCTTTTCTTGCCTTTGCGAGAACCTCTTTTGCCTGATCAAGCGTAATGCCCGCTTTAGCGGTAATCAGATTCTCGGAAGTCATAGACTCTTTGATTTTCTTCTTGAAATCTGTCTCGAATTTTAGATCCCGATTGGTAATGATACCGACCAACTTCCTGCCTTCCGTAATCGGAACACCGGAGATTTTGAATTTCGCCATCAGCGAATCAGCGTCAGCCAGCGTATGTTCCGGCGTCAGTGAAAAAGGATCTGTAATAACGCCGTTCTCGGAACGTTTCACCTTATCTACTTCATCCGCCTGCGCCTCTATAGACATGTTCTTGTGAATGATGCCGATACCGCCCTGCCTCGCCATGGCAATCGCCATCCTGTGCTCCGTCACCGTGTCCATCCCCGCGCTCATCATGGGAATGTTCAACCTGATTTTCTTCGTCAAGTTCGTTGTCAAGTCCACCTGATTCGGAATCACCTGCGAATAGCTCGGCACCAATAGTACGTCGTCAAAAGTAATTCCTTCGCCAATAATCTGACCCATCTTCTCTCCTCCTGTGTTTGCTGTGCTGATTATAGGTATCTATACAAAATACTGCCAGCCTTTCAACTGACAGTATTGCTTTCAACACTTTATTATGCTAATCCGTAAAAACCTTGCGGGGCGCAATGCTCTGAATCGCCTTCACCATCTCCGCGTTCGGCTCCAGAATAAGTTTCGTATCGCCATTCCAAATCATCATATAACGCCGCTCCGGCTGCGCAGCAATGCCCGAGCTGTAATCAACCGTCTTCATCTGGCGGTTTTTGTAGGAATCCAGTCTGTGGGAATTAAGGGGCGCAAAAATCTCCATCTGCTCCAGAGAGTAACTGCCCGCCTTTTTTCTGCGGGTTTTTGCCAGAACCTTGTCAACGCTCAGTTCCTTGTCGAGATACAGGTACTCGTACTCGATCTCCGCGTTCATATGCGCAAAATAGGCGCAGCCGCCCAGCACAATCGCAATCAGCATTCCCACCACGAAAGGCGTCAGGAATCCGATCAGCCCGAAAACCACCGTCAGCATAATCAGCAGCATCTTCAAGAACCGCATAAGCACGGACGGCTTTCTCGCTACCAGCAGCTCCACATATGTTTCACTCATACATCAACCTCCAAATATCAAAGTTAAGGCAACACACCCGACGCTTACCGGGCTTTGCCGTAGTTCTGGGAAAATATAAAAATATCATATAACAAATTAAGAAAAGTTGCAAGATGAAACGTGCCTCCGACTAATCCTTGCGGCTAATTCCGAATCCAGTTCCGGATTTATCATCGTTACGGCATACCACACATTGAAAGCATCACCTTCCCATATTCTTCCTTCTTATCCCGCATCACTGCAAGCCCCCTGCCCAGTTCTTCCAGTGGAACCCTGTGGGTAATCATCTGCGCAGGTTTTATCCGCCCGTCCCCCAGCCTGTCCAACACATAGTGCCAGTCGTCCTCCGGCAAATGGGTAAACGAAGAATTCCAAGTGCCAAATACGGTAAGCTGATTGCGCAGGATTTTCCAATACACCGCCTTCGGCAGTGTCATGTCCGAAGCCGGATTGCCCACCAGCATAATCCGTCCGCCGGGTCCCGTCAGTCCGACCGCCTGCATCATAGTCTCATTTTTGCCGACGCACTCAAAGAACACATCTGCGCCTTTGCCGCCTGTCCGCTCAGCCAGAAACGATTCTACGTCCTGCGTCCTGCTGTCACAAAAGGACTGCTCCGGCAGACCGAGCTGCACCGCCATCCGTTTTTGAAACTCCTTATTTCCAATGACAAATATATTCCGACGCCCCGCCTCCATCAAAAACATAAGCAGGAAAAGACCGATTGTCCCCAATCCGCAGATCACAATGCTCTCTTCCGGCAGGGGATTCACCTTTCTCATGGCATGAACCGCCACCGACATAGGCTCAAACATCGCGGCTTCCTCGAAGCTTACGCGCTCCGGCAGCGCAATCAAGTTCTTTTCCGGCACCGCCACATAATCCGCAAACCCGCCGTCCCTTCGGGAACCGAGATAGCTGTAATTCCGGCACATTTCGTACTGCGCCTTCTGACAGGGCAGACACGAACCACAGGGAATCAGTGGGAATACACCGACCCGCTTCCCCTGCCATTTTTTATCCACACCGGCGCCCACGGCTTCCACCTGCCCGGCAAACTCATGTCCCGGTATGAGCGGGTAAGAATAGGTTCCCGTATAAAATACCCGCGGAATATCTGATCCACAAATGCCTGCTGCCTTTACCGCAAGCAGCACTTCATTCTCTCCTATTATAGGAGTGTTTACTTCTTCAAATCTCAGATCATTTATCTCGTGCAGCACCCATGCTTTCATGCCAGACAACCTCCTGAAATCTCACCAAATCCGCCCTCGTTGTAATCTTAAAATTCCCCTCGTCACCCGGTATCATGGCAATGTCCATCCCCGCCATAATCGCCGGCTCCGTCGATCCATTAATCTGTAAAATCCGCTCCGGCAAAAGCGCCCTGACCGCTTCCCTGTATTTCCCGAAAAGGAATGCCTCCGGCGCCTGCCCCGCGAAAATCCTGCTGCGATCCAGAAGGGAAGCCACACTCGTGCCGTCCTCGCTGAAATACACCGTATCTTTCATAGGAAGCACTGGCAGCGCCCCCTCATGCTCTGCCGCCGCCGCCAGACATTCTGTGAGCATTGCCGCAGAGACAAGCGGTCTTGCCGCGTCATGGATCAACACATAATCGGCGTCCGCCGCGTATCTCCCGATATCTTCCAAACCGTTTAAAATCGAGAGCTGTCTTGTTTTCCCCGGTGCGGAAAAGCCGCGGAATTTTTCAATCCCACGGTCTTTCTTTTCTGGTGAAATACTGTCATGCCCGCCGCTTCGCAGGTGCTCCATACAGTTAAGAATGGTCTCCCGCCACATTGCATCCGCCACAATCTGCACCGCATCGATCCCCTCATGGGAAAGAAGCGTCTGCAGACCGTAGGCAATAATCGGCTTTCCGTTTACCTCTATATATTGCTTTGGCGTCTCCACGCCCATCCGCGTCCCAGTTCCACCGGACAGGAGTAACGCTGTCACCATATCTCATCCCCCCACATTCCGCCAAGCTGCCGCTATGTATTACTTTAGCAGCTGAAGCGCCAGCTGCGTGTTTCTCAACAGCTGCACCATCATCGACGCGCCCGCCTGCTCCATAATGCTAGCAAGGGAGTTATCCACAGTTTCCTTGCCAAAGTCCGTATCTCTGAGTCTGGTATCTGCAGCGGTGCCATATTGACGAAACTCCCATAATTTAATTCCCCGTTTACTTTCCTAACCTCCATGTTTGCCAGAAACATTTAAAACTGCAATTCCCTTATCTTCTGCAGCGTCTCTCCGTAAGGCGCATCCTTTCCAAAAAGAAGCGTCGTACCAAGCACGAACCCCTTTACCCCTCTCGGCGCATAGTTGACGATCTTGTCCGCTCCGCAGGCGCCGTCCCAATAAATTTCAAAGTTCGTATCATCCTTGAGCGCCAAAAGCCTTGTGATCTTCTTTCCCACATAAGGCAGGTACATCTGACCCGCGTTGCCCGGATTCACCGCCATCACCAGCACTTTCTTCACGATCACCAGCATCTCCATAACCGTCTCAATGCTGGTGCCCGGATTGATGGCGATGCCCGGCGTCATCCCCGCGTTAATGATCTTCTGCAGTGTGGTGGACGGATGATACTCCGCCTCCGGGTGGATGTACACCGTATCACCCTTGCGCAGCTTTTCCAAAAAAATATGTATATTATTATTCGGATGTTCAATCATGAGATGCACGTCCAGCGGCTTCTTCGTCGCTGACGCTATGAATGACATATCGTTTAAGGACATGGCAAAATTCGGCACATAGCGTCCATCCATAATATCGATATGAAAAGAATCGATACCGCCCTCATCCAAATCCCGTACTTCCTTTTCCAGATTACCGTAATTCGCACACATCATGGATGCTGTTAATTCAAAGTCCATGTTTATTTCCATCCTTCTACTTTTCCTAAGTTAAATATGTATCCATTCTAACATTGCAAAGACAGGATGTAAACAAAAAGTCAATAAATAAAGGGTCCGATTCTACACGGACCCCAAAAACTCTGCTAAAATATAGTGATAAATATTATCGGTGTCATGAATACTTTCACCGAACCTGTCAAATCTTCTCTGCAGCTTATGAATATAAATTCCCTCCATGTATGCCCGATATGCTTCAGGCGTGTATTTTTCATGCATATGATAAGAAAGAGACTCGAAATTGTTTATATTGCTGATTCCTTCGCTTTCCAAAGGCAGCCTATCATAGGTTTCCCGGATGTCGGCGTACTCGTTCATGGCGATATCAAGAAGATAAGTCACCAGTAAATAATACTTCGTACTATCATAGCGCTTATAATAGTAGAAAAATCCCTCCATCAAAAACCGGTAAAATTTCTGCCCGGGTTTCCCGCCTATAAACGGCAGACAATACCGTAATTCTCTTATTGTAAATATATCATAGTCCCATATATTCACCGGCGCCGGTTCCGTCAAAAGTATAGTGGAATCCAGCCAGATACCTCCATATTTGTATAGCAGGCTTGCACGGATTACATCTGAAAATGTAGTAAGCGTTACCCGTCCTTCTTCCACTTTATCAATGAGCCATTGAGGAAAATCTACATAATCGCGATAATTATCCCGCGTGATGATTACCAGCTCCACCGTATCGGGAAGGTATCTTTTCATACTGTTTATGCACGCTCTGATTAAATCCGGCGCCTTCTCCATCCCCTGCCACCAGCAGCTCCATGCATACTTTTTCCCGTCATAAACCGGTTCATTCAAGTCTGTGACATTGTCGGGAAAAGCATCTATAAAGTCTGCCATCATATGGTACACATCATGATATATGTAATCATAATCCACTATCTCATAGTTGATCAGCCGCTCCGTAATCTTGATAGCTTCAAAGCCGTCCTCCTCCAGTTTTTTCGATACTTCATGTATATAATCGTCCGCTAAAGTAAGAAAGAATTTTTCTCCCTCTTTGAAATTATCTTTCCGGTAAACATGCACCGGAATATTATCGACATATTCAGGATTACCCGTCATATCCGAAACGAGAATTTCTTTTATACAGTCAGAAGAATATCCCAGTATTTTAAGCATCTCCAAAAATAACCGCAGATTATACCTCGCCCCGTATACTTTTATTTCTTCCTGTTCCGATAGAACCTTCAACAGTTCTTCTTTATTGTCAATAACGCGCATCAGATACCTCCCGCTATAATTCCCCTGCCGGACAAGATTTCCCGCCAGCTGTATGCCGTTACACCGCGTACAGCACTGTTTCTATGGCAGCATTGCTGTAATGGCGGATATAAAGCTTATATTCCGGAACCAGTTCTTTTATGTATAGCGGAAGCTCCACCAAATCTTCCTTTTTATGATAAGCGGAAATTGCCAGTCTTGGCTTATACTTTTTAATAATCTCCCTGCTTCCTTTAAGCGCCTCCAGCTCCGCCCCCTCTATATCCATCTTTATGAAGGTAACCGGCTCTGAAACACAGCTGTCCAGCGCAACCGTCTTGATCGACGTCCCCGTTTTCTCCTTTGAAATCCGGCTCGCCGCATTTCCCATTTCCTCAAAATACAGCGTCGTATTCTCGCTCCACAAACCGGCATTGTGCATCCTGATATTGGCTTCCGGCATATTTTTCAGTATATCCATGCACCGCGCATAGGATGTTACATCCGGCTCAAACGCATGAATCTTATAATCCTTAACGTGACTGTTCCGGCACGCCTCCATGAATCTCAGGCTTGTCTCCAGGTTCAGGGAACCGCCGTCCACAAACACCTCACCCTCACGAAGCCTGATAATATCCGGGTCAAAATACAAATCCCATTCCAATACCGTAGCATAAAAATCCCTATAGTTCACCAAAACCTCATCCTTGACACCCAGCCCCGTCAGCTGCTTACGCATAGCATCCGCTGTCTCCGGCTTAAACGGAGTGATCACCGCCGCATCCACATCTTTAAAGTCAATTTCCAGAGGAGACTTCACCTCAAGTCCCTCCACGTGGGTTCCCCACATATCCTTTGCGTTGTCCGCAAAGCAGAGCGGTCTGATTCCATATGCCGACAGAGAACGCACCAATGCTTTCCCGTTGATACCACATCCGAAAACAACGATATTTCTTTTATCCTTCAACGTTTCCGGCAGCTTATCTTCCATACCGGGATAATAAGACCTGCCGTGCAGCTTGGGAACATACCGCTCAACGATTGCGTTTATGGTCTTAAAATCTCCCGTCTCATTGTATTCCACTCTGTTTTCATAAATAAATCTGGACTGTTCGTCCTCGAAATACGATAAAATTTCCTTAGTACCCTTCATACTCAGCTCCTTGCCCCCTTGATCGCCATGTCATATACCTTGTCAAACCGGTCCATCGTCTCCTCGTTCGCCCGTTTCATTCCCTCATCCAGCCATCCGCCGTTGAACCAGTGAACAGCATATGTATGCTCCGTCATATTCTTATGTCCCGACATATAATCATAAGGATGAAAATAATCGGAAGCATAAATATTCATCCCATGAATACACTGCGTTTTTCCGTTGATACAATAGCCGTTCTCAAGAGCCACGCTTGTATCATAATACCCGCAAGTAAGAGTATTCCGGCTGCCGTCTTCATTCAAAAAAGGAATATCCGCTCTGGCTTCCAAAAATTTTTTTATCATCGGATGCCCTTTTACTGCGCCGCTGCAGCCGCCAAAATTGACAACCTGCCACTTCTCCACCCCGCAAAACGCTTCTTGATATAAAAGCGAGTCAAGGCTCTTCACAACCTCCACATCCGTATCCATATAAAAGCCGCCATGCTTATATAAAATATCTAACCGCGCATAATCCGGCACAAATCCATAGGCACCCTTTTCATAAGCATCTCTCATATACGGATGTTTATTGACATCATAATTATCCTCATTCCATTGTATGATTTCATAATCCGCACAATACTTTTTCCAACTGTCAATACACCTTTGCAACTTGGACGGAATTTCTTTTCTCCCAAGCCACATATAATGAATTTTTTTCGGAATCAGCGGCTTGTCCGACAAGGTTGGCACACCATCGGAAGTACTCTTGCTGAAATTATGGATACACATCATCGGCATAATATAGCACGGTACATCCTGCGTATACACCATCTGCCCGAGCTGCTTCAATATTTCCGCATATCTGCTGACCGCAATGATAAGGACTATTCTTTTCTCTGTTATATTCAGTGCATCAGCCGCTTTTATTTCTACCAATCTATTACCGACCGTAATGCTTCGTCCCTGCATTTCAGGATTGTTATCAACATAAAACGCAACCTTTTGTATCAAGTCGTACTGCTCCAAAATTTCCGGCGTTGTGACCGTACCGACCACCCCAGCTCCCCAGATTACAATCGACATGTTCCGTTCTATTATTTCCTTTTGCATCTCTTCAAAGGATGTGCATTTTAGTATCATTAATCTCCCCACTTCTCCGCTCAACAATTCCCAATTTCATCTGCTGCGGGAATCAATACTTCTCCCAGTCCTCTTCCGTTCTTGTCCGAACCGCCCTTGCCGGAATTCCGACATTAACCGTATCTTCGGATATATCTCCTACCGCCACAGCCCCCATGCCAAGGATTGCTCCATCCTCCAACTGTATCTGGTTCCTGACAACAGAACCCGGTGCAAGGTACACTTCACGCCCGATAATGGCACTTCCACAGATTGCACAGTTTGCCATAATGCACGCATTTTCCCCTATCGTCACATTGTGAGCGATATAGCATAAATTATCTATCTTGACGCCGTCCTCTATCACCGTATCATCTATGGTTCCGCAATCAATGCAAGTATTACTTCCTATATCCACATTGTCGCCAATAAAAACTCCTCCATGGTGGGAAACTTTATGATATCTATAGTCTCGCTTAAAATATCCGCAGCCTTGTCCTCCGATCACAGCTCCCGCTTTTACCGTACATTGTTTTCCAATTTTCACATTCCTGTAAATGACAACGTGCGGCTCTATCTTTGTATCATCCCCAATGCTCACATTATCCCCGATGCAGCAATATGCCCCGATAGAAACACGCGCTCCAATCTGTACATTTTTTCCCAGCACAGCCGTTTCCGCTATCCCAGAAGTCTCCTCCCTATCATCCAGATATGTCACTGCCGTAAAGAAGATATCTTTGGGATGATTCGTCACCAGCTTTACCTCGGACTCTATCTCTACATCCGGCGGGCATACAACTGCTTTCAGCTTCTCCATGCCCGACCTCACATTCGCTTGTCCCTTTACCCACGTGATGCTTCCTTGTTTATAATATTGCAGGGATGAGAAACCGTTAATTTCCACTTTGGGGTCACCATATATTTCTACATCGCTGTTCTGCTCCCTTACATACACAAATAACTCTTCCGCCGTTATTTTCCTCATTCCGCTTCTCCGCCATCCGAAAGCTCGGACCTGTCCAGCAGTTCACTTAAATCGCGTATATTCTTGTCCAACTCGTCATAGCATTTATATACCTGTCCCCTGCAGAAAGAACGCAAAATTTCTTTCGTCGTTCTTTCCTTCTCATCATACCAACCCGGATGTATCAGCATATGAAACCTGTTATACTGCCCTTTTTTGACCAGCTCTATCACATCCTCCCGCCAGTTTCTGCGGGAATCGGAAACATATTTATGATTCTGCATAAATTCTTTTCCGTAATTATTTATCACTTTCCCGCCCTGTATTTTCCAGTCCTCCTCCAGCGCTTCTTTTGATACACGGTGCATGGACACATTGTCAATTTTCCTCCCCACACATTTCTCTAAAAGAGAAAGCTCATCATCAATCGCTTTTTTCCACCAGTCACGCTCTGTCTTATCATACTGCGCTTCATCAAAATGCAGCCCGATATATTGCCCGTTCTCATAGATGGCATTTAGCAGCTCCCTGTTTCTACGCGAAAAAACATTATAAAATTCGCTCGTCACCAAGATGGAATACGTTGCTGAAATTCCCAAATCCCGCTCTATTTCAGAAAACACCAGCGCCTTTTCCAAATCCCGGTCGACATCATGCCGCATGATCACGCTCTTATCATATTTGCCATAGTCTGCATAACTGCAGAAAACATAGTTATGCTCTTTCAGGAGTAAAATCAGATTTTTGTATGCGTCATATGTAAATTTCATTTATTCTTCACCTATCCTGCTCTGTTTTCAGGTTTAACCTATCTTCTGTATATCCGGTCACAAAGCAATCTAGCTGTCTTTCATATATTCCAGAACATCTTTTAATAAGATATCCCACGAAAAGTTCTTTTCCGAATTATTGCGCATATCATTTATTATGTCTCTATTTTCTGCCGTTGCTTCATACAAGCCTATAATCTCATTCATATCCACAGGATCCGGTGAATTAGATATTTTCCTCACATAGGCTTCTTCCCCTGTAAATCCCAAATCCTCATAACCATAAACAAATGGCAGTCCTCTGCTGCAATATTCTCTCGTTTTTATAGGTGCTGATGACACCGCACCCATTTTATATAAACCAATTGGCGCGATTCCTATATCTGCGTTATCATAATAGCAATCCAATTCCGCCCCTGTTTTAACCCCGCAAAATTCTACAAACCGCTCCAATCCATACCGTTTCACTAACTGTATATAGTTTCTCTTTTCAGAGCCTTCTCCGACCATGTAAAAGTAGAAATCATATACGCCGGGATGCTGATAATATCTGTATAAGCCTTCTAAAACCCTTTCAAAGCCGTGATGAAAATAGAAACCGGCTACCGCCAGCAAATGAATATTCTTTCCCCTCTTCCGCATACGGCGAACAGGATTTTCCTGCAGTTCGACTCCATTCTGCAAAGCAATTGTGTGAATGCCATATACAGTTGTATCCCTTGCATATGTAGTTACACAGGAAATATATTTTCCAATCTCTCCCCGATATTCCCGATCCTCACGCAAAATGTCCTCATTTTTTACTTCATCATCATACGGGTAAGTCGGATACTCCAATACCACACATATCCCCATCTCCTTCATTTCCCGCAGAAACAAAAGATAACTGTAAGTCGCTGGAATGATGCAACGCATATAAACCCAGCGGCAATGATATTTTTTCATCCACTCGCAATACCACTTAAAGCACTCCACCCGCGACAAAGCCACTTCCTTTTCAATTACACATCCGTCTTCCAAAAGATAAGCCATACCATGCGCATAATATACCATCAGGCATCTAGGGAAATGCTTTCCAAATACGCGCAGCTGTGCAAAAATCTTCTTTTTGACACCAATATTCCCACGCACATTGATATCTTCATTTACAACATAAAACATAGAATCAGAATAATTCATTTAAGTAAAATATCCTTTCTTCCTCTCTGTATTTTAAAAGAGTGTCGCGAATCACACGGGCATGTTCAAGCGGTGTTATGATAATCGGCAGATCATTATCTATCTTTGCCAGTTCCTCCGGCAAAATCACCTCTATATCATCCCTTGGCATTATCAGCTCCCCGGCACGGTCAATGATGCCCGCCACATCTATAAACTTGCGAAACGCGCAGCATGCCTGTATTCCCAGATAGGCACCTCCATATATATAGACCGACTGCCATGCATGTTCCTCAATGATTCTCTTCACCGTGTCAGGGTTTAGCATCTGTCCCATCAATTCAAATTTAATCTGAAGGAGCTCCTCCCTCCTGACATGTGAATCAAATATACTGCGTTCTGTTTCTGTCACTATCTCAGTCCTCCTGAAAATAAAGTTTCGCGCTGGAAAGAACCGTCAACACCATGCTTTTCTCGATAATCCCCCCCTGATAATACAATTCCTTCATATCCTTGCACAACTGCTCTGACGCCATAGTCATGAAATAGGGATAATTCTTCCTGACATATTTTTTCACAAAAGCCTGCGCTTTTTTGTCAGATTCATATAACATATCTAGCGGGGAGCGCCGATCATCCTTCGCAATCAGCTTTCCGATTTTTCGTCTTAAATCCCGTTTTGCCCTCCATATTTTTATTTCCTTTTCATTGTTTGTTATGATGTCATCAATACGCTCCCACTTATACCGGGCGGCATCCGGATAATATTTCATGATCCATTCTTTATAAATATAATGCCCCGCCCTTAATTCTACAGGGATATCCATACACAGCTGGAAAAACGCAACATCCAAAAACGGAGACGATACTTCCGTAAAATTCTGTATAAACTGATGTGTATTAATTGCACCCAGAAACGCCCTCACGTACAGCAGATATATTTCTTTATCCTCATACTTCTGCATTATACACTCAGCATACTGCTGCACTCTATGTGCCAGTCTCTCAGAGTATCTTCCCGTCGGCCACCGTTTTTCCTCTCCTCCGCTTCTAAAACTTCCTAAGACAGCATCTCCCACCTGTCCTGTATGCTTCAGTCCAAATCGCTCTGTATTTTCTCCAAGCAGCATTCGATACTCATTTGTTGGTCCCATATAGAGCGACAATCCTCCCAGCATCTGCACCATCACATCCACATCATACAAAAAAGCAAGGCTGTCATCCGCCCTAACACAGATTTCATCTTTCCAGTAATAAGCTATCTGCTTCGCAATCAGTTCTTCCAGATCATTCGATTTACACACGGTGTTTAACTGGATATGCCTGTCCTTCAGGGAATGTGCCACCCACATAGCCATCCTCGAATCAAGCCCGCCGCTCATATCCGCTCGGTGCTCGAAGCCATACTCTTCATCTTTGCTGTATTCCAGCTCCACCGCCTTCCGGAAACAAGCGTCAATTTCAGCCAATATCTCCGTTTCTGAACAATTCTTAAACCGCTCCGTATTCTTCCGGAACCTGTGGTATCTGTGCAGCGTAACCTCTCCTTTGTCAACCCGAAGGTATTCTCCTGCCAAAAGTCTCTTTATTTCATTGGCATAAGTGGAATTGTCCTCCATAAACGCAAATGTCAGCATATGATATGCCGCATTTTCATCCAAAGTCAGGCGAAGCCCCATCTCTCTGCACGCATCAATCACATAATTAACCTGAGAACCGATAACCAACGCATCTTCCCGGCTCATGTAAAACAGAGGTCGGTCTCCCACATGATTCGTAAAAGCAAGCAGTAAGTCTCTCCTTCTGTCATATAACATCCCGGAGAACGATCCTCGAAACTCCTGAAAAAATGTCTCTCCGAGAATACCGTACATCTTTTTACAAAGTTCAAACATCGTACCGCCATCATATTTATGAAGCAGCTCCAACCGGTTTAATATACAGCCCTCTACAATGACTGCCACATCGTCATCCTGCGAAAACGCTTTGTCCTTCAGGAATTTATTTAATGTATTTTGCTTTGCATAATACGCGCCGCACACCATCTCATTTTTTATACATTTATCATCAAAAATATTGCGCAGATCCACATCCGTTTTTTTATTGGAAACAAGAAATCCCGGCATACCCTTCCTCCTCCTATTCTCACTCTGTCCAAAGACCGCGCCATCTCTCCACAGCCATATCCCATGATGACATCTCATGGACAATGCACTTATTGGACAGACATTTGTCACGATATGCCTGATAATTCGTCACAACCTCCGGCACAGACTCTGCAAGTTCCTCTATCTCATCCACTGACAGGAAAAAAAGCCCTTTTTCCCGCAGGTTTTCGTATGGCAGCCATCTTCCGGCTATAACCACTTTGCCGGCATACATATTTTCCAGCATTGTAGAGCTCAGCTGATCCGTTTTCTGTACCGTAATCAGAACATCTGCCATCATCTCCATTTCAGCCATAGCTTTTGGATTCATATAGTCTGTCAAAATCCGATAGGAGATTCCGCAATCTTTCAATTCTGCCGCCACACTTTCTATATATAAATCCTGCCCTTTCGGATATGTCATCGGAACAATCAATACCGCCCTGTTTTTCACAGACTCTTCCATTTTCTTCAGCGCCCGAATCATTTTCAGATGTTGGTGTGCCTCACCGGCATTATACCCACACATGATCACAATCCTGTCATCCGAAATATCCATGCTTTTTTTCTTTTCCTGCGCCTTTACCATGCAATCCGGATCCAGATATTCCAGTGTTTCGATTCCAAAATTAACCCACCGGATTTTCTCTGCGGCGGACGGATACGCCGACACGAATGCGGAAATGGTCGCATCGGTCTCCGCGCTGATCGTATCCGCCATATCTATCAGGCTTTTCTTATAAATCCGCTCGGCATCCCTCGCCCTGTATAAATCGCTGCCCCCCACACACAGATTCAGCCGTCTGCACTTTTCCCGGATTAAATTCTCGAAATACACCCATATATTTTCTATCCACAGCATCTGGAATACATCATATCTGGGCAGCGCACGCAATATGCCATATAGTTCCGTGTAGGAATGATAGACATATATGTGCTCTGTATACTCTGCCAGTTCCTCCAGATACGACTCTGCGTTGACCATGAGAGAAAAATGGATTTCCGGCATTCTCTTTTTACAATTGCGTACCACCTGACCGACATACGCGGAATAAAATCCGCAAAAAACCATTACTCGGCGTTCCTTCTCCTCCTCTTCTCTTTTCAAGAGGTCACAATTTCTCAAATCCACGTTGATTGGTTCCAGCATGGCAAGCTCATAAGGTACTATTTCCTCCCGCTGGTCGTATACATGATACTGCCCTCTGAAAATCTCATCTTTTGTAAATCCCAACCTTATAAGGAACTCCGAAATCTCCACAAAATATGTATCCGTAGTTGTGACGATTATCTTGCCGTTATGCTCCGAAACACTCTCCGGGGAACGGATTGGAATCCCCTCGTACTCGCTTCCCCACAACCCCTCATTTCCATCAACCCAAAACAAAATGTCAAAATTTTCTCTGAGGTACGGCAGCATACTTTTTCCGGCGTTCCCTAACCCGTAAAGCACTACCTGTTCTTTCTTATCCTTCATTTTCAGACACTCCGTTCGTCTCCCATATGCTTATGTGTCACGTCCCGGTCTGCCACAGCTCTTCTATCGAAATGATCGGCTGCTCCGTCTTCCCGCGCAGCGCCTGATATATTTCATCGAAATAAAATACCGGCGTAATAACCACACAGTCAACATCCGGAATCTCGCTGTCTGTCCCAATCAATATTCCTTCCGCATCGAAGTCGGAAGGATTCATCCGGTCCATAACAGCCACCACATCTACATCCGTCTGTTTTAATGCCTGAAACAGCCTCTGCCCGACATAACCGTTTCCGTATATCATAATCTTCTTATAACCGCGCTCATGAAAATACCGTTCAATCCTGCCTCCCGCATACTGAAACTCCATCCAGTCATTGAGCAGCATCATATTTGATAAATTGCGCTCAGCCCGCATTTTATCACTGTTAATCATTCTTACCAGAGCCTTGCCGCCAAAGAAAAAACCCGCCACAAATGATATGACCCCGGTCAATACCGCACCCTTCTTTCCCATCCGTCAACACTCCTTCCTGCAGCAAAACACCACCTTCGGCGTATGCTTCCGATCGCTGCTGCCGGTAATCTCCCTCTCATTCCAGCATTCATAGGAAAGACCGTTCTGTCTTAAAAACCGCTTCATCCGCCAAAGGCATATAAAGTGCTGCCCATAGTTCTCTTCCACATGAATCCCTAAAAATCTGAAATATTTTTCTTTTATTGCTTCTTTTTGTACATTTAGACAATGCGTGCTGTATTTATCCATCACATCAAAAATAATGGTTCCACCCGGTCTGGTCATGGACGCCATCTGCCTGACCGTCTGATAGAAATCAGGAATATACCAGCTCGCCCTCACACAGTAAACTACATCATATACCCCTTTTTCCCCGCTGTACTCCATCACATCTCCGGTCCAGATTCCTTCCGCATTCTCTAACTCCTTCTGTGCCAGCGCAACAGAACTCTCTGCGATATCACACCCGTCAACCCGTATTCCTTTTTCCTTTAATGCCGCGCCGATCGGCCAGCCTGTGCCAATCCCCACCTCAAAAACCCGCGCAGGTGCAGAGTCCGCTATCAACCTGACCAGATTCCGCTCATATACCGAATATCCATACTTTTTTGTCTGATTCTTCCAAAATTTGCTGTAAACCGTTTTATAATATTGCGTTTCTTCCATCTGTTTTACCTTTCCACTAACAGGATATCCCGTATTTCCTCCACCGACAGCTCCGCCTTTTCCCATCCGTAATAAATCGGCGCGCATTTATGGTGTGCCGCCACCCAATAACTGTTTGGCAATTCAAGTTTTATGCCCTCTATTTCGTTTCCGAAATCCGTATCGTTAAATACTTTTCCGGTCTGCTCACTCAGCTCCTGGTCAAACACAATATATTTATAGTATCCCGACTGCATTCCCTCCGGCAAAATGACCCTGCGCTCAAAAATCCGGTCAAACTTCTGCGCCAGTCTGCGCTTCCATTCCAGAATAACCGGCAGATGCTCCATCTGCACAATCCCCAATGCTGCCGTAAACTCATTGATCCTGTAGTTGAATCCTTCTTTCATCGGATAAGTGACAATATTTCCGTTAAGCACTTCTTTTCCGTAATTTCTGAATTTCTTCATCCACGAAATCAGCTCTTTATCCCTGCTGACAATCATGCCTCCCTCTCCAAGCGGCATAGTTTTCGTCGCATAAAAACTGTAGCTTCCTGCCAGCCCGTAGCTTCCCGCAGTTCTCCCGTTCCACGAAGCTCCATGTGCATGCGCGCAGTCCTCAATCAGTGCGATCTTATGCTCCTCGCAGAATTTTGCGATTTTTTCTATTTCAAACGCAATATGACCTCCGATATGCACCACTATAACCGCCTTCGTTTCCGGCGTGACTTTACTCACCATATCCTGAAAGCTCATACAGAGATCTTCTCTGTTGCAGTCCGCATATACCACCTTCGCTCCTGCCTTTTTCGCCGCCTGCGCTGTCGCCCAAAAGGTATTGGCAGGCACGATAACCTCTTTTCCTCTTACATCAACATACTCTAATATAGACAAAAGTCCTGCTCCTCCGCTTGTTACTGCACAGGAATGCAGTCCTGTAAACTCCTCGAATTTTTCCTCAAAAACTCTTGTCATTTTTCCGTCAGACCAGAAATTCGACTCAAAAACCTCATCTAACAGCTTGTAATATCTCTCCCTGTATTCTTTCTCAAACGGCAGTACCATCTTTCATCCCTCCATTAAATAAAATGTTTTGAATGCACTCTTTCCAACTGTTCAAAAATCATATTAAAGCCTGTCACCCTGCATGCACTGCAGCCGTTCTGACATTCCGGCTTTAAGAGCTTCTGGCTGACCTGTTCCCGATACGGTGAAATCCAGATCTCCTCAAAAGAACTGTCCTTGACATTTCCTAGTATGATTCCATCCTCCCTCCGCTTTTCACACAGCGCCACCTCTCCATTCGCATGTATAACCGACGTCAGAGAATGAGCGATGCAGGGAAGACCCGCGTTCTTATCAACAACCCTGTCGGAAATTGCCAGCATATACTTAATTCTTGTCCCTGCCGTCAGATCCGCCAGCTTTTTGCGTAAATCAAGCAGATTCTCCAGCGATGGCGCAATATCTTCAGCCTCCTCGACCGGTCTTAAATAAATATAGTCAACGCCAATCCTGTCCAACTGCTTTATCAGCTCCAGCAGATTGCTCTGGTTTCTGGTAGTAAGCACATACCCTACCCCCAAAAATGTCTGCTCTGGGTCTCTTGCTGCGGACATTTTTTCAAGATTCATAAGAACACGGTCAAAACAGTCAACGCCCTTTTCCCGCTTATATTCCTCCCTCGTACTGGAATCCAATGAAATCCGCGCCCAGCGCATCTTAGAAATCGATTCGGAGATATCGACTGTACCGTTCGTAATCAGTCCCATATCCAGACTGTTGCTCTGCCCAATCTCTGCCACACGATGAAATTCCGGATGCATCGTTGGTTCCCCGCCGCCTTCCAGCGTTACCCCGGTTCCATGCCGCCAGAACTCCCGAAACAGCCTGCTGACCACGTCCAGCTCCATCACGGCGCCGTTTTTCCTCAGCTCCTTATCTGTGCACCATTCACATTTCAGGTTGCAGATATCCGTCAGATGTAATTCCACGCTGAGCGGGAACCGCTCGTCCATCTTCTTGATGCCGTTGCGCACATCGAGAATGGAGTTCACCTTCTCGTTGTTCAATAACAGTTTTAATTTGCTGTATTCAAATTCATCCCAATAATTTTTCATCCTATTCACCTATGTTCTACCGCATATTCATTATGCTGATGCGCGGGAGCTTCCATAATATCACGAAATTCCTCATCCGATATCCGTAGTTTTTTCTTAATAATTTCTATATATTCATGCATCATCTGTTCGTTATATAAAGGCTCTTTCCATTCCTCTAATGCCTCTTCACGCGTCATCTGCCCACTGGCAATCATGCTGGATAAATGAGAAGTTCTTTTATCCACACCAAATTTTTTCGGAAACCAATAAAGCTGTATAAAAGCCGTCAATACATTTTCCAAATGCTTACGACCATAATATTCAAAGCCGCAAAACTCTTTTAGTTCTTTAAAAGCTCTGTCACGGTTATAGTTGATATAATCCAAAGGCATCGGTGACTTTATGCCGAGTTCTTTTTTGTCGCGCTCCATTTGTCTGACTGACAGCAACTCCAATTTATCAATGGGCACTTTCCCAAATTTATTATGAATGTCGATAATATTTTCAATATCCAAGACTTCATGCGTATTTCCCCTCTGAAGAATACACTCCAATGCAAAATTTGTCCCTGACAGGAAATACGAAATCCCATATTCTCTCACTTTTTTATAAATAAAAGCGAACAGAACGTTATCCTGCGGAATCGCAATATTAGGCACACCTGCCTTCATATACGCAAGTGTCAAATCGTTAAACTGCTCCTCATCCGGCGTAATTACCTCATAATCAAATCCCGTTGCAGAAATCAGCTTACTCAAATTCACCTTAGATATTTCTGTATCAAACCCATCATCTATATGTACCGCAAGCACTCTCAGACCCCACTGATATCCAAGATATGCAAGATAAGAAGAATCCAAGCCACCTGAAACGCCCATAATACAATCGTACTTTTTCCCTTTTCCGCTTTCTTTGACATCTTCCAGCAGCCTTTCAAGTCTTTTCTTCCCTTCTTCGTTCGGAAAATATATCTTATTCATATTGTCATACGCTTTGGTGCAATAATTGCATTGCCCGATGTCGTCAAAAAGAATCATATCATCCGAAGAATCATTCATGATACATCTCGTACATGTTCTTATATGAGCGTCTTTTTTTACATTCTTATGGTATAAATGTCCATCCAACATCACATACCATTCCACGATACCCATTGCTTTTAGCTGCACACCTATCGGATAATATGCCGCTGCGGTAATAACAATATCCACATCCTGACGCGAACAATCTACTATTTTATCCGCAGAAATAATTGGTATTTCAAAAAGGTATGAACCGACTAATTCCTGATTATTATCTGCAAAACCTACAACTTCATATTTCTCTCTGAGAATTTCAAAAGCCTGTCTCCCGTACAATCCGGCTCCGAATAAAATAATTTTATGTTTCATACTTCTACTTCTCCTTCCGAATTTTTTTTACACTCATTATATAACTGTAAATACCGCTTATATAATATGCCGTTTTTGTCCAGACATAAGGCTTCGGTTCCATAGCAATCTATCAATTTGACAATTTCATCAGCAATCACTTTTTTTTCCAGTCCAATTCCCCAAATATAATTATTGTCGGCAGGATTCATAATCCATTCTCTCGGATAGACATCGTCAAATATTTTCATAAAATTGTTCGCAACATTTCTTGCAAAACAATGATTTTCAACATATTCCCTTTCCGCTTTTCCTATTCTATCTCTTTCCTCTTTATGCCCTATCAAATAAATCAATTTTTCTTTTAGTTCCTCCGGATTACAAAACACCGTCGGTGCGATTGGCGAAGGTAACACCTCCTTATATACATCCGCATAATATCCTCCAATGACAACCGGCACACCATTCAAGGCTGCTTCTGTAGCGAATATAGCCTTTGGCGTATCACAATATAGTTGATCTATTACAATATCAGCCTTCGCCATTTTCTCCCTAACCACTTCATGCGGCACTCCCGATACTTCTATATATTCAAAATCATATCCTTCCTCTTTTATTTCCTTGATTATGTTTCTAATTCGCGTCGTACCCTTTATCTTTTGATTTGATGGTGCATGTAAAATTGTAATTTTATCATTTGCTCTTTTACTGTTCCGAACCATTTCTTCTTCGTCTATTGGTATTTCAATACAATCAAAAATCACATAAGGTTTTGTATGAAAATGCGAAGAAGCCGGATTATCAATCAGTACCATATATTTTTCCAGCATTCTTACCCGTTTTGCCTTTTCCAACGTCATGGAATATAGCTTTGCTACACTATACTCGCCACAAAATGCTCCATTACAATAGGGTGCTCTTGAATCAGATCCACACAACCACATAACCATTTTTTTACGAAAAATCTTTAATATAAAAAATTCCAATTCTTCTACTTTTCTTAAATATCTATTATAAAAAAACATCCCCCGCCCATATATGTAAATAAACAAGTCATATCTAAGCAAAACATAAAAAAAGGCATGTAATATATCCCACATTTGAAAAACGGACCACAATGTTTTCTCCCATTCTCTTGCCGCATTTTTCTTTCTACTCGTATGAACTCGATATTTTTTTAAGATAGGTTTGTCATTCTTTTCCCCAAAAAAGAAATCATTTTCTACGCAATAAAAATCACTTTCCATCCCCATTTCATGAAAGGCATTATTCAGTCTTTCCATCATTCCCCCAAGTTCTAAAACACCCAGAAAAATCCTTCTTTTTTTCATTCAACTCTCCTTCCCCGCAACCTATCTTACAATCTGTTTTTCAATTTCAGATAACTGAACTGGGGTAAAGCAACTTTCCATATACTGTATGTCGCCATGTATCGACGCCGATTTATCATAACAAAACAATGGCAGATGAAACGCCATATTATGCTTTAAAGTTGCACAGCTTAAACATGAACCCATATCACCTTCAAATTGTTTTTTTCTCAAATCCATTACATGTTCTACGATAACATCTATATCATCTTCCATATTTCCGACAGCAAGATATGGGTCATACTCTTTCCATACCCCCATACAACATGGATATATATTTCCATCCACATCAATCATCAACACGTCCCAAAGTTCATAGCAAGGTCTTATTTCCTCTCGCTTTTTCATTCTTGTGTTTATCTCATTTTCTACAAATTCTATGTATTCGCGAATTGACAACGCATCTTGTTTCTGTAACAACGGTCGGAATTTATCCTTAAATCTTTTAATATCCTCTTCTGAATTTAACGTGTTATCAAATATATGAATAATTACCTGCCCTTTTGATTCCGTTTTTTTTCTCATTTCCAAGAAATTACAAATATTATCAATCACAGTATCATAATTTAAGCCGACCTCTTTTTCATATATATCCTTGTCAAAATATGACAAGCTCAAATAGATATAGTCAAACCCAGCTTCTATCAACTGCTCCGCACATTGTTCGGTAAGCAACCCCGCATTCGTGTTAATACCTACAACAGTAGGGAAAAAAACTTCCATATATGAGATTATTTGTGCGATATTCGGATGTGTCAGTGGTTCTCCCAGTCCCACCGGACAAGCGGAGCTCACTTCCGTATGAAACAGTAATGTAATCAGTTTTGTTTTTCTTATTCTATAAAATACGGTTTGGATATCAACAATTTTTTGAATACGCTTACCGGATTTGATCAATTCCCCATGTGTACAATTTCTACATCTGGCATTGCAACAGCTTGTTACTTCAATCGAAACCTGTTTAGGCCACCCGGAAAATCTTGTTTCATCTACTTTTTTCAGCAGCGAACTAAGCGAGCCGCCGCTCTCCAATTCCAATTCCCAAAACGTGATATGTTCCATCAAATGCTCTTTATCACTATTCATCTGTTCAAATAAAATACAACTATAATGTAGAACACAAATATCATTTGGAAACTTTAACACAATTTCGTCTAATGCGTCATACTTCCCAGACTCTTTCAATTCTGTCAAAATTTTATTTACTAATTCTTTTCTATCCATGGTCGCTTTTATCTCCCCTGCTTTATCACCCGTTGTTTTCACCATCCTGATTTTTGTAATACTCTAATTCTACGGTTCCATCTGCGTTAAAGATTACATCTCCAATAATTTCTACCGGAACGCCAGCCGCAATTTTGCAATCCGGTATATCTCTATTTACAAAACTATGCGCTCCTATAACGCAATAGTTTCCTACATTTACCCCGCATATAATTGTGGACATTGAACCAATCATTGTATTATTTCCAATCGTAACTTCTCCTACCTTAAAAGCTTCTCTACCTCCTGATAATTGACTCTTTGTTGAATCATGCGTATATATCAAAACTCCTGAAGATATCGCAACATTATCTCCAATCGTCAATTTTGCATTTAAACCTTCTAATAATGTATACGGACCAATCCATGTATTCTTTCCAATTTCCACATCTCCCATCACCACCGATGTATCATAAACAGAAGTTCCTTCTCCATAATTTAAATATTTCGCTTTTTCATATCTGTTAAATACTAATTCACCACTTGGAAGAACCCGATTATACTTTTTTTTCATCTCATCTCTTTTTGTGTCCATGTATTGCTCATATAGTTTCCCAAATTCATTAATATCCATAATCTTATTATCATTAATCCCTTTCTGAAACCTAGTTGCGTTTTTCATAAATCACTTACAATCATTTTATGTATATGTAATCCGACACTTTCTCTATCCTCGTTCTTTCGGTCGTCTCCTATATTATTATCATGAAGATTTTTAATATAATTATCTAAACAACAAATTGTAACCCATTCTCCCTCACAAAATGATTCGTCATATACTCCGTTATCCAAAATACATTCAATTATATTTTTATGTTCGCTCTTTCTAATTTCAAACACAGGACTTTCATATACATCCATAGTGCTAAAATTGAAAACTTGCCAACATTTTTTATAAATCGCATACGCATAAATATAATTCTGATACTGTTTCGCGCTCATATACATTCTGCCATCGTTTTCTTCTGTATCCGAATCATATCTTATATTAAAAAATATATTTTCAAACGCCTGTGTAATCTCTTTCTTCTCTATATCAACCTTTAAAATCATATTGGCATAAAACGGGAAAATATATATATATCCGTCTTTTTCAAACATATCAAGATATGCCATTCCCTCTAAATATGTATACTCTTCCGGGAAATCTGTAAGTTCCGCTATTTCACCGGTTTCTTCATTCCAGATCGTAATTGCTTTTTTTTCGATATGTGGCAGTACAAAACAATTACCCACCTTTTTTACACCCCAATATTTGCTATTGTGTTCCCCCACAGGTATTGCACTATAAGGGACGTCAGTAAAATCATATTGGCATATCACATTACTTTCCTTATCCGTCAACCAGAACTTTGTCCCATTCTTTTCATAACATTGCGACACACTACTGTTTATACGTCCAAATTCCCTCATATTTACCGTATTATTGAGATAATCATATTCAACAAGCATATGGTTTTTATAGGAAAACAGCAATTTATGGTTCTGCTCTATCACAATTTTACTGTCAAAAACAAAATGCTCTATCGGCAAGCGACGTTCCGTTATCGTATCGGTCTCAATCTCATATTCATATAGCCGTCTGCTTTTTCCCATGAAAAGCAATAAGCTCTTACCAATATCAACTATATGATAATTATATTCACGTCCACAAAAGGGCGGTTCAAACGGAATAGTGATTATCTTTTCCACATTATAGGTAATCTTATCCACCATAATAAGTTTATTGCTATTGCACTGTATGAACCATATTCCCTCCTCCTTTACACAGAATGTAATGGGAAGAAAAGCTGTGGGCGTTGCCCTCGTTATTGCATCATCCGCATAAATCACCGGCTTTCCCACCGCCTTATATAACTGAGCCACCGAACTCCAATCCCCATAATAAGCGTCTGATATAGCAACCGCTCTATGTAAATCCGCACTCTCATCAAAAATGCCTATCTTCTTATCTATATATTCCTTCCTCATTTCCACATACTCCTCTGCCAAGTTAGGAGCCATTGATTCTATCGTAGACAGTTCTAAAGGATGCGGTCTCCACCAAAGTAGAATTTCAGGATGCTGTTGAAAAATATGAAATACCCACTTCATTTTCTTGATGTGTTTTTCCCGACCGTGCAACAAACTACTAACACTGGTATTATATAAAATCACTTTTTTTGTACTAACAATCTCTTTCCAATTTTCAGGGAAAATTCTATTTTCACTCATATTCATCTACCCTCTCAACTACAAATATCGCTCCCATCTTATCTACGCATAAACTGTTTATAATATCTGTCAAGAATATACCCTTTCTTCTATTTCGGTAATTTTCCCAAACTGATACCCTTGTACTTTTACGGTTTCTACTAATTCTCTAAAAAAGTCCAATATTCCATAGCTGTCATGATTTACATTTTCTTTCAAGACAGAAAAATTATGATAATTCTCCTTAATCCGCTCATAACGTTCCAAGGATTCACTGTTCAAAAACAAATGAATCGGGTGAAAATTAAATACTCTATACATTTTTATAGTATGATCCAGATAGAACGCAGGTTTGTTTCGGCTTCGTCCCATTAGATAAATATCATCCTCATAAAAAAAAGGGATTTGCAAAACACCATGCAAAAACCAAGGATATATACACATTCCTTTACATGGCTCTAAATAACAGTTCAGCTCATATCTTATACCATAGTCATAAAAGATTTTGGTAACTGGTGTTGAACTGAACAGGGCATGAGAACGTACCACCACCGCATTCGGGACAACCCGCTTGCATTGCTCCATTATGCTCTTTTTATCGTTTACCCCCCCCCCGCAATTCCGTCAATTAATCTGTTGAAATTGGGATGAATCCCCAAATCAATTCTTTCATTTTTTTTATACTTCTCCATAAAAGCAAAATCATTTGTTATATTAACCGTCGCACTAAGACCATTTTCCTCCAATAAGTTATACAAAAAATTCATCAGCTCATCGCAGGCCCAATCCATATCAAATGTTAAATAAATCCTATTTTTCATCTCCATTCCTGTTTATCTCCATCTTCAGCATTTCCACTTCCTTCATCAACTCGTATAATTTATCAAAAACACATATTCCCATCCGATCTCTCATACTTCTTATTTTCTCTACCACCCGGCAAACTTTATGATCTTCATCACTTATTTCATATATCATCACGACACCATCCCTCGCCGCAATCCCAACACAATCATTCTCGCAATCCCTCAAAACAACCTGCCCGTATACCGCCACGCTTGGAAACTCATATTCCCCTATACTGGCTTTTTGAATATATATTTTTTCCTTTCCATTTAAGAACGTATAGGCACCTTGAAAAGGATGCCCGGAAGCCCTGATTAATCGGTCTATTTCAGCACAGGGAACACTCCAGTCAATGCAGCTGTCACCCGGCATCCTCGGATAGCATCGCAAAATATCCTCTTTTTGTTTACTCTGCGGAATTCCAGCTGCTTTCCCCATATCCTCAATTTTTTCTACAGCCTGCAAAAACATTGCCGGAAACAGGCTTTCCATTTTATCATAAATCTCGCCAATCGTAGTGTCCTTATTAACGTCAATAAAATTTTTGACAACAACATCCCCAGAATCCAGATGTCCAGCTTCCATAAAATGCACTGACAAGCCTATTTTTTCTTCTCCGTTGATAATTGCCCAATTCGGACAGGCGTTCCCTCTATAACGCGGCAAATCTCCCGCATGACCATTTAAAATGCCATACGGGAACAAATCCATCGTCTGTTTCTGAATGACTGTGAGCCAATTGACACTGACGGCAATATCCGGTTTACTTTCCTTTATTAAATCCACAACACTGGGCAGAGTAAGATTAACATTATTGAAAAAAGGCACTTGCAGTTCTGCTGCCTTTTTCTCAAATGCATTCTCCCCCGTTTCATATTCGGGCGCGGCCTTACAGGTCCCTATAATAACAATTTCATGCCCACCTTTTCTTAACACCTCTACGGTATCATAGAGCATTCTGGTCCTTCCCAAAACCGCGATTCTCATCCAGTCCCTCCTATCTCACACAAACTTTTCTGATCAGCCTATTACCGAAATCTTCCGATAAAGTCCGTTGTTGCGCAATCACTAAGCGGAAACTTCACGATCGTATTCGTCGCTGCCGATTTATAAATAGCTAATACCAATTCCAACGCCCGCTTTCCGTCCATAGCCGTAACATAGGGCTGTCTGTCATTTTTCACGGCATTAATCACATCCGCATACAACGGCGTATGCCCATATCCGTAAACATTCGGCGGATTCTCATGGAATCTTTTTTTCACCTCCTCCGGATCATCCAGCAAATCAGAAAAACGCCATTCCTCAATCACATTCACCGACTGTCCGCCCGCCTTTACAGTCCCTTTTTCTCCGAACAAATACAGTGTTTCCTCCAAATTTTTCGGATAAACGTCTGTCGTCCCTTCCACAATTCCATAACTGCCATTTTTAAATTTAATTAAGGCAATACCTAAATCTTCCGCTTCAATATAGTCATGATTTAGCTTATCCGTCATACCGACTACTTCTTCAATTTCGCCACCCATCATCCAGCGAAGCAAATCAATATTATGAATACACTGATTCATCAATGCCCCTCCGTCCTGTTCCCATGTGCCGCGCCATGATGCTCGACTGTAGTACTCGTGATCCCTGCACCACCTGATATGCGCCGTTCCGTAAAACATCCGACCGAACCGCTTCATATCCACCGCTTCCCGAATAATCTGTACCGACTTATTGAATCGGTTCTGATGACATGCGCTGACCTTTACATGATGCTTGACTGCCGCGGCAATGATAGCATCCGCATCCTTGATAGAGAGCGCAATCGGTTTCTCTATGATACAGTTGATTCCATGCGCGATACAGTCCAAAGCAATCTGCGCATGTTTACCGCTTTCTGTACAGATAGCAACCAGTTCCGGCTTTTCGGTCTCTATCATTTCAATGTAATCCGTATATCTCCTTACTTTTTCCCCAAAACCAAACTTCAAAACCTTATCTTCCATACATGACGGTTCGATATCACAGATTGCAACTATCTCAAGTTCATTATTTTTTGCTGCTGCGATATGATTGGGTGATATCCTGCCGCAGCCAATCAATGCATATTTCATAGCTCTCTTATCCTCATATCGTATCTTTTAGATACTGCTTGCAATTGAAAAGTTAATAGTCACCTTTATACCAATCCAACGTTTCCTTAATTCCGCTTTCAAAATCCATTAATGGCTCAAAGCCAAGCAATTCTTTTGCTTTCCTGATATCCGCACACAGGTTTCTTACATCGCTTGTCCTTTCAGGTTGATGCTCCCACTCTCCTGTATATCCCATATAATCACAAATTCCGTGAAGAAGTGCATTCATCGACACTGCTTTCCCCGAACCCAGATTTATAATCTGCCCTCTGGATTCTTCCTTTTCATAAGCAAGCAGCAGTCCGCGCACGGTATCCTTTACATAGATAAAATCTCTGGTTTGTTCCCCATCTCCCTGCACCATCGGTTTACCGCCATCTCTTATTCTTTTAGCCGTAGCCGGGATAATACCTGCCAGCGGTCCTTCCGCATTCTGACGCGGTCCATAATTATTGAACGGGCGGACAATGGAAATATCCAGTCCAAGTACCTTGGAAAAGCTGTGCACCATCATATCCGCCGCCGCCTTTCCCGCCGCATATGGAGTTGTCGGATCAGTCGGATGATTCTCATCCATAGGGGAGTACTTTGCCGTACCATATGCTTCCGACGAAGATGTGTGTATCAGCGTCCTGTACGCACCGACCTTCAACAGTTCCAATAATGTATTGGCAATCTCCACATTCACCATATATGCATCAAATGGATTAAAGAAGGAATAGTTGAGAGCAATGGTCGCCATATTGAATACAACATCGATCCTTTCTCTTTCCATAATCGACTGCATAACGCCAAAATGTCTGGCATCATCCCTGTAAAGGACAAAATTCTCATACTGCATAGCCTGTTCTATGTTTTCCTGCTTTCCCAAAAAAAAATTATCAACACAGACTACCTTGGCTGCTTTCCCGGCTAACAGCTCATCGCATAAGTGACTCCCGATAAAACCTGCCCCACCCGTAACTAATACATTTTTGTCTTTAATGCCCGGCATTGTCACTCCACCTTTCCCATACTATCTATCGTTTTCCGGATAGTGTTTACTATGTACTCCTGATCGTACTCAGTCATGCCTATATATAGCGGTAACGTAATAGATAAGCGGTCACAAGCATATGCGTTTCCATAATCCTCCGGCAAATATCCAAATTTATTTTTATAATACCCAAGCATATGAACTGCATGTGTACCTTGCCTTGTTGCTATTCCGGTTTCTTCTAATTTTTGCAGCAGGCTATTTCTGAAATTACCACCATCCTCTACAGATGATAAGCTTAAATAATCCTCATCTAACATGCAGACATACGATTGATAAGTATGGAAATACCCCTCTGGTTCTGTGGGCACTATAAATTCAGGCAGATTTTGAGCAATCAATACATTATAATGAGCTGCACTTCTGCGCTTTTCTTTAATGATGTAATCCAGCTTTTTAATTTGCGCAAGTCCCATCGCTCCTTGTATGTCTGTCATCCTGTAGTTATAGCCTGACTCTGGAAATTCCGGGAGTAAAAAACCATGCGCTTTATCTCTTGCATCAGCTGATACAGTACTGCCATGTGTTCTCAACTCTCTCATTCTCTTTGCCAAAGCCGCATCATCTGTCAGAATCATTCCACCTTCTCCTGTCGTAATAGACTTTCGTGGATGAAAGCTGAGACAGGATGTATTGCCAAATGCCCCTTGATGTATTTCTCCAATTTTAGCCCCGAGTGCACACGCTGCGTCCTCTATAACCTGCAGACTATATTCCTTTGCGATCTGATTGATTGCATATATGTCGCAGCAAAGACCAAATTCATGCACCGGTACTATTCCCCAAAGGACATTACCACTCTTTCTATTGAAAAGTTTACCTCCCTTCACCGTATACATTTCATCAATAGTTTTTTGAAGAGACTTAACATCAATATTGAATGTTCTTCTATCGATATCCACCATAACAGGCGTAGCTCCCGTCATGGTAATTGCATTCTCCGTTGCCACAAAAGTAAAAGCCGGAGCAATGGCATCCATCCCCCCACCAAGTCCCTGTGCCACCATCGCAAGATGCAGCGCTGTGGTACAGGACGTGGTTGCAACCCCTTCCGCAACCCCCTCATGATTAGCTACCTCATTTTCGAAAGCCGCCACTTTAGGACCTTGAGCCACCCACCCAGAATCCAAAGAATCTGATATCAACATGAACTCTTCTTCATCAAAATATGGCTTCGTAACAGGGTACTTATTCACCTTATTTCCACTCCTTAATGTCATATTTCCTTTTACATTCAGCACAGATTCCATCGGCATCCAGCTTAAAACCACATTGGCACACCCAGCCAATCTGTCTCGCCGGATTACCGACCATCAAGGCGTATGCCGGCACATCCTTCGTGACAACACTGCCTGCTCCGACCATAGCGTACTCTCCTATGCTGACACCACATCTGACAACAGCATTTGCCCCTATGGAAGCACCCCTTTTGACAATTGTTTCAACAATTTTCCACTCCGTATTATAGGAGCGAGGATACATATCATTCGTAAACGTCATGGAAGGACCCAGAAACACATCGTCTTCAATGATCACTCCGTGGTAAACATTCACATTATTCTGCACCTTGACCCGATTTCCAATCTTTACATACTCGTCAATGTACGCATTTTTACTTATCACACAATTCTCGCCAAGGGCAGCGTTATTCCGTATCTGCGCCTGATTCCAAATCTTTGTCCCGCAGCCGACAACAGCTGATTCACTTACCTCTGCCGTTTCATGTATAAATACATCTTGCATCTATTTACCCTCATAGAATCTGTTAACGGTATCAATCACAAATTCCACCTGCTCATCGGTTATTTCTGGAAAAATTGGCAGGCAAACCGACTGTGACGCCGTCATCTCCGCTATCGGCAGACTGACCCCCGCATTTTTGCAGTTTCCTGCATGAAAAGCCTTCTGTCGATGTAACGGTACCGGATAAAATGTACCATTTCCGACTCCATGCTCTGTGAGATAAGTGCAAAGCTCTTCCTTATATTCCGAACAGACCACAAATTGATGCCAACATGGCTTGATATCCTGCGAATAAACCGGTCTGCGAAGCTTTTGTGTCAAGCCTTCAAAATACATTTTTGCAATTCTTGCACGGTTCGCATTATATTCATCCAAATATTTTAGCTTCGCGGATAATACTGCTGCCTGCAGCGCATCAAGTCTTGAGTTGTAACCGATCAGGTAATTGTAATATTTATATGGATTATATAATTCCGTTACTGCTTCTTCTGTTTCGAGTGTCCCGGCATCACTGCCCAGCAGCTCCAAAGCTTTTGCTCCATTCTGACCCGAACCGTGCTCTTTATATGCCTTTAAAATCACGGCTAAATCATCATTATTCGTGGTGACCATACCGCCGTCTCCCGCTCCGCCCAAATTCTTGGTTGGATAAAAAGAAAAACATCCCACGTCACCCAGTGTCCCTGCCCTTCTTCCCTTATATTCGCTCCCGATTGCTTGAGCGTCGTCTTCTATTACCTTTAGATTATACTTTCCGGCAATTTTATTGATACTGTCCATCTCACAGGGCGCGCCAAAAATATGTACCGGCATGATTGCCTTTGTCTTATCCGTTATAGCCTCTTCCATTTTATCCGGATCGATCGTATAGTCATCCTGCCGGATATCCACAAACACAGGAACCGCACCGACTGAAGCAATGGATTCCGCTGTTGCAAAAAAAGTAAACGGTGTAGTGATCACCTCGTCTCCCTGTCTGACACCACACGCTTTTAATCCAAGAATCAAAGCATCTGTCCCGTTTGAGCAGCCTAAGGCATGATTTACTCCCAGATATTCCTCTATAGAGCGTTCAAATTCACTTACATACTTACCCCCGATATAACAACAATTCTCCATGATATCCAGAATTTGGGACTCCACCTCTGATTTGATCCCCTGATATTGCTTCTTTAAATCTAAAAACGGCACTTCCATTTGTGTCCCCTCCCTACGCTTCTGTTCTATGAACCACCTGTTCGCAAATCTTTATCGCTCTAATGCCGGCTTCTGCATCGATTACGATAGGCACATCATTTACTACCGATTCGTAAAATGCAATAAGCTCTGCCCTTAACGGTTCTTCTATGGGAACATAAAATTTCTGCACGACACCTTCCTGATGACAGGAATTGTCCCTGATTGAATCCATAGTCAGATTTGTGCTCTTATATATTTCCAACGTCTTGGCAAGCAAGTCCGCGCATATACAGCCCTCTGCCGTGTGTGCCGTAATGGTCCTCACTTTGTTCTGTGAAACCCTGCTTGCGTTCACGACCGCATGTGCCTTTCCCCCAAAATCCATAATACAGGTGGCAAAATCTGTACGGTCCGATTTCACAGACTCTCCCCGACCATGAAGAGAAGTAACTTCTTTTCCCTCCATAAGCGCGCACACCAAATCCACATCGTGAATCATCAAATCCTCCACAACACTTGTATCCGTAATTCTTCCTCCGCTGCTATATGGACTGTAGCGACACGCTTCTATGTAAAAAATATCTTCGGAAACAACAAGCTTCCTCAGTTCTTTAAACACCGGATTAAATCTTTCTATATGCCCCACCATCAGCTTCAATCCTTTTTCTTCAAATGCTTTCCTGATGATTTCCGCTTCTTCACGCGTTGTTGCCAGCGGTTTCTCCACTAAAGCATGCACGTCGTATTCAGCCACCTGAAGTGCAACATCTTTATGCAGCGATGACGGAACCGCGATCACAACTGCTTCTACCTCATTCAACAGTGCCTCTATACTCTCAAAAGCCTTCGCTCCATATCTCCTTAGGGTCTCGGCAGCCTGTTCCTCATTAACATCATAAAAGCCTACCAGTTCAAACCTTTTCTCTGCCGCAAGATTTCTCACATGGTTTCGTCCCATGTTGCCTGTTCCGATCACGCCCACCTTCAGTATCTTCAATTTCTTTCTTTTCCTCCTGTTTATATACGATATTGATCCATTATCTTTATCAACCGCTTGCACAAATACCTGTAATCATATCTGCGCAACTCCTTCTCATTCGGTTCGTATCGGGTATGTCCCGTCTCCATAAAAGACTGATATTGTCTTTTTATGTATTCCCTCAGTTTTATATAATCAACTTCGTGGTTAGACGCTTCATACGCCACCCCGATATTTGTCTTTTCCACAATTTCTGTCAACTCGCTGTGTTCGATGTCTCCCATCATAATAGAAATAACAGGGCGCTGCGCTGCCATATATTCGTAAACCTTCCCTGTAATGACGCCGCCTTCCTGCTCCTTATAATCATAGGAAGCCACCATAAGAATATCCGAACCCCGTTGCATTTCAAGCGTATCCCGTCTCGGCAGCTTCCCGTGCATCACACATCTGCCGTCGAGCCCAAACTGCTCCGCCTGACTTTTAAATATCTCATAAGCGGGGGCGTTTCCCGCATAGTGGAAGGAAACACGCTCTTCCTCCATCTGTCCGTCCTGAACCAGCTCACGCACCGCCTGAAAAAGCACCGTCAGATCGCGTATGCCGCCATACATGGAGCCTGTGTAAGTAAACGTCATTTCGGAAGGACAGAACCGATCCCCTTTCACCCCTTCCATGTCCGCCCGGTCAAACCCGTTCGTCAAGCAATGCACTTTTCCGCGGTATTTTCGCGGCACTCTTCTGCAAATGCCCTTTGATATTCCCGTTATGCAATCGACATGCTTCCAGATATAGCATTCATACATTTTCGCAATAAACCCTACATAATTCGGTGTAAATTTATAACGGTAAACGGCGTCCCTGATATCAAAGAGCCATTTCGTATCCTTATGATATTTATGGAAATATTTCCCGGCAAAATAACTGAATGAATCCCCATAAGATGTAATTACATAATCAAAATATTTTTCTTCCCTCAACTGCTGCTTTACGCTTCTGTATAAATCAATCTGTTTGAGCTGCCCTACGATATAATCCAAACTTCCAAGAAGCGGATATGCCATCTCGAAGGTGTAAAATTCTATGTTCCCCGTCTTCGGATTCATCCTCTTTCTGTTTTCCAGATTATCGAATCGTTTCTTTTTATGCGGCTCGATCAATTTTTCATAAAGCTCGCGAAAACGGACATAAAGCGAAGAGTTTACTGCATAGGATACCCGAATATCCTCAACACCCTTTTTTAACAGCTCGTCTTCCCCTCCGTCTCTCTTTTCCGCAAGAACTTCCACCTCATATCCGTTTACTCTCAGATATTTTGCCAGTTTGCTCGTCCGCACGGCTGCAATGGCATGATCCGGCGCAAAATAATTACAGATCAGCAATACTCTCTGTCCCATACATTCCTCCGCTAGATGTAATCTTCCTTTCTTGCGCTCAGCACCTTATCAATCTTTGGCGACCCAAGCCCGAGAAACTTCTTTTCCTGAAACTTCCTGTCCACATGTTCCCCCGGCAGTCCCATTTCCTTTGCCGCCTTCAAATATTCATTGATGTAAATTTTACGCATGTCCTCCGACTGAACGATCACCCGATTTGCATAAATCGTCCCCGGCGTAAAACAAAAATGCTTCATACCATCAACCGCGCTCTGATCGTCCGGGTCAATCTCGTTCAATATGAAATAAGGTATATATACTAACATGCTTGTAAATTTTATAAGCTCTCTTGCAAAAAAAGCCGGATGCACACTTGTCACATGATTACATTCATCGTAAGGATTATGTATATAAATAACATCCGGACGCTCTGTCTCCAAATCAAACTCTTCCCATGACACTACCGGCACATAATCAGGGTATTGATGCCCTTCATAATGCATCCTGCTGAAACTACCGTCAGGATTTTTATCAAAATAAGGAATCGGCACAACATATGCGTCGCAGTCCGGATCGGCATCCGCTGCCTTCCATACACTTTCCAGACTGTCCCACATGGAAGCCTTGTAGGGCAGAAATACCACGCTTGTTCTGACCGGAATATCATTTTTTACGCTGTTCTCTATCCGAATCAGCTCCCGGCGGAGATTTTTGCAGACTTTCCCTATATTGACGGGCTGCTGCTGCCTAATCTGCTCGTAGGTCTGGTAAAGCAGCTCACAGTAGTTTTCCAGAAGCCCTACCGTGACAAAATTCTCTCCCAGAACTTCCTCGATCATCCCGCCCACCTGAATTGCCGAATCCTGAGATTGCTCCAGCAAAGTTAATGCAATCTCCGTATTTTTCGTTTCCAATGCCTTTCTGATTGCAGTATGCGCTTGGTCAAGCAGCCCGAGGATATGTTCAATTTGCTTTTTCTGTGATTTTCTCATAGATTTGCCATCGACTGTTCTGCCATTATCCTCCATGATATATAACCCGACCTTCCATGTCAATAATAAATAAGATATATACACTTTACGTGTTATTAATATCGGCTGTTAGTCTCAAAAACTTTATACTACCCGATCAACACTTCCTTCCCCTCAAACGCAAACCCATACTTCCGTATTCTCTCCTCCGGGATTCCTTTCGCGATAAGCGCCTGCGCGTACTGTTTCTCCTCGATCTGCGAAAGCGCCGCCTGCACGGTGTCCGCAAGGCTGCCGTCTCTTCTGGCATTAAATACCTTAAATTCAATTATAATTGCGTCCAACTCTTCCTTCTTTGGCTCCAGCATAATGTCATATCTGCCGAATCCGCTTTCCCGATTGGAGGTGATCGTGTACCGGTCCTCCACCTGTACCATCAATCCCAGCACAAATCCATGATAAAACCGCTCCGGCTCCGCTTTCCCGGAAGTCTGCTTTCCGGTATCAAAATAGCTGAAAGTCTTACCGGCAATCCGATTCATATAGTCATTCATGGCTTCCAAATCGTTTGACAAAAGCGCCTTGATAAACGCGTTATAATTCGACACATCTTTCGCAAACCAGCCTCTGATCATATTTTTAAACATGATCTCCACTTCGTGGTTTGTCAGCATCAGCTCATATTTAGGCTCGCCTACGAAATCGTCCACCTCATACTTTTCATAGTCTAATATTTTCAAGTAGCCGCTCGCCACAAGCAGGCTCCAAATCGCGTACTCGTTATCGTCCAGCTGATTATAAACAATCTGTTCGTCAATGGGACACCAGAAATGTTCTCCTTTCAACAGCCCCTCAAAGGACTCCTTCACATCCCTGCTGCCCTCCCGGAGCAGCTTCCCGACCAGACTGTTAGAGCTTGTATTCGCCCAATACGTCGTAAACTTTCCTTTATCCAACAGGTTAAGAATTGACCACGGATTATAAATATCCCTCGATTCACCAAAAATAAAACCATCGTACCACCACTTGACACGCTGTTTTTCCCCGCCCATTCCAAATTCGTCCAGAGCCTCGAACACTTCCTTTTCCGTAAATCCAAAAGCCGTCTCGTACTTACAAGCCGTAGTGGTGATCACTTCAATATTGTTCAAATCCGAAAAGATGGATTCCTTGCTGACTCTGGTAATCCCTGTCATAATCGCCCGCTCCAGCCACGGGTTCGTCTTAAAAGCGGCATTGAACATACTTCTGGTAAACGCCACCAGCTCTTCCCAATAGCCGTGAACATATGCCTCCTGCATGGGGGTGTCGTATTCGTCCAACAGAATGATAACCTTTTTCCCGTAGTAATCGGATAAATATTTCGAGAGGTAATGAATCGCCAGCGTTGCCGTTACGTCATCCATCTCCACGGACACACTTTTGAAAAATACCCTATCATTTTCCGCCATCGTATTCCCATCAAGCAAAAACTCACAGCTTGCGTAAAGTTCCGCCAGCATCTGACATATCTTCCCACGAGTATTCTGATATGTTGTTTCCTTGATATTGGCAAAAGAAAGGCTGATCACCGGGTAAGTCCCCTGCAGGGCGCGGAATTTTTCTTCCTGCCAGATGGCAAGTCCTTCAAACAGATCGCCCTTCCCCGCATATTTGACCGAGAAAAACTTTTCCGTCATGCTCATGGTAAGAGTTTTCCCGAAACGGCGCGGTCTGGTGATCAGCGTTACCTCATCTCCGCTTTCCCACCATTCCTTGATAAAAGGTGTTTTATCCACATAAAAATAACCATTCTCGATTATCTTGCCAAAATCCTGAATCCCGATACCTACCGTTCTCGCCATAACAGCCTCCCAAACGCCGAATTTATATCATATTATAGCAGTCACGCAAAAATTCGTCCATCCGTTAATGAATATTCGCACTTTCTCTGTTTATAAAAATTTTACACAAACAATAGATTCCCGTCATTGACATCTATTTCCAGAATATTTATCATTATAACATATATATGGGAAATTCTCACTCCCCATTATTTCCATCGGGAAGCTAAAGCAATATGAAGTGATGTAGAATTATCAGGGAAAGGAATGACTTCAAGATGTCATCTCAAAATTCAGTCATTGAAGAAATCAGAGAACAGCAGAAAAAGGCGTTTGCAACCATGACGCCCAAAGAAAAGCTCGCCTACTTTTGGGATTACTATAAAATACACACAATCGTGGCGATCGCCGTGATAGTCTTTGTAGTTAGCTTCATCAATTCCTACCGTTCCAGCAAGCCCACCGCTTTCTACGCGGTCCTGCTAAACGCGGACACCTACGACGACAACGCCGCTGCCGCCAACGCTTGGAACGAGGGGTTCATGGAATACGCCGGTATTGACCCGGAGGCTTATCAGGTAAATATCGACACGTCTATCGGCATATCCTCCGGCACGGGCGACCAGTACGAAGTCGCCAGCCGGCAGAAAATGATGGCTATGATGCACGCGGGGGATATCCACGCGATCGTGGCGGACACGGAAACTTTTGAGGGCTACGCCCGCCTCGAATACTTCTACGATTTAAACGCCGCCTTCACCGAGGAGGAGCTGGCTCCCTACGCAGACCTGCTCTACTACACGGATGGCGCCGCCTTTGACGAGGAAACGGGCGACACGCTGGAAGAATTGGAGGCAGCGCAGGAAGCTGTCTACAACATGGTGGTCGACCACAGCGATCCCTCCGCCATGGAAAAGCCCGTGGCTGTTGGCATCCGCATCCCGCAGACGGGAAACAAGCTGGGGGATTCCGGGTACTACGACTATATATCTGAACGCGATTACACCTTTCAGGGGTATCCTTCCGAGGTTGTGATCGGGATTCCGCTGTCGGTGGAGGACCCGAAGATGACGCTGCAATTTTTGAATTATCTGTTCGAGGATATGCCTTGAACGTGAATCTAATCCCTTTTATTATCCTGACAATATTCCATCACAAAATAATTTGCGCCAGAGTTTCAAGTACTTACTCTGGCGCTCATTTTTTACTTTCACACGCTGTCGTGCCGTGTTTCGCAAGAATCCCCGTGACATATGTGTCATTTTATAGCAATTCCCGCAACATCTGGTTCACCGCCCCCGGGTCAGCCTTCCCCTTCATTGCCTTCATGGTCTGTCCCACGAGGAAACCAATCGCCTTCTCCTTGCCGTTCCGGTAATCCTCCACGGACTGCGGGTTCGCCGCGATCACTTCCTCTATGATCTTCTTTAGGGCGCCCTCGTCATTGACGGTCTTTAGACCCTTCTCCTCCACATACTGTTCGGGATCGACGTTCTCCTCAAACATGACCTCAAACACTTCTTTCGCCACCGAGCTGTTGATCTGCTTTGTGTCGGTAAGGGCAATCAATTTCGCCAGATTTTCCGGTGAGAAGCGAAGGTCGGAAGCGTCCACTTCCCGCTCCTTCATCAGCCGCAGCGTCTCGCCCATAATCCAGTTGGAAACTTTCTTGGGCTGCGCCCCCAGCGCCACCGCCGCCTCAAACAGATCCGCCAGCGGCTTTTCTCCCGTAATGATCTCGATATCGTAGTCGGGAATGTCAAACTCTTCCCGATAGCGCGCCATCTTTTCCGTGCGAAACTCCGGCTGTCTCGCGCGGATTTCCTGCAGCATCGTTTCGCTTACGCTGATCGGGGTCAGGTCGGGGTCGGGGAAGTAACGGTAATCCTGCGCGTCCTCCTTGCTCCGCATGGCGTAAGACTTTTCCCTAGCGTCGTCCCATCGTCTCGTCTCCTGCACAACGCTTTTCCCCGCTTCGATCAGGTCGATCTGCCGCTCCTTCTCCCCCTCGATCGCCCTCGTAATCGCCTTGAAGCTGTTTAGATTCTTCATCTCCGTCCGGGTGCCGAATGTTTCCGCTCCCGCCTCCCTGACGGAGAGGTTTACGTCCGCACGCATGGAGCCTTCCTGCAGCTTGCAGTCCGACGCGCCCAGATACTGTATCACCTGACGAAGCTTTTCCAGATAGGCGATGACCTCCGCCGCACTCCGCATATCCGGCTCGGACACAATCTCTATGAGCGGCACACCGGAACGGTTGTAATCCACCAGCGAGCAGTCCTCCCACTCGTCATGAATCAGTTTGCCCGCATCCTCCTCCATGTGGATCTCGTGAATACCGACGGTCTTTTTGCCGCCTTCCTCCGTCTCGATCTCCACGCCGCCGTTTCTGCAGATGGGGAGATAAAGCTGGGAAATCTGGTAGTTCTGCGGATTGTCCGGGTAAAAATAATTTTTTCTGTCAAACTTTGCGTAGCGGGTAATATCACAGTTCGTCGCCAGTCCCACAGCTATCGCGTACTCCAAAACCTGTCTGTTTAAAACAGGCAGAGAGCCGGGCATTCCCGTGCAGACCGGACAGGTCTGGGTGTTCGGCTCCGCCCCGAAAGCGGTGGAACAGCCGCAGAATATTTTTGTCTTCGTTGCAAGCTCCACATGAACTTCCAGACCGATAATGGTTTCGTATTGTTTACTCATATTTACCCCCATTAGAACTTCTTTTCGCGTTGTTCGTAAGTATACGCCGCCCTGATCAGCTTTTTCTCCTGAAAACAGTCCCCGATCAACTGCAGACCAATCGGCAGCCCTTTACCGTCCTGCCCGCAGGGAACGCTGATGCCCGGCAGTCCCGCCAGATTCACGGCAATCGTGTAAATATCGCCCAGATACATTTGTATCGGATCCGCCAGACTCTCCCCCAGCTTCGGCGCGGTGGTGGGCGCCACAGGACCGAGAATCAGGTCATACTTGGCAAACGCGTCATCGAACGCCTTTTTAATCAATGCCTTTACTTTCAATGCCTTCAGATAATAGGCATCATAGTAGCCGGAGCTGAGAACAAAGGAACCGAGCATAATGCGGCGTTTCACTTCCTCCCCGAATCCCTCGGATCGGGATTTTTTATACATATTGTGAAGCCCCGCGTACTCCTCGGTACGGTAGCCGTACTTGATGCCGTCGAACCGCTCCAAATTGGAGCTCGCCTCCGCCGCCGCGATGGTATAGTAAGCCGGAATCGCGTATTCCACCAGACTTAAATCAAACCGCTCCACAACCGCGCCTTTTTTCTCCAACACTTCCGCCGCCTGCAAAACGGCTGTCCGCACCTCCTCGTCAAGCCCTTCCCCAAGATAATCGTTGGGAATACCGATGCGCATCCCCTTCACATCCTCCACAAGCGCCGCCGTAAAGTCGGTGCCGTCTCTGGAAACGGAAGTGGAATCCTTTGTATCGTGGGAAGCAAGCGTCTCAAGCACCGCCGCGCAGTCCGTCACATCCTTGGTCAGCGGTCCGATCTGGTCCAATGAGGAACCGTAGGCAATCAGACCGTACCGGGAAACCGTGCCGTAAGTGGGCTTCATGCCTACCACGCCGCAGTAGGACGCCGGCTGTCTGATGGATCCGCCCGTGTCGGAACCGATGGCGTAAATGCACTCCTGTGCCGCAACCGCCGCCGCAGAGCCCCCCGAGGAGCCCCCCGGCACATGGTCCGTATTTCTCGGATTCTTTGTGGGACCGTAGACAGATGTTTCCGTGGTGGAACCCATGGCAAACTCGTCCATATTAGTCTTGCCGAGAATCACCGCCCCCGCCTTCTGCAGATTCTTCACCGCCTCCGCCGTGTAGGTGGGCACAAAGTTATGCAGAATTTTCGAGGAACAGGTGGTGAGCAGCCCTTCTGTACAGATGTTGTCCTTCACCGCCACCGGTACGCCCGCCAGCGGTCCCGTCAGCTCTCCCGCCTCGATTTTTTTCTGCACCGCCCGCGCCTGCGCCAGTGCGCCGTCCCGGTCTACCGTAACATAACAGTTGTAATTTTTATCCTCTTTCTCTATCTGCGCAAGCACAGCCTCTGCGGCTTCAACTGCGGTGGTCTCCCCCGCCTTTATCGCCGCCGAGAGTTGTGTCGCGGTCATTTCTACTATATTCATATTCATTTCCACTCCCTATACAAACGTCTTCGGCACCACAAACATCCCGTCCTTTTCCTGCGGCGCATTGGACAACAGCTGTTCCCGCTCATCCCCGTTCGTCACCACATCCTCCCGGAACACATTTTCCACCGGGAACACGTGGGACATGGGCTCCACATCCGTCGTGTCAAGCTCGCCCAACTTGTCAATATAGTCAAGCATCCGCCCCATATCCGCCTTCGCCCGCTCCTTCTCCTCTGCGGACAATTCTAGTTTTGCGAGAATCCCTACATATTCTATTGTCTCGTCGTCTATAACATTTGCCATATTTTTTCTCTCCTATCCGCGAGTTCATATTATTGTGAGCATCACAAAGTGTTCATACAGATGAAAGTTAATTTCTTAAGGAGCCCTTAAAGCGACGCAAGCGCGGCGACGTAGAAATTAACTTTCATCTGCCACAACCCTACGCCCTCACCTTAATATGCACTTCCCTAAGCTGCTGCTCCGTCACATCCCCCGGCGCGCCGCACATAAGATCCTGCGCAGAACCGCTCATGGGGAAGGCGATTACCTCCCGGATGTTCTCCTCGTTTCTGAGCAGCATAATCATGCGGTCAACGCCCGGCGCCATGCCCGCGTGGGGCGGCGCCCCAAACTGGAACGCGTTGTACAGCGCGCCGAATTTGGTCTTTAACGTCTCCTCGTCATAACCCGCAATGGCAAATGCCTTCTCCATAATCTCCATGTCGTGGTTACGCACCGCGCCGGAAGAAAGCTCCACACCGTTGCAGACGATATCATACTGGTAAGCAAGCACTTCCAGTGGATCTTTCGTATTTAACGCCTCCAAACCTCCCTGCGGCATGGAAAAAGGATTGTGGGTAAATCCGATCTGTTTCGTTTCCGGGTCGCGCTCAAACATGGGAAAATCGTTGATATAGCAGAACCGGTATGCATTCTTTTCCATCAAATCCAGCTTCTGCCCGAGTTCCGTGCGAAGCTGCCCCGCATAATATGCCGCCCGCTCCTCCCTGTCTGCGATAAAGAAAATCGTATCGCCCACGGAAAGTCCCGCCAGTTCGCGAAGTTCTCCTTTTTTCTCCTCCGGAATAAACTTGTCGATGGGACCCTTGTAGCTCAAGTCCTCCGCCACTTCCAGATATCCGAGACCGCCCATGCCCATATCGGTAGCAAACTTTAGCAGCTTCTCGTGAAAGCCCTTCGACATATCCGCGTGCACCTTGATGGCACGGACAGTCCTGCCCTGAAACGGCTTGAAGGTACATGCCTGGAAGAAGTCTGTCAGGTCGATAATACGCAAAGGGTTTCTCAAGTCCGGCTTATCCGTTCCGAACTCCAGCATTGCCTGTTTATAGCTGATGATCGGATAGGGCGCTTTCGTCACAGCCGCCCCTTCCGGCGCAAATTTCTCAAAAACGGCGGAGAGCACTTCCTCGCCCACCGCGAACACGTCCTCCTGCGTCGCGAAGCTCATCTCGAAGTCCAACTGGTAAAATTCGCCGGGGGAACGGTCCGCCCTCGCGTCCTCATCCCGGAAACATGGTGCAATCTGGAAATACTTGTCAAATCCCGACACCATCAGAAGCTGTTTGAACTGCTGGGGCGCCTGCGGCAAGGCGTAAAACTTGCCCTTATATTTCCTCGAAGGCACAATATAGTCTCTTGCGCCCTCCGGTGAAGACGCGCACAGAATCGGCGTCTGAATCTCCAGAAAGCCCATCTCCGTCATCTTCTCCCGCAGATAGGCAATCACCTGAGAGCGGAAAATAATGTTGTCCTTCACCTTCTGGTTGCGCAGGTCAAGGTAGCGGTATTTCAGCCGCACATCCTCCCTCGTCTCCTTAGAAGTCATAATCTCAAAAGGGAGCTGTTTGTAAACTTTGCCGAGCACATCCACCTGATGCGCCTCCATCTCAATCGTTCCCGTGGGAATCCGGGAGTTGTACGTCTCCTCGTCCCGCTTTTCAATCAACCCTTCAATGGAAACGCTCATCTCCTTGGACAGTCCCTCCAAAAGAGAAGTGTCCCGCATCACCACCTGCAGCACGCCGTACATATCACGCAAATCCACAAAAGATACGCCGCCGTGATCCCTGATATTCTCAATCCAGCCCGCCACGCGCAGCTCCCTGCCAATGTCGCCCTCGCTGATTTCCTTTAAAGTTACGTCCCTGTACTGATTTTTGATTGTCATAACGGTCTCTCCTTTTCATAAATACGTCTTGTATAGGCAGATTCGAGATGCTCCGCATCTCTCATTCGCGTTGCTCGTCATAAGCCTTCCGAAACATTCGCTCATGCAAGCATGGCTCATGTTCCATAAGCCTTCTGACTCTGCTTATACGCGCAAAACGTCCCGGAACACATTACTGTATTCCGGGACGGATATTTTCATTATCCGCGGTACCACCCGCATTGATAAGCCGTCATCTCCATAGAAGATGTGATTCGCCTTACCCTCTCAAACACTTAACGCGTGTAACGTACTGCCCTAGTTTCATTTATGACGCTTATGTCACTGACATCCGTGTCAACTTTCTGTCATGACATGATGTCTTGAAATTCAGACAATCTGCTCCGGAGTGTTCCCGTCCCTGCCTTCCACAAACAGCGCTCTCAGTCGGTGACGCCGTATTCCTGTCGCTTCCCTCAAGGTGAGTCTCCTTCATAGCATTTAATTATTTGTATACATGTATAACATAATTCTTTCCTATATGCAAGTATTTTATGCTAAAAAATACACTATGTACGCAAAAAAGTACAACTATACTTTAAGAAACAAATGACAGGAACCATCCTGCCTCGCCACACATGACATCACAGGACGGCATTACAGATAAATTCTCGCCGACCGCCCAAGCCCCGCTGCGTCCAACTCCACAAATCCGCCCGTTTTTTCATCATACCCGGCAAAGGAAATCCTGCCGTTCTCCGTGCGAATCCGGTAAATACTGCCCTGCGTGATACATGCCGCATGTCCTTCATAGGGAATCGGCTCCTCACAGACCGCCTCGAGCAGCGCAAACAAAACCGCCCCGTGCGCCGTCAGAAGAATCCGCTCCGCCTCACAAAAATCTTCCGTTATTTTTTGAAAAGCCTGTCCCGCGCGCTTTACCAACGCCTCTCTCGATTCCATGCCGGGGCAGTCGCTGCCTTGATACTTTGCTTTCATCTCATCAAGCGACATGCCCTCCCCCTCGCCAAAGCCGCGCTCGATGAGAAAGTCCTCCACTGCTATCTTCTCTCTCGGATAATTCAGCCTCCTCGCCGCAATCTCCGCGGTTTCGCGCGCTCTCTTCAAGGGGCTTGAAACGATGACGTCCATCCGTACGTCAAGCGCACTTAAGATTCGCACCGTGTCGTCCACCTGCGCTCTTCCTTTTTCATTCAACGGAATATCCGTGTGTCCCTGCAGGAGCCGCTTTTTATTCCAGTCCGTCTCCCCGTGCCGGAGCAAATATATGTCCATGTTCCGATTCCTCTCTTTTGCCATCAAAAACTTTTTTTAGACAAAAATTCTCTTCTAATGTCCCTACTTTCCTGCGGCAGCCGAATGACACAGGCATGTGCTTTCCGCTCGAAACCGCACTGCCTTACACTCCCAGCCTCTTGATTCGGTCTACCGCCTCCACGGTATTCTCATAACTGCCGAACGCCGTCAGTCTAAAATACGTCTCGCCGCTCGGTCCGAAGCCCGACCCGGGCGTGCCGACCACATTTGCCGTCTCAAGCAGGTAGTCGAAGAACTCCCAGCTCGTCATGCCGTTCGGCGCCTTCAACCAGATATAAGGCGCATTGACGCCGCCGGAAACCTGATAACCCGCCGCTTTCAAACCGTCCAGAATATAAGCCGCGTTCTTCATATAATAGGCAACCAGCTCTTTCGTCTCTCTCTTTCCAGCCTCGCTGTAGACCGCCTCGCCCGCCCGCTGGATGATATAGGGCGCACCGTTGTACTTCGTGCCATGCCGCCTTGCCCAGAGGCCGTGGATCGCCACATCCCCTGCTTTCAGTTCCTTCGGAACCACGGTAAATCCCAGACGCACACCGGTAAAGCCCGCGTTTTTGGAGAAAGAGCGAAGTTCAATCGCACAAGTTCTCGCCCCCTCGCACTCGTAGATGGTGTGGGGCACGTCCGCCTCGGAAATATATGCCTCGTAAGCCGCATCGTAAATAATGACGGAACCGTTTTTGTTGGCGTAATCCACCCACTCTTGCAGCTGCGCTTTCGTGATGGTAGATCCGGTCGGATTGTTCGGGAAACAGAGGTAAATCAAATCGGGAACGGTCTTCGGCAGTTCCGGTGCAAAGCCATTCTCCGCCGTGCAGGGCATGTAAATCACATCGCTCCAGTTGCCCGTGCTTTCATCATAAACGCCTGTTCTGCCCGCCATCACATTCGTGTCCACATACACCGGGTAGACGGGATCGCAGACCGCAATCTTATTGTCCGTAGCAAAAATCTCCTGAATGTTGCCGGAGTCGCACTTCGCCCCATCGGAGACAAAAATCTCGTCCGCATCAATCTGACAGCCCCTCGCCCTGTAATCATTCTCCGCAATCGCCGCGCGCAAAAACTCGTAGCCCAAGTCGGGCGCATACCCGCGGAACGTCTTCTCGTCCGCCATCTCATCCACCGCCCCGTGAAGCGCGCTGATAATGGCGGGAGTGAGCGGCTTTGTCACGTCGCCGATTCCCAGTCTGATAATTTTTTTGTCCGGGTTAGCCGATACGTAAGCGTTCACTTTTTTGCCGATGGTGGAAAAAAGATAGCTCCCGGGTAATTTCAAGTAATTGTCATTCACCTTAACCATAAGTGTCTGATCCTTTCTCTCTTCTACAATTTAATATTATGTAAACTCTTGCTTCCTGCCTCGCGTCCTTTTATATCTCACCTTCAAACACCGTCGCCGCAGGTCCCGTCATATAGACCACATTTTCCTCCCTGTTCCACGTAATGACAAGGTCGCCGCCGAGAAGCCTTACCGTGACCGTCTCCTCCGTCAGCCCGTTTAAAACACAGGATACCGCCACCGCACATGCCCCCGTACCGCAAGCGAGGGTCTCTCCCGTGCCACGCTCCCATACCCGCATCTGTACGGTATTTCTGTCAATCACCTTCACAAACTCCGTGTTGGTCCGCCTCGGAAACCGCTCGTGGTTCTCAAAATAAGGACCTATTTCTTCTATGTCAAGGGAATCCACGTCGTCCAGATACACCACCGCGTGAGGATTCCCCATTGACACACATGTCATTTTATAGTCTTTTCCCTGCACACAAATCGGCTCGTCGATCGCCCTCTCATTCTCACTGATAACAGGCACCAGCGCCGCCTTAAGCTCCGGCGCGCCCATATTGACCTTTACCTGTTCCGCTTTTCCATCTTTTACAATAAGCGTCAGATACTTTACACTCCCCGCGCTTATGACGGTTATGTCAGTTTTATCGGTGAGCCCCTTATCGTAGACAAATTTTCCCACGCAGCGGATGCCGTTGCCGCACATCTCCGCCCGAGTGCCGTCCGCATTGTACATCTCCATCTCAAAGTCCGCCTCGACTGACGGATTGATAAAGATCACTCCGTCCCCGCCGATTCCAAAATGCCTGTCGCTTAAGCGGCGCACCAGTTCCGGCTTTTCCTCCTGCGGTATCTGCTCGCGGCTTCCGTCCACATAGACATAATCGTTACCGCAGCCATGCATTTTTGTGAATTTCATATCAAACTCCGCCCCTCTAAAAATTTGATGGTTTCTATTTGATGAAACCGATTATCTGCAATGACATTTACCAGTCTTCTTTTCAGTATACATTCATTCCGTCGAAAATGCCATATCGTCGTGCAAAATACACCGAATCACATATTTTCCGCCGTGTATCACATCCGCATCATGGCAAGCACCATCTGCGCCTCCTCAACCAGATTGGTGCCGCTGTCCATACTGCATTTCTGCAGATAACGGTGCGCCTCCTCCTCTGTCATATGATTCCGGTTCATCAAAAGCGCCTTCGCCTCCTTGATCAGTCCTTCCTCCTGCGCGCTGCGCTCTCTGGGACGCTGCCTTTCCCGCCTCTTTCGCCGCTCAATCGCCTGCCCCATCATATCCACCGTGTTGATCAGATCATGCACCTTAAGCGGCATGGCAAGACTCATAATATCTCGAAGATCGCACTCCTGCAGCACATTCGCGGAGGCAAGCAGCAGCATCTCGAATCCTTTCGGAAGGCAGGCGTGCAGTTCATGGTACATCATGTCGGACATTCGATAGCTGCAGATCACAAGCCCGTCGTTCAACTCATCCATTCTGCTAAGCGCTTGGGAACCTGTTGTACATACGCTGTCTACCCGAAATCCGTTTTTCATCAGAAGGTTTCGGATGCCTTTGGCGTCCTCGGGCTTTGGCAGTACCACTATGATGTTAAACACACGCTCACCCCCTTCCCTTTATGTGAAAACATAAGTTATTTAAATTGGCTTGCCCGACTGCCCCTATCGGCACTCAAAATTGGTTCAGGTACTCGTTGAGTTCCCAATCCGTAACCTGACTGCGGTAGCGGTTCCACTCCTCCTTTTTCAGGGCAATATACTTCTCAAACACATGATCGCCCAGCGTCTCCCTCATAAACGCATCTTGCTCCATGCAGGAGACCGCCTCCGCCAGCGTTCCCGGCAGTTCCTCAATCTTCCGCTCTCTCCGCTCCTGCTCGCTCATGCGGAAAATATTGCAGTCCACACTCTCCGGCACGGGCGTCTGCCTCTTCATTCCGTCAAGCCCGGCACGCAAGACTGCCGCCAGCGCCAGATACGGATTTGCCGTCGGATCAGGACTGCGAAGCTCCATCCGCACCGCGTCCCCCGCTGCCGCCGGAATACGGATGAGCGGGCTCCGGTTCGTCGCGCTCCACGCGATATATACCGGCGCCTCAAAGCCCGGCACAAGCCTTTTATAAGAATTGACAATCGGATTCATAATCGCCGTCATGCCTCGCATATGCTCCATAACGCCGCCCAGAAAGGCGTATGCGTCACGGCTTAACCCATGGGCGCCCTCTTCATCCGCAAAAATATTTTTCCCGTCCTTCAAAAGCGACATATTGATATGCATACCGGAACCGTTGACCCCGTATTTGGGCTTTGGCATAAAACTGGCGTGAAGCCCGTGTCTCTTTGCAATCGTTCTGACTGCAAGTTTAAACGTCATAATATTGTCCGCCGTCGTCAGCGCGTCGTCATAGCAGAAACTGATCTCATGCTGTGCCGGCGCTACGTCATGGTGGGACGCCTCCACCACAAAGCCCATGTCCTCAAGCGTGAGCACCATGTCACGCCTTGCGTTCTCTCCAAGGTCTACTGGACCGACGTCAAAATAGCCTGCTTTTTCATGGGTGAGCGTGGTCGGCATACCGTTGTCATCCAGATGGAACAGGAAAAACTCGCACTCCGCTCCCACCCGGAAGGTAAAGCCCATCTCTTCCGCCTCCTGAATTGCCCGCTTCAGGACATAGCGGGGATCGCCCGCAAAAGGCTTTCTGTCAGGACGATACACATCACAGATCAGACGCGCCACCTTTCCCTGCTGGGGTCTCCACGGGAAAATTTCCAACGTGCCAAAATCCGGATGCAGATACATGTCCGACTCCTCCACGCTGGCAAATCCTTCGATGGAAGAACCGTCAAACATACAGTCGTTGTTGAGCGCCTTCTCAAGCTGTCCCGCCGTAATTGCCAGATTCTTTAAGTTACCGAAAATATCCGTGAACTGGAGCCTGATAAACTCCACGTCCTCCTCCTCAACCAATTTTATAATATCTTCCCTGCTATAGTTTTTTCTCATGCGATACCGCCTTTCCTTCTCTTTCCAGCTCTGCTTATGCGCGAAAAAAGGGCGCTCTATCCCTGTAAGAACGCCCTTGTTCGGTACAATCATATCAGTTTTTTTGTTCTTTTGTCAAGCCACATGACATTTCTTGTTTAGTGCCATTTATTAGATTATTTATAGCCCCATAGTGGAATGATTTGCAATAACCTACAAAATCTCTCCTGAAATCCCTACGCATAAACCTGCCCCCACTCTCATAAACTGTTAAAAAAGAATCACTGTGGGGATTATCTGTATGAGTTCTAAAACCAAAATCGTCGTACTTCATGTAAAAGAGTTAATATATACCGGCATTTTTGCTGCTCTCGGTATTCTTTTTATTATTCTGCTGATTATCATGTTCCTTCCGAAAGAAAAGAAGCAGGAGACCATATCCACCGTAACGCAGCCCGTCAATGACACTTATGTGCCCGGCGTATATACGACCTCGCTGATCTTAAACGACAACGTGGTGGAAATCGAGGTGACTGTGGATGAAGAGAATATCAATTCCATCCGACTTGTCAATCTGGACGAAGCCGTCACAACTATGTACCCTCTGATCCAGCCGTCCTTCGAGGATCTGGCAGACCAGATCATCACGAACCAGAGTCTGGAGGGCGTTACATATCCTGACGACAGCAAATACACTTCCATGATCCTTCTGGATGCCATCACCAGCTCGCTTAACAAAGCGTTGGAGAATCAGGGGGAAACGGAATCCGAATAAGCATTACAAAATGATTCCATTCCAGGAGAATATAACAAACGGTCGGGGAACCTATCTCTCCCCGACCGCAAAATCATACCCTAAAAAGCACATCTGAAGCATGTCTCACGCCACCTCACGAAAATCAAGAAACAAATCCTCATAGATCCCTGCCTTCACCCGTTCAAAAAAGGCGTACTGCATAGAATCACCATGTTCAAAATTATATACTAAAACGCTCCGCTCCTTCGGATCTACAATCCAATACTCTCTCACGCCCGCCTGCTCGTACAGCGCACATTTTCTGATGTAATCCATCGTCTTACTGGACGGCGAAACAATCTCGATCGCCCAGTCCGGCGCGCCGTGGCAACCCTTCTCGTCCAGCTTATCCCTATCGCAGATCACCGTGACATCCGGCTCCACATAGTTGTGCTCATCATCCTTGATATAGACCGCAAAGGGCGCAGGAAGCACCTTGCATGGTCCTTTCTTTTTCGTTAAGTAGTTCCAAATTGTCGCGCTCAGCCACATAAGGATATCCTGATGCGTAAACGTAGGCGTAGCCATCATATACATTTTCCCGTCGATCAGCTCCGCCCGCTCGCCCTCCGGCAGCGCCTCGATATCCTTGATCGTATAAATCCTATCGTCCAACATTCTCTCTGAAGCGTCTGTGCTGTGAGGCTTTCCTCCCTCAATCATCCTGAAAATCCCCTCTCTTTCCATCTTTCTGTGTTCCATAAGCCTTTTCCTCCTTTTCGTCCGGCAGAAAGCAGGCTATGGTCTGACACGGTAAAATCCCCTTGCGCTCCATCATTCGCCTCCGCCGCTATTTAGTTGATAGTTTTGAGTAAGCGGCAGAAATTGCCTGAATGTGCGATATACACGGTTCATTGATTACTCATGTCTAATTTATCATACATGTTTTCCCCTCCTCTGTCAAGCGCAGATTTCAGAAAATCTGTCAAAATTCCGTCCTTTACTTTTCCGGCAGAAAAATCTATGATTACAGTAGTTTTGTATATCGCGCTGGCGGCGTTTTTTTCGTTCACGGAGGTTTCCTTCCGCGCATGGGCGGACGTGCTGGGGCAGCGATTCCCATTTGCGCTATTACCGTCCTGCGGATCCCTTTTTCAAAAAGGCGAACCAATTGACGGATACCGACAAGGTGGATTATTTATGCGAAAAATATGGGTTGGAAGTTATCTTTCACTATCTGAAGGAGGGCTGCGATGTCTTAGGGCTTAAGCAGGAATACTTTCTGTGCGAAAAAGGAAAGGTTTACCACCGCTACCCCGGCAGAATCAGATATGGTTTCAGCATTCAGAACGAACCGCCTTGCTGCGTATACAGCTGCTCTTTTTCTTATGGACAGCTCCGACACAGGCGAAGTGGTACGCTCGGGAAGGAAGGCGTGGAGCGACGTCGGCACAAAGGCTTACCGCGACCTGACCGGGGAGTAAAATCGTCGCTGTCACACTTTCCTTTTCCCTCTACAGCTCCTCCAACTGCCCCAGCCAAACCGCCGCGCTGGCGTCCGAAGGCATGCGCAGATCCCCTCTGGGCGAGAGCGCCACACTCCCAACCTTGGGACCGTCCGGCAGACAGGAACGCTTGAACTGCTGAGCAAAAAACCGCTGATAAAAAATCTTCAGCCACTTCAATATGACATCATCGTCATAAATCCCCGCAAAGGCAATCCGCGCCACCCGATAGACCTTCGCCGGTTCAAAGCCGCAGCGCAGCATATAGTATAAGAAGAAATCATGCAGTTCGTACGGTCCTACCAGATCTTCGGTTTTTTGAGAAATCACGCCGTCTACGGGAGGCAGAAGCTCGGGACTCACGGGCGTGTCCAAAACATCCAGCAAAAGTGCCTTCAAAGGTTCCTCCCCGCAGGTGTCGGCGTAATAGCGCACCAGATGCCGCACCAAGGTTTTTGGCACGCCCGCGTTCACGCCGTACATGGACATGTGATCTCCGTTGTAAGTTGCCCAGCCAAGTGCCAGTTCCGACATGTCCCCCGTTCCGATCACCAGACCGCCCGTCTGGTTGGCAATGTCCATCAGTACCTGCGTCCGCTCCCTCGCCTGTCCGTTCTCGTAAGTCACGTCGTGGCAGTCGCCGCTATGACCGATATCCCGGAAATGCACGTTTACCGCCTCCTTGATATCCACTTCGCGCAGCGTCGTGCCGAGCAGTCGCGCCAGCCTGCAGGCATTGTCATAGGTTCTGTCCGTCGTGCCGAAGCAAGGCATTGTAACAGATGTTATCTTATCTCTGGAAAGACTTAGCATATCAAAGGCACGCACCGTCACCAGAAGGGCAAGGGTGGAATCCAGCCCGCCGGAAATGCCCAGCACCGCCGACTGACAGCCCGTATGCTCATACCGTTTTTTCAAACCGAGAGACTGGATGGCAAGAATCTCATTACACCGTTTTTCCCGTTCCTGCGCCTGATCCGGCACAAAAGGTCTGGCGGAAAACCGTCTTTCCAGAAGCGTCTCTTCCTCCTCCATATGCACAGGCACGATTTTGTGCTCACGCAGGTTTTCTCCCTGATAGGTATTCATTCTGCGCCGCTCATGTTCCAGTCTGTGAATATCCAAATCCGCATAAATAACACCCGTTTCAAAACGTTTCGCCTGCGTCAGCATCCTGCCGTTTTCCGCAATGATATTTTGACCGCCGAATACCAGATCCTGCGTGGACTCGCCTTCTCCCGCGGAACTGTAAATGTACGCCGCGATCTGCCTTGCGCTGGCAGATTTTACCAGCATCTCCCGGTAGGTGTCCTTCCCCACCGTCTCGTTGGAGGCGGACAGATTGACGATCACTGTCGCCCCCGCCAGCGTATGCGACGTTGCCGGAGATTCCGGCGCCCAGATATCCTCGCAAATCTCGCATCCAACGGTAAGCCCCCGCACGGCATCCACCTGAAAAAGAATATCTGTGCCAAAGGGGACTTCCTTATCTTCGTATAGAAAAGACCCCGGCTGAACATTTCCCGGCGTAAAATGCCGACCCTCGTAAAACTCCGCATAGGAAGGGATGTGTCTCTTCGGGATAAAGGCAAGGATTTCCCCATCCTGCAGAACCGCCGCCACATTGTACAATTTATGCTGTCTGACCAGCGGAAGACCAACAAAGACAAGGGCATCGCTGTCCTGTGTAGCTGCCTTTACCTCAGTCAAAGCCTCCAGAGCCTGCGTCAACAGAATCTCCTGCAAAAACAGGTCGCCGCACGTATAACCGGTGAGACACAACTCCGGAAAGACAATCAGCTTTGCGCCCCGCCGCACCGCTTCCTCGATCCCTTTACCGATCTCCTTTGCGTTGTAATGAGGGTCTGCCACCTTAATTTTCGGCGTTACAGCCGCCGCTTTTATAAATCCATGTCTCATATCCCGTATTCCCTTTCTTTTTTCACTTTTTTATTATAACAAACCGAATGTCCAAAATGTGCTTTCTTAATTTTGATTTTAATCCCCTTTGCGCTGCCATTTCTTCGCATCTTGCGCTGAAAATTCATAATTTCTGTTATATATGACCTGTTATTTTTATGTGAACAACTGTTATTTATTTCTGTTTTTCCTTGTATATACAGGCTTTTTCTCATTTCTTCCCATCTGTTATAAATTCTTTCCAAAATTCGGAATATCAAATCCGCTTTTCTGTTAAATCTTGTTTTAGTTTTTTACATCCGCGCATTCTCGAACGCATGTTCTAACCATCAAATTTTGTCCCATATCCCATGTTTTGAAATTTTTTCTCACCTGCACATTTTCAGACAGTTTCTTTCTCTCCGTCTGTTTTCTCTCCCGCCTCTTTTCAGTATACCCCGTTATTTTTTTGTGTTCCACTTCTCACTTTCCATCCCTGTATTTTTCCACAGCGCGCTTACTTTTCCCTGTTTACAATGCTTTTATCCTCATGTCCATAAAATTACGGTCGGTTTTTATTTGATTTTCCGCTTCCTTCTTCATTTTTTCACCAGCCGCTTATCAGTCTTATTATAGTCATTTTATCAATCATTAAATCTTGTTTTAACACAATGGTTCGAGCTATTATTCGCCACTTCCCGCTTTCATAATTCGTTCCACTTCCTCCACAGAGAAAGTATAGTCCTTATTACAAAAATGACAGTGCAGCTCCACTTCTTTTCCCTCGCTGATCATTTCCTGCAAATCATTTTTGCCAAGACTTAAGAGCACCTTCTCCACCCGCTCCCTGCTGCAGTCGCACTGAAAAGCCACCGGCATCCTGTCCGTGATCTCCAAGCCAAACTCTCCCAGCACGCTCTCCAGAATCTCCTCCGGGGTCTTTCCTGCCTCGAGCAGTTCTGTAACAGACGCTATTTTTGTCAATTTTTCTTCCAGACGGCTGATTATCTCCTCCGACGTAAATGGCATCAGCTGTACGATAAAGCCGCCCGCCTGCCGCACGGTATTGTCCCGGTTCATCAGAACGCCCAGCGCCACGACGGAAGGGACTTGCTCGGACGCCGCGAAATAATAGGTCAAATCGTCCGCAATCTCCCCTGTCTGCAAAGTGATTGTGGAAACATAAGGATCCTTCAGCCCCATATCCTTCATCACGTGCAAAACACCTGCGCCGATCACGCCGCCCACATCCAGCTTTCCCGCACTGTTTGGCGGCATCATCGCCTGCGGATTGTCCGCGTAGCCCTTCACATGTCCCGCCGCGTCCGCCGTTGCCGTAATGCCGTGCACCGGACCTTCACCCCGCACATGCAGGGTGAGAATGTCCTTCTCACCTTTGAGCATACCGCCCATCATCAGCGCGCCCGTCATCAGCCGTCCCAAAGCCGCCGTCACCACGGGGCTTGTGTCATGATCCGCCCTCGCCGTTTCCACAAGCTCTCTTGAAGTCACCGCAAAAGCGCGTATCTGCGCATCCGCCGCCGTTGCTCTTACCATATAATCTCCTGTATATGCTCCCATGTAAATCTCCATTCCGAACCGGCTTGCCATTCACACATCTACTCACTTCGACAAGACCGCTCTATTTCCTATTCTCCTGTTTTCCACACCGTTAAACTGCTTTCAGACATCTGTCTGCTTATCATGACACGACCTGATTCGCCGCAGTCTCCGCGCCTTTCCGCGCCACTACATAAATCCGCTCGCTCTCCTTTGTCACTCTCCCGTGTGTATCGGCATCCAACGCCTCCAAAAATTCCAACCCCGCCCGCGTAAGAAGCGCCTTTATCTGCTCCAAACGGTAGCCCCGCTGGTAGTGCACCTCCTGAAACCGGCGGAATAATGTGCCCTCCGCCACAAAAACCGTCAGGTCGTACTCGTTGATCTCCTGCTCCTCGTGGTAATAGTTTTCCCAGATAAAGCTGCAATCTTCCCGATTTTCGGCGATTGTGGCGTCTCCGATCACAACGGCATATTTGTAAACGGTATTGAAATCAAAAATAAAAATTCCCTGTGGATACAAATAATTATTGACCCGCTCAAATGTGCGGACGATATCTTCCTCCTCCAGCAGATAATTCAGACTGTCGCAGACGCTGACGACAGTCCCCACCGTGCCGTAAAGCTCCAGTTCCCGCATATCCTGCAAGAGATACAGGATATCAAGCCCCGACCGCTCCCGCTTCTCCATGGCGATCCGCAGCATCTCCTCCGCGTTGTCCACGCCGATCATGTCGTAGCCTCCTCGTGCCAGAAGCTCCGTCAGTGTACCTGTACCACAGCCGAGGTCAAGAATTGTATTGCGCTCCTGACGGAGATTTTCTTCCGCGGACTCCCCGTCGGCGTCCGAAGGGTTTTCAATTTTTTTGTTTGTGACATTTGTGTCAGTTCCCGCGTTTTCCTGCCGCTTTGACACGTCATCCACGCCATACCGCCGAAAAATCTCCATCAAAAACGCACACCACTCCTCATAGGGCGTGTCGTCCATCAGTTCATCATAAACTTCCGCAAAATCCGTGTACGCTTCCATATGCTAATCCGTCCCGCTCTAAATTATTATTCCCATATACCCGATACTGCTCCAGATCACCTTAAGCTTCAGTTCTCCCTCAAACTGTCCAGTCTGCGCACCCACTCTCTGCAGGGGAAACACAAAGGTGGCGTGCTCCTCAAAGGGCTCGTCGCTCCCAAGGCTGTCCACCTCTTTTCCGTCCACATAGAGCGTGGTCTTTCCGGATGTCCCCTCCAGCTTCAAGTTCACCCACTCGCCTTCCGGCAGCGTATAGTCAAAGGTGTAAGTCCGCCCTTCTCTGGTAAAGCCCACCTTGCCCGACTCCGGCTCTACCGCATAAAAAGCCCATTCGCCGTAAGCGCAGTCTCCCGCCGCGATAACCTGTTCCTGCCGCATGGCAGTACGCCCGCCTGCCGTCCTCTCATCCTGATTCTGTCCTGCCCCGTTCTCTGGCAGCCCTCTATCATCCCGGTATGCGTTCGGCTCCAGCCGCACCTCCATCTGAATCTCATAGTCCGGCTCTATAACCTTCGGATCTGCATCTGCCCCTAAAAAGCGTTGAAGCTCTCTGTTCTTCATGCACGCACGCAAATACTCGTAAGCCGACTGTTCAGGAACTGACGGCGTCTGTTCCGCCCCTGCCGCCAGCTTTTCCGCGCCCCAGAGCCGCGCGGACAGCGCGCCCAGAGGCTCAACAAACCGCTCGTACAGATCGTACTCACAGATTCCCACATCCAGCCTGCCGCTCATATCGTTCCAGATCATGTATGCCGCCCCGAGCATCTGCGGCGAATAGGCGGGCACGGTCTCTCTCCTGTTATAATCATAAAACCGGTTTGGCACCCAGTTTTCATACAAATCCCTGCCATCCAGCCTGTCGTAGCCGCCGCCGGGTATGATGTAAAGGTGGTTATTCTGCATGTTGATCAGGGAATACCCCTCCTCGTACATCTCAAGCGGGTCCGCCCACACCGTGCTCCACAGGTTCATCTGCAGATCTTCGGGCGAAGGCTTCGTCGTGCCGCCCATATTGCTGAGGCTCCCCCAGATCCGCACGATCTTTCCCGACTCCTGCACCAGACTATTGATCCCGTTCAAATACTGCCGATACTGCTCCCCGTCGCCGTAATACTCATCCATGCCGATATTAACAATCTCCGCCTCCCGGAACGCGCCATTCTCCCCATCCAACGCCTCCCGCCAAATTTGCTCCACAAATGTGACAGCCTTGTCATTCCCCAGATCGATCTGATCCACCGACTCATTGGATGTGCGCAGGGCATACTCGGGGTAAAGCTTGGTGATAGCGAGGGAGTGCGCCGGAGTATCGATCTCAGGCACCACCGTCACGCCGTAAGTCTTTGCTGTAGCGATAAACTGTGCAAACTCCTCCTTCGTGTAAGCGTACTCCGTCGAGGTCAGCGTTTCCCCCTTCTCATTGCCCAGCGCAGATTCCAGCCGGAACGCACTGTCCGCGGTCATCGACTGCTCCGCCGAGTCAGTGAGCCCGCTGGTGGCAAGGATCGTGTTATCGTTCAGATGAATCGCCAGATCGTTCATCTTATACCACGACATAGTTTCCATGATCCGATAGAGCGTATCCATAGATACCGGCTTTCTCGCCACATCAATGCCGAACCCCCGCACTTTATAGAGGGGATAATCCCTGATTTGTCCCTGCGGCACACTTCTTCCCACATCTGCAAACAAAAGCTGCATCAGGGTGACCGTGCCCCAGCGCACGCCTGTCGCCGCCTCCGCTTCTATGACACATTTGTCAGTTATATCACAGGTATATCCTTCCTCTCCCAGACCGTTTTCTTCCTCCGCGTAGCCCAGATAGATATCTCCCGGTTTGAGATCGTCCGTCGCCCCTTTGCAGACGGTAAGTTTTGTGCGAAAATGCAGGTTCTTTTCCAGCCCCTCGTTCATCAGCGCCGCAATATCCCAGAGCGCCTGCTCGTCTGTACCCACAATAATCCGCGCATTTTCCCTCAGATTAAAGTACCCCTGACCGGCTCGCCACTCCGCAACAGAGGGAACTACACCGTTTATCACACCGTTGTCGCTGTCATTTTCAGACTCCGGCAGAGCAGTTTGCTCATCTGACAACCCACTCCCCGCCGCCGGCACTTCCACCACGAAGGAAACCTCCCGCGTCTCCTCCCGCTCCCGCATGTCCTCCACCAGATAGCCCACCGACACTTCCTTATCCTGAACGGTATCGTAGATTCTGCCGTCCGCGCCGATCACCTGTTCCAAGTCCGCGCCGATCAGCGTTACCCGAAAACCATCCGGCGTTTCCGGCACAACAAGCCTTCTCCCGCCCTCCGCAGTCGTTTCTATAACAGGTGTTTTTAATTTATATGCCGTGGGCTTGTCCCCATAAACCTCAAACTCATAGAGCGATACGTTCTGGTATAAATCCGAATAATCCGCGGACTCCTTCGACACCTCATAGGTGGAAAGGCGCAGGAACCTCGCCTGTGCGGGCTCTTTCAAGACGATCTCCTGTCTGAGTGTCTCCGGCGCGCTCTCGAAAGCGGCAAGTGTCTCGTACTCCACACCGTCCGCAGAGCTTTCCAACGCATAGGAAACGGCGTTCGCCCGCTCCCATTTCAGCACAACAAAAGAAACTGAAATTTCTTCGGGAAATTCCAGCCTAATGTAGTGGGAGGCGTCCTCCCTGTTATTCTCGCTGGACCAGCGCGAGGCGAGATCCACATCGTTCCCGTCGATCGCCATAGCCGCAGACAGGGACTCCTGCTCCACGCTGTCGCAGGTTGCCTTCACGCCTTTATTCAGCGCCAGATTTGGATTGTCGTCCTCAAAAAGCTGCCCGCGCAGCAGGACGCCGACCAGCCCCGCCGCCGCCAGAACTACCGCCAGCCCCGCACAGGTCAGCGCATATTTTTTTCCGTTCCTTTTCTCATTCATCCGTGAACCTGTCCTTCAAGATGGCACCGCGCTGCTTACAGTTCCAAAACCTGCCGCCCCTTCTTAACTTACAAGCGCGCCCAAAAGCCCGTAGGAGAGGAAGGACATAATCACCGTCGCAATGGCAATGCCCAGAAGCTCCGCCAAAACCGCCTTCTTAAAGTCCACATCCAGAAGCGCGGCGATCAGAGACCCCGTCCACGCCCCCGTGCCCGGAAGAGGGATTCCCACAAAAAGCACCAGTCCCCAAAATTCATAACGCTTGATATTGTCGCTCTTGCTCATGGCGCGGTTTTCCAGTTTCTCAATAATGCCCCGGAAAAACTTTATTTTTTTCAACAGCTTAAAAATCTGTTTGATAAACAGCAGAATAAAAGGAATCGGAATGATATTGCCGACAATGCAGATCGGAATCGCCGTGGTAATCGGCACCTGCAGCAGCTTCGAGACAATCAGCCCACCGCGCAGCTCCAAAATCGGTATCATGGAGATGATAAATACCACAATCTCCTTGCTCACATATCTTCCTAATGTATTGGCAAATGCCACCGCTAAACTTTCCATATTTTGCCGTTCCTCCGTATATTTTATTCATTAAATCATAATTTAACTATTCTAAAACGCCGCATTTATCTGCATTTTCAACTGATTTATCTCTGCTATTATATGTATATGTAGCATATACGCATGAAAAACACTTTATTCTGAGAAATCTCTGCTAAAGCTGCCACGAGCCGCGTTTCTATCTGCAAATCTCACCAAGCGCCCGATACAAAGCTTCCATCTGCTCGTCCGTCCCTATCGTAATCCGCAAATAATTATTGATCCTCTCCTTGTTCCACCATCTGACATAAATGTCATTTTCCCTCAGTCGCTCAAAGATTTCCTGTGCGGGTATCGTCTTGTGGGACGCAAATATAAAGTTGGCGCAGGATTTCGGGAAGACAAAGCCAAGCTCAGAAAGCCGCTTTTCCGCCACTGCCCTTGTGTCCATAATCTTTTTGCAGCACATTTCAAAATACGCTTCATCCCGTACCGCCGCCGCACCGAGTTCCAGTGCCGCCGTGTTCATGGTGTAAGAATTGACGGAATATTTCACATCATTCAGATAACGAATCAACTGTGGCTGACCCATCGCATAACCGATCCGAATCCCCGCCATAGATCTTGACTTGGAAAAGGTCTGCACCACCAACAGATTGTCGTACTTGTCAATGAGGGGCAGCGCGCTCGTCCCGCCGAAATCAATGTACGCCTCGTCCACAATCACCACCACATCCCTGTTCGCCGCCACAATTTCCTCTACCCGCGAGAGCGGCATCCGCACGCCCGTAGGCGCGTTGGGATTCGGAAAGACCACACCGCCGTTCGGCTTTTTGTAATCCGCCGGACAAATCTGAAAATCCGCGTCCAGCGCTATCCTCTCATAAGGTATTCTGTACACGTCCGCCCACACATCATAAAAAGAATACGTAATATCCGGAAATAAAATGGGGCTGTCCGAATGAAAAAATGTCAAAAACGCCATGGACAGCACATCGTCCGAGCCGATGCCGATAAAAAGCTGATCCGTCCCGATACGGTAACGCGCCGCCAATGCCTCCGCCAGCTCCGTCTGTTCCGGAAATGCGGGATAAAGCCTGAATTTCTCCGCATCCAGAGCTGCCGCCGCTTTCGCCACGCCGGGCGCGGGCGGGTAAGGGTTTTCGTTCGTATTTAATTTAATAACACCCGCTTTTTTCGGCTGTTCGCCGGGCGTATACGGCTCCACCCTGCGCACGTTTTCTTCCCATTTCATACCATTTCTCTCCTCATCGCTGATTCCATCCCGCAGAGAAGCCCGTTTTTTAGGGCTTCTCTCATGTGAGACATAGTACTTCTTTGCGAAGCAGCCTTTGCTGCGAGCAATTAGAAGTACTTCTCACATTGTCCACTCCGCCGCAAGCCTCGCGTACTCCGCCGCCTGCTCTTCATTGCCCAGCTCCTGATAGCACTTTGCCAGTCCCCGCAGGGGAAGATCGCCCCCGCTGTGGATATCTAAAATGCTCTCCGTCTCGTAAGCCGCATTGTACAGCCAGACGACCGCCTCGTCGTAATCTTCTCTCTCCATATAAAAGGCGCCCAACTCACAGCAGATTTCCGCACATCCCTCGGATGCCACCGCTTTCATCGCATATTTGAAGAAGTCAGCCACATCCCCGGCAAGCCTCGCCGCCCTTGCCGCCACACATGCCGCCTCCATCAGTTCCTCTTCTCCCCTCATCTCATCTTTGCAGGATTCCTGAAAAAATGCCCGCGCCGCTAGAAAGTCCTTCACCTCCCCGGAGATAAAAAGCTCCTTCGCGTAAATGTTGTGCAGTCTTTTATCAAGTCGCTCCCCCGCCGCGGTCAGCCGCGCAAAAGCCGCCAGATCGCGGTCTTTGTGATTTTCCTCCGGCAGATGCTGAATACAGATCTCGCTGTCATAAATAACAGGCGTAATTCCTATCTGCTCATGAATCGCACCCTGCCAGCGGAAGGTGCGGTTTCTCTTAAAAAGTTTGGGACGAAGCTCCTTGTCGTAGTTATAAATGGTACCGTTTGCCAATTGATTTACATAATACATCTGTACTATCTCAATCTCGGGAAGCAAAACCTCTTTCATCCGCAGAAAAGCGGCACGGTTTTCCTCGTCCAGCACCTCATCCGCATCCGCCGAATAAATATATTCCATCCCTGCCTTGGAGAAAGCAAAGTTTCTCGCCTCCGAAAAGCTGCCTGTCCACGCAAAATCATAAATCTGCTCCGTGTACTTCGCCGCGATCCGCTTCGTCCCATCTGTAGAGCCCGTGTCCACAATGATGATCTCGTCCGCCACTCCCTGAAGGCTGTCCAGACATCTTGCCAAAATCCGCTCTTCATTTTTCACGATCATGCACAGACTGATTGTGACCATGCGTATGATTCCTTTCCTTTTCCCGGCGTCCGATGCCTCGCAAAATACCATATAGCCGAACCGTAATACGCCGTGCTCTTCCCGTCCGCCGTAAATTATGACCGCACCTGACACCCTGTCATCGCCGGTAAGAAAACAGCACTTCCACCCACATTCTCTCCTCCACGGGCAGCCACACTTCGTTTCCTCCTGCACGAAACAGCAGGTTCTCATAACGGTGCTTCTTCACAAATTTTGAAGAAGCATAGAGCAGATATCTTGTGGTAAAAGACCTGTCTCCCATCCTCTCCCGCATATTAACGACATATGTGTCATTTAACTTCCGCAGCCGTTCTTTTCCGAGGAACCGGTATGTTTCCCCGTCCCAGTTATAAATCTTTACCTTTTCTCTCATTGTGCCCCCATTCCCGACAGGCACATCTCTCACACATTCATTAGATAGAGTAACACACTCCCCCGCCGATTGCAATTCAAACCCGCATAAGATATACTTTACTATCATAGACAAAACAGTCAGAGAAAGGATAACATTCATGAACACACCCAAAGACGACCACAGCGTCACCCTGTCCGGAAGTACCATCATCATACAGCGGCTGCGCCACACGGACCGTCTTGCCGTGACGGATTTTATCCGTCCAAAGACCGTGGAATCCTTTGTCAACGTTCGTTTCGCCGCCTGGGTGTTCCGCAAACGTTATCTGATTTTTCGGGGTGACGCCGGAAAAGAAGTCAAATATCGGCTTTACGAGTACAGCGAAAAAGATCTGGAGCATGTGATGCAGTTTCTCACGCGGATCAACCGCATGGAAAGTCTTGACGAGAATTACCGGACAGAAATCATAATGGATGCTTTTCAGAATAAAACGGAAATCCGTCTTGATCCCCGGCGGCTCTGGGGTCGCATGGCGGGACGGCTTACCATGTTCTGCCTATTCAGTCCCGTGTTCTTCGTCGTGTTCACCTGCCTGTACTATGAATTGTTGTTTTCTCCCTCGCGGTATAGAGCCGGCTCTGCGTTCTCCCAAGCCATAGGCTACGCCGCCATCCTGTTTTCCCTCGGCAGCCTTTTCCTGCTGTGCCGCTCCCTGTGGGCTTTGGCTGTTGGCGCCGTGCAGAAATCTTCCTGCCCGCAAAAAATCGTCTTCGCAGGCGATATGCTGCAGATTGACCAGACCCTGTACAACGTAAACCGCATACAGCAAATCGTTATGAACCCGCCCGACAAAAAACCGCCCCTGCTTGGTCACTACCAGATTACGGTGATCACCGCAGACGGCACGCACAAATACTGGCTTGGCAATCACGCGGGGCTGCCGTACGGCACCTGGCAGACGCTCTGCCGCAATATGCAAAACCTCCTGATTTCATGTCCTGCCAGACTGGTTTATCGGTAGCATATCCAGCGCTTTCTGCAGCAGCAAAGGAAGCCCGACCCCTGCTGCCAGATAGACCATCCGGAAGGCTTCCGAACCCTTTACCAGATAATAATAGTCGATATCCGAATAAAAGCGCATGAAATCAAAATCCGGCAGATAGCCCGTGTGGGCGGCAATTCCCGCCAAAATCATCTTTACGAGCATAAACGCCATGACATGATGCAGCATCACCGCATAAGTATTGCGTCCCAGATAAAGCAGGAATCCGCCCGCCGGGTTCTGCACCACTGCCGGGTCATTCCGCCTTCCAGCATCCGATTGCGCTGCGGATATGCCGCTTTGCCCGCTTTCACACAGCGGCGCCAGAATTTTCACCACCCGCAGCCAGAACGCCGTACCTGACACTACTGTCACATAGGGAATCAGCGGACCGTTGGCAAAGCCCGTGACCCACACGCTGCTGTATGCCAACCCGTTGCAGCACAGATGCAGGAGCACCTGCACGCCGAGCACAATGGCAAAATACGGCAGATTTCCGATCCTGTCCCGCGATTCCAGTTTCTTTTTATAAAACTGCCCCATCTGAAAACAGGGATAGAGGAAAAGAATCCGCCCCGGCGTCTTGTACAGTCCCCAGACACGCCCTTCTATGGCAAACTGCACCACAAGCATCCCCACCGCCAGCGTCCCCAGCAAAATCACCCATTCGCTGTTCATATGCAGCCATTTAAGCAACAACCGCATACACAGATTCATCATTTCAATCAGAAAGAGCACCGGCACAAACCACGCCGCATAATTCAGGATAAACTGATAGCCGTTCAAAAATGGCGTCACAAACAGCGTCTTTAAGGAAATCCCTTCTCCCATCCCAAAGCCCGCGAAAGTCCGCAGCGCCCATGCAATCACCCCGTAAACCGCATTCCAGATAAAATAAGGTAAAAGGAGCCGTTTCGCCTTCTTTTTCAGATAGGCAAACGGATGCGCTTCCTCCTCTTCCCGATAAAAATAGCCGGAGATAAACAGAAAAAGAGGCACATGAAACGAATAGTAGGGAAACAGCCCGCCCACCGTTAAAATATCATAGCCCGAATGCCCTGCCACGATCATCAGGATGGCGAGGGCGGAGAGAATGCCGAATGTGACGTTGTACGGTCGCTTTTGCTGTTCCCCCTGCGCGCCGGATCCTATGTTCACTTTTGGCGCACTGCCCATTTTTAAATGTGACATATTTGTCATTTTTACTCCCGCCCCTCTGTCCAGATAAATCCACACGACAGAGCGCAAAATTTGTGATAAACTGAACCTATTATATGGTCTATCTTACCAAGAAATACAGCAGAAAGAAAGAGAATCCCGCCAATGAGCATAAATTTCAGAAAATGTCCGATAAAAAAACACCTGTCCTTTTATTTCCTTTCCCTTTTTATCCTGCCGCTGACCGCAGCCCTCCTCTCCGCCTGCGCCCCAAACAACGCCCCGGGTGAAACACCCGCCCGCGTCGTCACAAAGAATCTCACTGCCCCGCTCCCAAGCGAGGAGCATCTGCGCGCCTTTGCCGTGGTACAGGAACTCGACAGCGAGAACTTCACCCCCATCGCCGCGCAGGACGTTCCCCGCAATGCCTGCGCCGACCTGAGCGTGCCCACCTATGTCACGAAAGTGGAGGACACCTGGTTTATCGTAGACTGCTACCACAATCAGGTGATTTACCACGATAATCTCACGGACCCGCTGACGGACTGGCAGGTTTTGACAAGTGAAATCGACAAGGGACACACCCTTGCCAGCGACGGTGTCGTCTATCTGGTGGACGACACGGAGGGAAACCGCGTTCTTGTATTTGAAAAAAAGGAGGGCGTTTTCTACCACACCCAGACGTTAGATGCAGTCGGAAACCGCCCTCACTATATAGTCTATGACGCCCCCACGGACACCTTTTATGTGTGGAGCTCCATGAACGGCGAAATGTACCTGTGCCGCCACGATCCCGACGATCCGCAAATGTATCTCACGGAAATCCGTTCCGTGGACGCCCTGAAGGAAGCTTACGTGCGCTCCTTCACCATCGACGGGGACGACGTCTACTTTGTATCCGGCATCCCCGGCACACCCGCAATCTTACAAGCGGACCTGTCCACCTTTGCCGTGCAGGAAACTTATCCCGTGCCCGACGCGATCGCCGGCATGGTACAGCTGACCTTTGCCGAAGGAAGCTGCTACATCACCGTGTCCACCAACATAAACGGCAGTCAGGATTATGCCACCATCATCCGCGCCAAAGATCTGAAAGACCTTGCGGACGGAAATTACGAGGATATTTACGAAAATTTCATCGGCGGCGGCACGCCTTATTACATAACCCAAATAAATAACAGCTATTTTCTAACCGAGCACCGCCTTCCCGGACATGCCGTCTGGAAATTCGACATTACGAAGGACGGCGTCGGGAATGTAGAAACCATCTACTAAACTATCTCAAATCCGCACAGAGAATGCCGTTCTTTGGCATTCTCTCACGCGAAACTTAGTACTTCTTGGCGTCCCGTCCTATGGCGGGACGTCTTTAGAAGTACTTTTCGCATTTCTCACGTTAATCTTCGACCGTCCTGTTGATACTGCGGAGAGCAACCAGCACTGCCACCATCAGCACAACGCCAACAGGGAGCGCAATCCATGCGCTCTTCACGAAACCTGCCACAATGTAGGTGACAAAGGACACCACAGCCGCCAGCACCGCATAGGGGAGCTGGGTTGTGACATGGTTCACGTGCTCACACTGGGCGCCCGCAGACGCCATGATGGTCGTATCGGAAATGGGCGAACAGTGGTCGCCGCAGACCGCGCCCGCCATACAGGCGGAGATGGACATAATCATCATCTGCGGATCGCCGTTCTGGAACACCGCAACCACAATGGGTATCAGAATGCCGAACGTGCCCCAGGAAGTGCCCGTCGCAAAGGCAAGGAAGCATCCTACCACAAAGATAATTGCAGGCAGGAAGTTCATAAACGCACCCGCACTGGACTCCACCAGCCCTGCCACATACAGGTCGGCGCCCAGGCTGTCCGTCATCGCCTTCAACGTCCACGCAAAGGTCAGAATCAGAATCGCGGGCACCATAGCGCGGAACCCTTCCGGAATACAGTCCATGCAATCCTTAAAGGAGAGCACCCTGCGGATCTGATAGAGCACAATCGTGATAACCAGACCAAAAAAGCTGCCAAGCGTCAGACCGAGAGACGCGTCGGAATTGGAGAACGCCTCCACAAAGCCTGTCCCCTCAAAGAAACCGCCCGTGTAAATCATGCCGATCACACAGCAGACGATCAGCGCAGCAATGGGAATCAGCAGATCCACAACGCCGCCCTTGGCGCTTATCTGCTCCTCCTTCGCATTTTCATACGGCCGTCCCTCCGTGGTGAAAAGATCGCCCTTTCTCGCCGCATTCTTCTCATGCTCCCTCATCTTGCCGAATTCCGTCTTCATCAGCACCATGCCGACCATCATAATGACCGTGAGAATCGCGTAAAAATTGTAGGGAATCGCGCGGATAAAGATGGAAAAGCCGTCCTCGCCCTCCACAAAACCAGTCACTGCAGCCGCCCAGGAAGAGATCGGCGCAATGATGCACACCGGCGCGGCGGTGGCATCGATCAGGTACGCCAGCTTTGACCTTGACACCTTAAACTTGTCCGTCACAGGGCGCATCACACTTCCCACGGTCAGACAGTTGAAATAGTCGTCGATAAAGATAAGCACGCCCAGAAGAATCGTTGCAAGCTGCGCGCCCACCCGGTTCTTGATATGGCTTGCCGCAAACTGCCCGAAAGCCGCCGAGCCGCCCGCCTTGTTCATCAGGCTGACCATAGCGCCCAAAATCACCAAAAATACGAGAATACCTACATTATAGCTGTCGGACAAAACACCGATGATCCCGTCCGAGAAAATATGGGTGATTGTCAGCTCAAACTGAAAGCCCGAGTACAGGAGCGCTCCCATCAAAATACCGACAAACAGGGAGCTGTAAACCTCCTTCGTGATCAGCGCAAGCCCGATCGCCACAATGGCGGGAACAAGCGCCCAGAACGTCGCGTGCAAGTCCGGCACATACTCCATCTCCTCCTCCGCTGCAAACACTGTCGTGGAGAACGCCATCGCCAGCAAAAGCACGGTCGGCACAAGCATCCTCCATCTCATTTTCATTTGTTTCATGATTATTTCTCCTTCTTCTCCTTTAAAATTGAAAACCACAAACACGCCGCCTTACGCCACGCATTTGTGGTATTTCATACTTTCCGTTTAATCCGGGCCGTGGCTGCCCTCTTTTGCCATAATTTCGTTCTTAAAACCGTACAACATAAAATCACATTTTATTCTACTCGACAATACGGAAAGTGTCAAATATTTCATGAATTTAGTCTCCTTTTCGCCACCTGGCTGCCCGGCTGTCTCACATTCTCGCCTCCATCAGATTCCCTGAGGCATACCGCCTCAGCCCCCTGTAAAACACCGCCACCGCAGCCACCACAAGGAAAGCGGCATACCCTGTCACCGTGAAGAACATCCCTGCATCAAAGCTTACCAGCAGGTGCACCGGTTGCCAGACCGCCATCCCCACAGGAATGACAAAATACAGCAAAAACCGGGAAACGCCCTTAAATATGCCGTCCGGATACGTGCCGAAGCTCACTATCCCCATAACCATTTGGCTTTGCAGCATATCCATCCGCACAAACCAGAAGGACAGACTCCCCAGAAGCAGGGCGAAAGCGGTAAAGACGACCGCACCCGTCACCGTAAACAGCAGGTAAAGGAAAAAGCCCCCCACGCCCCGGCTGCATATCAGACCAAGACCCATTCCATACAGAAAATCCCCGATTGCCGAGACATCCGTGGCGGAAGTCAGAACACTTGCCAACACGTTTTTCGGCTGCACCAGATAGGCGTCCAGCTTTCCGCCTATGATCAAATCCGACAGGGAAAACACCCGCGCAAACAGGATGTGCGAAAGCCCGAAGGACGCCGCCACCAGCCCCCACAAAAGCATGATCTCACGAAACGTATATCCGCCCACATCCCCCCGCAGCCGGAATAAAATTGCCCACTGCACCAGAAAAGAAGCGTTATTTAACACCATAAATCCCACATTGGTGAGAAAAGTCACTTTGTTGACCATCTCCCGCATCATATTATATTTAATAGAAAGAAGACATACCCGCATTTGATTCTTAACCGCCGTTAACATACAGTTTCTTCACTCCCCTCCCATAAATCAGAAACATCAGTCCGCAGCCTGCGAAAAGATAAACCGCCTGCACCGCCAGAATCTCCACGCACTTCTCCGGGCTGAAATCCACAATCAGTTTCGCCGGTCCGTAACACACGGTATAGATCGGCGTCAGTTTGAATAACGGCTGTAATGTTTCTGGGAAAATCTCAACTGGAAACATCGTGCCGACTATAAGAAGCAGTTTGTCATACAGCCACTGGAAAGGCGTCGCATCCTCAATCCAAAAAGAAAACAGACTGATGCACATCTTAAGCACCGCGTTGATGGTGAGTCCCAGAACCACACAGAGCGCCATCGCCGGAACCGCCGCCAGCGGAAAGCGGGGCAGGGGACCCACCAGCACCGTCCCGATCACCACCGCCAGCACCGCATACATGGGCAGCCTGATGCTCCACCCGCCCGTATATTTTGCCATAACATACAGCGTGTAATGGTAAGGCTTGTTCATCAGATAAGCGATATTGCCGCCCCGGATGTCTGTGGATACTTCCCTTGCCACAGAAGCCGCGCTTGATCCGAACCAGATCATCTCCGTCATCATCACATACCAGATCATCTGCTCCTTCGTGTAGCCCGCAATCAGCTCCCCCGGCGTCCGATACATATAGTTCCATAGCATGATAAAAGTATAGATAAAAACCGCGTAACTGAAAAATCCCACGGCAATATTTGCCGCATACTGTAAATTTTCCAGCAGAACCGACCGGTAGATTACGGCGTATTTACGCCACGGCATACATCTCACAATCCCATCCTGCTTCGCCAATCTGTTCATTTGTCAGTCAACCCCTTTCCATTGACGGATCTCCATCAGTTCCATTCCGATGCAAATCCTTTTTTTCCAAGAGAATCCCGCCTGTCATGTCCTCAGTTTTCCTCCTGTGACTTATAAATCTCTACAATGATATCCTCCAGTGAATGCTCCGAATAATGACTTTTCAAATGCTCCACCGAGTCATCCAGCACAATCTGCCCATCGTTCACAATGATAATCCGCCTGCAAAGCTTCTCGATATCCCCCACGTCATGGCTTGTCAGGAAAATCGTGGTATGCTCCTCCCGATTCATCTGCCTGATCAGTTCCCGGATATTTTCTTTCACCACCGGGTCCAGACCGATTGTCGGCTCGTCCAGAAAAAGCACCATCGGTCTGTGAATCAGCGACGCCACAATCTCACAGCGGATGCGCTGTCCCAGCGACAAATTTCTGACAGGTGTGTCAATAAATCCACCCAGCTCGAAGCGTTCCGCGAGCTCCGCAATCCGCGCCTCCGTCTCCCGCTCCGAAAGATCATAGATTGCCCCGAAGAAACGGAAATTATCGTAGGGCGTCAAGTGCGTCCAGAGCTGTTCCTTCTGTCCGAACACCGTGCCGATCCGGTATGCTAACTGTCTGCGCTTTTTTGTCGGGTCGATGCCAAGCACCTCTACCCGCCCGCCGTCCGGATAGAGAATCCCCGTCAGCATCTTGATGGTGGTACTCTTCCCCGCGCCGTTTGGACCGATAAACGCCAACATCTCCCCCTCCTCCACCGCGAAGGAGACACCGTTCACCGCATGGATTTCCTCTGTCTGCGGGTGAAAAATCGCCTTGACGCTGCCCCGCATCCCCTTTTCCTTGCGCTTAATCCGAAACGTTTTCGATAAATCTTCCACCTTGATTGCCTGCATTGTACTATCCTCTCCTTTTTGTCCAGACTCGATTTATGTGCTTTGCGAAACTCATCTTAACACTGTAGTAATTGCACAAATAACATAATCATAAGCAGACCCTTGGAAGCCGTCAGCGCTTAACGAGGTATTTTCGAGTTTAGCGCTGCTACGGCTGGAACGGAGCGAAAGCGCGTCTGCGTTGATTGTGCTATTTGTGCAATCCACCAAAAAGGAGAACCGCCTGTTCCATACACCCTCGTGTATTTCCCATGCGGTTCTCCTATCCTTAACCCTGATTCCCGCACGACCGATAAGACCTTTCGTCCTACGGTCATGCGGCTGCGGCTTTTGCCGCCGTCAGGCTGTGACCGTAATCTGAAAAACCTGCATAATACCCATAATGACCGTAAACGGGACTAGATTCGTGTAAAACATACTGCTTCCTCCGTCAAAAACGTAAATCGTCAGTAAAACTGTAAGTGTTCTAGCACTCACTGATTCTCGGTAAATTTTCAGATAGAATATCACAGCCTGTACCATTTGTCAAACATTTAATTTCTATTTTTTCCCTATTTTAATCAGCCTGACCTTACTTTATCTCCACCACCACAAAAATCCCTTCGCCTTGATTGCGAATTTCACGGTTTTTTCTCCACCATAGTTATCTACACCCCGGATCGTCACACTGGCAGTTCCCTTCTTCACATTGTTTTTATAGCTGCCCGGCACAATCTCCCACTGGCTTTTCTCCTGATTTTCGTCAATCGGTCTGCCTTTCACCTTGACCGTGATATCCTCCTTTTTCAGCGTGATCGGCTGTCCTGTATAAGTCTGCTTCGGAATCGAAACTGCTGCCGAGGCAATGGAGGACTTTGAAATGCGGTACTCTCCTGTCAATGTTCCTGTATAGTTCCCACCGTCTTTCGCTTTCACCGTCACGCAGATCACCGTTCCCGCGGGAATGATATCGTTTGCCTCCACAACATCTCCTGCCCTGCGGACAGCCGGACCGCCCGGCGAAACATTTTTTACAGGCGCAGTCTGCACCGTCGTCTCATCCCGATAGGTATATGTGACATTCTTGTCATAATCTGCGCCCGCCTTCAGCGCCTTACCGTCCAAATCTGTGACCGACACCTTTGTCGCATAGCTGTTCTTCTTATTTCGGTATGTCTTATCGACCGCTGTCAGTCGCAGACCGTTACCGAGATTCTGCGGCATGATCTGATAGGTCAGCGGCACGGCATATGTCCCCTTAAAGCACCCCTTGCCCTTGATGGTGACAGTCGGCGGCTTCTTTTGGGGATCGCTGCCGTCATACAGCGCAGATTGATTTTTGTAGGACAGCGTATAGTCTCTCCCCTCCTCCAATATCTGAGTTGTCTTATCGTCCCTCTGGAAAATCACCTCCGGTTTCGGCTTCGCGCCGCCTTTGGCGTAGGGTACGCTCGACAGCGCAAGAGCTGCCGTCACCCTGTTGTTTTCATTAGCTGCCATGTCAAAAGGCTTAATCTTAAAAGTCTTTTTCATGGCGCCCGTATATGCGCCTTTTCCCGTAAAGATCACGGACGCCGTACCCGCCTCCCGGTTTTTCTGCCATTCAACCGTATAGTCTGTCCCTTCCGTCAACGGAATCTCCGTGGTTACGCCATTCTTTTTCTCTTTCCTGCTCAGAGAAAGCTGCGGTTCAAACGCCAGCCCGCCATATACAAATTCGCTGCCCTTGACCGGAAGCCCGGTGACTGCCGCCTTATTAACAGGTATACCCGTAATCTTAAAGCTGACCCGTCTCGTACCGCTGTACCCTGCCGTCTCAATGCCTTTGACAACGGCGTACGCCGTACCCACCGCCGTGTTCCGGCTGTAAGCCACGGTATAATGCGTGTTTTCCGTCAGTACGGTTCTCCCGTCCTTCACCGTAAGCTGCGGCGTGACCGCACTCCCCGTATAGGGCTGCGCCTTAGGATTAGCGACAGAAAGCCTTCCCACCGGCTTTAAATCCGCTGTGACAAGAAGCCTGATTCGCTTTGTGCCGGTAAAGTTCCCCTTTCCGGACAGCACAACCGAATATTCTCCCGCCTCCTTCACGGCATCAAGCTTCCCACCGGCATCGCCGCCATAGTAGGCAAAGGTGTAATCCGTCCTGTTTTTCAGCTTCTTATCGTACCATATGAGAGCCGGAACCGGCTTCTGCGCCTTTTTATTGTATGCGACAGTCATGTCATCAGCCGCAAAGCTCCCGTTCCCGTCCGCCTCTGTAGCGCCGATATCCAACGGCAGGATGCGGAATGTCTGGGTATCCCTGCCCGTGTAGTTACCCCGCCCCGTAACCGTCACCGTGGGCGCCTTCTTGGGATCAAAGGCGCTGTCAGATTCGACATACGGGTACGCTTTCGTATTATTCCTATAGGAGACGGTGTAATCTGTCTTCTCCTTCAGGAGCGTCTTGTGATCGTAGACCCGCACCACAGGCTTCTGCGCTTTCCCGGTATAGCCATAGCCCATGGCAGATATGCCGGCAATCCACAAGCCCTCCGGAATCACGCCGTCGGAAGGGAGATCCTCCGGGTATACATCTCCTCCCTCCCCTACCAGAAGAGCGCCGTTCTGATAAGAGATACGGTAATTGTTCCCCGCATCCGCACCATCAGGAATGATCTTGTAACTGCCTGCCCGATCTGTCAAAACAGGATTCGGATCGAACCTTAAAGCGGGCTCTTTCAGAAACTTTTCCCCGGCAATCAGACCTTCCGCCGACCATTTCAAATCCTTTCCCAGAACCGGTACCTTTCCGCCAACCTCAATAATCAGGGACGGCGCACTTACAATCAGGCTCCTCTGTCCGATGGTGAAAGGGTAGCTGTCTTTTTTCAGAATATACCGCGACGCTTCCCCATCCGGCATCTTAACCGTAAGCGTATAGCTTCCTGCCTGTGCAGGCGCCTGCACCGTCTCCTTATATGCCGAACCGTCGGCAAGCGTCCCCTGATAGAGATAAGACAGCGCAGTGTCCACCCTCTGTCCGTCCAAATCCGTCAGAACGGCTGTTCCCGCATAAACACATGGCTGCCCGTCATAAATCTTGCTTTCCATCCGGACACCGGACACTGTCACAATCTGCTTGATATTGCCGTTCTCATCCTCAAGGTAATTGTTGCGGTAGAGCAGAACGCTGTCCGCACGGTTCCTTGGCAGCTCCGTGTACAGCTTCCCCTCCCTGTCTTTCCATATGTCCTCATCACTCTGCTTCGGAAGCGCCACACTTTCCTCGCACTTATAGTTTCTGGGGGTCAGCAAGCAGGCCAGCGCGTTGCAGCCGGAAAACATCCCGTCCGCAACGGAGCCCATCATCATGCCTGTTCCCATAGCAGTCATGTCAAAACCGCTCAGATCCAAATTTACAAGCGAGCGGCAGTCGAGAAACATAGAGCTCATATCTTCCACTTTTCTCGTATCAAATCCGCTCAAATCGAGTTCCGTAAGCGCGCTGCACCCGGAAAACATCCCGTACATGGCAGTCACATTTCCCGTATACAAACCGCTTACATCCAGTTCTGTAAGCGCACTGCACCCGGAAAACATATTGCCCATATCTGTCACTTCTTTCGTATCCAGACCGTTTACCACAAGCTTTTTCAGACTGCTGCAGCCCGCGAACATACCGTTCATGCTGCGCACATTTCTCGTATCCAGACCGCTTACATCCAGTTCCTCAAGACCGCTGCAGCCCGCAAACAGTTCCGTCATCCATGTCACTGTCTTTGTCTGAAAATCATTTAAGCTTAATTCCTTTAAGCCGGTACACTGATAAAACAACCCCCCGATATCCTTCGCCTCACTCATATTAAAGCAGCTCACATCAATCTCCGTCAGGCTGCTGCAGCCCGCAAACATGCCGCGGCCGTCCGGATCGAAGCCTATCCTCCCCGCGCCCATGTACTGAAGCCTGGCTTTCTTAAAGCATTGCAGATCCACATTTTTCAAACTGCTGCAACCCGCAAACATGCCTGTCGCATTGGTTACCCGGCTGGCGTCAAATCCACCCAGATCCACGCTCTCCAAATTCTCGCATCCGTTAAACAGATCCTGTGTCGCCGTCATGCCGGAGACCTTCACCTGCGCGGATTTAACCAGTTTCCGATATTTGTCGTTTGTCCACGGAAGCTCCTTTTTGTTTCCGTAATACGCGATCTTGCCATAATCTCCCTCGCCCCACAGCGTAAGCCTGCCGGCGCTGTCAATTTCCCACTTTATTTTTTCAATACTGCCTTTCGCCAGCGGAAGTTCCGAGGGATCGCCCACTTGCAGCTTTCCGTTCTGATAGCGGAACTGATAGTTTTGCGCATCCGGGGAGGCGATCTCCGCCCCGTAAGGGACAATCTCATAAGCGCCCGCCTTCTGTGTGTCAATATTGCCCTTATACTTCACTCTCGGCTCCTTTGACAAGGTAACGCCGGGAAGCAGTCCCTCAACCGTGCAGGTCAGCTTCTCTACCGCCGGAAGGTCTTCCCCCTTCTCGATCCGCACATCAGGCGCCGTAATCGTCACATTCCTCCGCCTGATAGAGAAGCGGTAAGCCGTCTTTCCAAGCCGGTACTTACCCGTATCCAGATTCGAGACCTGAAAGGAGAGCGTGTAACTGCCCGCCAATGTCGGCGCGGCATCCGTCTCGTCATAAGGCGTTCCGTCAACGAGACTGCCGCTGTAAGACGGCGTAATTGTCACACCCGTTATTGAATTGCCAGCCTCATCCATCAGAACCGGCGTCCCCGTATAGGCGCAGGATGTGCCGTCATATTCCTTACTGCTCATCGTAACGCCTGACACAGAGACGCTTTTTATCGCTCCCTCAGTCGGTTTTTCCTTATATAAAGTCATACTGGCTGACAGGTTTTTGGGCAGCGTTGTCCCCGTATACTCTGTTCCGTCCGCCTGATACCATGGTCCTTCGGGCAAAGCTACATCAACCTTACAGTTCAAAGGCACACCGATCCGCTTAAGCCCGGTACAGCCGTCGAGCATACCCGTCGCATCCGTGGTCTTTCCCATATCAAAACTGCCAAGATCCAGACTCCCCAGTCCGCCGCATTCCGCAAACATGCCGTTCATTTTAGTGACTGAAGAAGTGTCAAAATCGCTCACCTCTATTCCCTTCAGACTTTTGCATCCCGCAAACATTTGTGACATATTCGTCACATTTCCCGTATCAAAGCTGCCGACACCGTTTAGCGTGCGCAGATTCACGCATTGCGCAAACATCCGGCTCATGTCCGTCACATTCGATGTCCTGAAACTGCTGATGTCCAAATTCTGGACATAAGCCATACTGTCAAACATCCCTGACATATTTTCCACATTCAGGGTACAAAAACCGCTCAAATCCAAATCTGTCACTGATGAATAATATCTTCTTTTGTACGCATAATAAGCAAACATCCGGCTCATATTCGTTACCTGAGATGTATCCAAATTCTTCAAGGTATCAGCGGTAAGCTCCAACTCTGCGCAATACTCAAACATACCGCTCATATCCCGTACGTTTCCCGTCTTCCAGCCGTCAATTTTCAATTTTCTTAAACCGCCGCAATGGGAAAAAAGCCTTCCCATATCCGTCACGCGTTTTACATCCAGACCAGTCAGATCCAACGATGCAAGACCTCCCCCTACAATCAGGCTCCCTTCATCCCAGAACGCATCGTCACCACCCACCGCAAACATGCCCGCCATATCTGTAAGGCTTCCCGTATCCAAACCTGACAGATCCACAGACTCCAGATACTCCAGCTTAAAAAACAGATTTCTCGTCGAGGTAATCCCTTTTACGTTCACTTTCGCAGCATTTATTTCCAGTCCTGACCACGGAGGCTTTGCACCGCCCCCTTTTGTGTAGTCACCTGTGCCCTCCAACACAAGTCTCATCGAACCGTCATTGTCCTTATATAATGACCATGTAATATCGTTAATTTTATCGCTTCGGATCGGCGTCGCCGCCTGTATTTCCACGCTCTGCGTAACCGCCATAGTTTCCGCGTCATTTGCGGACAGGCTGCCCGGCTGCTCTGCGGGCGTCTCCGAAATTTCTTCCTCATCCGGATGCTGCTGCGTATTTTCCGGCTGCTCCTCCTCGCTTTCTTCCCCGGAAACATCAGTGTCTCCCGGCTCTTCCGGCATCTCTGCTTCACCCTCTTCCGCAGATTTTTCAGAATTTCCCGCCTCCTCTGCGCCATCATCTGCCGGATGCTCAGACAACTCCGCTCTATCCTCACTTTCCGAGCCGTCAGGATTCTCAGATATTTCCTCCCTTCCTTCCGTAGATGCCCCCGCTTCCACGCCAGACGCCGAACCTTCCGTCCCCGCCGCTGACACCGATATTTCCGGCATTGTCACCGTCACCGCTGCGGCAACCAGAACCGCCAGCAATTTTTTCCCGAACACATTCCCTTTCCTGCTCATCCTCATCTCACCCCGCGACCTAATTTTCTTCTCCCTGAATCATTTACACTGCCACACTTTCCTATAAAAAAAACTGCAAAAAACGGCTGCCCATTCTCTGCTGCTTTTTATTATACCCCCCCCCCCTAAATTTTCGTCAATAAGATGAGGAGCAGTTCTATCGGCTTTCTCGGCTCAAAAGGAACTCCATCACATTAATCTGCTTAATTCCATCCTCCCCCATCGGCACTTCGTCCAGCGCGTGGATATAGCTTTCCACGGTCGCAGACGTGGTTTTTCTCCTATAACACAAAAAAAATATGAGAAAGTTTTTATTTTCCAAGCCAAAAACTTTCTCATATTCCTATACAATCCACACTTCAGAAAACTGCCCTGTCATTCAAAACACAGCTTCTATGTACTTACAGTCCCGCTTTTTCCCGAAGATACTCGATCCACACTTTTCTCTTCATGACAGAGCATTTATGCTTCACAGTCTTTCCGTTTTCGGGATTCAGGCATGTCACCTTGATCCCTGTAGGGATAATCGGAATCAGTCCGCCCACATTGACAAGCTTCAGCTCCTTTATATCGCTGTATTTCACGGCAAAATTGCTGACGCCCAGCAGACCACCCGTAAAGATAAACTTCTCATTGGTGAAGAAGAAATTTCCTCTGGTCTGTGACATCATTTCCCATAAGTCGCCCTTTGTATGCTCGATGATATGATCCTCTTCGCTCATATACCCCGCTTCTCTCAGAGACAACTCCCACTTCCCTACCGTACCTAAATCCAATTTCATTTTCTTTCCATCCTTTCACACAAATTTTTGCTTTTTTATACTAGCACAATATCGCGCGCAGCTCCAGTGAGTTCTCCATATCGCTGCAAAGTCACCCCTTATCGTGTATCTCCCCGTGCAGCTCCTGCAGCGACTTCACATCGCTGCCCTTGTGGGTTTTCAGGTAATGAATCCCCTCCGCCGTCACCTTCGCCGCCGCGACAGTCGTAATATAAGGCGCTTTCGCCTTGATTGCCGCCTTGCGCAGATAGCTGTCGTCATGCACGCTGTCCTTGCCGACGGGAGAATTGATAATCAAATCAAAATCGCCGTTGGTAATCATGTCGCCCACGTTGGGACGCCCCTCATAGAGCTTTTTCGCCTTCGTCGCGGGAACCCCCGCTGCCATGATCAGATTGTAGGTGCCCTCGGTGGCAACAATTTTAAAGCCGTCCTCCGCCAGACTCCTCGCCACTTCCACCACTTCATCCTTATCCTTCTTGTTCACGGAGATCAGCACCGTGCCCTCAAGAGGAAGTTTCGACTGCACCGCTTCCTGCGCCTTGAAGAAAGCTTCGCCGTAAGAGCGGGAAAGCCCCAGCACCTCGCCCGTGGAACGCATTTCCGGTCCGAGAATCGGGTCTACCTCCGGGAACATATTGAAGGGAAATGCCGCCTCCTTCACCCCATAATACGGTATCACCTGTTCTTTTAACCCCGGCACCGGCGACGGACGTCCCGTAAGCTCCGCGGTAATGATCTCAGTGGCAAGAGGCACCATACGGATATTGCAGACCTTGGACACAAGCGGCACGGTGCGGGACGCTCTCGGATTCGCCTCCAGCACGAACACCTTGCCGTTTTCGATGGCGTACTGCATGTTCATCAACCCTTTGACATGCATCTCCTCCGCAATCTTCCTCGTGTACTCCTTGATGGTCTCCACGCTCTCCGGCGGAATGTGCACGGAAGGAATGATACATGCCGAATCGCCGGAGTGAATGCCCGCCAGTTCAATATGCTCCATCACCGCAGGCACAAAGGCATGGCTGCCGTCGCTGATGGCGTCCGCTTCGCACTCCAGCGCATGATTTAAGAAACGGTCAATCAGAATCGGTCGGTCAGGCGTCACGCCCACTGCCGCGTTCATGTACTCCGTCATGCTCTCGTCGTCGTAAACTACTTCCATGCCTCTGCCGCCCAACACATAGGAAGGGCGCACCATCACCGGGTAGCCGATATCGGACGCAATGGAGATCGCCTCCTCCACCGTGGTCGCCATGCCCGATTCCGGCATAGGAATGTCCAATTTCTCCATCATGGCACGGAACTGGTCGCGGTCCTCCGCCAGATCGATGACCGAGGGGGAAGTACCCAGAATCCGCACCCCGTTCCGCTCAAGCTCTGACGCCAGATTTAAGGGTGTCTGCCCGCCAAACTGCGCGATCACGCCCAGCGGTTTTTCCTTGTTGTAAATACTGAGCACATCCTCCAAAGTCAGAGGCTCAAAATACAGTTTATCCGACGTGTCGTAATCGGTGGACACCGTCTCCGGGTTACAGTTCACAATGATTGTCTCAAAACCGAGTTTCTTGAGCGCCATCGCCGCGTGCACACAGCAGTAATCAAACTCGATACCCTGCCCGATCCGGTTGGGACCGCCGCCGAGGATCATAATCTTTTGTTTTTCTTCATTTACCGGATTTTTATCCGGCGCATTGTAGGTAGAATAGTAGTACGCGCTGTTTTCCGTGCCGCTGACATGCACACCCTCCCACGCTTCCTCCACGCCGAGCGCAATGCGGCGGTTTCTGATATCCGCCTCAGGTATCACCAGAAGCTGGCTCAGATATTTATCGGAAAAGCCGTCCTTCTTCGCCGTCACGAGCATTTCATCGGGCAGCAGCTCTCCCTTATGCCGCAAAATGGCTTCCTCTTCCTCCACCAGCTCCTTCATCTGCTCGATAAAGTACACCTTAACCTTGGTAATCTCGAAAATCTCTTCTACCGTCGCGCCCTTTCTGAGCGCCTCATACATGAGAAAATGCCGCTCGCTGGAAGGCGTGTTCAGCCGCCGCAACAGCTCCTCCTTCGGCAGCGTGTCAAAATCCTTCACGTGCCCCAAACCGTAACGCCCCGTCTCCAGGGATCGGATTGCCTTCTGGAACGCCTCCTTGTATGTCTTGCCGATGCTCATCACCTCGCCCACGGCGCGCATCTGGGTGCCCAGCTTGTCCTCCACGCCCTTGAACTTCTCAAACGCCCAGCGGGCAAACTTGATCACCACATAATCGCCGTCCGGCACATATTTGTCCAGCGTCCCGTACTTGCCGCAGGGAATATCCTTCAGCGTCAGCCCCGCCGCCAGCATGGACGACACAAGCGCGATCGGGAAACCCGTCGCCTTGCTCGCCAGCGCCGAAGAACGGGACGTCCGGGGATTGATCTCGATGACGATGATCCGATCCGATACGGGATCATGGGCAAACTGCACGTTGGTGCCGCCGATCACCTGCACCGACTCCACGATACGGTACGCCTGCTCCTGCAGACGCTTCTGGCATTCCTCGGAGATGGTCAGCATGGGCGCGGAGCAGAAAGAATCGCCCGTATGCACGCCGAGCGGGTCGATATTTTCGATAAAGCAGACCGTGATAATGTTGTTGTCCGCATCACGCACCACCTCAAGCTCCAATTCCTCCCAGCCGAGAATGGATTCCTCCACAAGCACCTGCCCCACAAGGCTTGCCTGCAGTCCTCTGGCACAGACCACCTTCAGCTCGTCCTTATTGTAGACAAGACCGCCTCCCGCGCCGCCCATCGTGTAAGCGGGACGCAGCACCACCGGGTATCCCAGCTTTTCCGCAATGGCAAGCGCCTCGTCCACGGAGTATGCCACCTCGCTGCGCGCCATCTCAATGCCCAGCTTGTTCATGGTCTTTTTAAATTCAATGCGATCCTCGCCGCGCTCAATGGCGTCCACCTGCACGCCGATCACCTGCACGTTGTACTTTTCCAGAATACCTGCCTTATTCAGCTCTGCGCACAAGTTCAAGCCTGACTGTCCGCCCAAGTTGGGGAGCAGCGCGTCCGGACGCTCTTTCGCAATGATCTGTTCCAGCCTTTCTACATTCAGCGGCTCAATATAAGTCACATCTGCCGTCTCCGGGTCGGTCATGATCGTAGCCGGGTTGGAATTGACCAGCACGATCTCATAGCCGAGCTTGCGAAGCGCCTTACACGCCTGCGTCCCCGAGTAGTCAAACTCGCAAGCCTGTCCAATGATGATCGGACCTGAACCAATGATTAGTACCTTGTGAATATCTGTTCTGCGTGGCATACTTTTCCTCCATATCTCGTCATTTCTCTTCTGTTTCTGTACTAAAAATAAGTATACAAAAAAATCCGCATTTTAACAATGCAGATTTTCATGGGAAATAGGTCTCGGACTCGCCGCTTACTGTCCAAACATCCTGCGAATTTCCTCATCAGTCGGTTCCGACTCCTCATTTTGATATTTCTCCGCCGTATAATCTCCATATCCGCCTCGGTCAAACTGCTCTAAAAACTTGAGCGCACCCGTAACCCCCAACGCATCTTTAAGCGCTGTAATGCCATTTCTTTGGATCTCCATGTTATTCACTACATTAAGCTTTGCCGAAATCATTAATACAACACCTCCGATAACCATTGATTTGGATTCATAATCCTCGTATCTATCTTTATCTTATTTCCACTGTTCACAAACTTTTTATCTGTTGTCAATAATACATCAACTTTAGCCGCCTCCGCACAAGCCAAATGTATGCTGTCCTTATACTTGATATTGGAACAATGTCGAATTTCCTCCGCCCTGTTTAAAACAGCCGCCGTCACCCTTATCTCCTCAGAACATAATTCATACATCATTTGAATAACTGATCGTTTATAAGAATCGGCAAGATCATTCATTTCTCTTACCAGCATCTCACTTCCTACTAGTACCACTGAAGCCTTTTCCACCAGTTCCAAAATAAGCATAACCGAATTTCGTTCATAGTAAATCTGTGAATTACTGCGATCATCCAAAATTCGATTATAACAACAGTTATCCAAATAAATCCTCACCCAGAGCCTCCTTAAAAATATTACTGCTTCATTATCAGTATACAAAAAAATCCGCATTTTAACAATGCAGATTTTCATGGGAAATAGGTCTCGGACTCGCCGTCCAGATAAACTTTGGAGCCTGTGGCGCCCCGCTGCCCCTGATATTTGCCGCGGTAAGGATGCAACGCAGCCTGATCCATCTGCGCAAAAACCAGTTGCCCGATTCTGCGTCCCGCCCGCAGTTCGATCGCACAGCGGTTCGCATTAAACAGTTCCAGCGTGATTTCGCCTGAAAAGCCCGGATCGACCCATCCGGCGTTCTGGATAAATAACCCCATCCGTCCGAGTGAACTGCGTCCTTCCACAAATGCCGTCAAGTCGTCCGGCAGTTTAATGTACTCCATGGTAGTTGCCAGCACAAACTGCCCCGGCATAAGCAGATATTTTTCCGCACGGATTTCCTTGTACGCCATTTCCTGCGATAACGTAAGAATCGGCGCGGAAGAGTCCTCCACAATGCTGAACGTATCGCCAAGTCTGATATCCACGCTCGCCGGCTGAATCTGCTGCTCCTTTAGCGGCGATATGGATAACGTGCCTTTCTGCAGCAATGCCATAATTGCCCTGTCCGATAAAATCATCCGTTCATCCCCCTGCAAATCTTTATCATCACACCGTCCTCGCCGTCGCTCTCCACGGTCCCCGTCAGTTTCTCCCGCTCCATCCACTGTAATTCTTTCGCATCCGTAAAGATAACAGGTGTTGTTGTAATCACCCCGTTCTCCCCGCATACGCCATTATTTTCCACAAAGATGTGAAACGTCCTGTTCTCCCTGTCCTGTCCCTCCAAAATATATCTTGCCGACAGGGTTCTCTCCTGCCCCGGTCTCTCAATCTGCGTATCGACGCTGCCCGGCAACACTTTCCCGGTTCCCAGACTGCAGGTAAACGTGCCGTGGAAACGTATCATCACGACTTGCCCGGCTGCCCCTAGTACACTCTGTATCTGATCCAGTATCACGTGAATTGCCAATACTTCCTCCATGCTGCGCCGCACTCTCCTTCTAATCCTCAACCCTAAGCAAACAATTCCCGCTCTGTTTCACACAAAATTTGTACAAGCACCTTAAAATCAAGATACTGTACCCCCCCCCGCACTTCCAGATATCTCTTTATATCATCCACAATATAACTTGTGCCCTGCGTATGCAGAATATCATAATGCGGCACGAAATAGCACTGGATACATCCCACACTCTGCAATTTCTGATATACCTCGGAGGGCATCATATTCCATTTATTCGCACAGGCATGAATCATATATACGACAAATGAAAAAGACTCTTTATTCACCCATAATCTCCTCATAGACATTAACCTTGTTTAGCATTAAGTATACAAAAAAATCCGCATTTTAACAATGCAGATTTTCTTGAAAATCATTACAACAGAGCCGTTCCCTACTCCCCCGACACCTGCGTCCCGTCGGCTTTCATGTGGTACTTATCCCTGTAAATCAACTGTGAGATGGGCACAAGCTCATATCCCTTATCCTGTAGACCCGTTATCACCGCGTCCAGCGCGTCCGCCGTGTACTTCGCGCCGTTGTGCATAAGTATGATCGCACCGTTATTCAACTTGTCAGACTCCACCACGCGCTTGACGATATCGTCCACGCCGTAGTCCTTCCAGTCCAGTGAATCCTCTCTAGATACATATGTAAAGTAAAATAGTGAAAGGATTCCTTTCTTTT
>ERZ779637.36-NODE-36-length-88491-cov-9.296520_pt1 | contig 88491 bp, 78 predicted proteins | sample MGYA00514196_ERZ779637 | MGnify/ENA primary metagenome ERZ779637 (study PRJEB29562, sample SAMEA4376700) | mouse gut metagenome | isolation source: Cecum | study: EMG produced TPA metagenomics assembly of the A DSS colitis mouse model was used to assess the microbial...
GAACCTTGAAATGACGGAGTCAGAGTCCGTTGCCTTACCGTTTGGCGATAGCCCAATATCTTATTTAGCAGCTTGCTATCTGCTCGCTACATTTTGGTATTATACAGTATCCCATAATATTTTGCAAGCCCTTTTTTTATTTTTTTTATTTTTTTATTTTCCGGTAACAGTTCGGCCTGAATGTTGTGTTTGGAAGCGGACGCACGGAAGGGATTTTTTTGCGGGGCGCGGCAGCGGGATCCCGGTTTTCCGTGCACTTTTTTCAACGGGTTTTTCTAAACAGAATGAGCAGAGGTTTCACCGGCTACGGGACGCCCTCTATCGGCATCCATGCCGAATCGGGCTAAATCGGGCATCCATGCCCGATTTCCCTGGGGTATCCACATTCTGTTAAGAAATTTTCCTCTGCGTCCTCCCACCTGCGAAAACAATATTTCAGGCTGAACCGTTACACCACAGCAGATTAGGATGTGAAATGAAGCGTTCCCATTATTCAAACTTTTTCTTCAAATCACGCATCCATTCCTTTTTCAATATATGGTATGTTTTCCCATATATTTCCTCAAAATCCCGGTCATTTACCATGCAGTCCCACACCGATTCAAAGGAATCCAGTTCTGCCAAATATGACACAAACGATTCCGCCTCCCAGTAATTCAGTTCCGCCCCTGTCGCGGATTTTGAAATGGAATTTCTTTCCCCTACGCTTGTCGTCATAATCGGAACCTGCCATGCCTGTTCGCCGTTCCAGTAGGAAAAGATGCACGCTTCCATGAGACTTGACATATTCAAATCTTCCGCAGTCTTCGGCATGCCTTCCATTTTGACATAATTATCCACGGAGGAATCCCCCGTATCCGGCACATCGCTCCTTACGCCCTGGTAAAAAGCCTCCCTTCTGGAAGGATCAGGAAACAGCGACATGGAAAAGTATTCCGCAATGCCTTCGTTCATCCATGCTTTTCCTTCCTCCACAACACCCGTAAACGCATGCGCCAGCTCATGCGTTACCGTTTCCCGGGAAATATCATATATTTTAATGCTTACAGACTGATCCTGGCTGCGCGTGTAGCTTCTGCCCGGTTCGTCGCCTATGAACTCGTACTCCAACCGAAGCGCGGAACCTGAAAGCGGGGAGACCGCATGGTTATTTTCCAAATAGGTTTCCATGGCCTCCCTGGTTTTCTTTTCCCACACAATCAGATCTTCCATTTCCGAAACGGATTCCCATACGGATTCGCAGCCTCTAAACAAATAGGTTACATTACCGCATATTATATGAAAATCATGGGTACTGTCCCTGTAACATTCCATTTGAGCCATAAAATCTACGTTGTCTCCGTCATACCGTTGTTCCGCACCGATTTTCTCCAGCCAGCCGTTGACTGTCTCTCCCGTAACGGGTTCCTCCAAATAAGCATCCATCCCCTTTTCCTGTATTGTCTCCGTAGCAAGGGATGCCAAAATCTGTCGGAACATTTCCGCATTTTCCTTGTCGGAATAGAGTTCCGATGTCCTTGGATAAAACAGGTTCAGGACTTGGGCATAATCTCCTTCGGCAAGATATTCTTTTATCTTGTCATTGCTGTACGCAGATCCGAATATGTATTCACAGGCGCCAAAACTTTGGGAATTTTCAGGCAGACGGCAGATGCACAGAAATAGCGGGAATTTATAATCTTCCTTTTCCAAACTATTTTTGTCTAACACAAGCACTTCCTTTGATGCCGATATGGCAGTGGCCGGGCTATCGTTCAGGACTAAAACCTGACATTCCGTATCCCGCATGAAAACACCCGTATCTATCATCTTTTCCCTAATGACAGCTACGGATTGTCCCATCTCCCGTACATAATCTGTCGCTTCTTCCTTTGTAAAGCCGTTTTGGTCAAAACCGTATCGAATTCCGTCCCGTTCCGTACTCCATATAGGAAAGCTGACATTGCACATATTATCCCGCTGGTGATAACCGTCTTCCAGCACAATCGGTTCCTCCTGGTTTCCCCCGCTTTCCTGCATTTGCTCCTGCGCATTCTCCCCGCTTTCTTTCTGACTCCTCAGATTTCCCGCCCACAATGCCGCAGCCACAGCCAAAACAAAGACGGCAATCCCCGCATAGATTCCTTTTTTCATTAAAATTCTCCTTCTACCGTCAATTTAACAAACAGCTTTTTTACAACACTTCTTTTCACTCCTGAGATTCCATTCCATACATCTAAATTATTTCATATTAATATTACAAATACACTTACATACGAAATACCTCATTTACTTAGAAATTTACTATATCAAAAAAATCCCTAAAAAACAGCCAAAAAATATGCAGAAGATCCTGCCCCCCAATATTCCACAGGCGGCGTCTACCTTCCGGTAAACGCCGCCTGTCACAAACCAAAAAACCACACCTTACACCTATACCTCAAACATTAAATCCGCATACGTAGGATACGGCCATACTTCCTTATCCACGAGCATTTCCAGCTCATCCACGGGCGCCCTGAGGGCATCCATAGCAGCCTTTACCTCATCCTTGTAAACAAATGCCTGTGCCCTGCCTTCGCCCATGGCATTTGCCTTGTCTTCCGCCTCCTGCAGTTTTCCGAGCGCCGCCTTCGTTTCCGCCAGTTTTGCGGATACGCCTGCCAAAAGCCCTGCCTGCACCGATGCGTCCGCTCCCGCTTCTTTTACGGCGATTACCGTATCCGCCAGCGATTTCGTATATTTTACCACCGCCGGAATAATCTGCTTCGACGCCATGTCTATCATGGTCAGCGCTTCGATGTTAATGGTCTTTGCATACGTTTCATAAAGCACTTCCTCACGGGATTCCAGCTCCGCTTTCGTGAAAATATGGAATTTCTCAAACAATTTTACCGCTTTGTCCGTGGTCAGCGTCTCCACCGCTTCCACCATGGATTTGATGTTGGGAAGTCCCCTTCTCTCCGCCTCCAAAACCCATTCGTCGGAATAACCGTCGCCGTTGAAAATGATTCTTTGGTGCTTCGTCATGTACTCCTTAATCAAATCATGCACTGCCAGCTCAAAATTGTCCGCTTTCTCCAATACATCCGCCGCCTCACAGAATGCTTCCGCAACAATGGCGTTTAAAATCGTATTCGGGCTTGCAATGGAATCCGCCGAACCCACCATACGGAATTCAAATTTATTTCCGGTAAACGCAAACGGCGAAGTCCGGTTCCTGTCCGTGGCATCCTTCTCAAAATTCGGCAGGGTGGAAACTCCGGTCTCCAGTACGCCGCCCTCCTTGCAGGAAGATGCGATTCCCGTCTCCACTAACTGCTTTACCACATCCTCCAACTGCTCGCCGAGGAACATGGAGATAATGGCAGGAGGAGCCTCGTTGGCGCCCAAACGGTGGTCATTTCCCACATCGGATGCACTCTGGCGCAGCAAATCCGCATGGGTATCCACCGCTTTCATGATGCAGGCGAGCACCAAAAGGAACTGGATGTTCTCATTGGGGGTATCGCCCGGATCCAACAGATTCACGCCGTTGTCCGTGCCAAGGGACCAGTTGTTGTGTTTTCCGGAGCCGTTAACACCCGCGAACGGCTTCTCATGGAGCAGACACCGCATGTCATGACGCACCGCAACTCTTTTCATCGTTTCCATGACAATTTGGTTATGGTCTACCGCAATGTTTGCGGTTTCATAAATGGGCGCCATCTCATGCTGCGCCGGAGCCACCTCGTTATGCTGGGTTTTTGCCGAAACGCCCAGTTTCCACAGTTCCTCGTTCAAATCCTTCATGTACGCACCGATGCGCTCACGGATAACGCCGAAATAGTGATCCTCCATTTCCTGTCCTTTCGGGGCAGGCGCGCCGAACAGCGTGCGTCCCGCAAAAATCAGGTCGGGTCTTTGCAAGTATTTGTCTTTATCCACAAGGAAATATTCCTGTTCCGGTCCGACGCTGGCAACCACTTTGGTAGCTTCCGTATTCCCGAACAGCCGGACAATGCGGACCGCCTGCTCGCTGATCGCTTCCATGGAACGCAGGAGGGGCGTTTTCTTATCCAATGCCTCGCCCGTATAAGAGCAGAATGCGGTAGGAATGCAAAGAATAACACCGGTAGCCGCTTCCTTCAGGAAGGCGGGGGAGGTAATGTCCCATGCGGTATACCCTCTTGCCTCAAATGTAGCGCGCAGACCGCCCGAAGGGAAGGAAGAAGCATCCGGCTCGCCCTTAATCAGCTCTTTGCCGGAAAATTCCATCAGCATCTTGCCCTCCTCGTCCGGATGCGTCACGAAAGAGTCGTGTTTCTCCGCCGTAATGCCGGTCAGGGGCTGGAACCAGTGGGTATAATGGGTCGCGCCGTTTTCCACCGCCCAATCTTTCATTGCCTTCGCCACCACATCCGCCGCCGCCAGGGACAGCTCGCCGCCCTGGTCCATGACCTTCTTCACTTCCTTGTATACATTCCTCGGAAGCCTCTGTTTCATTTTCCCTATGGTAAATACATTTTTCGCAAAAATTTCTTCCACGTTAAACACTTCACTCATCCTCCTTCTTCCTTTCATCCTCTCATTTTTTTCATACCGCAGATACGCGCCGGGTACCCGCCAGCTTCGCCGGCACCTTCCTTGGGATGCCCGTATGCAATCGGGTAGGAAAGGCACCTTCCCTACTCGCCACGCGACCCGTGCGCAACATATTCCTTTACACGGGGCTGCGCATAAAAAAAGCGCTCCAAAAAAACTCTTGGAACACCTTTGTTCATAATTTCCTTATACGGAGGTTTCCCTCTGTTTCCTATAACATACTCCATTCTACGCCAAATTGCAAGCCCCATTTGCCAATTTCATCATTTTCATCACTTATCGCGAAAAATACCTTCCTTTCCGCCCGTCCCCTGTTCACATTGTACAACGGACGCAGCCGTTCAGGCATCCATCCTTAAGATATCGCCCGCTGCCGCCTGTCCCGTCATTTCCACGTACAAAACCTGCTTCGGATGGGGCGCCGATTCCACGGATTCCCCTTCTTCCGTAGTCAGGGACAGTACCTTGGTTTTCACGTCGGTTCCGTCCGGTTTCATGATTTCTATGAAGTCTCCCACGCAGAATTTATTCCGCTGTTCGATTTTTGCACGTCCCCTTTCATCCACTGCGCCAACGGTTCCAAGGTAAACGGATTCGTTCCTATAAGTACTGGATTCATAAATCTGTGTATTTTCATCCGGCTTCCCGAAATAAAACCCCGTGGTAAACTGGCGGTACGTACACTTGCCAATCTCCGCCCGGTACCAGTCCATGTTCGATTGGTATTTTTCCTCCGACGTAAGGTAATCGTCAATTGCCCTGCGGTAAGTCCGCGCCACGGTTGCCACATAAAGCGCCGCCTTCATCCTGCCTTCGATCTTGAAGCTGTCAATCCCCGCTTCCACCATCTCCGGTATATGCTCTATCATGCATAAATCCTTGGAATTGAAGATAAAGGTTCCCCGCTCGTTTTCATAAACCGGAAGGTATTCTCCCGGTCTTGTCTCCTCCACCACGGCATATTTCCAGCGGCACGGATGGGTACATGCTCCATGGTTGGCATCCCGCCCCGTAAAATAACTGCTTAACAGACACCTCCCCGAATAGGAAATGCACATGGCGCCATGGACAAAGCTCTCAATTTCCAGCTCTGCCGGAACATGCCTGCGGATTTCCCGGATTTCACCCAAGGAAAGTTCCCTGGCGGACACGACCCGTTTCGCCCCCTGACGGTGCCAGAACCGGAAGGTTTCGTAATTGGTATTGTTCGCCTGGGTAGAAACATGGATATCGATTTCCGGGCAGATTTCCCGTGCCATCAAAAACATGCCCGGATCCGCAATAATCAGCGCATCCGGCTGCAGTTCTTTCAGCTCCTTAAAGTATTCCGCCGCGCCTTCCAAATCGCCGTTATGCGCCAGTATGTTCGCCGTCACGTGCACTTTTACCCCGTGGGCATGGGCAAACCGGATTCCCTCCGCCATGTCCCCGCGGTCAAAATTCTTCGCCTTTGCCCGCAGCCCAAATGCCTCGCCGCCGATATACACGGCATCCGCACCAAACGTTACCGCCGTTTTCAATACTTCCAGGCTCCCTGCCGGAACCAGCAGTTCAGGTCTCCCCATGCCGCTCCCTCCTTCATATGTCAGTCCTCTTTTTTCACGCTGAGCGCCACACCGTCCCCCACCTGCAAGATTACCGTTTCCAGCTTTTCATGATGCTTGATTCCGTACAGGTATTCCCTCATCCTCGCATGGATGGTCCGGTTACGCCTTGTTACCGCAAAACGGGACTCCATGATGTCGCCGTCCTGCAAAACATTGTCCGACACCAGCAGTCCCCCCGTCCGCAGCAGCCGGAGTACATCCGGAAGAAAATGGATATACTGCCCTTTTGCCGCATCCATGAAAATAAAATCGTATAACCCGTCCAATTCTTTTAAAATATCCGCCGCATCCCCCTCCAAAAGGGTAATGGCATCTTCCTTACCGGCACGCTTAAAGTTCTCTTTCGCCAAAGGAATCCTTTTTTCGTATTTTTCAATGGTGGTGACATGGCATCCTTCCGGCGCGTATTCGCTCATCAGAAGGGCGGAAAAACCGATTGCCGTCCCCACTTCCAGTATGTCTTTCGGTCTGTGTAAGGCAAGCAGGAATTTTAATAACCCCTGCACCTGGGTACGGATAACCGGAACGTCCGTTTTCCGGCACATGTCTTCGATTCCGTTCAGGAATTGCGTATTGCCGCAGTCCAGGGAATTGATAAACGCACTGGTTCTTTCGTCCGTAATCATTCCTGTCCGCCCTCCGTCCCGCCTTCCGGCTGTGCATCTCCGCCGTTCCCTTCTTCACCGGATTCTTCACCGGATGCCTCCGGTTCCCCGGCTCCGTCGCCGCTTTCGCTTTCTTTGCCGTTTCCGTCATCCTGCGTGGCTGTGTCGTCTTCTTCCGCTGACGCTTCCCCGTCTTCCGACGGTTTCGCAGTCAGAATCTTAATCATTTCCTCCGGTTTCATGGCGCTGCTCAACTCATACGTTCCTTCCCGCAGTTCTCCATGGTGTCCCGACAAAAGTTCCTGTACGAAAAACAGTCTTGCATCCTTAATCAGCCCTTTTTCTTCCAGCGCTTCCCCGATTTCCATGGCGGTCGCACCGTCGGGAATGTAAATGCTTATGACTTTCGCCGTTTCCGGCGTGGATACGGCTTCCTCCGCAAACACGCGGTAGCCGAAATCATACGCCTCCAACGCATATTTGTACGTGTAGCTCACAATGAGCACAAGCAGCGCTATTTTAAATACGGTATCCAGCACGGAGCCGATGATATGACTCACCTTCATCCCAACACCATCATCCTTTCGTAAAAGCAGTTCCCTGTTATTGGAAATCCAGTTCCCTGACAACCAATACGTCCACTTCCTGCATCATCCGGCAAAATGCCAGTTCCGCCTGCAGGAAATCTTCCACCAAAGCATCCTCCCTAAGCCATGCATACTCCCGCTCCAAATCCTCCAAACGTTCCATCACGTTTTCCGGGGACTCGCTGTTTTGTATGTCAAAATTCTTTTTCCGGAATTCATTGACCTTCCCATAAAGCTCCGGCCGTTCCTTCATCCGTTTTAGCTGGAGACTGTAATTGCTGTAAACCTCCGATTGCTTTACCTCCTGCACAAAAGTCATGATAGCGCTTCTCATATGGTTGTCCATCTAAAATGCCCTCCGCCGCTTTTGTTTTTATGCCATGGTATTTTTTTATTTAAACTTCCATAATGATTGGAAGTATCATGGGTCTGCGTTTTGTTTTTTTCCATACAAAATCACTCAGGGAATCCTTGATGCCCCCCTTGATTTTTCCCCAGTCGCTGATGCCCCTGTCCAGACACCCATGAACCGCTTCATCCACAACCTGTCTCGCTTCCTCCATCAGCTCGTCCGACTCTCTCACGTATACGAAGCCGCGGGATACAATATCCGGTCCCGATACCAACTGGTCGGAGTAACCGTCCAATGCCAAAACGACAATCAGGATTCCGTCCTCTGCCAAATGCTGTCTGTCACGCAACACGATATTGCCCACGTCTCCCACGCCGAGACCGTCCACAAGAACCGTTCCTACCGGAACTTTCCCCGACACTTTCGCTTCCCTGTGGTCCAGTTCCAGCACATCGCCGGAATTGAGGATAAAAATATTCTCCTTCGGGATTCCCAATTCCTTGGCAACCCTCGCCTGGGCTTTCAGGTGCTTATATTCGCCGTGTACCGGAATTGCATATTTCGGATGCACCAGACTGTAAATCAGCTTGATTTCCTCCTGGCAGGCATGTCCCGATACGTGCACATCCTGGAAAATCACGTCCGCCCCTTTCACCAAAAGTTCGTTGATAACGTTCGTTACCGCTTTCTCGTTACCCGGTATGGGATTGGAAGAAAAAATAACGGTATCCCCCGGTCCGATGGATATCTTCTTATGGATATTTCCCGCCATACGGCTCAATGCCGCCATGCTCTCCCCCTGGCTTCCGGTAGTAATGATAACCGTCTTTTCATTGGGGTAATTTTTCAACTGTTCGATATCAATCAACGTCTTGTCCGGGATTTCCAAATAACCGAGACTGGTGGCAGTCTCTATGATATTCACCATGCTCCTGCCTTCCACCACCACTTTCCTGCCGAACTTATAAGCGGAATTGATAATCTGCCGCACCCTGTCCACATTGGACGCAAAGGTGGCGATGATAATCCGCGTATCGCTGTGGTCCGCAAAAAGCGTGTCAAACGTCTTACCTACCGTCTTCTCGGACTGCGTAAAGCCCGGCCGCTCCGCGTTGGTGCTGTCACACATCAGGGCAAGCACGCCCTTTTTCCCGATTTCCGCAAACCTCTGCAAATCGATGGCGTCTCCGAAGACCGGCGTATAATCCACCTTAAAGTCGCCCGTATGGACCACAATGCCCGCAGGCGAATAAATAGCAAGTGCAGCGGCATCTACAATGCTATGGTTTGTTTTGATAAATTCAATACGGAACTGCCCCAAATTAATGGACTGTCCGAATTTCACGACTTTTCTTTTCGTTGTTCCCGTCAGATTGTGTTCTTTCAGTTTATTTTCAATAATCCCCATGGTCAGTTTAGTGGCGTATATCGGCACGTTAATGTCCCTGAGCACATAAGGCAGTGCGCCGATATGGTCTTCATGCCCGTGGGTAATCATAAATCCCTTTACCTTATCAATGCGGTCCTTTAAATAAGTCACATCCGGTATGACCAAATCTATCCCCAACATATCGTCGTCGGGAAAAGACAGTCCACAGTCCACCACAATAATACTGTCCTCATATTCGAAGGCAGTAATGTTCATTCCAATCTGTTCCAAGCCGCCCAAAGGGATAATCTTCAACTTGGACACATTCTCATTTTCCTTTTTTTTCAATCAATTTTTCCTCCACATTCTGAACAGCAGCCGTAGAGTTTCACCTCATGGTCCATCACATGGAATCCGGTTGTCATCGTGATCTTTTCTTCCAATTCCTCCAATAAGTCGTCCTTGAAGGAAATTACTTTACCACAGCTTTTACAGATCAGGTGGTGGTGGTGGTGTTTTGCCGTACCCAGCCCCACGTTACCGATCTCATAACGTACAAACCCGTCATCCAAATTGATGCGGTCAATCAAGTGTAATTCCAAAAGCAACTGTATCGTTCTATAAACAGTAGCCAGTCCTATCTCCGGATAGTCCGCCTTTACCATTTCATAAATTTCTTCCGCAGTCAGATGTTTGTCCGGACATGCCGCGAGAGCTTCCAGCACCATAAGCCGCTGGTTCGTTACCTTTAACCCCTTTTCCTTTAATAACCTTTTAAACTGCTCCCTGTCCACTGCCATCTATTCCATCCCTGTCAAATCAACATCACCGAGTATATTCTCAAAAACCGCCGCAACCGCGTCCAGTTCCGTTTCATCCTCCACGATTTCATACACCGCTTCGGCATCCTCCGGCATCGAAACATCCTTTAAAATCAGGGCATCGCTGTCCCCTTCTTCTTCCTCCGTAACGAGAAGGTAGGAAGCGCCGCCGATTTTCGTCTGTTCCAGTACGTAAAATTCCACCGGTCCGTCCTTCTCCGATTCAAAGACTATCTTCTCCACCCGCATTCTCCTTATTTTTCCTGTAATCCAAATATCCCTGCAAAATAAAACATGCGGCAATTTTGTCTACATGTTCCTTCCTGTGTTCGCGCCTGATTCCTGCTTCCATCATAGCCTTATCCGCCGCAACGGTAGTAAGCCTCTCGTCCCACATCGTGACGGGAAGTCCTGTCCTTCTCTCCAGTTTCTCCCTAAATTCCATAGAAAGAGATGCCCGTTCCCCCAAAGAATTATTCATGTTCTTTGGCAGCCCCAGCACAATCTCCTCCACTCCGTATTCTACAATAAGCTCCTCGATGCGCGCCAATGTCCTGCGCAGCTTATTTTCTTCTTTTCTCTCTATGATTTCAATGCCCTGCGCGGTAAGGAGCAGCTCATCACTGATTGCCACTCCCACCGTTCTTGAGCCAAAATCCAAGCCCATAATCCGCATAATTCCTAATTTCCGATTCCTTTATTTCCAATGTTTATTTGCGATGTACTTGGTAAGCAGTTCCTCCACCAGCTCGTCCCTCTCCACTTTCATGATCAGGCTCCTGGCACTCTTATGGCTGGTAATGTAAGTGGGGTCGCCGGACATAATATAGCCCACTATCTGGTTCACCGGATTATAACCTTTCTCCGTCAAAGCCTCATATACCGTCGTCAGCACCACTTCCACACCGGTTTCCGGTTCCGTTTCCACGCTGAAAAATTGTGTACTTTCCAAATCCTGCATTTTATCACGCCCTTATCTACTGTCGCTTATCCATATCTATACTTACTCATCATATTACCTCATTTAACAACAAATTTCAAGTCCCTTAATCCATAAGGAGGATATCATCCGTCAGAAATCCTCCGGCAAGCCCCGTTACAATCCGGTTATCCAGCCTTTCCTCCGTCCGTTTCGCCACTTTCACATATTGTTTCGTATGCCCGGTTTGGAACACTTCCCCGCCGATTTCCTTTTGTTCCTCAAAGAGTACTTCTGTTTCCTTCCCTATGTAATATTCCCTGAAACGTTTGGAATCCGCCTGTGCCATGGCTAAAAGGAGGCTGCTTCTTTCGTTTTTCGTTTCCTCCGGTATTTGGCCGTCCATAGTGGCGGCACGGGTTCCTTTTCTCTTGGAATATTTAAAAATATGCATTTCATAGAATTTTACGTTTTCCAAAAACGCCTTCGTGGTCTCAAATTCTTCCTGCGTCTCCGCCGGAAAACCAACGATAACGTCTGTTGTAATTGCCGGATGATCGAATTTCTCCCTTAGCAGAGCGACTTTTCCATAGTATTCCCCGGTTGTGTAACGCCTATTCATACGTTTTAGCGTATCGTCACAGCCGCTTTGCAGGGACAGGTGGAAATGGGGACAAAATTTTGGAAGGCACGCCAGCCTTTCCGTAAATTCCTCCGTCACAATCCCCGGTTCCAAAGACCCCATGCGTATCCTGCAGATTCCGTCCACTTCATGGATGGCTTCCACCAAACCCGCCAGGGCTGCCGTCCCCCTGTCGATACCATAGGAACTGATATGGATTCCGGTCAGCACCACTTCCTGGTAGCCCCGCTCCGCCAATCCACGGACTTCCTCCAGAATATCCTGCTCCGCCCTGCTCCTGACCCGCCCCCTTGCATATGGAATAATGCAATAGGAACAGAACTGGTTGCAGCCGTCCTGAATCTTGATATAAGCCCGCGTATGCCCTGCCGTTTCTTTCAACCGAATTTCCTCAAATGCCGTCTCACGGGCAATATCAATGACAGTCGTTCCGCCCAATGTCTTTCCACCGCTTTCCCCTTCTGCCTTTTCCCCTTCCCTGCGGGCAAGAAACTCCTCCAAAATAGCGGGCAAATCCTTTTTCCGGTTATTGCCCACCGCCAAGTCCACCCCGTCATCGCGGAGTACGTCTTCCTGTCCCGTCTGCACATAACAACCCACGGCAACCACCACCGCCGCCGGATTCAGCTTCCGCGCCCGGTGAAGCATCTGCCTGCTTTTCCGGTCTGCAATGTTGGTTACGGTGCACGTATTTACGATATAAACGTCCGCTATTTTATCAAAAGGCACAATTTTGTATCCTTTTTCTTGTAACATTTGTTGCATTACGTCCATTTCATATCCGTTCACTTTACACCCCAGGTTATGTAGTGCTATACTTTTCATATTATTCCTCACTTTTTTTGTGTTGTTTATGCATTGACTTTTACCGCCCCAGCCTTTACTATAATAGGCAGAAGGTATGAAAAAATAAGGAGGTAAAGACTGATGAAAACAGTTCAGATTTCATTAAATTCCATTGATAAGGTAAAATCTTTTGTCAACGATATTACAAAGTTCGATTACGATTTTGACTTGGTGTCCGGCAGGTATGTGATTGATGCAAAATCCATCATGGGTATCTTCAGTTTGGATTTGTCCAAGCCCATTGATTTGAACATCCATGCGGAAGATGATGTGGACGCGGTTTTGGATGCGCTGAAACCGTATACCATTTAATTGTTGTAATTGTTGCATAAGGAAGATACCGCAAAAGCATTCGGGGGGCCGGATGCTTTTTTGTTGCGGGGAGGGGCAAGGACGTCCGCAGGCAGGAGGGGATGGGGGTAGAGTGCCACCTTGTCGGTCTTAACTTTAATAATTAATGGCAATGAATCCCTCCACAACACATTGATGCCCTTGGCGGGCGATGTGGTATGCGGTTTGGCTGTCGGTATGCGCCGCCCGGTTTGTCCGGTGTGGGGCGGGATGCAGGACGGGGAGAGTGGGGGAAGGGAGTTGGATGCTTGGATGGAATGGACATTTTTCTTACAGAATGGCTTAAGAACAAGGGTAAAATGGTCATGGATGACCATTTTAGGCTTGGTGCGGCATGGATGCCGCTTCAAGCCGACCCGCAGGGTTTTGAAAACCTTACCCATTCTGTTAGAAAAATAGCCATTCCATAACTGCATCCAACCCCTCCCCCACCCTCCCCGTCCTGCATCCCGCCCCACACCGGACAAACCGGGCGGCGCATACCGACAGCCAAACCGCATACCACACCGCCTTTCCACACTACCGCACCACCACCAATTCTTTCGTATCCAATGCCGTCTGCACAAGTTCGTCAATCTTTTCCTGAAGGTTCTGCTCATGGCGGCGGATGATGTTCAGGTTCGGTTTTGTCACCGGGTGCTTGGCAACGAAGATGGTGCAGCAGTCCTCATAGGGAAGGATGGAGGTTTCATAGGTGTTGATTTTTTCGGAAATTCCGATGATTTCCATTTTGTCAAATCCGATTAGCGGGCGGTATACCGGCATGGTGCAGACTTCGTTGGTGGCTGCCAGGCTGTGCATGGTCTGGGAAGCAACCTGTCCGATGCTTTCACCGGTAATCAGCCCAAGGCATTCCGTTTCCTCCGCTATGCGCTCGGCTATGCGCATCATGTACCGGCGCATGATGATGGTCAGTTCCTCATGCGGGCATTTCTCGTAAATATATAATTGGATGTCTGTAAAATTAATAACATGCAGGTATATGGGACCTGTGTAACGGGAAACCAGGCGCGCCAAATCCACTACTTTCTGCTTTGCCCTCTCGCTGGTGTACGGGGGAGCGTGGAAATATACCGCGTCGATTTTTACGCCCCGTTTGGCAATCATGTATCCCGCCACGGGGGAATCGATGCCGCCGGACAGCAGGAGCATTGCCTTTCCGCCGGTTCCCACCGGCATTCCGCCCGGTCCGGCAATGGTTTCGGAATAAATGTAAATTTTTTCCCTTATTTCAATGTTTAACAGGATGTCCGGGCGGTGTACGTCCACTTTCATCGCCGGATAGGCATCCAAAAGGACACCCCCTATTTCACTGTTGATTTCCATGGAAGTGAGGGGATAATTTTTCCTCGCCCTGCGGGCATTCACTTTAAAGCTCTTATCCGTTCCCGGATAAACTTTGCCAATGTAACGGACGATTTCCTCCCCCAGCTTTTCAAACCCTTCGTCTTCCACGTAAACCACCGGACAGATGCCGGATATGCCGAACACGGTTTTTAAGTTGTCCACCACTTCGTCAAAATCAAATGCGGTCAGGGCATCCACATAAATTCTTCCCTGCGTGCGGGTTACTTTAAACTCGCCTTCACACCGCTTTACCGCATACTTAATCTGCTGCACCAGCGCTTCCTCAAAAAGATAGCGGTTTTTTCCCTTTACACCTATTTCGGCGTATTTAATCAAAAAAGCTGTAAACATTGAAACACCTTTCTGTCCATCCCATGGACTTTTTCTTTCCGCAGGCGGCCATGCCGTCTGTCTGCCCGTTACCGGACGGACACGGAACGGCAGGCACAGCCATCATTTCCTGTCACGGTTTTGCCCCTTCCCTTTTCCCCGGAAGGAACCGCTCCTTTAATGTCTGGTATATTTCCTCAGCATCGGTACGATATCATACAATGCCTGTAAAGTATAATCGATTTCCTCCTCGGTTGTAAAGACGGAAAAACTGAACCGGATGGTGGATTCCAGTAAATCCTTCTCCACGCCGATTGCCTTTAACGTCGCGGACGGCTGGGGTTTGCGGGCAGCGCAGGCACTTCCTGCCGACACATAGATATTTTTGTCTTCCAGCGCATGAAGCAGCACTTCGCTGCGGATACCCCCTACGGAAACGCTGACCACATGGGGGGCGCTTTCCCTTCCGGTAAGTCCGTTGATTTTCACGTATTCCAGCCTGCCGGCACCCTCTATGAATTTCTGCTTCAAATAATAAAGTTTTTCCACATCCCTGTCCAAATCCGCATACAGCATCTCGGCAGCTCTTGCCATTCCCGCAATCCCCGGTACGTTTTCCGTGCCGGAACGTAAATTGTTCTGCTGCCCGCCGCCGTAAATAATGGGCTTTATTTTCACTTTTTCACCGGCATAAAGGAAACCGACCCCTTTTGGCCCGTGTATCTTATGGCTGCTGGCGGACAAAAGGTCAATATTCATTTTCTTTGGGTAAATGCGGAATTTACCGAATCCCTGCACCGCGTCCACATGAAACAGAGTGTGCGGATTCATCTTCTTAATCAGGCCGCCCGCCTCGGCAATGGGCTGTAAACTGCCGATTTCGTTATTGGTGTGCATCACGGACACCAGTATGGTATCTTTCGTCATCGCTTTCTGCAAATCTTCCAGCCGTATCCTCCCGTTTCCGTCAACCGGAAGATACGTTACCTTAAATCCCTGTTCTTCCAAATGCTGCATCGTCTGCAGTACTGCCGGGTGTTCAATTCGCGTGGTAATCAGATGTTTTCCCGCCCTGTGGTTCGCCATGGCGGTTCCGGTCAGTGCAATGTTGTCCGCTTCGGTTCCCCCGGAAGTAAACAGGATTTCCTTTTCATTTACCTTCAGGATTTTCGCTATGGTTTCCTTGGCGTAGCGCAGGTAATTTTCCGCCTGTACGCCTTTCATATGCAGACTGGACGGGTTTCCGTAATCCCTGCACATGAGCTGTGTCATGAAAGCCGCCACATCGTCAAAACATTTTGTAGTAGCTGAATTGTCCAAATATACTTCCATGTTTCGTCTCCTAACATTACGTGTACTATAAACTATATTCTCTGCATATACTCATTATATGACCGTTTTCCCGATTTGCAACCGACCGGGCATGTTTTGGAATACGCAACGCTCTAATTCTCCAATTGGTACATAATCCAGCTTAACATGGTAAGTCCCGCCGTTTCCGTGCGCAGAATCCGCCTTCCCATAGTGACCGGCTCTATACCGGCTTCCCTGGCAAGTCCGATTTCACTTTCCTCAAACCCGCCTTCCGGTCCGATAAAGACCGCCACCGACTGCCCTCCATGAAGGGAGGAGACCAGTTCTTTCGTCTTTCCCATACCTTCCGCCAGTTCATAAGGAATCAGTCCCACATCCATACCGGAAGCATATGCTGCCGCCTCTTTCATGGTCATTACCGGATGAATCTGCGGAATCACGCGCCTTCTGCTCTGTTTTGCCGCTGCCTCGGCAATTCCCTGCCAACGCGCCAGTTTTGCGCCTTCCTTCTTTGCGTCCAGCTTCACCACCGAACGCTTTGCCGCCACGGGAACCACTTCATAAACGCCGAGTTCCACCGCTTTTTGTATAATCAGCTCCATTTTATCCGCCTTCGGCAGCCCCTGGAACAAATATATTTTGGAAGAAAGCTCCACCCCGTCCTCTTTCACAAACCGCAGCTTACAAAGAATACGGTCCTCCCGGAACTCCTCAATGCCGCACCGGTATTCTTTTTGGTCCACGCCGTTGCTCACGGACAGCTCCTCCCCGGCTTTCATGCGGAGTACGTTTTTAATATGATTCACGTCGCTCCCCGTAATGACAATCTCCGTTCCCTGTATCTGTGACGGGTCAACAAAAAAACTGTGCATCGTTATTTTCCTTCTCCTTTATTTTTTCCGTGCCGTTACCGAAACCCATTCCCCCTGGTAAGTCACTTCCATCACCTCAAATCCCGCTGCCAGGACCGCCTCAACAACCGTCTGTTCCTTATCGTCAATGATTCCCGATGTAATGTAAATCCCGCCCGTTTTCAATTGGCGCCGGATTACCGGGGTCAGCGGCACAAGCACATCCGCCAGGATATTGGCGACTACGATATCATAACAGCCGTACCCCACCTTCTCCTGCACTTCCTCCTCCGTAATCAGGTTTCCAATCATCACATGGAATTTATCCCCGTCAATATGGTTTGCCGCCATATTTTCCTTCACCGCCTCTATGGCGCATATATCCAAATCCGTCCCCACCGCTTCTTTAGCCCCGAACATGAGCGACAGGATTGCCAGGATACCGCTCCCGGTCCCCACGTCCAAAAGCCTTGTTTCCGGCGTAATGAATTTCCTTAACTGCCGGATACACAACTGCGTCGTTTCATGCATTCCGGTACCGAATGCGGTACCCGGATCGATATGGAGAATCTTTTTCCCACAATCCTCCTCTTTCACTTCTTCCCAGGACGGAATGACAAGTATATCGTCAATGTAAAACTGGTGGAAATACTGTTTCCAGTTATTAATCCAATCAATATCCTCGGTTTCCTCCACCGCCACGCTGCCCTCTCCAATGTCCGTAAATGCCCGGAGTTCTTCCAGTACTTCCTTTACCTTCTCCAGTGTTTCGCCGGCAGTCAGGCTTTCCCCGTCCAATCGCAGACTTCCGTCCTCCTGTTCTTCCACAAAGAAGCTCAGGTATGCCACACCGTCGTCCTCCTGCGTCTCCGGCAGGATGTCCACGAACATCTGCTCTTTTTCCGCCGCCGTCAGGGGTACCTTATCCTCAATCTGCGCCCCTTCCAGCCCGATGTCATAAAGCGTGCTGATAATGATGTCTTCCGCTTCCGTTTTTGTTTTTATCCTGAACTTTGTCCATTTCATATGCATTCTCCCTGTTCCTGATTTACTGCCCAAACATTCCATTCAAATATGTGTTTATTCTATCATCCCACACAAAGGCTGTAAAGGGCGGATAAGACTTTCCCATGACCATCCCCTTTCTGCCGGCGGCGACGGAATATGTTTGGAAAAAACTGCAAAACGAGGAAAACGGATAACATTTCAGGCTGAACTGTTACCCGTTTCCATGTGAATCAAGGCATTTTATGCAAAACATATTGACAGAAACCATTCCAATAATTATAATAATCTAGTTTACATATTAACAATAACAATAGGGAAAAAAGAGGGACAGAGAGGTATTACTATGAAAAAAATTGCAGCATTATGTTTCCTTGCCGTTATGGGGCTGCAGCTTACGGCATGTAGTGTAGGCGCGGACAAGAACGCATGGATTGAAGAAGACAAGGCAAAAATCGGAACCACGCTTGACTGCGGACAGTTTGTCGTGGACGGAACTGTTTATTCGTTCCCCGCGGACGTTGCGGACTGGACAAACAACGGATGGCACATTTCCAACAATTATGAAAACAAGGACAGCTTTTTGCTGGAAAGCAGCGTCTTTTCCAACGAGTTTGAATTGTTCAATGACGAAAACAAAGACGAATATGTAGGTATGTGCGCCATCAATCTTGGCGCGGAACCGGCAAAAATTGAGGAAAGCGCCATTGACATGCTGAAAATCTCCACTTCGCAGAATGACCGCGACCCCAAGCTGGTGCTTCCGGGTGGAATCACCTACAACAGTACCAAAGAAGATATCATTGCAGCTTACGGAACTCCCGTGGAAGAAGATGAAGACGGTCTGCTGCTTTACTACACCTATACCGGCAAAGACGATTTGGAAGTCATAGTGGAACTCAGGGTTTTCGGCGATACCCTTAACCGGGTGGTTTATTCACTTTCCGAAGATAACTGGGGTTCCATCAAAAATGCGGATGAATGCAGCCAGTTCATTGACGATGCTTTAAAGACCAGTTTCTACTGTGATTATGCAAGATATGTGGAAAACAAGTTTGACACGGAAGAAAATGCCCTAATGCTGTATGAAACGGAAGTGGAATATTACACGCAGGGACTTATGTATTACCTTGATATCGATTACGATACCGCGGACGACGCAACCTTGGAAGGCTTCCGTGAAGCAACCAAGCAGATTTTCAAAAAATTCAAATGGGATGCGCCGGTTGTCAACCTGACAGGCGATACATGGGGTGAAGTGGAACTTACCATGTATCCTACGGATTTCCTTGACATCATCCTTGAGGATGCACAGCAAGTTGCGGACACAGCAGAAACGGAAGAAGATTACAATGCAGGTATGCTCGCTGTCGTTACCTCGAAAATAGATTCCATCTCCTACCGTGAACCGGTTATCAAAACCTATGATATCGACATTGATGACGGTGTCATCACCACAGAGGATTGGGACGAAATCGACGATATCCTTATGGATTTCAGCGAATAAGAAACGGATTCACTCCATTCCGGTCTTCCGGTTTAAAGAAGCGCCGCAGGATAACCAAATAAGGTTATTCTGCGGCGCTTTTTATTACCATTCCCTATTCCGTGTTTGAAAATGTCTTAGAACGTATTTTAAAATCGCTCTAAACAGAATATTTCCGGTTCCTGGAAAAATCCCCCAATTTGGATACCAGTTTCTTCATGTATGTCAGCGTAAAATAAAGGATACAACTGTCAATGGGCAGCATAATCGCATTTTTCAGCACCCGGAGCGGCAGGATGGCAAAAAAGCCTTTTCCGTACAGCATGGAAATCCAAAGAGTGTTCAACAGGCAGTTTACCAGCAGCTTTGTCAGAAACTCCGCCGCCACGATTCTTTTCACGGTCACCGGATTCCGGTACAGCAGTGTGCCATAGATCAGCCCTGCCACCATGACGTTAAACGTAAACCCGAAAAAGAACGGACCGGAAGGTTTCAAAATATATTTCAGCACATCCAGCATCCCCCCGAACAGGCAGCCCGTGACGGGTCCGAACAGACATTCCACCACACGGTTGGGAAGGCCCGAAAAGCCAACCCTGATATACGGACCGATGTCAATGGATGCCACCAGGCTTAACACCACCGCCAGTGCCGCCATCAGCCCGCACAGCACCATGTTCCTTGTGTTCAGGAGTTCCTTTAGGGAATCCCTGTAAATTTCCTTCATTTTCTTCATAAAAAATCCTCCTTTCCAGCAGTTTTCCTAACCGCATAAAGGAGGCGTGAACGACCCGTATGCAGCAGCGGGATGCGAAACCGGTACCGCAAGCGTACGCTTTTCGTCCGTATGACAACTCCCTGTTCATATGGCACTTAACGCACTGGTTTCTACTCTGCCGTAAAAATATGGTTTTCTTTGCAACATGTTTGTTATATCACAGAATGGGGGGTTTGTAAATAGTTTTGGGGGAGATTGCACCAAACGGAATGAAGGGTTGGTTTCATGGGCGGACGCACGGGCGGGAGTTTTTTGCGGGGCGGCGGCAGCGGGATTGCCTGTTCCGATTTTCCGCGCACTTTTTTCGGCTGGGAGTTTCTAAGCAGAATGGCGTAGGTTATCACCGGCTGCGGTCGCCCTCTATCGGCATCCATGCCGAATCGGGCTAAACCGGACCTCCTTGTCCGGTTTCCCTTGGGTATCCGCATTCTGCTAAGAAACTCCCGTCGAAAACGAAGCACGGAAAATCGGAACAGGCAATCCCGCTGCCGCCGCCCCGCAAAAAACTCCCGCCCGTGCTGGGTAGAGTAAAAAGAAATGCTATGATACGGCATTATTATTTTTGATAACCAGCAAACATTGCATTTTGGGATGGATTTTTAAAAATGTAACTAATTTACTGTAATGGGAAAATTACTGCATGGACAAAAATGTTCTCCGTATTTATAATAATTATAGTAAACTGTCGTTTTTTGCAGTTTACTGCCAAAATATGATTTTGATTCCAATATTTACGGAGGAAAAACAAGATAATGAAGAAAAACCATATAAAATTCAACAACCCCACTGCCAGCAACGGGGCATCAAACTTTCGGCGCTGCGGACTGCGGGGTATTGACCCTCACGGCAGTCACCTTGGCTCGTTGCGCGCGGGAATAAAATATTCGTTATCCGTTGGCATGCTATGTGCCGCATTTTTTTCCGTCCCGTTTCTGCTTAACGGCTGCGGGGACCGGGATGCGGGAGAACTGCCTTTAGGAGAAGTGAACGAAGCGCCTGAGGACCTGCCTGACCAGGGACTTCCCGCTACCGTGGAGGAAACGGAAAGCGGAAACGGGGACGGGCAAGGCGCCGGAGACGCAGACACAAATGAAGCCAAAGAAGCACTTCCCGTTATCGGGGAGCGGAAAACCGTGAACGGGAAAATGCAGAGCTACCTTACCGGGGAATGGCTGGACGCGGATGCCGCCACACGCCGCCCCATTGCCGTTATGATTCCCAATAATGCTCCCGCCATGCCGCAGTACGGGCTTTCCAAAGCCGCCATTATTTATGAGGCGCCGGTAGAGGGAAGAATTACGCGCCTGATGGCGGTTTTTGAGGATTATGACGGATTAGACCATATCGGACCGGTCAGAAGCAGCCGGGACTATTTTGTATACGTCGCCATGGGTTACGAAGCCATTTACTGTAACTGGGGGCTGGCAAGACCTTATGTGGAAGATCTGCTCCGCCGCGATACCGTCCAAAACATCAGCGCCGGGGTGGGCGGTATCCATAACCCGTCGGACGAGGCGTTCGGAAGGATTTCGCGCGCCGGCTATGCCACCGAATTTACGGGATACCTGTTTATGAACGGTTTGGAAAAAGCAATCAAACGCCAAAAATATGAAACGGAATATGACGATGCTTATGTCCCGCCGTTTACTTTCGCCGCCGAAGGATTCCGGGCGGAATATGGGGACGAAAAAGATGCCACAATGGTTTATCCGGGCGGGCGGACAGACAATCGGGGCGGTTATGGCGTTTACAATCCCTATTTCGAGTATAACGAAAAGGACCGCCTCTATTACCGTTACCAGGACGGGAAAAAGCAGATTGATGAATACGACAACAGCCAGCTTGCCGTCTCCAACGTGGTATTCCAATATTGCCACGGCGAAGTGCGGGACAAAAAAGACTATCTGGCATTTGGCGTACACGGGGAAGGGGACGCTTTGGTATTTACCAACGGAAAAGTTATCGAAGGCACCTGGAAACGCTACGACGGCGATGCCACTCCCGCAAAATTTTATGACAAAAACGGAGAAGAAATAATTTTTAACCAGGGAAAAACATGGATTTGCAATATTTGGGAGGAATATGGGGAATTTGTGGAATACAAATAATACCCGGACTGAGAACCGGCATTGGGCGGGAGCAGGGAAAAGAAGCGGGCAGGAAAGACATTTTTCCTGCCCGTTTTTTTATTTCCCAAAAAATTTCTTTTTCTTATCTTTTCCGTCTTTTCCGTCTTTTCCGTCTTTCCCTTCGTTTCCGTCCGTCCTGCCGTTCTTTGCGGCATTAAGGGTATCCCCTGTCTCCGCATCGAATTTTTTAAGCAGTTCTTTGGCTTCATGGGAAAGTTTATCGGGTACCTTTACCACCAGGGTCACATAATGGTCGCCCCTCACTTCCTTATTCCGCAGGGTGGGCACACCCTTGCCTTTCAGACGCACTTTCGTATCCGTCTGCGTCCCTGCCTTCACTTCGTAAATCACTTTGCCGTCCACCGTATCGATGATAATCTCGCCGCCCAGGGCCGCTACCGCAAAGGATACCGGTACCGTGGAATAAATATTGTAATCCTGGCGCTGGAACACCGGATGCCTGCCGACGATAACCTCTACCAGCAAATCGCCCCTGGGACCGCCGTTGCTTCCCGGCTCCCCTTTTTCCCTGATGCGCACACTTTGACCGCTGTCAATACCCGCCGGAATGGATACCTGAATCTTTTTCTTATTCGCAATGTAACCGGTTCCGTGGCAGTCCGGACATTTGTCCTTGATTACTTTACCCGTTCCGTTACAGTCCGGACAGGTCTGTACGTTCCGCACCGTTCCGAAGAAAGACTGCTGGGTAAACACAACCTGACCCTTGCCGCCGCACTTCGGACAGGTTTCGGGACTGGTTCCCTGTTTGGCGCCGCTGCCGTGGCAGGAAGCACACTCGTCCTTTAAGGTCAGGTCCAGCTCTTTTTCCACGCCGGACACCGCTTCCTCAAACGTGATGCGCACGCTGGTCCTGATATTGGCGCCTTTCATGGGACCGCTGTTTCCCCTGCTTCCCCTGCGTCCGCCGCCAAAGAAATCGCCGAATATATCGCCGAATATATCACCGAAATCCGCACCGTTAAAATCAAATCCCCCGAAGCCTCCGGCGCCTCCATCAAATGCCGCATGGCCGAACTGGTCATACTGGCGCTTTTTCTCCGGATCGCTAAGTACGGCATATGCTTCCGAAGCCTCTTTAAATTTTTTCTCCGCTTCCTTATCCCCCGGATTCATGTCCGGATGGTATTTCTTGGCGAGAACCCGATATGCTTTTTTTATTGCTGCTTCATCTGCATTTTTCTCTACTCCGAGCACCTCGTAATAGTCTCTTTTCTGCTCTGCCATATCTGACTCCTTCTATTCCTGCTTCTCCTGCTTACCTTTTGCAAAAGCCCGAAACGTGTCTGGAAATCCCCATGGAATTTCCAGACACGCTTTGAACATTCTTGTCACGGAAGGAATCCGTGTTTAAACTTCCCGGTAATCCCCGTCTACCACATCGTCCCCTGCGGTAGAACCCATATCCGGTCCGGCGCCTGCCGCACCCATGTCGGGACCTGCACCTGCCGCACCTGCGCCCTGTGCCTGCTCATAAACCTTTGCAAACAGTGCCTGCGCATCGGTCATCAGTTTTTCTTTTGCGGCCTTCATTTCATCGATATCGCTGTCGGACATTTCCTGATCCTTCGTTCTTTCCAAAACGGCTTTCAATGCGGAAAGGTCTTCCTCCACCGTACTCTTTGCGGATGCATCGATTTTGTCGCCCACTTCGTTCAATGCCTTTTCGGTTTGGAACACGAAGGAATCCGCCTCGTTCCTCGTGTCGATGGCTTCTTTCCGTTTCTTGTCCTGCGCTTCATATTCCGCCGCTTCCTTTACCGCCTTATCGATTTCATCATCGGACATGCTGGAACCTGCCGTAATCGTGATGTGCTGCTCCTTGCCCGTTCCCAAATCCTTAGCGGATACGTTTACGATACCGTTGGCATCGATGTCGAACGTAACTTCTATCTGCGGAACACCACGCATTGCCGGAGGGATGCCGTCCAACCGGAACTGTCCGAGGGACTTGTTATCCTTGGCAAACTGTCTTTCCCCCTGTACCACGTTAATGTCTACGGCTGTCTGGTTATCCGCCGCCGTGGAGAAAATCTGGCTCTTTTTCGTCGGGATGGTAGTATTCCTTTCAATCAGCCTCGTAGCAACGCCGCCCATGGTCTCGATGGAAAGGGACAACGGCGTAACGTCCAAAAGAAGGATTTCACCTGCACCGGCATCCCCCGCCAGCTTACCGCCCTGGATGGAAGCGCCCAGCGCCACGCATTCATCGGGATTCAGGCTCTTGGAAGGTTCGTGTCCGGTCAACTGTTTTACTTTTTCCTGAACGGCAGGAATACGGGTGGAACCGCCCACCAGCAGTACCTTGCCGATATCGGAGTTGGAAAGTCCCGCATCCTTCATGGCGTTCTGTACCGGAATCGCGGTTTTTTCCACCAAATCATGGGTCAGCTCGTCGAATTTCGCCCTCGACAGATCCATGTCAAAGTGCTTCGGTCCCTCCGCCGTTGCCGTAATGAACGGCAGATTGATATTGGTCGTAGTGGAAGAAGACAGTTCTTTCTTCGCTTTTTCTGCCGCTTCCTTTAACCTTTGGAGCGCCATCTTATCGTTGGATAAGTCAACGCCTTCTTTTTTCTTAAATTCCTCCAGCATCCAGTTAATGATTTTCTGGTCAAAATCATCACCGCCCAAACGGGTGTCGCCGTTAGTGGAAAGAACTTCGATTACGCCGTCGCCGATTTCGATAATGGAAACATCGAACGTACCGCCGCCCAGGTCATATACCATGATCTTCTGTTCTTTCTCATTATCCAGCCCGTAAGCAAGGGCTGCCGCCGTAGGCTCGTTGATAATACGCTTTACGTCAAGTCCCGCAATTTTGCCCGCATCCTTTGTCGCCTGACGCTGTGCGTCGTTAAAATAGGCAGGAACGGTAATTACGGCTTCCGTTACTTTCTCGCCCAGATAACTTTCCGCATCTGCCTTTAATTTCTGCAGAATCATTGCGGAAATCTGCTGCGGGGAATACTTCTTGTCATCGATGGTGCGTCCCCTGTCCGTACCCATGTCCCTCTTGATGGAGGCAATGGTCTTCTCCGCATTGGTAACAGCCTGACGCTTTGCAGGTTCACCCACGAGTCTTTCACCGGTTTTCGTAAAAGCCACAACGGACGGTGTCGTCCTCGCACCTTCTGTATTGGCAATAACCGTGGGCTTACCGCCTTCCATAACTGCCACGCAGCTATTCGTGGTTCCCAAATCGATACCTATAATTTTGCTCATAATAAAGCCCTCCTAAAATATATTACGAATATCTATGTTTATTAATTAGTAACCTTATTTCCTGTCCGGTCTCCGCCGCCAAAACCCGCCCGGAAACCGTCCCCTGCCGGCGCCGCTAACTGACTACCGCCACCATACTGTGCCTTACCACGCTGTCGCGGTACATATAGCCTTTTTGAAGCTCCTGTGCCACGATGCCGGATTCGTACTCCTCACTTTCCACCTGCATCACCGCATTGTGGAATTCGGGATTAAATTCCTGTCCGACCGCCTCTATGGGCTTTACCCCAAGATTATCCAGCTCCGTCATCAACTGTTTATAAATCATCTGCATACCGTCCGCAAAGCCGCTTCCTTTCTCGCCCTCCGGAACCGTTGCAAGACCGCGTTCAAAATTATCCACTACCGGGAGTATCTTCTCTATCACGCTCTTGGCTCCGGTTTCAAACATCGCCGTCTTTTCCTTGTCGGTACGCTTCCTGAAATTGTCAAATTCCGCCATTTGGCGCTTTACCCTGTCTTCGAGTTCTTCCACTTTCTGTTTCAGCGCATCCTGCTTCTTGTCGCCCTTCGCCTTCTTTTTGAACAACGACTTGCCCTCCGTGCTTTCCGCTCCGTCCGGTTCCCCGGCATTTTGGGATTCTTTCCCTTCTTCTGCCCCGGTTTCTTCCGTCTTTCCGTCTTCTATTTCATCCGTTTCCATGGATTCATCTACTGCTCCCATTCTTTTTCCCGTTTCTCCCTTTTCTTCCGTTTCGCCCGGGGCTTCTTCCGTTTTCACTTCCATATTCGCATCTTCCTTCCTGCCGTATTCTTCCATGGTTTCCTCCCTCCCGTCTGCCTGGCCTGACGTATGCCCATCCATGGATATCTGTTTTCCGGATGCCTGTTTCCTGCCGTCCTTACCGTTCTGCCCTGCCAACTTCCTCATTCCTTTCTTTCAAGCCTGTTTTCGGTTCCGCTTTCCGCTTGCACACTACGGATCACGTTGCCTCTTATTATATAAATCGTCCAACTGATGCATCAATGTCTTTAACGTACCTACCACCTTATCATAATCCATCCGTTTGGGACCGATGATGCCTATGGTTCCCTTCATACCCTCCCCCAATTCATAGGTTGCGGTCACGACGCTGCAGTCCTTCATGGTCTGTACCGGGGTTTCGTCCCCGATGTATACCTGGATTCCCGTGTTGTTTTCATCCGCCAGCGTTTCTTCCACCAAACTGTTCAACAACTGCTTTTCCTCAAAAATGTTAATCAGCTCGCTTGCTTTCTGGTTATCGGCAAGTTCCGGGTACTTAAAAATATTGTTGGTGCCGCTGGTGTAAATTTCCAAATCCTCCTCGGCCTTGATGGACTCTGCCACCGCATCAATAACATTCCCCACTATGGAGCTGTGTATTCCCGCCTGCATCTTCATGGCGGTAATCATCCCTAGGTTAATCTCGCTGATGGATAAACCGTTTAAATGAGTGTTTAACAGAATATTTAACTTTAACAACGTTTCATCGTCCAGTTTTTCCTCCACGCGGAGGATGCTGTTTTTGATGATGTTGCCTTCCGTCACGATGACGGCAAGGAGCTGATGCTCATCCACCCTCGACAATTGAATGAATTTCAGCTTATTGCGCTGCGTCTGCGGGGCAGAAATCATCGTCGCATAATTCGTATTCTGCGCCAGCACCTTTGCTACCTGTTTTAACAGGTGTTCCATCTTATCCTCTTTTTCCAAAAGGATTTCTTTTAACTCCTCTACCTCCCGTTCCTTTTCCTCCATCATGCGGTCCACGTACAGGCGGTACCCTTTGTCTGACGGAATCCTGCCTGCGGAAGTATGGGGCTGCAGGATATATCCCAGTTCTTCCAAATCCGCCATCTCATTACGGATGGTCGCGGAGCTCAAATTCAAATCCGTATATTTGGAAATCGTCCTGCTTCCCACCGGCTCCCCGGTTTCGAGGTAGTTACGGATAATGGCCTGCAATATTTTCATTTTCCTATCGTCCAGCAATTGCACTCCATCATCCTCCTTTGCTTTATTAGCACTCGCCGTTTAAGAGTGCTAACATCTTCTTACCATAAAATATCACTTAGCATGAGGAATGTCAACACATTCGTCGAAAAATAATTATAAAAAAAGCATAAAGAAAAAGAACCGCCGCATCATCTCCATAATCACACAACAGTCCTTTCCTATTTTCCCTCAATTTTTCCTTCACAATACCGGATGCACCGTTTCCTTAAATACCAAAGCTGCCTGCAATATCACCGTTGAAGACATAGTATACACGGCTTTCTTCCGGTTTTACATAAAGCTCCAGGGAAGTATATTCTTCCTCATGCTGCAAATCAAATTTCCATACATCGAAAGCCATTTTCTGGATATCATCCATGGAATAACCCCTGCCGCCAAACTGAAGGTGTACCACGGGAGTAACCGCTTTCTTCGCCGCTTTCCTCCCGGCTGTTTTTTCTTCCGGTTTTTCTTCCGTCTTTTCCACAGCTTTCTTAGCGGTGGTCTTTCTTGCCGTGGTCTTTTTGGGCGCTGCTTTCTTTGCCGTTTCTTTTTTTACCGTTTCTTTTTTTACCGTTTCTTTCTTTGCAGGAGCCTTTGCTTCCTTCTTTGCTTCCTTCTTTGCTTCCTTCTTTGCTTCTTCCTTTCCTTCAGGCGCTTTCGTTTCCGCTGCAGCAGCCTTTACTGCCGGTTCTTCTTTTGTCACAGACTTAACCGTTGTTGTTTTTTCTGCCATGGATATTTCTCCTTTCAAAATTCCTTTCCCGGTTACTTTTCATTATAAGTTTTCTTTATCTCCTCTGCCGGCGCGGCTTCCGCCCTCCGGATTGCAAACAATACCGCAAACATGGAACGCGGCGCGTCCATATGTTAATAAATATGTTTACGATAGATAGTTTATCCCACTTTCGCTGTCTTGTCAACTTTTTAACGCACGAAAAATGGAAAAGTGTCAAAAAAACAGATTATTTTCTACATGGAAAGCATAAAATATCCCAAAACCAAAATGCCAAGCCCGATTCGGTACCATCCAAATACCTTAAAATCGTGCTTCTTAATATATCCCATCAGAAACCGGATAACCATCACAGATACCACAAATGCAACAGCCATGCCTACGGCAAGAATCATCCATTCTCCCCCGCTAAACGAAAAACCGGACTTTGCCAGCTTCAGGATACTTGCACCGAACATGACGGGAATGGCGAGGAAAAACGTAAATTCCGCAGCAGCAGTCCTCGATACCCCAAGCAGCAGCGCGCCCACAATCGTTGCCCCGGAGCGCGATGTCCCCGGAAAAACGGCGGCAGCCAACTGCCAGATGCCGATGATAAATGCCATCCGGTATGTCATCTGTGAAAGCTCCGTCACTTTCGGCAAAAACCGCTTATTCCGGTTCTCCACCACGAGGAACAGGACACCGAACACAATCAGCGCTATGGCTACGCAGACATAATTATAAAAATGCGCTTCAAAAAAATCATCAAAGGGCATACCAATCAGAACCGCAGGGATACAGGCTGTTGCAATTTTAAACCAAAGAACGAAAATATCCTTTTTAATAAGCGGCTTTCCCTTAAAATCAAACGGGAATATCTTCTTCCAAAACAGGACCACGACCGCAAGAATGGAGCCAAACTGTATCACGACCAAAAATGCCTCCAAAAATTCCGGCGACACATCCAATGTAACAAATTCATTGAGCAGAATCATATGTCCGGTACTGCTGATGGGAAGCCATTCCGTAATTCCCTGTACGATACCGAACAAAACCGCTTTTAAGATTTCCAACATGTTTTACCTCATTTCCACGCCATATGGCTTCTTATCTATATATACGCAGGTTTTCTTATTCCATACCTGTTCTTCCATGGCTTTCTTTCCTTTTTATTCCATAACAGAACCGGACAGGTATTCCAAAAGTTCCAAATAGCATTCCCCGGCATCGCGGTAGCCTTCCTCATACAGCGCTTCCAGTTTCTTTTCGTCCCTTTCCACCCGGCTCACCCCGCTCTTTTTCTTCGGACGGATAACAAAAGCGCTTCCTTCCTCCACCTGCTCCTCCAAATCGTCCAGCATCCTGTTATAATTCACATGGCGTTCCTTCATCAGTTCATACACTTTCGGGTATTTCACGTAACGCGCACGCAGAAGCGCCAGTTGGGATGCCGAAGCCGCTTCCCTGCGGAACCCGGTTTCCTTCGTCAATACCACCACATTTTTTCCGTTGCCGTCCGCAATGGATTTGGCAATGGGAACCGAATCGGAAATCCCACCGTCCAGGTACAGCCCATCCCCAATCTTCACATTCCGTGAAACCAAAGGCATGGAGCTGGAAGCGCGGACTGCCAGGATATCCCTGTGCATATCCTCCAAAGGCATGTATTCCGGCAGTCCCGTTTCGATATTCGTCACCACCGCATATGCCTTTCCGCCGTATTGTCCGAACGCCTCATAGTCATAAGGGTCCAAATAGTTCGGAATCAAATCATAACACATATCCGTACCGAACAAATCCCCCGTGGTCAGCAGGCTGAACGCCCCGCAATACCTTTTATTATCCAGGTAATTAATGGCTACCCGGTATGCCCTTTTCCTCTGCCCCGACAGAAAACTGCACAAATGGCAGGCTCCAGCCGACACACCGTAACAGGAAGAAAAACTGATTTCCTTATCCATAAAAAAATCCAAAACACCGGCGGTATAAATTCCTTTCATCGCACCGCCTTCCAACACAAGCCCTGCCTGATACATCGTCATCCTCCTAACCGATTTCCCGTCCTGTCTGTTATTGCAAGCCGTACTCCGTCTCCACAAATTTCCGCAGTGCAGGCAGCGAACGCTCCACCTTCTCCGTATCGATGCAGTATGCCATACGGAAAAATCCGGGACAGCCGAAACTGTCGCCCGGCACTAAAATCAAATCATAATTCTTCGCCTTTTGGCAGAACACCTTTGCATCCTCCTCCAGCGCCTTCGGGAAAATATAGAAAGTCCCTCCCGGTTTCACACAGGCAAACCCAAGCCCCGTCAGCTCCCGGTAAAGAATATTCATGTTCGTCTCATAAACGGAAAGGTCGGAAGTCTCATCCACCGCTTCCGCCACCGCCAACTGGATGATGGATGTCGGACAGTTATGCCCGATTCCCCTGGAAATCTGCCCGCACATATTCACCAATGTCTCCGCATCCCTGCACGCCGGGTTCACGGCAACATACCCGATACGTTCCCCCGGAATGGACAACGACTTGGAATAGGAATAACAGCTTAACGTATTGTCATAAAATTTCGACACATACACTTCCTCCACGCCCCCGAACAAAATCTCCCGGTACGGTTCATCGGAAATCAGGTAAATTTCATGACCGTATTTTTCCGCCTTTTCCGACATCATCCGCGCCAGTTTCTCCAGCGTTTCTTTCGTATAAACCGTCCCCGACGGATTATTCGGCGTATTGATTAACACTGCCATCACCTTCTCCGTCAGCATCTCCCCAAAACGTTCAAAATTCACCTGAAAGTGCTCCGTATCCGCCGGAACCACTTTTAACTTTGCACCGGTCAAATCGATATACGGATGATATTCCGGGAAAAACGGCGCAAACGTAAGCACCTCATCCCCCGGAACCATCACACAGCGCACCGCATGGGCAATCGCCCCCGCTGCCCCCGATGTCATAAATATATGGTTCCCCGTATACGCCATCCCAAACCTCCGGTTTAAGGACTGCGCAATTTTCTCCTTCACCGAAGGAATCCCCAGGCTTGGACTGTATCCGTGCACCGCCATCGGGTCATACTCCGTCAGCAGCCGCACCATCGCATCTTTAAAACCATCCGGCGCCGGCACGGAAGGATTCCCCAAACTGTAATCAAACACATTTTCGTACCCGATTTCCTTGCCCCTTGCCGTAGCATATTCCGAGAGCTCACGGATTACGGACTTCGCACCCAACATTTCTTTATACTTAGCTGCAATCATTTTGCCACCTCCAACTTTCCAAAAACCAACGAATATATTCTAACACACTTCCGGCAATTAGAAAACCATATTCTTTTTGTAAAATAGCCGGAGAATAACAGTTCAGCCTGAAATGTTGTGTTGGGGCACAGACGCACGGACGGGAGTTTTTTTGCGGGGCAGCGGCAGTGGGATGGCATGTCCCGGTTTTCCGTGCACTTTTTTCGGCTGGAGGTTTCTAAGCAGAATGAGAAAGTGTGTCACAAGCTACGGTCGTCCTCAAGCGGCATCCATGCCGCATCGGACTGAAATGGGCATCCATGCCCATTTCCCCTTGGGTGTCTGCATTCTGCTAAGAAACCGCCGCCGAAAACGAAGCACGGAAAATCCGGAACAGGCAATCCCGCTGCCGCTGCCCCGCCAAAAAATCCCTCCCGTGCGTCCGCCGCCCCTCTCAACTTCCCGCGCTCTCATAAATCTCCAGCCCATTTCGGAACAGTCCGTACGCAAACACCCAAAACACCGCCGCAACACCGCATTCCGCCACAATCGTCTTCCAGATATTCGCATCGGTCAGGAAAAACGTCGCCGGAATATAAGCCACAAATGCAAACGGCAGTATGGTCATCAGCACAATCCGGATTGGCTTCGCGTAAATTTCGACCGGATATTTGGCAAAATCCGCCACATCATACGCCGTCGTCATCAAAGGGGAACTGTCCTTTACCCAAAATGCCAAAGATGCCAAAATCAGCTTTACGGAAGTATATATCACGCTCCCGGCAATCACCGAAACCAAAAACCAGAACACGTTTAAAAACGTGACCCGGACTACTCCATGCGTAACAGCCCTTCCCACAAAAAACACGCCTACCAAAAGTTCCCCCATCGCATCGAACTGCACTTTTTCACATACAATCTGGAAAAAGATGTTCATCGGACGCAGCATGTATTTGTCAAAAGTTCCCCTGATTACCATCTGCCATCCGACCATCCATAAGTTATCCGTCAGTAAATGGTCAATCCCCCTCGGTATTTGGGCAAATCCGTATATGAAAAGCATCTGCTCCAACGTCCAGCCCTGTATGGACGGTATCTTCATGAAAACAAAGCCCAGGAAAGCCAGCCCTGCCGCCTGGGAAACCAAAAAACCGCTTAATCCGACAAAAAAATCCACTTTGGACTGCATGACCGTCTTCATGTACTGCAGGACAAAAATCCGGTACAGCCTTGCATATCCCGCCAGTTTCTTCATCATGCCACCCCCTGTCAGCCCCCTAAAACCACAATCCGCTTCTCGATTTTCTTCCATAAAAGACTTCCTGCCAGGTATAGAGCCACCACCCAAAATACCTGTTTTCCAAGCTGCCCCAGCACTTCGGCGCCCGTATATTTTCCCAGGTAAATCATCACCGGCACATAAGTCATCGCCGTAAACGGAAGGAAGGAAAAGATTTCCTGTATCACAGCCGGGAAGAAAGAAACCGGCATCAGTCTCCCCGACAATAAATTCAGTGCCGCATTCTTCATAATATTCATTCCGAAAATATAAGTGGTGACAAAAGCAAGCATTCCGAAGCAATAATCAAAAAACACATAAACGAAAAAGCTAAAGACCATGCTTACGAGGAAGCACAGCAGGGAAAGCGGACGGATTACCGGCATTCCAAGTTCCGTAACTTTATAGACTTCCAGCCCGGTCCAAATAAAAACAGACGGCACCACCACCCGGTATATCATCACCCCCAATGACTTAAAAGTCAGATACAGCCTATAATTCACCGGTTTAATCAGGTTCACCGCCACACTGCCGTCCAACACGTCTTTGCCGATTTCCGAAGATATCCCTATCATAACGATATCGGAAACCGTATAGGACAGGAAAACATAAAGAACCATTTCCCCACGGGTAAACCCGCCAATGGTTCCGGAAGGAACTCCCGCATAAACCGCCATCCAAAGATAATAATAAATAAACATACCGAGGAATTTTCGGATGATAAACAGGTAAAACCTTCCCCTGTAAACAAAATTCGATTTTATCTGGTTTAAGGCAAATGTCCAGTAAATCCTGAAAAATCTCGTCATACTTCTATCCCCGCATTGTTTTGGTAGATATCCTTCACGATGTCCGTAAGCTCCGTTTCCTTGATTTGGATATCCTTTACCTCCACGATTCCCATTACTTTGCCGATTACCTGCGCTACGCTGACTTCTTTTTTGCTGAAAGATACTTTGGCTCCCTTATCCAATTCCTGAAACACTATGTTCCCGCCCATCTCCTGAAGCATCCGGGACTGCGTTTCATCCGGCATCTCCTTCCACTCAAAAGAGATACTGCAGCGGAAACCGTAATCTTTTTTCAGTTGGCTTAAGGTGGAATCATAGATTTTCTTACCGGCATCTATGATGATAATCCGGCGGCACAATTCCTCAATGTCATTCAGGTCATGGGTCGTCAAAATCACCGTTGTATGATATGTTTTATTGATTTCCCGGATTGCCAAACGGATTTTATCCTTTACCACCACATCCAGTCCGATGGTCGGCTCATCCAGGAACAGTACTTTGGGATTATGGAGCAGTGCGGCCGCCAAATCCGCCCGCATTCGCTGCCCCAAAGATAAGGTTCTGACGGTGCTGTGCATAAATTCCCCCAACCCCAGCACATCTTCAAAAATATTCATCCGCTCGGCATAATCCCCGTCAGACACCCCGTAGATTTCTTTTAACACGGTATAGGTTTCGCTCAGGGGCAGATCCCACCATAGCTGGGTCCGCTGCCCGAACACCACCCCGATATTCTTCGCATTCTTTTTCCGGTTCCTGTACGGTTCCAATCCGTTTACCATACAGGAGCCGGATGTAGGGGTCAGAATCCCCGACATCATCTTAATCGTCGTGGACTTTCCCGCCCCGTTACTCCCGATATACCCGACGATTTCCCCTTCTTTGATTCCAAACGAAATGTCGTCCACCGCAATTTTCTTTTCCTTTTCCCTGGAAAAAATCCCTTTCACGGCCCCGCTCCATCCGGGATAATGCTTGGCAGTCACAAATTCCTTCCGCACATTCCGCAGTTCAATCACATTCCGGTCCATCGTCCCACTCTCCCAAGTATACCTTTTTTATTCCCGCGAGCAACGAGCCAAGTGGCTGCTTACAGACATTTGGCGACTGCCGCGAGGGTCAAATACCCCGCTGCTCTGCAGCGCTGCAAGTTTGATACCCCGTTGCTTGCAGCGGGGTTTTTGATTCCCGCTGCCTTCGGCATCTATGACTTTGCCGCCGAAGCGATGAGTCTCATTCCGCCTCTCAATTCCACTTTCCCGAAACCTGCGGGAAGAACAAAATGATCCCCTTTCTTCACCATCTGTCCGTTCACCAGCCCGTTGCCTTCAATGACACTCATGTTCATGAACGGATATTCCTGCTCCAAATCAAATTCCTTATCCACATCGATTTTCCACACCGTGTAATATTGGTTGGATTCCAGCTCATTCATCGTATTGGCAGGCAGACTGTCGGTATTTTTCACGCTGTTTGCCACATCCTTCGCCGGAACGGTAATGACATCCATGCTCTTGTCCAAATGCAGTTCCCTGGGCTTGCCGTCCACCATGCGTCCGTAATCATATAAACGGTAGGTAATATCGCTGCTCTGCTGTGTTTCCAGTATCATCAGCCCGCCTTTGATGGCATGGACCGTTCCGGGGTCAATCTGTATAAAATCGCCCTTATGGACCGGAATCTCCCGCAGGAAGCGGTCCCATTCCCCCTGTTCAATCATTTCCCGCATCTGTTCCCTGCTTCCGGCATTATGGCCGATGACCAGGCTGGAATCCTCCGCGCAATCCACCACGTACCAGCACTCCGTTTTGCCCAAACTGCCGTTTTCCTTCTCCCCGGCATACGCATCGTCGGGATGTACCTGTATGCTCAAATCCTGCTTGGCATCTATAATTTTAATCAGTAGGGGGAAGCCCGGCGCGTCAAAACGGCCGAACAGTTCCGGCTGCTCCTTCCACAGCTCGGAAAGTTTCTTTCCTTTGTACATGCCTTCCCTGATTTCGCAGTCACCGTGGGGATGGGCGCTGATGCCCCAGCATTCCCCGATATTGCCGGAGGGCAGCTCATAATGGAATTCTTTCCCCATGCGTTCCCCGCCCCAAACCATTTTCTTAAATACCGGCTCCAAAAATAAAATCTGTTTTGTATGTTCCATTTTATTTATGCCAAGCTCCTTTCCATTCGTTTCCATGACTTTCCGGTACCAGAAAGCGGAATCCTTCGCAATGCGCTTCTGCGTTTCAAAGTCTACGTATACAATGCCGAAACGTTCATTATATCCCTTATCCCATTCAAAATTATCAAGGAACGTCCACAAAAAATACCCCCTGACATCCGCACCGTCTTCACAGGCTTTCTGCAGGGCGGACAAATATCGGTCAAGAAAATGGATGCGGTTGGGGTCATGCACCCGCCCGTCCGAAGACACTACGTCATGGCAGGACATTCCGTTCTCCGTAATGTATAACGGATGTTGATACCTCTCGTATAAAAACCTGGCGCCCCAGTAGAAAGCATCCGGCGTAACCGGCCAGTTCGCGGCGGTTTTGGCATACCCTGCCTTTCTTCCCACAAATTCCGGTTCCCCGTCCGCTCCTGCGCGCACCATGTAACCGTTATATATATTCTGCCCCATGAAATCCAAAGGCTGGTGAATCAGCTCCATATCTTCCTGTGTAATCTCCGGCAGGTATTCCGCATACTTCTTCAGCCCTTCTTCCGGGTAATGCCCCAAAAACACGGAATCGGAAAACCATGCCACGTTCCAGGTCCAGTTTTCCACCGGATTGTAAAAGCCGAACAGCACTTTTTTCGCTGCCTCGATATCCTCTTTACTTTCCGATGCCGGATACGCCATGCCACAGGTGGGTGCATAACCGATTTTCACCGGACGGCATGCATATTCCCTTAAGTTGATAACCGCCTGCCCGTGGGCACGCAGGGCGTTATGGGCAATTTGGAATACCTCCTTTGGGGAAAGTTTCATTCCGGGCGCATGTACTCCCGATAAATGCCCCAGTCCAACAAAACACTGGGGCTCGTTTAACGTAATAAAATATTCACACAAATCGGAGAAATTCTCCGCCACCACTTTCGCATACTCCCCAAACCATTGGATGATTTCCGCGTTCTGCCAGCCTCCCTGGTCCTGCAGCGCCTGCGGCAGTTCCCAATGGTACATGGTAATGTAAGGTGTAATGCCGTTTTTCACCATTTCCTGTATCATATCACGGTATAACCGGATTCCTTTTTCATTCACGCGTCCGGTTCCCTCAGGCAGAATCCTCGCCCAATTTAACGAAAAACGGTAATGTTTTACCCCCAATAAACGCATCAGGGCAAAATCCTCCTTATACCTGTGTATATGGTCACAGGATATCTCCGCATTTTGCCCGTCCGCTATCTTACCGGCAGCGGCAAAGGTGTCCCACACCGTTTTACCGCAGCCGTCTTCCTTATCTTTTCCTTCTATCTGATAGGCGCTGCTCGCAACGCCCCATGCAAAATCATCCCTGAACATTCGATATTCCTCCGCTTTTCTTCTGCGGACGCCATGGATTTACACAAGAAACCTGCTAAGCGATTGATCCAGTGCATCCGCTTCTTCTTTTAACAGTTCCACTTCTTCCGTCAGGTCGGAAACAATTTTCACCTGTCCATCCAAAGCAGCGGTCACTTCCTCCGTGGCAACGGCAGCCTGCTCGGAAACAACGGAAATGCTCCTTATGGATTCCTGCACCATATCCTTTTCCCCGTTAATTTCCCTCATGCTGTTTGCAATCTCTTTCAGACCGTTGACAAGGCTTTCCACGCACTGGTTGATTTCCCCAAAGACCTGTATGGTCTCCTTGAGTGCATCTGCCTGTGCGTACACAATCGTCTCGGCTTCCTTAGCGGAATCCGTGGTTTTCTGTGTCGTTTCCACAATATTTTCCACGATTTTCTTGATATTCTTTCCCGCCTGCATGGATTCGTCCGCCAACTGCCGGATTTCCTCTGCCACCACAGCGAATCCTCTGCCGTTTTCCCCTGCCCTCGCCGCCTCAATGGAAGCGTTTAAGGACAGAAGGTTGGTCTGCCTTGCAATGCTGTTAATCGTATCGATAAAGCCTTCGATTTCCGAAGACCGCTGTCCCACGTCGTTAATGTTGTCCACAAGGACTTTCGTAATCTCCACCGTTGTTTCGGTCTTCCTACTAAGCTCATCCACAATGATGCGTCCCTGTCCTACCGCCGCCGTGGCACGGTCTATCGTATTGCCCATGTCGTCGGCACCGTCGCAGGCACTGTCCACTTTTTCGGCAAACCCTGCCATTTTGCTGTTGCTTAAGTCCGCTTCCTTCGCCTGCGTCTGCGTTCCCGATGCCACATCGTCCACGGCATTGGATATTTCCTTAATGGAAGTGTTGATGGTATCCGATTTTACGGCTACCCCGTCCGCCATTTCCTTTACCTGATTTCCGAACTTCTTCATATCCGCCATCAGCGTCCGCATACTCGCCAGCATGTCATTCAGCCCTTTTGCCAACAGACCGAATTCATCCTTGCGTTTGATATGGAAACTTTGGGTCAGGTCGCCTTCCGCTACCTTATCCAGCCCATTTGTCATTATTTTCACGGACTTGCTCATGCCGGACGCTATCCTGCTGCCGATGACAAAAGCGATAATGCACGCAAGAATAATCATCGCCACGCAGATATTACGGATAAAACTTACTTCCTTTATAATATTATCCTGCGGAATCAGACTGCACATCATGATTCCTGTCTTTCCTATGGGCGTATAAAGGTACAGGTACGTGCTTCCGTTGTACTTCACGTACTCGCTGCCCACTTCCGCTGCTCCTATGCTCTTTGTAAAAAATTCCTTATCGGTAAAAACCGGTTCCGTGCTTTTGGGTTTCACGCCCTCCCCTTCCCTTTGGATACGGATGATTTCCCTTCCGTCCGGCGTAACCATTCCTTTGATGCTGTTTTCGCCAAAATCCATTTCATTCAGCATCTTTTCCACGGTTTCCATCGTAATGTCCAAAACCAAAAACGTATCCGTTTTTAAGAATTTCTGGTAAAAAACCAAACCGTAGCGTTCCGAATCTATCTTAAAACGTTCATCCAGGAAAGAATGGTATCCCAGCCATGCGGTTTTGCGTGTATCGCCTTCCGGGAAATACTGTCCTTCCGCTGATTCCAAAAATCCCTGGAGCACATCATCCCCCATGCTTCCCGACAAGGAGGAAAGATATGTTCCGTATTCAGGAATAATACTATAACTGTATATGTACTGCACGCTTGCTTTTACCTGCAGCAGATTCTTCTTCGCGTCACGCCAGTACTGCATGGCATCGCTGTTGCCCCTCTTGGCATAGGAATCATAATAATCGGACAGGTTGTCTCCTGCCACCAGTTCCAACGCCTTGCTGGACACGTTCCCGGTCATCAGTTCACAATACATGCCCATTGCCGAAAGGGTGGATACCGAAGACTCCTCCACCTGTTTCTTAATCGTGTTGGACGCTGTAATATAGGAAACGGCTCCCAGTATGATAATCAGCACAATCGGAACCAAAAACGCCTTAATCAGCGTCCCCATGATACTCGAATTGCCGGACAGGGCAGAGCTTTTTTCCCCGGATGCCGCCCGCACTTCCACGGACGCCCCCTTTTTCAGGGTTGGCTTCGTTTTCGCACCCTGCTCTTTTTCCGTTTTCACGGCCGCTTCGTTTTTGGGCTTAAACCCCCGCCTGATTCCGGGTTCTTTTTTGGGTTTCACCCTCGTTTCTTTCTCCGTGTTCACCTCGTCGGCACGTTTCGCCCGTTTCCCTCGGATGGTCCCTTCTTCCGCTGCCGCCTTGCGCTGTTTAAAAAAACCCTTTCCGCCGCTTCCTGCTGTTCCCATAATTGTCCTCCTACCGTGAGCCAATTACCGATACCAAATAAAACGGAACCGCAACCCCCTTACCGGCAGTCTCCCCATCCGTGGCAGCATTGCCTTCCACGATGGTAATCTCCACCTCATGTACCCTGTCTTCCAAACGTTCCGCAACGGTATCGATATACAGGCAATCTCCCCAGTCTTCCCCGAAATTTCCGTCCAAAACATGCGCATGTTCCCCGTCACCGTCCACGGTAACACGGGCAACCGGCGCAGGCTTTCTGACTGACTTCCTATACTGGACCGCTATCTCCGTACCTTCTACTTTGAATACTATTCTATCATTTATACTGCTTGCAGTCCAACCTTTTCGGAAATTTTTTTCGGTGTTTTCCGCAGAGTCGTCCGTATCCTTTACAAACCCCGCGCAATCCGGCTCGCAATTGTCATTCCGGTAACGCACGGAATGCTCGTAAGCGTTGGGCGTAACTGCCTCCGGCAGCCCGTTCCCCATAGATTCCCCGCCGTCCTCCGTCTCCTTCCTTTGCGCATATACATCGCCAAGAAAGCCCCGGATAACCCCTGCCACCAAAGCGTGGCCTTCATCATTGGGGTGCAGGTCGTCCGGCGTAATCTCCCTTGCCGGCAGCTTCCCTTCTTCCACTTTCCGGTAAATCGTCGGTTTCATGCTGACACTTGGCAGATGATATGCCTTACCGATTTTCCTGTGCCTGTTCTCGGCATTTACCCCGGTATCGTACCGCACATTATGCACCAGCAGGACAGCAGGCGCAAAACCGCTTCCGTAAATCTTCCTCACCAGCCCCTCATAAGTCTCCGCAAAGTGTTCCTCATCCTCATCGTTTACGCTGAACTCCACAATCACGAAATCCGGTTTATGCCTAAGCAGGTCCTCCTGCACCCTGGCAACCCCGAACTGCGAAGTCGTCCCCCCGACGCCCGCATTTACATAGGTAAATTCCGCCTGCGGAAAAGTCTCCGTCCACCACCGGAACACCAAATAGGCATAACAGGTTTCCGGTGCGGAAGACAACGACCCCTGCGTAATGGAACCTCCGATAAATCCAAGCGTCAGTTTTTCCCCCTGCTGCGCCCTCTCCATGCATTTCTTTAACCGTCTCAGGTTCCCCTTGTTCACAATCCCGTCCTTATAGTCAATCCCGTACTTATCCAAAACATGCTCCATAACATCCGCCTCCATAATCACCGGTCATGTATCGGGCAGGGGGGACATCCCCCCTGTCCGCCATGCGCCCCATGTGCCGCTTTAGCGGCATATTTCAAGGGGCTGTGCCGTCTTCCCAAAACCCGACTGCACAGCCCCCATCCCTTTTACGAAACTATCTTCTGCCAATCTCCGTATCCGAAGCCGTCACCACGCTATGCTCTTTGATATATGCCACAATGTCCTCCAACTGCGTGAAAGCAAGTCCCACATAGCTGTCCGCCGCGCCGTAATAAACTGCAATCTTTCCGCTCTCGGAATCATGGATGGTAGCGCAGGGGAAGCATACGTTCGGAACGAATCCCCTTTCCTCATACCATTCTTCCGGGGTCAGAAGGAAATTCTCGCACCTGTATTTTACGATGGAAGGATTGTCGATATCGAGGATTGCCCCGCCGATGGAATATACATAACCGTTGCAGGTCCCGCTCACGCCATGGTAAAACAGAAGCCATCCTTCCGTTGTTTCAATGGGAGCTGCGCCGCCGCCGATTTTTAAAGACTCCCACCACTCATTTCCTTTGCCCATTACATGTCTGTGCTTGCCCCAGTATACCAAATCCGGGCTTTCGCTTACAAACACATCCCCAAACGGCGTATGTCCGCTGTCGCTGGGACGGCTTAACATCATGAAGTTGCCGTTAATCTTCCTGGGGAACAGCACCGCGTTCCTGTTGAACGGAAGGAACGGATTCTCCAGCCTGACAAACGTTTTAAAATCCGTAGTCTTCGCCATTCCGATTGCCGCTCCGTAAAAATCCTGGCACCAAATAATGTAATAGGTATCTTCCACCTTTACCAGACGGGGGTCATAAGCATATACCGGCATAAAGGGCTTGCCGTCCTCGTCCACAAAAGGAATCTTCTCCTCGTCAAACTCCCAATGGATAGCATCCTTGCTTCTCCCCATGTAGATATAGGGAATACCGTTCACCTGCTCACCGCGGAACACGCCGATAAATTCATCGCCGTAAGGCATCACCGCACTGTTGAATATCCTTGCCACACCTTTTACCGGATTCCTTCCGATAATCGGGTTCTCACTGTATCTCCATATCGGAGCATCCTTGAGTCCTTCCGGCCTTTCCTGCCAAGGCACGTTTTTTACCGGAGCGCTGATCATTTTAACATTACCCATTTTCTGTACCCTTTCCCTTTCCTGATTTCCCGTTTTGTTTTCGGGTTTTCCATCTGCTTTTTCCTATATTTTTTCCTGTATTCTTTCCCGTATCTATTTTACACTATTTTCGTACCGCTTATTTTCCGCACGTACCCCTTCTATCCCCGTTCCCTCATTTTCCCCTTTTTTCGTTCCCGTTCCCTGTTCTGCCGTTTTTGGGGTTTTCTTGTTTCCGGTTAGTTTTTTTCCAAATACTCCAGGTTCTTACGGATTAAATCACATCTCTGTGCCACACACTCCACGGAACGCAGCGGGTCCGCAGGCGTATGGAACACATAATCCAGCAGCTTCTCCACCGTCGTCACCGCCACATGCATCCTCGTATCGCTGGACGCATAGTAAATCAGCACTTCCCCGTTGTCCTTTGCAACCGCCCCGTTGGTGAATACCACGTTGGACACATCGCCCACGCGCTCCCATCCCCTGGGACCGATTAACATGCCCGACGGCTCTGCAATGACCTTGGAAGGATCCTTTAAGTCGGTGGCAAAAGCATAAATCACATACCTGAGCCCTGCTGCCGTATTGCGCACGCCATGGGCGATATGAATCCATCCCTTTTCCGTCTTAATGGGTACCGCGCCGGCGCCGTTCTTGGCTTCCGTAATCGTATGGTATTTCCTGATGCTGGTCATTTTCTCCTCGTCCACCACCGCGTGGGTAATGTCCTCACACAGTCCGAAGCCGATGCCGCCGCCCGAGCCGGTCTCGATGAAATCGTCCATGGGTCTTGTGTAAAACGCATATTTCCCGTCCACGAATTCCGGGTGGAGTACCACGTTCCTCTGCTGGGGGGATTTTAACGTCACCAGGTTATCCAGTCTTTCCCAATTCTTCAAATCCTTCGTCCGGACGATTCCCGCCGCCGCCACAGCCGCGGACAGGTCGTTCACCGAAGTATCCTTGCTTTCGGAGCAGAACACGCCGTAAATATAACCGTCCTCATGCTTCGTCAGACGCATGTCATATACGTTGGTTTCTTCCGGGCAGGTATCCGGCAGGAGAATCGGGTAATCCCAAAAACGGAAACCGTCGATGCCGTTATCGCTCTCCGCCACGCCGAAGAAAGACTTCCTGTCGTCCCCCTCGATGCGGGCAACCAAATAATATTTTCCGTTTAATTCTATAGCTCCCGAATTCATCACCGCATTGATGCCCAGCCGCTTCATGAAATAAGGATTCGTCTCAGGGTTTAAGTCGTACTGCCACGTAAGCGGAATATGATTCCTCGTCAGCACGGGATATTTGTACCGGTCATAAACACCGTTATAAAAATCCCCGTCCACCTCATTTTTACGGTTTACCAGCGCTTCGTATTTCTCAAGTTCCTCATAATATTTTTTATGCAAATTCTGGGACATTCTCGCTCCTCCTTATCACCTCAAAGCACATTCTGCCATTATGGTACGGGCATTTCCACGGTTCCACAATGGGTTCTTCCCCGATGGGCTTCCCTTCCTTATCCACTTTCCAGTACCACTCGCTTCCGTCTCGTTGATCCACTACATACTCTTTGATAAACTCCCATACGCTTTTCGCCGCGTCCAGGTACTCCGTTTTGGAAGAATCCTTTTCATACCCGTTTAAGAATCCCACCACGGTCTCCGCCTGTACCCACCAGACACGGGTTTCGTCCACCACTCCCTTTTCACACTCATTGGCAAGGGAATGGCCGTCGAACGCCGTTTTGTAAATCTGTGCGGTCAGGTCCTTTGTTATCGGACGCAGTTTCCGCGTGTATCCCTCATCCTCCAGGACTTCCAGCGCCCTGTCCACCAGCCATGCCGTCTCGATATCGTGTCCGTAGGAATGCAGGTCCAGAATCGTGTCCATCTGTGCATCAAAGAACACTTCCTGCCGGTGCAGGGGCGGATTGTATACCTTGTCGGCAAAGGTATCCAATATCCGCTTTAATTTCTCCCCCACCCGGGCATCCCCGCTTACACGGTAAAGCTCCGTATAGGCTTCCAGTACATGCAGGAGCGTGTTCATCGTCTTATCCGCAATCACGCCGTTTTCGGAAAGTTTATCGTTCTCGATTTCCAGAAAAGCGCAGCTGAAGCATTCCCGGTACCCTACTTCGTCCGTACATTTTTCCTCTATGATGCGGAACAGTTCAAACGCCATATCCAGCGCTTCCTTATCCCCGCCCGCATCATAATAGGAAGAAAGTGCGTAAATGGCAAATGCCTGGTTGTACGTATGCTTAATCGTCTCCTCCGGTTCCCCGTCGTAACGGATGGACCAGTATATCCCGCCATATTTCTTATCCATGCAGTATTTCTTCATGAACTCATAGGCGTGTCTTGCGTCCTCCAACAGCTTTTCATCCTTAAAAATCTTATAAGCGTTGGAAAAAAACCACAGAATCCTGCTGTTTAAGATACAGCCCTTCACCGCCTTTTCATCCACTTTCAGGTCATATCCGACCCAGCCGTAGTAACCGCCTTCGGCGTCGTCCTTAAGCCCTTCCCAAAAAGGTATAATCACGTTTTTCAGATGTTCCCGCATTTCTCCTGCTAACATAAATAACTCCCTTCCTATCCCGGTTTCCCGAGCCTGACTTTATCCTTTTACGGCGCCTGCAGCAAGACCGCTGTAAATCTGTTTCTGGCAGAGGACGAAAATCAGCAGAGCCGGCAGAAGCGAAATGATAACCCCCGCACAGATCAGGTTGTACTGGCTTCCCAGCGGTCCCGTAAAGGTAAACAGGGAAGTCGCCACGGTTCCCAGCTTCGTCTTATCCTGCAGATATAATTGCGCCATGTAATATTCGTTATAAGTTCCAACACCCTTTAAAATCATGGACGTTACGATTGCCGGCTTTAACAGCGGAAGAAGTATCTTCCCGTAAATCGTAAAGTACGAAGCGCCGTCCACAATCGCGGATTCATCCAAAGAGACCGGAATGTTCTCAAAGAACTGGATGAAGATGTAAATGGATATGACATCCGTTCCCATCATCAATATAATATACCCGTACAGATGGTTAATAAATCCCAATGCATTCATAATGGAGTATACCGATACCTGCATCGCAACGCCCGGAAGCAGCGTGGCAAAAAGGAACAGGTTGCGGATTAGTCCGTTACCGGGAAACTTGAACCGGTTCAGGATATAAGCGAGCTGTGTCCCAATCAGTATGGAACCCGCCAGCACGCAAACCAGCACAATCCCTGAGTTCAAAAATCCCCGTCCCATGTTCGCCCTTTGGAACGCCTCCACAAAGTTAGAGAAATTCAGCCAGCTCCCCGGAAGTGTCATTACATTGGTACTCTGGTACTCCTCCGTCGTCTTAAACGCCGTAATTACGCAGGATACCACCGGCAAAACGGCAATGAAGGAGAAAAACACCAGGGAAAAATATTTCAAGAATGTCAACAACCCACTTTTTATTTTACCAAATGCTGTCATATTACTTCAACCCCTTTCTTGCCCTGTATTTTGCCAACTGTTTCTCACGCCTAACGCCTGCGTTCTTGTTTTCATCTTCCGCATCCTTAAACACATACTTGAAGAACAGTTTCTGTAAAATAGTTGCCGCAAAAATAATTACCAACAGTACGATTGCCATTGCCGATGCCAAGCCTACCTTCTGGCTTACATGGGCGATTTCGTTCATGATAACGAAGTAAGTTCCCGTTCCGGCGCCGCCGTTTGTAATAACATAAGGAGGCTCGAATGCGCTGAGCGATCCGGTAATGGAAAGAATCACGTTCAGGGTAACAATCGTTTTGATACTCGGCAGGATAATATAGATAAACTGGTGGAATTTATTCGCACCGTCCAAATCCGCCGCTTCATACAAATCCGCATCCACGGACATAATCGCACCGATGAACAATACCATATTCTGTCCAAAATAACGCCATACACTCGTTGCCACCAAAGATATATTGTTAATCCGCTGGTCCCTCAGCCAGTACGGAAGGTTATCCAATTCAAAACCGCACCACTGCAATACCGTATCAAGCACAAATCCCCTTGTATAGAAGAACTTAAAAATAAAACCGATGGCAATACCGCTGATTAAGTAAGGGAAAAACATGAATCCCTTGAAAATATTGCCGCCCTTTACCTTGAAACTGAGCATGGTCGCAAGATATAAGGCTATCACAAGCTGTAACAGGGCGCCCCCTATGTAGTAAAGGCTGAGCTTCAAGGCACCGAAGCAGTCATCCCTTTTGAAAACCTGTATGTAATTATCCAACCCCACAAATTTTTTAGGTCCGATGTATTTCATCCGGTAAAAACTGAACCGGAACATCTCGCCAAACGGTAAATAGGTAAACGTGAAAAGCAGCAGAAGCGGAATGAACATAAATGCTACAATGATAATGGATCTCTGACCTTTCCTGCTTTTCGCCCACTTTACCAGATTGAACGGTTCCTTTTGTTTCGGCTGTGTTGTTTGGTTTGTAGTTGCCGCCATACCCTTTCCTCCTTTTTTTCACCAGTCCCCCGCTTCCGCTATCCGATGCGGGGCCCCCGCTTATGGAATGTCAGAGCCAAGGAGAATGCCCCTTGGCTCTATGCAATTCCTTATGTTAATTCACTTCATCCGGTTCTTCCGGTTATTTTACTTCTACGCCCACTACTTCCTGTGCGTCAGACCATCTTTGGTTCCAGTCAGCCATGATGTCGTCGAAAGTCATGTCACCGTTGGATGCATGTTCGATAATCTGCTGAATCTTGCTGTCACCGCCTGCATTGATGTTGATTTCGGATTCCGCGTTCAGTTCGTTCAGGAAATCTTCTTCCCCTGCCAAAGCCGGTTCGTCAGCCACGAACTCAATGCCTTCAAATGCGGAGTACAGGTCAGGATATTCGCCGTTTACGTCGATGGGAACGCCGCCTTCATTAAAGCTGAACCCGGATTTTTCCGTCATCCATTTTACGAATACCATTGCTGCTGCTTTGTTGTCATCAGAAGCGTTTACGTTAATACCATAGTTGTAGTCAGGGCCTGCGGATGCGTACTGTTTGCCGCCTACGGTAATCGGGAAGGACATATATCCGATATCTTCGCCGTGGTCGCCTGCTTCCACCATCTGGGAGAACGCCCAGGAGCCTAATACCATGCATCCGATTTCGCCGTTGTTAATCTGGCCTTTGCAGCCTTCCCAGTCGGTCGTCATGTAATCGTCTTCCGTCAAACCGCCTGCAACTGCGTCATAGAGAATCTTATATACTGCATATGCATGTGTTCCGTCACCGTAATCCTTAAAAGGATCTTTTGCGTGAAGGAGTTCCTGGTTCATGTACTTCGCGGAGCCTGTTGCGGAACCGCCGATGTAAGCATCCCATGCGCCCATGGTCCATCCTGCCGCATAGTTGGTGTAAAGCGGGATTGCATCCGTATTGTCCTTGATTGCCTGCAAAGCTGCGATAAATTCATCGGGAGTCTTGGGAATTGCCGTTACCCCTGCCGCTTCAAATACTGCCTTGTTGTATACGATACCCTGTGCGTTACCCGTGGAAGCCACGCCGTATACGATGTTGTCATACATCCAGTTATTTGCAAACCTTACTACCGTATCCATTTCGTCCAAAGTACCGAAGGGAACGAAGTATTCGCTAAGCAGGTTCTTGTCTACCGTAGGAATCATCATGATATCGCCCCAGTCGCCTGCGGAAAGACGTAACAGTGCATCGTCCGCATAGTTCGTAATACCTTCCACTTCAACCGTGATGTTGGGATACATTTCATTGAATGCCGCAATGTAGTCAGCGATTGCGCCGCTTTCGATTAAGTCCGTCCTGTGGCTTAACCATTTGATGCTTGTGGTAATATCCGTATAGCTCTCGCCGAGAACGATGTCCGTATATTTCAGTTCACCGGTGGAAGCGGTATCTGCCGGTGCCGTATCTGCCGGAGCCGTGTCCGCCGGCGCAGTATCTGCTGCCGCATTGTCTGCCGGAGCCGTGTCCGCCGTATCCGTTGTCTCTGTTGCCGTGTCCGCAGGTGCCGGAGCGTCCGCATTACCGCCGCATCCCACTACGGAGAAAGCCATAACTGCCGCGAGACTGAGTCCTAAAACTTTTTTCAGTTTCATAATAAAACCTCCTTTGAAATTTAAAAAATTTTGTAATTTATCCGACCGTCAACTTTTGTTTCCTGTCGTTTATGTAACTTTAATTTGATTATATTTAACTTTATTTTTTAATCATCACTTATTCTTGCTTTTAATCGTTAATTCTTGCAAATTTTATTCATTTCTTCTATTTATACAATTATTAAGTTTAGTTTTTGTATAATATGCACAATCAATTTTCCCATTATTTTTGACATTTTTCCTCTTTTCCTTCTTTTTAAATCTATTTTTAACTTATACTTTAACTTATTTCTTTTTCTTAATCCCCTTCCATACCCATATACTTTGCGTTCCCCGCTTTTCTTTTCCGTTCCTGTTACATGCAATCCGGCCATTTTGCTTAAAATGCTATATTTTAAGCAATCTCTCTGTCCAACAAAAATTTGCATTTTCCCTTGACAGCGATTACAATATATCCATAAACACCGCCATGAAGCCAAGAAAGGAATCCGAACCATGAACCAGTCTCCGCCTCCCTCCAAATTCCAGCCCCAAAACCCAACCGGATATTTTACCGCCCCGCCGCGTCTTGCGGCAGGGCATACACCGGAAACATTTTTCGGACATCCCTATACGCAAAACGAAGACACCCACGCCAAACTAATATCCGTTCTTTCCGCAGGACATATACAGGCAAAATTCCCTTATCATTTTTCCTTAGCCCCGCTCGGATGCCATATGGCGCTTTACACGGAAAGCGGATGCGGTAAACTGTATGCGGGAGATAAGCCCCATGCCCTGGAAGCCCATACCCTGCTGCTCTCTCCATGTACGGAACCCTTCCGGGTTGAAATCACCGTCTCCCCCTGGAACTATTTTGTTTTCTTTTTGGACGGTGCGCCTTTGGATTTTTACAGCGGATGCCTGCCCGCCGGCAGGTTCCCGCTTTTTTCCCTCCCGGAATATTCGCCGGTCATCAGGGACATATATAAACTGGCGGAAAATGATACCGGAGGGACAATCCGGAATAAACTGGCAGACCACCGTCTCCTGACCGACCTTTTCACGGAACTATTGCTGGAACATATGGAAGGGAATGCACAGGGAAAAAAGATGCCGTCCTACCTGTCGGAAATGAAGGCGCTTTTTGATTTGGATTACCGGCAGGATTACACCCTGGACATGCTGGAGGAGCGCTTTGCCGTCAGCAAATACCGGCTGTGCAGGGAATTCCACAGTTTCTTCGGGCAGTCTCCCCTGCAGTACCTGAACGGGAAACGGGTGGATGCCGCCAAGGAACTGCTGCTCTCCTCCGATTACCGGGTCCACGAAATCGGCAGCCAGGTAGGCGTGGAAAATACGAATCACTTTATTTACCTGTTTAAGAAATATACCGGAATGACCCCGTTGGCATTCCGGCGGAACCGGTAATTACGGATAAGACGGCAGATTAACAGAACAACAGGAAAGGAAGCATGACACCATGAAATTACAGTATCTGACACAGGAGCTGATTCAAAACCATTATTACCTGTCCATTTTCCTGCGGCTTGCCATGGCAATGTTTATGGGCGCCGCCATCGGTTACGAACGGGCAGTGAAAAAGAGCACCGCCGGACTGCGCACATTTTCCATCGTCTGTACCGCGTCCGCTTTCACGATGATGATTAACGAATACCTCATAGAATTGTACGGCAGCGGGGATGCTGCAAGGCTTGCCGCCCAGGTCATCAGCGGCATCGGCTTCCTCGGCATGGGAAGCATCATCCTCACTTCCCGCAACCAGGTACGCGGGCTCACCACCGCAGCCACGCTGTGGGCAACGGCGATTCTCGGCATTGCCATCGGCGCAGGAATGCTGCTGCCCAGCCTGATTGCTTTTGTCATCATGCTATTTACCACCACCATCCTGTATTACATCAGCAAGCACCTGGAACGGTATAACCGTTACATCACCATATACCTGGAAGCGGACCGGAACGCGGGAATGCAGCAGATTCTTGACGCACTGTCGGAACGGGGCTACGAAGTCATGCAGCTCCAAAAGCATAAAAGTACGCCGGAAGGGGATTTAACCCTCCAGTTCGACCTGAACCTCAAAGGAAAATACCTGCATTCCGACATCATTTACCATTTGGGACAGATTGAAAGCATTCATTATATTGAGGAAGTGAAGAAAAAATAAGAAACCCCTGCCAAAGCGTATTCCCAAACGCTCCGGCAGGGGTTTTCCGCACGGCAATGTCTTTACCGCGCCTTCACACTCTGCTTTAATACCATATGCCCTTCCACCGTGGAATTTTTCTGCTTCAACTGTTCCCCGGAAATCTTCTTCACGATATTATTGACAGTCACCCTCGCCATTTCCTTGATGTCAACCTCATAAGTCGTGATTTCCACATCGCACAAACCCGGATAAATATAATTGTCGAAACCGACCACGGAAATGTCCTCCGGTATCCGGTAGCCCATTTCTTCCAGCTTCTTGATGACCTGCCCTGCGGCAAAATCGCAATTGCATACAAACGCGGTAGGCATCTGCTCCGGCAGCTTCAACGTAAATCCCGCATCCGACCGTCCCGTCACGCGGTCCCTGTCGTCGATAATCCAGTCTTCCCTCGGATACCTTCCGTGTTCCATCAATGCCTTCGCATACCCGAAATAACGGTCCGTGATGCTTTCCGTCGCAAGCAGGTTCCCTACGTACGCAATCTCCGTATGCCCCATTTCAAACAGGTAACTGGTCATCTTGTACATCCCGAAATAGTTATCCGTAATGACCGAATCACATTCGTGTTTCTTGGAATAAAAATCCAGATATACCTCCGGCATCTCCGTACGGTGGAGCATCTCCAAATACTCATCGCCCAGCATACCCACCACAATCACTCCGTCCACCTTGTTTTCCCGGACGAGCGTAGGCACCACAAGGTTCTTTTCGTTTTCCGCCGTCAGCACTTCCAAAGTGGCAATGCATCCTTTGGACAATGCCTTTTGCGCCACTTCCTGATACATATTCCAGTAAAAAGACTCATATTTGTCCAAATACCGGTCTCCCACCAGCACGCCGATGCCATACCCCGTGTTTTTCCCTTCCGTCCTCGACGATGAGGGCAGCCGGTATCCCATTTCATCCGCCAGCTTCTTGATTTTTTCCCGCATTTCCTCGCTGACACCTTTTTGTCCCGATAATGCCTTGGATACAGTTACCACGCTGACATTCATTATTTCGGCGATATCCGCCAGCTTTACCGCTTTTGCCACTCTGATCCCTCTCTTTTCCCTCTGTTTTCCCTTTTATGCCGCGCAGGCTGCGGCTCCAATCCGTTCTTCCAAAGGCTCGTTCCCCTCCGCATTTTCTTATTCGTCCGCCATGGTCACATAAACTAATTTTCCCCCGAAATCCTTCTTCGGATTTTCAATCTGTATGCCCGCTTTCATCAGTGTTTCCCCCCGATATATCCCGTCCATTCCTTCCACCCTGTAACGCGCCTGTGCATCCAGTCCTTTCAGGTAAATGCGTCTGCTGTGGAAATTGGGCCGATTTAACACCTGCACGTAAGTCACAAGCGCTTCCTTCTTATCCTTGCTGACCACTTCATAACAGTCATACCAATGGTTTTCACCGTAAGACGCCAGCCTGTAATAATCCCCTTCCCTGACCAAATCGTTGTACTTATGGTACATGGCAACCTGTTCCGGAATCATCGCCCTGTCTTTTTCCGGAATCTTCGTTACGTCCAGCTCATAGCCGAAGGTTCCCGCCAAAGCCACATAGCCCCTTGTTTCAAAAGGCGTCACTCTCCCCACCTCATGGTTGGGGCAGTCGGATACATGTGCTCCCATGGTGGAAAGCGGGTAAACCAACGATGTGCCTTCCTGAATCATCAGCCGTTCCACCGCATCCGTATCGTCCGAACACCATATCTGGGGACTGTAATAAAGCATCCCCGCGTCAAACCGCGCGCCGCCGCCGGAGCAGTTCTCCAAAAGCAAATCCGGAAACTCCGTAACCAGCCGCTCCTGCATTTCATACAGCGCCAGCACGTAACGGTGGAAGATTTCCCCCTGCCGGTCCGCAGGAAGCTCTGCGCTGGCGATGTCGCAAAGCGGACGGTTCATGTCCCATTTGACATATTCGATGTTGGCGCTGCGCAGTATTTTTGCCACGCATTCATAGGCATAGTCCCGCACTTCCTTCCTCGTTAAATCAAGCACGTACTGCTGCCTTGCCATCGCAGGCGTCCTGCCCGGAACCGCAAATGCCCAGTCGGGATGGGCGCGGTACAGGTCGGAATCCGGCGATATCATCTCCGGTTCAAACCAAATGCCAAACTTCATACCCAGTTTATTGACTTCTCCCACCAGATATTCCAGTCCGCCCTTTAATTTCTCCCCGTTGACCTGCCAGTCGCCCAGCGCGCAGTTATCATTGTTCCTCTTTCCAAACCAGCCGTCGTCCATAACCAGCATTTCTATGCCAAGCTCCGCTGCCTGCTTCGCAATGCCGATTAATTTGTCCGAATCAAAATCAAAATACGTGGCTTCCCAGTTATTGATAAGCACGGGGCGTTTTTTATCCCTGTACGGACTGCGGATGAGGTGCTTCCGGTACAGGTCATGGAAACTGCGCGTCATACCGCCGATGCCTTCCGCCGAGTAAACCAAAACCGCTTCCGGCGCCTGGAAACTTTCCTGCGGCTCCAGTTTCCAACAGAAATCATCAGGATTAAGCCCTATTGTCATGCGCACACTGTTAAACTGGCTGACTTCCTCCTGAACCATAAAATTACCGGAATACACAAGATTCATGGCATACACTTCGCCGGCATCCTGCGTGGTCCCTTCCGTCACCAGCGCCATGAAGGGATGTTCCTGATGTCCTGGTTCCCCCCGCAGGGACGATACCGCGTATTTACCGTATCCCGCTTTCTGCCTTTGGATACGGCGCTCCCTCGCCCAGGAACCGTGCAGCGACAGACATTCAAAGTCCTTATTGTCCATATCAAGGCAGGCGGAAAGGACTTTCGTCAGATAGATGTCCTTTCCCGTTCCTTCCGCCCCCGGCGCTTCATCTGACACATTCGTCACTTTTACACTTCTTGTTACGGCATCCACATCCTCGAATACCGTATACATCAGGGTCACACGCAGCCCCAATGCCGCATCCTCACAATGGATTTCCAGCGTACTGCACTCCTTTTCCCCGCCAAACGTCGCAGGAAGCCCTTCCGGTTTCTTCTTTCCGCCGTATATGTCATGTGACACAACCGTCAGATTCACCGCACTGTGTCCTTCCGCCGAGCGCACGCGGATACACCCGTCGCGGTAATCCCCCACGCCGTGTCCTGCATATTCCACCGGAAAGCTGTCCATGAAAGAGCAGCGCTCCCTGTTATTTTCCGAAGGAACAAAAGGAGCCTCTCCCGTCCGTAACAGATAATTGAGGTCATAATCCTCCAGCCGTTCCCCGTAATACACATGCCCCAGAAAATTCTCCCTGTCCACGACTGCCATGATATAACTGGTGCGGGGGGTGTCCAGTTTGTAAATACGCTGTTTTTCATAATATTTGATTCCCATATTTTTCCCATGCCTTTCTTTTTGAAATTCCTTTTTATTTCATTTTTTAAATATTGAAATTTTTAAATTTTTTATACTATCCCAGCTTATTATCGTTTGTGAATTTCCCTTGTTTTGAATCCCTTATTATACCAAAATACCATTATATTAGTTTTATGTAAAGTAAAAAAAACTTAGTTTTAATTAAATCATTAATAAAAAACTGGAAATGCCAATCGATTTTGATATCAAATAAATCCCCGGCAGCAAATAACACCACCGGGGATTTCCCATCCGACTATTCCAAAAAAGCAAACGGTCTTTCCTTTCCGCTCCGGAGAAACTGCATCAGTAAATATGCGCACCGCAGCGAAACTCTTTCGTTTTCCAAAATACGCATTGCCTCTTTTTTGTCCGCCAAAAGCACCTGTATGCTCTCGCTGTCCTCCAAATAGCGGTCGCTAACCGTTCCGCGGGCATATCCGAACACTGCCGCCGAACACTCGTCCGTGAATCCGGCGCCCATGAAAAACGGCCGTCGGAACGCCGGACTGCCGCCCTCATACACTTCAAAGTCCAGCCCCGTTTCCTCCTTCATCTCACGGATTGCAGCCTGCGCAGGCGTTTCCCCGTCATCCACCAGTCCGGCGGGAAGCTCGTAAAGATACGCATCCAGCGGATACCTGTACTGCCGGATAATGACAATCCTGTCAGGTTCTTCTTTTAAAACAGGATAGATGACAATTCCCTCCACATTCATCGCTTTCGTTTTCAGCTTAATGTGTTCCTCATCATTTCTGGAACCGAAATAATAACCGAACGGTTTGCCGCTGTTTGTCAGCGCATCCATTTCATACAGGTTAAAAAACGGGTTATCCGTCGCTTTCCTGACCGCCGTAAATTTTTTCTTTCCGCCCATATCTTCCATATTCACCTTTTCCTTCCATTTTACCTTTGCCCGGTTCATATTTCCTTTTCCGGGTCAAATATTTACAGGCGCGGCACTTGACTCATTGTCCGCGGGAATATGCCAGGGCACAATCCACCGCCTGCTTCCATCCGGCAAGCAGTTCCTTCCTGTCCCCGTCGTCTATGGAAGGCTCAAAACTCCTGCCAAGCTGCCAGTTTGCGCATATTTCGTCCTTATCCTTATAATACCCGGTGGCAAGCCCCGCCAGGTAAGCCGCCCCCAGCGCCGTCGTTTCGATACATTTCGGACGGTGTACCACCGCATCCAAAATGCCCGCCTGGAATTTCATCAGGAAATTATTGGCGCTGGCTCCGCCGTCCACTTTCAGCTCCCTGATACGGATTCCCGTATCTTCCTCCATCGCCCGCAGCACGTCCGCCGTCTGGTATGCGACGGATTCCAACGCCGCCCGTATGAAATGCTCTTTCCGGCAGCCCCTCGTAATCCCCGTTACCGTCCCGCGTGCATACTGGTTCCAGTAAGGTGCGCCCAGCCCCGCAAAAGCGGGAACAATATATACTCCCGCAGTATCCTTTACTACATCCGCATATTCCTCCGACTGCGCGGCATTCTTAATCATGCGCATCTCGTCCCGCAGCCACTGCACCGCCGCGCCTGCCACGAATACGCTGCCTTCCAGCGCATACTCCACGCCATCCCCCGTACTTGCCGCAATGGTGGTCAGCAGCCCGTTTTTGGATGCAATGGCTTTTTTTCCGGTATGCATCAGCAGGAAACACCCTGTGCCGTATGTATTTTTCACCTGTCCCTGTGCAAAACAGCACTGTCCGAACAACGCCGCCTGCTGGTCCCCCGCCGCACCCGCTATGGGAATGTTTCCGCCCAGCACTCCCGCATCCGTGTGGCCGTACAAACAACTGGAAGGTTTTACCTCCGGCAGCATACTTGCCGGAATCCGCAGTTTTTCCAGCAATTCCCCATCCCAGCAAAGTTCATGGATATTATAGAGCATCGTCCGGGATGCGTTGGTATAGTCCGTGACGTGCACCGCCCCTTTTGTCAGGTTCCAGATAAGCCAACTGTCCACCGTCCCGAACAGCAGCTCCCCCCTTTCGGCACGTTCCCGCGCGCCTTCCACATGTTCCAGTATCCATGCAATCTTGGTTGCGGAGAAGTAAGCGTCCGGCACAAGCCCCGTTTTCCTGCGTATGGTTTCCCCGTACCCTTCTTCCTTCAGCCTGTCTACCTGCGCCGCCGTCCTGCGGCACTGCCATACGATGGCATTGTAAACCGGAACCCCCGTATTTTTGTCCCAAACAATTGTAGTCTCCCTCTGGTTCGTAATCCCGATACCGCTTATGTCTTCTGCAGACGCCCCTAAGACAGCCATGGCTTCCGTTGCCACCGCAAGCTGCGAAGACCAGATTTCCATCGGATTGTGTTCCACCCAGCCGGGATTCGGATATAGCTGGGTAAATTCTTTCTGCGCCATACTCAGTATTTTTCCTTCTTTGTCAAATAAAATACAGCGCGAACTGGTCGTTCCCTGATCCAATGCCATGATATACTTTGCCATATGCTTTCTCCCTTTCTGCCATTATTTTTTGCGGTACGGACAAATCATCTCCCGGACTGCAAAACAACACACCAGATAAGGGTATTATACTTCCCTCCGGTGCGGTTGGCAAGGACTGCCTGTTCCGATACATTCCCCCATGCGCACGGGCGTTTCCCTCCCCGCCCTGCTGTCCGCCCAAATCCTGTCGTTCACGGTGAGAGTCCCCTTTTGAAAGCACAAAATAACCGTAGAACCGCCAAATTCAAAATACCCTTTTTCCTGCCCCTTTCTGACCTCTGCCGGTCCGTGAAGGTTTACAATCCTGCCGACCAGCATTGCCCCTACCTCCATCATCAGAACCACACCGAAATTTTCGGTTTTAAGGAGGGAATACTCCCTCGCATTTTCCGCATAAACCGGTACCGTCTCTGTAGCGACAGGACGAACGGTGTGCAGAACACCCGGTATCCGCACATTCTTTGTCCTCCGCCCATCTGCAATGTAGCAGAAATGGTGGTAATTGTCCACGGTCAGACGAAAAACCAAAAGGATACCTCCCCGGTAACGCTCTGCCAGCCGCTTGTTTTTTAACAGGCTTTCCAGCGTATAGACCACGTGCTTTACCTTAAAATGACTGTTTTCCGCAATCGGATAACAAGACAATCTCCCGTCGCAGGGACTTACCAGCGCATCCCCATCCTGCGCAATCCGGCGTTTCCCCGGAAGAATTTTCCTGCAGAAAAAATCATTAAAGGAATTATATTCCCGCTTTTCGTAATCGTCCATACAGATTTTGTATTTCCGCACAAAAGGCCCAACCATACACGCAGATAGTCTGGTATTTAACAGAAGTCCTCCGATTTTGGAAAAAACAGGACAGGTAAGCGGCTTTAACAGCAGTCTGCCGGGAAGCGTCCGGTAAAGTACATTCATCATCCCCACCCCTCCCCTGCCAGCAAAAGAAACAACGTCGCCGCCACAATCCCAGCAAAAAACGCCAGCCCTTTTCCTTTTAATTTGGGAAACGGCAGATCAATGACAAACAATAGCCCCATAGCCGCCAGTATAAGATGCAGAAGCAGGACAAAAATCCCTGCCGGAATCCATGTCCCAACCAGACACATAACAGGCACCACCACGGATGCGGAAGTAATCGGAAGCCCTCTGTAACAAAGTTTTTCTTCCTTTTCCCCTAAACGCCCCTGTGCCGTCACATTAAACTGCGCCAGCCGTATAACCCCACAGATGCAGTACCATGCAATCACAAGCATTCCCGCTGCACCGTCTACCCCCAGCGTAAAACATATCACCGAAGGCAAGACTCCGAAACATACAATATCGCAAAGGGAATCAATCTGGATGCCAAACGCCTTCTCCTCCTCCGTCCTGTCCGCCTTTTTCCTTGCAATCCGCCCGTCAAAGGCATCGCATCGCACAGACCGGAAAGCGCCAAACAGAATACCGCCTTTGTCTTCCCGCCGTGCAGCCCCTCCATCATCCCCGCTATGGAGATAAATAAGCCAAAGTATGTCAACCATACCGTATAATCATAAACCCCAAGCAGTTTTACCTTTTTGTCCCTGTTCTTCCATTCCAAATGTTTCATTTCCTTTCATCAAACCATAGGTTCAAATCAGATAACGCAAAAATGTCGCTATCTCTCCCAGCACATAATGGATAATACACAACCCCCAAATATTCCCCTGCTTATGGTAGAAAATTCCCAAAATTCCCAATAGAAGGGATGCCGCCAGCATATACGGAAATCCATAGGCAATATGAAGGACGCCAAACACAAGGGCCGAAACTACGATTGACAAGAGTCCGGCATATTTTCCCGTAAAAATACGGTTCAGGTTTTCCTGCATAACGCCCCTTGCCAAAAACTCCTGCAAAACAACGGTAAACGGATAAATGACATCCGCAAAAGTTCCTACGCTCCAATCCCAAAACGGAGCGCCCTCCGGGAAAAATCCGGGTGCTATGCGTAAGATAATAACTTTTCCGACAACCAGCAGGATGCCTGCCGCCAAGGTAATTGCAATATCCGGAACAAAGGTTTCCTTTGCATTTGTAATTTTTAATCCGATATCCCGAATGGAAAAGCTGGTCGTTTTCAGAATAATAAAGAACATGATAATGGATATACCTTCGATAACCAAACTCATAACCTGTCCGGGGGGCTCCACATTCAGATAGCACAACAGGCGCCAAAGGAACAGATATGCGCATACACAAATCATCAGTACGGAAAATACGGCGGAAGCCTCCCTTCGCTGCCTGTTGAGCTTTGCAACCTCCGTAACATCGGAAAAAACTACCACAATCCCTATCTTTTTTTCACCATCTTCCCCGTACAGGAAAGAGGAAGTAAGGCGGAATGATTTTAATTCCTGATTTTCCGCCTGATACACGGCTTCGCCGGTATGGGTATGCTCTTTGTCATAGACTGCATCCAAAACAAACTGATGAACTCCGTCATTGCTCCCATTATCCCGGTCTTCCAAGAATACCCTTCCGTAATTCTTCCCGGACACATTTTCATCCACGCCGAGCATATTGCATCCCCTGTCATTGAGAAAGATAATTTTCCCATGCATATCTACCACCAGGACACCGTCATTCATATCCCGTAAAATCCGCGGAATAATCCCATTTTTTTCTACTGTCATATCGCACCTCACCCATTCATCAATACATCTGCAAATCCAACGCAAGTTTAGCCCTCTTTGGATTTTATCACACTATACTTCCTTTGTGGGTATATTGGGATGATTCGCATATTTTACGGTATCATTTACTTCAACAGAAAGCTGCTAAATGACACGCCGCGCCGATTGCGGGAATGAATTTCGGAACACGCCAAAAAACCAAAACAGACCCGCCGTCATGCGGAAACAGAAGCCTCCACGTCCTTCGTCACCACTATGTCCACCCCCGTGCCTGCCACGTCCGCAAGCGCCACATCCCCGATGCGGACCGGCGCTTCCAATTCCACGCCTTTTATGGCTTCCATGCATTCCATGATTTTCCCCTTCGGAATATCCCCCTTCGTCTTTACCGACACCACTGCCGCTTTTCCGCCACGCAAGCGCACGGTGGATGTTACAATCCTTGTGGGATTGGTCAGTTCTTTTTCGGCATACTCCGCCCCCCGGTTGCATGTATTGCCCATAATGCGGCGCGTCCCGTCAGGAATATCCTCCACCGTTATCCTGCACCCGATGGGACAGCGGATACATACCAGTTCCCTTTTCTTTCCCTCCCCTGCCGTTGCTGTTGCGTTTTCCGGTCCTGCTTCCCTGCCTTTTTCCATCTTTGTCTCCGTTCCTTTCCAAAAAAACTTTTATTCTTACAGGTAACACAAAGTTCCCTGCTCCGTATCCGGATTAATCCGCCCGGTCTAAAACAAGCCTCTTTTATCCATGTTCCTCCCTCTCCACCGCAATCCTTATTTCCTTAAGGTCCGGATAATCCTTTAACTTTGTTTTTCTTAATTTCACCTGCTCCATTTCCCCCGGCGCCATGACCCGTTTCTTTATCTGCATGACAGGAGTGTCATTAAAATAAACCGACAGCACCGCATCCTGATAAACATCCCCCACCCGGAAACGGATGACATGCTCCTCCTGCATGTAGTTTAACCGGAGCTTGGACGGCACCGTATAGCGTACTCCTTCGCCGGTTTTTATTCCGATTACGGCTCCTTTGGCGGAACCGCCCTGTCCCGCTGCTTCTTCCGCCGCTCCTGCCTGCTCCGGTTCTTCCCACGGCTCTTTTTCCTGCCCGTTTCCCGGCCGCTTCCGCCTGATATATGCCGCCGCATTCCTTCCCGCGTTTTCCGCTTCCTCCGATACCCCATCCACCAAATCATGGACATGGAGCACATTGCCGCAGGCAAATACGCCCTCCACATTTGTTTCAAGGCTTTCGTTCACCACAGGACCCGAAGTCACCGGATTCAACTCCACACCAAGACCTGCGGACAGTTCGTTTTCCGGTATCAGTCCGCAGGAAAGCAACAGGGTATCGCAGGAAATATATTCCTCCGTTCCCGCAATAGGCTTCCGGTTTTCATCCACTGCCGCTACGGTAACGCCCTTCACCCGTTCCTTTCCGTCAATATCCACGACGGTATGGCTGAGCTTTAAGGGAATTCCGAAATCATCCAGACATTGGACGATATTCCTTTTCAGTCCGCCGGAATAGGGCATCAGTTCCGCCACCAGTTTCACTTTCGCGCCTTCCAGCGTCATACGTCTTGCCATAATCAGCCCGATATCGCCGGAGCCCAAAATCACCACTTCTTTTCCCGGCATCCTGCCTTCCATGTTCACATACCGCTGCGCCGTTCCGGCAGAATAAATCCCTGCCGGGCGGTAGCCCGGAATGTTTAAGGCCCCCCTGGAGCGTTCCCTGCATCCCATCGCCAGCACCACGGCATGCGCTTCCACCGTAAACAATCCCTCCTGTTTGTTCATCGCCGTCACGTATTTTGTTTCCCCTTCCGCACGGATGTCCACCACAATGGTATGCAGCAGATAAGGAATCTTTGCGGCGCATACTTTCCCGGCATATCTTGCCGCATACTCCGGTCCCGTCAGTTCCTCCTTAAATGTATGCAGTCCGAAACCGTTATGGATACACTGGTTCAAAATACCGCCCAGTTCCCCGTCCCGCTCCATAATCAGAATGTCCCCGACCGTTATTCCCGCTTCCTTTGCCGCAACAGCGGCAGCCAACCCTGCCGGGCCGCCGCCCACCACCAACAGTTTCACTTTTTTCTCCATGCCGCACCTCATTTCCTGTCTGGTCCGGTCAGGAATCGGGATTCCCCTCCGGCCTTGCTGATTTCGCCCATATCCCTGCCAAGTTCCCGTGCCAGTATTTCCACGGTTTTCGGCGCACAGAATCCTGCCTGGCACCTTCCCATTCCCGCCCTGGTACGGCGTTTGATTCCGTCAAGGGTAGTGGCTCCCAACGGTCTGTGGATGGCATCCAGGATTTCCCCTTCCGTCACCAGTTCACAACGGCATATGACATTGGCATAGGCGGGATTTTCCCCTATCAATTCCTGCCTTCTTGCCGTATCCGCCAAAGCTGTGGAAGGTATCCCTTCCCGTTTGGATACAAAGTTCTCTTTCTCCGGAAAGTTCCCGCGTTTGCGTATCAGTTCCGCCACATATTTGCCGATTGCCGGCGCACAGGTAAGTCCCGGCGACTCAATGCCCGCCACATCAAAGAATCCTTCCGCATCCTCCGGCTCCCCGATTACAAAATCCCCTCCGTCCTCATGGGCGCGGAGTCCGGCAAAAGAGGTAATGATTTTCCCGGCAGGCACGCTTCCCACGCTGAGCCCGCCCCGCTTTAACACATCTTCCAGCCCGCCTCCGGTAGTATTGGTCCCTTCCTTATCCCCGATATCCTCTGCGGTAGGACCCATTAACAGATTTCCATGGACCGTAGGCGTCACCAGCACGCCCTTGCCGTATTTCGTCGGAAGCTGGAATACGGTATGTGACACGTAATCGCCCACCGTCTTGTCAAACAGGCAGTATTCTCCTTTTCTCGGCGTAATATGCAGCTTCTTCGCGCTTACCATGTTGTGGAAAACATCCGCATAGACCCCGGCGGCGTTCACTACCATCCGTGCCTCAAATACCCCTTGGGATGTTTCCAGGCGGTAGCCATTCTTCTTTCCCGCATTTTCCCGGTCTTCCATATCTTCCATTTTCCAAACCTTTCGCACTTCCGTATTCAAACGGAATTCCACGCCGTTGACGCAGGCATTTTCCGCCAGTGCAATGGTCAGCCCGAAAGGACAAACGATGCCTCCCGTGGGTGCATACAGCGCTGCCGCCACATCCGCCGAAAGATTCGGCTCCAGCTTAAACAGTTCTTCTCTTTCCAAAATGCGCAGTTCTTCCACGCCGTTCTTCTTTCCCTTCCCAAGCAGTTCCTCCAGTTTCCCCCTATCGCTTTCCTCAAAGCACAACACCAGGGAACCGTTTCTTCTGTATGGGAAATCCAGTTCTTTTGACAGTTCCTCCATTTGGCGGCTTCCCTGTATGTTCAAAAGCGCCTTCCATGTTCCCGGCTCCGCATCGTATCCCGCATGGACGATTCCGCTGTTTGCCTTGGAAGTCCCCTCGCATACGTCGGAAGCGCGTTCCAGCACTATGACATCCATGTCATATCTTGACAATTCCCTCGCAACCGCACAGCCGCTTACCCCTGCCCCTATGATTACTACATCATGCATCACGTTATTCCTTTCTCCTGTCGGCCCCATTTCTTTAATTTATTATACTGAATATTCTGCCGCACCACAATGAGTTTATCCAAAACTTTGGGAATTACCGCAAACCGGAAATGAAACGCACCCTGCAGAGGGAACGGCAATGACAAACATTTTTGAGAACGTGAACGGTATTTTCGGCAACAGTGTGGGAATCGGTTTTATGACGATGGTCAGCCGGTGTATCGGCGCAGACCGAAAAGATGAGACAAAATTTTATATTGTAAAGCTGATATAAGATAACCTAAGGCGTGTTCCTATCCCCGGAACCACGCCTTCATCGTATCCAGCACCCGCACCAGTTCCTCCTCCCCAATTACGTAGGGAACCATGGCATACATATACCTTAAAAACGGACGGCTGAACACACCCCTGCCATAAGCAAACTGCTGGAAACCCTTAAGCGTCTCCGCGTCATGCACCTCCACGCAAACGCATCCGCCCATCACACGCACTTCCTTTACCCTCGGATCTTCAAAGCCTTCCATCTCCCGTTTCGTTACCGCCTCGATGTTGCGGATCTTTTCCATATAATTTTCCTGTTCAAACAACTCTATGGACTTTAACGCCACACTGCACGCCAGCGCGTTTCCCATAAAAGTCGGTCCGTGCATCAGGGCATGTCTGTCATCGTCACCGTAAAATCCCTCAAACACCTTACGGTTTGCCACCGTCACCGCATGTCCGATGTAACCGCCGGTCAGCGCCTTGCCCAGCACAAGGATATCCGGGCATACCAAATCCGCAACAAACCGGTTGCCCGTCCTGCCGAATCCCGTCGCCACCTCATCAAAGACCAAAAGCACGTCATACCGGTCACAAAGCTCCCTGGCACGCTTCAAAAAAGCCACATCATACATCCGCATACCCCCGGCGCCCTGCAGCAGCGGATCCACTATAAAACAATAAAACCGGTCAAGGTATTTGGCAAAAGCATCTTCCAATGCCCCGATTTCGGTCGGAATATGCACCACATCCCGTTTTCCCCCATCGGCAAAGGCAAAGTGGTAATCCTCGTCATCCCCCACTTCCATCGCCTTAAACGTGTCCCCATGATAAGCGTTCCGCAGCGACAGCACCATATCCCTGCCGCTTCCCCGGTTCGTGTTAAACTGCAATGCCATTTTTAATGCCACTTCCACCGCCACGCTCCCCGAATCGGAGAAAAAGCAATAATCCAAATCCCCCGGCAGAAACTCCTGCAGTTTCTCCGAAAGCCTGCGCACCGGCTCATGGGTCAGCCCACCCAGCATCACATGGGAAAAACGGTCCGCCTGCTCCTTTAGCGCCCTTGTCAGCGCCGGATGCTTATAACCGTGAATCATACACCACCAGGAAGATACCGAGTCAATTAATTTCGCATCTTCCGTGTATAAATAGACGCCCTCCGCATCCACGATTTTATATGGCTGACGCATTGTTTTCATCTGTTCGTAAGGATACCATATCATATCTTTTTCCCGTCCTTTTTCCTGATTTCCTGTTTGATTCTCCAAATCCGCGCTCCGTCCGGTTATTCATATAGTGCCGCCAGTGCCTCCGCATCCATGTCAAGCCGTGTATCCCCTTCCTTCACGCATGCGAGAACCTTCAGTCCCGTCATATATTCACACATTTTCTTATTGTCTTCCTCCATCACGTCCCCTTCATGGAAGCGGTTAAAGACCAAACCCTTTACTTCCATTCCTTTGGAGCGCATGTATTCCACCGTCAGCACCACACTGTTAATGGTCCCAAGTCCCGCATCCGCCACCAACAGGCAAGAAAGCCCCAGTTCCTTCACCACATCCTCTAACAGGATCTTCTCCTCATCAAAACGGATGGGACAGAGAATCCCTCCGCTGCCCTCCACCGTCACGTATCCGTATTTTCCGGTGAGTGCTTCAAACTTCTCTTTCACCACATCCATGCACACCGGATTTCCTTCCAGCCGCGATGCCAAATGGGGGGAATAGGCGTGTTCATACACATACGGACACATCTCCTCCAAAGGCTGTCCGATGCCCGATACTTCCTTTACCCAAACCGCATCGCCCGGATTCAGGCTGCCGTCCGCCCTGCGCGCATTGCCGCTCATCGCCGCTTTATAATAGGCGGCATCCCTTCCGCTCTCCCTCAGCTTCTTTACAAGCAGACCGCTCACAAATGTTTTCCCCACATCGGTTCCCGTACCCGTAATAAAAAGATTCCTACTCATTTCCGATCCTTACCTCATATCCCAGCTTTTCCACCAATTCCATATCCGTCTCCACCGTAATGCCCGCCGTGGTCAGCATATCGCCGGAAATCGCCGCATTCGCTCCGCTGCGGAAGCATTTTTCCCCTTTGTCCCCCACCAATCCCCGTCCTCCTGCAAGACGGATCATGCCGTCGGGAATCAGGAAACGGAACACCGCCGTAATGCGGCAAAGTTCATCCCCGGACAGCACCCGGTTCTTTTCATAGGGTGTTCCCGGAATAGGGTTGAGCAGGTTCACCGGAACGGATTTTACCCCGAGTTCCCGCGCCGTAAGCACCATATCAATCCGGTCCTCCATCGTCTCGCCCAGCCCCATGATTCCGCCGGAACAAACGGAAAGTCCCGCCCGTTTCGCTGCCTTTAAAGTCTCCACCTTCTCCGCAAACGTATGGGTTGTGCATACTTCCGAGAAAAACCGTTCCGACGATTCCAAATTGCAATGCACACGGGATGCCCCCGCTTCTTTCAGTCTGCGGAACTGCTCCTCGTTTAACAATCCAAAAGAAACGCAGACCGAAATTCCCGTCTCCCGGCGGATGGCACGGATGCTTTCACACGCCTGCTCCACCTCCGCATCCGGCAAAGCCCTGCCCGAAGTCACGATGGAATACCGCAATACCCCCCGTCCGTCATTATATTTTGCCTGTTCCAACAGTTCTTCCGTGGACAAAAGCCCGTAGCTTTCCCCGCAGGAAGTATGATAATGGGCGCTTTGGGCGCAGTATTTACAGTCCTCCGAACATTTCCCGCACTTGCCATTGATAATCGTACACATATCAAACGCGTTCCCGCAAAAACGTTCTCTGATTCTGTCCGCCGCCCCTGCCAATTCTTCCAAAGGTGCATCCAACAAACGCAGCGCGTCCTCCCTGCTTATGGATTCCCCTGCAAACACTTTCCCTTCCAATTCCCTTACCACGGATTTCCCCGGTTCCGCTCCTTCCGATGTCAATCCAATTCCCAATCCCATATGTATCCTCTTTCCCATTCTTTTCCAGTCTTTTTAAACACGGCGCAGCACCGGTCTTAGCCGTTTCGCCAAAAACGCCGCCAATATGCACAGACAGATATCCCCCGGTACCGCCATAAGAAAACAGTACAAAAACAGCGGCCATAAACCAATCGGCGTACCGATTACATAATTGCAGATTACATAATAATAAACCATCCCCATGCCATACACAATGGCAAGTCCGGTAAAGTTTGCCAACAAATACCTTGCAACCGTCAGTTTCCGCGCCCTTTCCACTATCTTTCCCGTCACGTAAGCGCCGACACAGAATCCGATAATATACCCAAAACTGGGCTTCAGCAAATACCAAATCCCCCCGCCTTCCGTAAAAACAGGCAATCCCGCCAAACCCAAAAACATATACACACCCACACTGACCGCCCCAAGCCTGCTGCCCAAAAGCAGCCCCGCCAGCATGGTAAACAAAAACTGCAGCGTAAACGGTACCACAGGAACCGGAACTTTAAGAAAAGCCCCCACCGCAATCAAAGCGGTAAAAATACCGCAATATACCAACTCCTGTGCCTTTCCCCCTTTTTTTACCGCCCTCTCCGTTCCTAACGTCTTCACGGAATAATCCTTCTCCATACAACATCCTCTCCTTCCATCCCATATCATATCCACACCCCATAGTTTACCTCGCCGCCTTTCCATTGTCAACCATTTTATTATTTTAGTTTACATTTATATAACAGTCCAGCCTGAAATGATATGGTGATGAGGGGACGCACGGGAGGAAGTTTTTTGGGGGGGCAGCCAATCCCGCTGCTGCCGCCCTGCAAAAAACTCCCTCCCGTGCGTCCTCCCCTACTCCTTCTTCCCACACCAAAAGAACAAAAATCCCCCCGCTGCCACCGTAAACAGCGAAATAAACTGCGACGTAGACAAAGCCCCCACGCTTCCCCGTATCAAATCACCACGGTAAAATTCCAGCACAAACCTCCCAATGCTGTAAAACACAAGATATAACGCCCCAATCTGTCCGTCCGCCTTCTTCCGTTTTGCCAGCCAGACCAAAACAAAAAAGTTCAGGAAATCAAGTCCGCTGGAAATCAACTGGGTAGGTACCAGCGCAACCCCATTGGGCGCATACCTTGCTTCATGGAATACAATGGCGAACGGACTGTCGGTTTCCCTTCCGTAACAGCAGCCCGCCAAAAAACAGCCAATCCGTCCAAACCCCTGTGCCAGCGCCACGGAAGGAATCAGCAGGTCAAAATAGGCGAGGAAACGCAGTCCATGTATCCTGGAATACAGCATGGCTGAAAGAATGCCGCCGATAATGCCGCCGTATACCACCCACCCGTCGGCAAAATTTAACACAATGGAAGGGTCTGCCCATATATTTTTCATATCAGTAATCAAATACAGGACTTTCGCGCCAAGAAAACCTCCTACCACGCACCATATCACAAAATTAAACACATGGTCTGCCTTAATTTCCCCCGATTCGTCCGTTCCATTCCCATACTCTCCCCGCTCGTATTTCCTTGCCCGGTATTCCCCTACCCCATACGCCGCCAGTACCCCAATGGCAATCATCAGTCCATAACCGTATACGGTAAAAGGTCCTATTTTAAATAATTCATTCTTCATAACTGTCTCCATAAGCCGAATACTCCGCAAACCCGTACATCCCACCGGTTTGCGGAGTAAAATCTTCCTTTCCCCATTTACTTCCCAAAGGTTCCATTTTCCTATTTCTATTCTTTATTCAAATACTTTGAAAGCACACGCATACACTCTTTTACATCCAAAGGTTTCGGGATGTGGGCATTCATGCCAACCTCCAGGCAATGCTGCGCATCGTCCGAAAACGCATCGGCAGTCATTGCAATAATCGGCAGGTCTTTATCCGGGCGGTCCAGGGCACGGATCGCCTTGGTCGCATCGTACCCGTTCATGACCGGCATACGGATATCCATCAGTATCGCATCGTAACGCCCCACTTCCGACCGTTCAAACATCTCAAGACATTCCTTGCCGTTCTCCGCCCTGTCTAACAGCATCCCCGTTTCCGACAGAATTTCATTGGCAATTTCCCAGTTTAACTCAATATCCTCCGATAAAAGAATCTGCTTTCCGGTGAAATCCACCAGTTGTTCTTCCTTCTCCTCGGTTTCCTCCCTGAAACCGTCCACATACTTACTCAAATGCTCATACAGCGTGGATTTAAACAGGGGCTTCGGAATGAATCCTTCGATACATGCTGCTTTCGCGTCTTCCTCAATTTCCCCCCAGTCATAGGCGGACATCAGGAATACCGGAATTTCTTTTCCGACGCGCTTTCTCAATTCGCGCACCATTTCCATCCCGTCCATCAGCGGCATCTTCCAGTCAATCAGCACAAACTGGTAATCCCTGTTTTCCTTATTGCGTTCCTCGATGCGGTCAAGCGCTTTCCTCCCGTCCGTCATCCATTCCGCATGAACACCCAATTCCTCCAAATTAATCGCCGCACTGGAACAGAGCATTTCATTGTCATCCACCACTAAAATCCTCCATGGCGGCAGTTTCATGTCTTCTTCCCTAACCTGCTCCTTCTTCAAATCCACGGTTACATGGAAATCACTTCCTTTTCCCTGCCCGCTGTGCAGCTCAATGGTTCCGCCCATCAGATCCACGATACACTTCGTAATTGCCATGCCAAGACCGGTTCCGGTAATCTTATGCACCTGGTCCGTTTCTTCCCGCGTAAACGTATCGAAAATCTTCCTTTGGAACTCCTCCGACATACCGATACCGGTATCCGTCACACGGAAATGGGTCCTTACGTATTCCTCTCCCTTTGGCGACGCCTCCTGGAACAGGCGTACTTCAATTCTTCCTCCCTCCGGCGTGAATTTCACCGCGTTGGACAGGAAATTCAACAATACCTGATTGAGACGGACACTGTCGCAAAATACCACTTCCGCTATGATTTTATCAATAAAAATATCAAAGTACTGTTTCCGCTCTTTTATCTGCGGCTGTATGATATTGACAATATCATCCATGGTTTCCCGCAAAGACATCGGCTCCATACTGAGCGTCATTTTCCCGCTCTCAATCTTGGACATATCCAGCACATCGTTAATCAAGCCAAGCAGATGCTTACTGGACAGCTTTACCTTATGCAGACAATCCTCCACCCGCAGGCTGTCCTGCATATTGCGGAGCGCAATTTCCGTCATTCCGATGATGGCGTTCATCGGAGTACGGATATCATGGCTCATATTGGACAGGAACTCACTCTTTGCCATATTTGCGGCAACGGCTTCCCTCTGCGCGGCAACCGCCTCTTTCTGCGCCGCCACCAGATTTTTCATCTGCTGCCGCGAAAGTTTATAATAAAGAATAAAAATTACCGACATGGCTAACATAATGGCCGCTGCAGAACCAATCATGATTAACGTACGCATGGAATCCAGCTTTGTAATGGACTCATCCAAAACGCCTTCGGGCATATTCGTAATCAGGTACCACTGTGCATTTTCCGAAAGCGGGGAACAATACAAATGCTGTACCTTCCCCTTCGTCAGGAAAAGGGTGGAATAATCCATGCCTGCATCTATGGCCGCCTGCAGCTCCTGTACATAATTCTCCGCCACCTTGCCGTCCAGCTCCTCATATTCTTCCCTTATCCGGTCAAAATAATTCTCACGGTATGCATCGCTGCTGCGTATGATAAAATTCCCGGAAGAATCGATCACATGGGAATACAATGTCGCTTTTTCTTCATCCAAAAAGAGGGAATTCTTCAGGAAATCCATGGGAATGCCCGCAATGAGCGCAATACTCCTGCCCCCATTCTTTAGCTGGTATTCCACCGTTACGCCCAGCAGGAGTATCTTATTCCCGCTGCTGTCGGTTCCCCTCGTAATCACCTTTCCGTCCAAATCCAAATAATGGCGGATGTCTTCTTCTCCGTCAATCAGCATTTCTCCGCCGTAAACCGTCTGTATCTCATCCTCCGACGTGTACAGTCCGAGCCATGTAAAATTTCTTATTTGGGCATCTTTCCGCATGACTTCCAGCATTCCGTCCGTAATTTCCATTTCCGAAGGCGGCGTTCCTTTTATGATTCCTTCCACCCTGTCCAGGCAAAGACCCATAATGGCGCTGAATTTCTGCTGGATTTGCATATTCATTTCGGACATGTAAATATCGCTTACTTCCACAATGGATTCTTCCGTTTTTTTCGACATAAAAGCCGTCAACAAAACAAATACCACCACACAGATAATCATTATACTTAAGAAGCCACGCCGTATCAGCTTTGTCACATTTTTATCCATATACATACTCTCTCTTATATGTTCACTCATTTCCCCGACCCTTATCTTCCGGTTCCCCTTAACCCTCGCTTAACAGCTTATCCAGTGCCCCCCTGAACACTTCCAAAAGTTTCGGGTTAAACGTGCCGCACTCCCCGTTATAAATCATTTCCACAGCCTTCTCCCGGCTGTACGCCGCCTTGTATACCCTCTCTGACGTCAATGCATCATACACATCGGCAACCGCCACCACCTGCGTCCAAATGGATATCTCGTCGCCGGCAAGTCCGTCCGGATAACCCTTGCCGTCCCAACGTTCATGGTGATGCCTGCATATATCATAGCTGTAACCGTAAATTCCCTTATCCATCACATCCGGAATATTCTGAAGTATCTCACAGCCCTTCACTGTGTGCTGCTTCATAATTTCAAATTCCTCTGCCGTCAGCCTCCCCGGTTTATTGAGGATATTGTCCGGTATGGAAATCTTTCCGATATCATGAAGGATGGACGATGTTACAATCTTGTCAATTTCCTTTTTAGGTAAGTGATATTCCGGGTATGCGCTGCTCACTTCCGTCATCATAATCCTCGTCAGCCTGCCGATACGTTTTACATGCTCCCCGGACTCACAGTCACGGAACTCGATAATGGTCGCCAAAGTTTCCACCATGGACTGGTTGATTTCCTTAAGCTGTGCCACCTGTTTCTCCACAAGGTCTTCTAAGGCATTCCTGTGGGCGTACAGTTCGATTAAGTTGCTGACGCGGCATTGCAGGAACTGCGTCATGAACGGTTTACGGATTACATCCACCGCCCCCAGATGATAGCCTTCCATCAGCACGGCTTCGCTCTCCGCCGCCGTTATGAGGAATACCGGAATATGCTGGATTTTCCCGGTCTGGTTCATATCTTCCAAAACGCCCAAACCGCTTACTCCGGGCATCAGCAAGTCCAAAAGCACCGCCGCGATATCCGCATTGCCGTTAATCATTTCAATGGCTTCCGCGCCGCTTCCCGCTTCCATAATATTATAACTGCCACTGAAAATTTCCGCCAGAATCATGCGGTTTATTTCCACATCATCCACGATTAGTATTGTTTTTTCCTTTTCCATACAGTCCTCTTTCTACTGCTTCTTAATATGATAATTATGATTTATGTTTCTCGATGCAATCCAAAATCCGCTCCTGTACGGGCAGTACATCGTTAAGGACTTTCCTCGCTTCTTCCGGTTCCTGGCTGCGGAGCAGATCCACGATTTTCCCATATGCCTCATAAATCGGTGTCACGGACAGATTTCCCGCCGCACCTTTTAACGCATGTGCCACTTCTATTACGTCGGCATAATCATTCGCGTCAAACTCCGGTGAAACCACGGATTTTTTCATCATATCCAAAAATTTGAAAATCATCCTTTCATACAGGGACTGGTTCCCGTTCAACCTGTGGACTCCTCCGTCCACGTCTACCCCAAGACTTTTCAATTCTTCCAAAAGACTCATTGCCATTTACCTCCGCTTTCACTTTTCTCCGCAAAATTTGCCAAAATCATACCGGTTACGAAATTAAGCCGATGATATAGTATTCTAACACAAAGACCACTTTCGGTCAATCGGAAAGGTCTTCGGAAAAATAAATTGACCTCCCCTCCCTGCATAAAGTATAATATTACTTAATTACAGTCAGAACCCATTGATTTAAGGAAGCGAGGGCAATATTTTGAAACAGTTTTTTGGTATGAGTCAAAACGGAAATCTGCAGGAAGCAGTCCGGGGGCTTAGTAATCCCCAGTTAATCATGTTATTATCCAACAGTGACCAGTTTGAGTCGCATGTAAAAAAGTTAGAAGAACTTTATCCCCAAGTACCCAGTATCGGATGCATCGGAATGAGCTATGACACCAAAGTCGTGGAAAAAGGCGTAAGCGTCGTGGCCTTTTACGACGGTGTCACAGCCGCGGCAAATGTATTGGAGGAAGTATCCGTCATGCCCGTAAAATACATTGAACGTCTGGAGCGGGATATGCACACGGTAAATGGCTCCCAAAAGGATACCATATGCATTGATTTCTGTTCCGGCAACGATGCCTGCGTACTGACCACACTTTACAGCGCCTTAAAGCACAGGAATATTTCGCTGGTGGGCGGAACCGGGGATGCCGGCAAAGTATCCGCCAACGGCAAAATCTACGAAGATGCCGTAGCATACGCCCTTGTCCGCAATAACCACGGAAAAGTAAAAGCATACAAGGAAAACATTTACCGGCAGATGGGCAACTACCGCTTCATTGCTTCCAAGACGGACAAGGCAAATTACATACTCGGCAAGCTGAACGGGAAGCCTGCCAAACAGGTTTACCAGGATATCCTCCATATCACGGAAAAAGAAATTACGACACAGACCTTCAAGAATCCTTTCGGGAAGATTAACGGAAACGAAACCTGCATCATATCCATTAAGGAAGTAACCGGAAGCGCCCTCACCTGTTTCCGGCAGGTCAACGATTCGGACGTGCTGATTTTACTGGAACTTGGGGATTTCCGGGCGACCGTAAGGGAGACTATACAGTCTATCCGCAGGGATTTCCCAAAACTTTCCGCCGTGTTCTCCGTCAACTGCCTGTTCCGGTACCTGCTTTTTAACGACAACCATTATATGCAGGAATACCTGCAGGAAATGGGAGCGCTTGGCAACCATGCCGGACTCGTCGGATACGGCGAACATTACAACAACCAATTTGTCAACCAGTCCATGACCTGCGTTGTATTTGAATAAGGGAGGAAACAAAGATGAAACTCAGGAAAAAAGCCCGCCGGGGAACCAAAAGCCTGTACCCGGTCACTTATGTCACCGACAGTCTGAAAGATTACCACCATGCGCTTGTGCAAAGCGAAGTGGATTCGTTAAACGAACTCGGCCTGGTCAGCAAATCTTTCGGAAAGGTACTTGGCGAATCGGCGAACTTTAACCAAACTTTGCAGGAATTTGAGCAGACCTTTTCCAGCATCAACGCAGTATCGGGCCAGTTCGAGTCCGTGAAGGACAATATTGCACAATCCGTAGTCCAGGCACAGGGGGAAGTGGAAGAACTGAAAAACAGCTCCCTTTTGGTGGAAACCCATTTTGAGGAAATGAAGCAGACCTTTGAAGATTTCCAGGAGTCGTTCCGGAAAATCAAAAGCTGTATGGGAAAAATCGTATCCATTGCGGACCAGACCAACATTCTATCCCTCAATGCATCCATTGAGGCCGCAAGAGCAGGGGAACGCGGAAAAGGCTTTGCCGTAGTAGCGGATGAAGTGAAAAGCCTGGCGGAAGAAATCAAGAACCTCGCCGCCGCAGTGGATACCAGCATCGGAGACGTGGAACAGGGCACGGAGAAACTGAACGCCAGCATCCAAACCTCCCATCAGGCGCTGGGAGAGAGTCTGTCCAAAGTGGATGAAACATCCAAGACCTTTGACAACATCACACAGGCGGCAGACGGCGCCACCACCGTACAGTCAGAGATATCCGGCGTCATTGACCATTCGAGGATTGCACTGCAGACCCTTCAGGAATTTTTTGAGAATACGAAGGTGCAGTACCAGGATGTGGTAAGGCATATTAACCGCGCCAGTAATTTGGGGACTACCAAAAGCGCCATGTTTGAGGATATCGATAATATGCTGTCACAGATTCCGCCGATTATTGAGGATTATATGGCTTAGCGGCAGATGTGTGTAGGGCGGACGCGCAGGGAGGAGTCCTTTGGGGGCGGGGGATTGGCTGGCGCTGTTTTACGTGCTTCGTTTCCGGCTGGATTTTTCTTAGCAGAATGTGGAAACCAAAGGGGAACCGGACAAGGAAGTCCGGTTCAGTCCGATGCGGCATGGATGCCGCTTGAGGACGTCCCGCAGCCTGTGAAACTCTGCATTCATTCTGCTTAGAAAAACCCGCCGGAAAAAGTGCACGTAAAACAGCGCCAGCCAATCCCCCGCCCCCAAAGGACTCCTCCCTGTGCTGTGCATGACTGACCGCAAAGCGGGTAAGGCGCTAAAGTGCCTTACCCGCTAAATTTTCCTTTCTAATTTTTTCCTGTTTCTACTTAGTCAAATTTCTTTTTATATCCTTATATCCAGCACTTGCAGAACCCGGAATGCCCTTCCCGCCTGCCGTTTTGTTTCCGCGGTGCCGGTCCCTGCCCGGGTCTGTTTGGAGCCTGTTCAAAAAAATGGAGATATTTCTTATTGATTTCCCCAAATGATTTATGGTCGTTTTAGGCGGCGTTGTCTGACGAACGGAGTGAGGAGTTTAGCCGCCGCCGACCATAAATCATTTGGGGAAATCGATTAGAAATATCCCATTTTTGCAGCCAGGTCCAAACAGACCCGGGCAGGGACCGGCGCCGCGGAAACAAAACGGCAGGCGGGAAGGGCATTCCGGGTTTTGCAAGTGCGTCCGCCCCAATCCCCTACCAGCTCTTTTCCAATGTCAAATTCCAGTCCAGAAGATACGGGTTTCCAACTTCCTCTTTTACTTCCCCATAGGCTTCCCTCTCCTGTATGCCTTCCTCTCCCGTATGGTATGCATATCCCAGGAGATAGCTGTCAATGAAAGCATCCCATGAACCGTACGCCGACCGGATACGGCCTGCTATTTCCATGGATTTGTCCAATGCTTCCGTTTCCGTGTAATAGCCTGCCATATAGCAGTCTTCCACCAATGCCATTGCCCGGCTGTCATCCCATGCCCTGACGGCATCCGCGCCGTTTTGTACATATCCTGTGTAAAGCTCCGCGTAAACCTGCGCCCCGCTTTCCGTCAGGTCATATTTTCCGTAAAGGTAAGAAGCCCTTTCCGTCTCCGCTATATCGGACAATCCGCCGTTTTTCAGAGTCTCCATCTCTTGTTCAAATGCTCCGTGGTGTCCTTCTTCCGCCAGCCACCGCAAAGTCTCCTCCGCCGAAGCCTTGTCCGTTACGTCCCATTCTTCTTTTAAGATTTCCCGACGGGTCTGTCCGGTATCTTCGTTCGCCGGCATGCCTCCGAACAGGTTATAATCCCATCCCTGAAGCGCCGAACGGACTGCATGGGTTCCGTTCAGCCAAAGAATGGTATCCGTCACTTCCACCGTGGAACGGTTCGCGGTTTCCGGCGCATGTTCCTCAAAAGACCCCCATGCCGTTTGGATTTCCTCCAAGGCGTTTTTATCCAGCTTTTCGGTTACATAAAGGAAGGAATAAAAAGCGTATACCGTCTGTCCGTAAGACCAGTAGCCTTCCACTTCCGTATCCCCAGCGGTTCCGTGGAACGTAAACGCTTTTACCCTCGTCATTCCCTCCGGCACCACCGGGTTTTCCACTTTTTCCAGATTTTCCACCTGATAATCCGTCTTAAGCATCTCCTGTACGGCTTCCGTATCCATTCTGCCGCCGCCGTCTTTCACTGTCTGCATGACCACGGCAGATGCCTTACCGCCCTTGACCGCGCCAATCCAGCCCCCGGTCCGCGTCTCCTGTCCTTCCCATTCCGAGCTAAGCGTAATACCTGCCGTCCCGTCCTGCGAAGTAAATTTTTCCTGTCTTCCGCCGCATCCTGCCAGACATACCGCCGCCAAAAATACGGCAAACAATGCCGACCGTTTCCCGTTTCTTTTCATCCCTTTTCTCCCTCGTATACATCCCCGCTTTGCCCCCAAAGCGTGTTTGTAAATTGCATTCTGCAAGATATTGTCCCGATTTGCGTCTTATTTTCGTCCAAATTTAAGAGACGTAGCGGTACGTTGATAAAATTTGGACGGAAACGGGGCGTAAAGCGGGACAACAGGTTGCGGGAATGAATTATCAAACACGCTCTAACGCAGGAAATTATCAATAATCACATTTTCCGCTTCTTCCTCCGACATTCCGAAGGAACGCAGTTTCAGCAATTGTTCCGTATTAATCCTCCCGATTGCCGCTTCGTGGATAATCTGTGCGTCAATATTACGGGCATCTATTTCCGGTATGGAACATACCTGCGCCCCGTCCATAATGATGGAATCGCACTGGATATGTGCTTTACAGAGTGCATTTCCCACCGCATTCGGGTGGAATGTCTGTCTGGAAGTTCCCTTTGCCACTGAACGTGAAACAATCTGTGCCGAACTGCCGTCCCCGTTCATCCGTACTTCCATGTTGGAAACCGCCGTCTGCCTGTCATGGGTCATCAGTTTCTCCACCACGTAAAGCCTGCTGTCCGGTCCCATGTCCACATCCGTCCTGCGTTCCGTGGAATCCACCCCGCGGATTTGTACCGTATCCAGTGTAAACACCGCGCCTTCCTCCAGGTAAATCTGTGTCACCGGGTTCAGGATATTTTTCCCGGTGCCTTCCCCTTCACCGTAGTGTTTTTCCTCATAAACCACTTTTGCGTTTTTTCCCACATGGAATGCGTGGATTCCGTCATGCCTTGTTTCATTGCACCCGCTGTTATGAATGCCGCAGCCCGCCACAATCTTGATATCCGCGCCTTCCCCGATATAAAAATCATTGTATACCACATCCGTCATGCCGGAAGCGGATACCACCACAGGAATGTGTACCTGTTCCCCCTGCGCTTCCCCGCTGATATATACGTCGATTCCCTGCCGGTCTTCCTTCCTTTTAATCTTAATGTACTCGCTGTCGCCATGGCAAAGCGCCTGCCCGTTGTAACGAAGGTTGTAAGCGCCTTCCTGCCGGAAACCCTCCGTATCGATGGCATCCAGCACTTTATTGGTTATCGCATCCAGTTCCATACATCCTGCCTCCTTTCCGGTTCATACAGGAACACTCCCTGTCCCCGTCAAACAACAGCGGCAGTATTTCCTCCGCGCTGCCGCATTCGTTCACCGTTCCGTCCTTTATGATTAAAATACGGTCCGCCATGCGGATGATTTTTTCCTGATGGGAAATTAGCAGCAGTGTTTCCTGCTTCTTTTGGTGTATTTTCTCAAACTCCTTTACCAGCATGGAAAAACTCCATAAATCAATTCCCGCCTCCGGCTCGTCAAAAATGCAGACTTTATGGTTTTTTGCCAGCACCGTGGCGATTTCCACCCTTTTCCGCTCCCCGCCGGAAAGCGTGGCATCCACTTCCCGGTCCAAATATTCCCTGGCACACATACCCACGTTGCTTAGCAGGTCACAGCAGACATGTTCCGGCAGTTCCTTTCCTGCCGCAAGATTTAACAGCCTTCTAATGGTCATTCCCTTAAACGTGGGCGGCTGCTGAAACGCATAACCGATTCCCGCCTTTGCCCGTTCATCGATTCCCAGCCCTTTGATATCCTTCCCGTCCAACAGGATTTCCCCGTCCGTGGCATCCAAAACCCCCATCAGGAGTTTCGCCACGGTGGACTTCCCGCCGCCGTTTGGTCCGGTAATGACCAGCATTTCACCATCCCCTACGGTAAAATTGATGTCTTTGACTATGGTAACTTTCTCCCCGTTTTCCACGACCTCATAGGTCAGATTGCGCACCTTAAGCATGTTGCATCCTCTTTTCTTATCACGGCTTTTCTTCCATGTTTCATTTATTTTCACCTGAAACGCTATTTATTTTTACCATTACCGCTGTTAATTATATCGTTTCTTGTTTCTTCCTGCAATATCTATTGCGCCACATTATCCATTAAATTTTTATGACGGACGCCGTGGCTGCGGCTCATTGTTCTGCACCATGCAAGGTGTTTCTTAGCGTGTGTTTGTATTCTTTTCCAAAATGGATTATAATAACAGATGCCATATGGAATTTGCAGAAAGGAAACAGAAACAATGAATCATAAAAAATCTAAAAAAATGAAAATCATAATGATTATCATCACCTGCCTTCTCGCGGCTTTTTTTCTCGTCCTGATGCCTGCCATGACCATCCTCGTCTATCAGGATAATTTTGGTTCAAGGTTTGAAACCGCCGATTGGATGGCTTATTCCGTAAATGAATTTGACGGTTTACGCGTTAAGGAATGTACTTTTCCTTCCAACCACGGACAGCTTCTTGCCGGTTACCACTATACAAAAGAAAACCAGGAAGTGAAAGGCGTCCTTGTAATCGCCCACGGTTTTGGAGGCGGCGGACATAATTCCTATATGGATATCGCCGATTATTTTACTTCCAACGGTTATCTCGTATTTGCTTATGACGCAACCGGAAATGATAAAAGCGAAGGCAGTTCCGTGGAAGGTCTGCCGCAGGGCGTCATCGACCTCGATTCCGCTTTGCGCTATATAAAGCAGTCGGACGAATACCGCGGCTTGCCTATCGTATTATTCGGACATAGCTGGGGCGGCTATTGCGCCGGCAGCGTGTTAAACCGCCATCCGGACATAAAAGCGGCGGTCCTTGTTGCCGGCTTTGACCGTTCCACCGATTTGTTTGAACAGCAGGGTGCATCCATAATCGGTTCCGGCATCAAACTGTTCATGCCTTACGTTTCCATGTATGAGCGGATAAAATTCGGAAAATATGCCTCTTACAGCGTAAACGGCGGCTTTGCCAATTCCGATGCCGGCATCATGGTACTCCACAGCAAAGACGATACCATGGTCCTCCCGGAAAACGGCTATGATAAATTTTATGAAAAATATCATGACAGCTCCCGTTTCCTCTTTGTGGAATACGAAGACCGGGGACACAACGACATCTATTACTCGGAAGCATCCAGGCATTATAAAGAACAGTTAAACGAAGACTACACTTCTTACCTGGAATCCAACGGTTTGGAACATAACCCCGGAATTAAAGAGGAATTTATGAAAAAAAACCGCGACAAAAGTAAATGCTATGAATTTGATTACCCACTGATGCAGCGGATTTTGGATTTTTATGATACATATTGCAATATATAATCAGGTAAAATGTAACATTTCAGCCTGAAATGTTATGTTCGCGGGTGGGTGCGGACGCAAAAGGCGGGAGTTTCTTAGCAGAATGCGGATACCTAAGGGAAACCGGACAAGGAGGTCCGGTTTAGCCCTCTATCGGCATGGATGCCAATAGAGGGCGACCGTGGCCGGTGATAACCTTCCCCATTCTGCTTAGAAACTCCCAGCCGAAATAAGCGCACGGAAAACCGGGACAGGCAATCCCGCTGCCGCCGCCCCGCAAAAAACTCCCTTCCGTGCGTCCGCATTCATTTTAAAAAGTGTTTGACAAAATCCCCAAAGCGAGTATAATGAAATTCAAACAAAGGCGTTTCTACACAGGTAGAAGCGCTTTTTTTGTGCACACGGGCTCCCAACGGAAGAATGCCGGCAAAGCTGACAGGGAGCCGGGGCGCGGTTGGGGAAGGTACCGTTCCTAACCGATGGAACAAACCCGCACAGGGGAAAAAGAGGAGGTCTTTATGAAGAAATTGGAAATCATCATTAAACCCGAAAAGCTGGAAGATTTAAAGGCAGTGCTGGACGACAATGAAGTGAACGGTCTGAATATCGTAAATATCCAGGGATACGGGAACCAAAAGGGTATCGTGAAAAAATACCGCGGCGCGGAGTACCGTGTCAACCTGCTTCAGAAGGTGAAGGTGGAAACAGTGGTCAGTGACGAGCAGGCAGAAATCCTAATCAGGAAAATCGTAAGCGAAATCAATACGGGCAATTACGGCGACGGTAAAATCTTTATTTATGAAGTACTGGACGCGGTAAGAATCCGTACCGGGGAACGCGGCGAACAGGCGCTGTAAAACAGGCCGAAAACGTTCGGGAAAAACTGTTTGAAACGAGGAGGAGACATTATGTATTTATCGGACTTACTGGCGGGCGGAATGCCGTTAGAGGAAGCAACGGAGCTGTTGCTGAACGTTATGTGGACTTGTATTGCAGCATTTTTGGTGTTTTTCATGCAGGCAGGATTTGCCGTCGTGGAATCGGGTTTTACGAGGGCGAAAAACGCGGGCAACATTATCATGAAAAATTTAATGGATTTTGTTTTGGGAAGCATTTTCTTCTTTTTAATCGGATTTGCCCTGATGTTCGGCAGCGATGCCGGAGGGATGGTCGGAACCAGCGGATTTTTAAATCCCGCTTCTCTGGCAGACGGCATGGGGATGAAAAACGGACTGCCCATCGGCGTGTTTATGATTTTCCATACGGTTTTCTGCGCAACCAGCGCGACCATCGTATCGGGCGCCATGGCGGAACGGACGAAATTTTCCACGTATCTGATTTACAGTGCGTGTATTTCGATTTTTATTTATCCCATTACCGGGCACTGGATTTGGTCGGACGGATGGCTTTCGGGCATCGGCTTCCACGACTTCGCCGGTTCCACGGCGGTACATATGGTGGGCGGCGTGCTCGCCCTGATCGGTGCGGCCATTGAGGGTCCCAGGCGCGGAAAGTTCACGAAAGAAGGAAACCCCGTCGCCATTCCCGGCCATAACATTGTCATCGGCGCGTTGGGCGTATTTATCCTTTGGTTCTGCTGGTTCGGTTTCAACTGCGGCTCCACCACGGGCGCTGCCACAAACCTGGGGGATATTGCCATGACGACGAACCTTGCGGCAGTTGCCGCAACGCTGACGGTTCTGCTCTTAACATGGGTACGTTACGGAAAACCGGACGTTTCCATGACGTTAAACGGTACTTTGGCAGGCCTGGTTGCCATTACGGCAGGATGCGATTATGTATCCAATTACTCGGCTTTGGCAATCGGTGTAATCGCAGGTTTTATCGTGGTATTTATTGTGGAATTTTTGGATAAGGTACTGAAAGTGGACGACCCCGTAGGTGCGGTTGCAGTACATGGCGGCTGCGGCGCATGCGGAACGATTATGACGGGGATTTTCTGCAAAGCATCCATTTTGGAGGAAATGGGAATGAGCCGTCTGCAGTTTATCACAGTCGAAGCGCTGGGCGTGTTTTCGGTGATGGCTTATGTGGCAGTCTGCGGATTCATCCTGTTTACGGTACTAAATAAGACCATCGGACTGCATGTGACCGAACAGGAGGAAATCGACGGTTTGGATGCGCACGAGCACGGCATGAGCGCTTACGCAAACTTCCGTCTGCACAACGACAGGTAATAACTCATATGGAATTGCCGCAATATTGGGCTGCTGTACGGAATTCCCGCCGTACAGCAGCCCATTTTCACGCTTACCGTATAGTACTTATGAGCATTCCTCTATTTTCTTCAGTTCTTCCTGCGTGAACCCTGTGCTGTCCAACACTTTGAGGTTATCGAGAATCTGTGCCGGTTTGGAAGCGCCAATCAGCACACTGGTAATGACGTCGTCCTTCAAAATCCACTTTAGCGCCATCTGTGCCAGCGACTCTCCGCGGGATACGGCAATTTCGTTTAACGCTCTGATTTTGTCCAGTTTTTCCGGTGTCAGCGCATTCTGGTTCAGGAAACGCCCGTCCGTGTTCATCCGGCTGTCTTCCGGTATGCCGTTTAAATAACGGTCGGTTAAAAGGCCCTGTGCCAAAGGACTGAATGTAATGATACCTTTTTCCGCTTTGGCAGCCGCCTGTTTTAATCCGTTGGTTTCGATGGTGCGGTCAAAGATGGAATAACGGTTCTGGTTAATAAGGAAGGGGCATTTTAACTCCTTTAACATGGCGCAGGCGGCTTCCATCTGTTCGCCGTTATAATTGGAAATACCCACATAAAGCGCTTTGCCGCTTTTGACGATGCTGTCCAAAGCTCCCATGGTTTCCTCCAGGGGAGTATCCGGGTCGGGACGGTGGTGATAGAAGATGTCCACGTAATCCAGCCCCAGCCGCTTCAGGCTTTGGTCTAAACTGGCAATCAGATATTTGCGGCTGCCCCAGTCCCCGTAAGGGCCTTCCCACATGTTGTAACCGGCTTTGGTACTGACCAGTATTTCATCCCGGTAGTTCCGGAAAGATTCTTTCATAATCCTGCCAAAATGGACTTCCGCACTTCCGGCTTCCGGTCCGTAATTGTTGGCAAGGTCGAAATGGGTGATACCGTTGTCAAATGCGGTATGACACATATTTTTCATGTTTTCAAAGTTTCCGGTATCCCCAAAATTGTGCCACAATCCTAATGAAAGGGCTGGAAGTTTTAACCCGCTCCTGCCGCATCTGCGGTACTGCATTTGTCCGTATCTGTTTGCGGATGCCTGATATTCCATAATTTTTTCCTCCGTTTTCTGTTTTATCCCCACAGGTGTCAAGCCGGACGGCTACCCGATGAGCACGTTTTTTCCTTCAAACGCAAACCCGTATTTGCGTATGCGTTCTGCAGGAATCCCTTTTGCTTCCAATACAGCGGCATATTTTTTTTCTTCAATCTGCAAAAGTGCCGCTTTTACCGTTTCCTCCAGATTCTTTTCTTTCTGCGGACGGCGGACCTTGAATTCCATGATGACCGCATCGTCTTTCCCATTGTCTTTTACCGGTTCCAACAGCACGTCATAGCGCCCGAACCCGCTTTCACGGTTGGAAGTAATGGTATAACGGTCTGCCAAATCCACCATCAGCCCCAGTACAAAACCGTGGTAAAAACGTTCCGGTTGTGACTTCTCCGAAGGTTTTTTGCCCGTATCAAAGTTGCTGAAAGTATCGCAGGCAATCCGGTTCATATACTCGTTCATGGCGTCCATGTCACCGACCATCAGCGCCTTAATGAAATCGTTATATTCGGGCGTATAGTTCTTAAACCAGCCTTCGATCATGTCCCGGAACATCAGTTTCACTTCCTTGTTCGTCAGCTTAAGGACATATTCCTCCTTCCCGGTATCCGGGTCCATGGTATGTTCCTCCGCCTTTAAGTACCCGCCGGCAAGCAGCAGGCTCCATACCGCATATTCGTTATGGTCAAGCTGGCTGAAAACGACCTGCTCGTCTATCTTAGTACAGAGTGACCCGCCGTTTAACAGATCTTCCATGGCTATTTTTATGTCCTTGCTTCCTTCACGGACCAGTTTCCCCACCAGGCTGTTGCTGCTGGTGTTTGCCCAGTAGGCCGACAGTTTCCGGTCGTCAAGAAAATTGATGATGGACCACGGGTTATAGATATCCGTCTTTTTCCCGAACGTAAATCCGTCGTACCAGTCCTTTACTTTCCCTTCCCATTCCGAAAGTCCGAACTCGAGCAGGGATGCCGATACTTCCTCCTGCGTAAAGCCAAAGGCATCCCCGTATTTTGCCGAAGTTGCCGTTACCACCGTCAGGTTGTTGAAATCGGAAAAAATACTCTCTTTGCTTACCCTGGTGATTCCCGTCATCAGCGCCTTGTCCAGGTACGGATTTGTCTTGAACGTGGCGTTAAACAGGTTCCGCATAAATGCCACGGCTTCCTCCCAGTACCCGTTGACATATGCTTCCTGCATCGGCGTGTCGTATTCGTCCAGCAGGATGAGCACTTTCCTCCCGTAATGCCGCATCAGCAGCTTGGAAAGCATGTGTAACGACATCGCCGCGATATCCCCGTCCATATCCCTGGACACGGCTCGGAACATCTCCTTTTCCCGGTCGTCCATCAGGTTCTCCACCCCCAGGAGGTAATTATAATGGTTGTACTGTTCATACAGCAGCCGGCACATCATCCGGCGCATGTCCCGGAAATCCGCCGTCCCCTTCACGGGCGCAAAGGACAGGCTGATGACCGGGCAGGTCCCCTGGAGTTCCCGGTATTTCCCATTTTTCCATATTTCCAGCGTTTCAAAGATTTTCCCGCATCCGGCATGTTCCACCGAAAAAAAGTGCTCCACCATGTTCAGGGTCAGGGTCTTCCCGAAACGCCTGGGGCGGGTGATTAACGTTACGCTGTCCCCGTTCTCCCACCATTCCCGGATAAAATCCGTCTTGTCCACGTAAAAATAACCGTTTTCCCTTACGGATGCAAAATCCTGTATCCCTATCGCTACCGTTCTTGCCATAAGCCCAATCTCCCTGACTGCCAACCATATGTTATCCCATTATACCATTCCCTGGCGGCGTATGCAAAGATTTCTATCTGCTTTCACTCGTTATCACAAACCGCTCATACACCTTTCCCCCGCTTTCCACGCTGTCCTCCCTCTCAAACCCAAGTTTCCGGCACAGTCCCGCGGAAGCCTCATTTTCCTTTTCCACCAAAGCCTGTATCCGGCAGAATCCCAGTTCTTCCATCCCGTAATCCACAACTGCCCTGCATACCTCGTAAGCATAGCCCATGCGCTGGCAGGGGACTTCTATGACAAAACCGATTTCCGGCAAATCAAACCCTTCCCGCCAGCTCAATCCGGCACGCCCAATCACGCGCCCTGTTTCCCTCTGTACAATGCTCCACATGCCGTAACCGTAAAACCCGTATATCTTTTCGATATATTCCCGTACATACGCCTTCTCCTCCTCCGGCGTATCATACAGCCGGTCCATAAAATAAGTAATGGAAGGTTCCGCATATATCCGGTAAAATTCATCCACATCCTCCACCGTGGTTTCACGCACGGTGCACCGCTCCGTTTCCAGCACCGTCCAAGGTTTTCCCGCCATACGGCGGTATGCCTTATCGAAGGAATCCAAAGACAGCTCCCCGATATCCGTCACCGCATAAGAAGCGCCCGTAAAATCCTCCTGGCCGTTATTTTCGTACAGCAAAGCGATGACATACCGCCCCAGCCGTTTTAGTTCCCGTAGCAGAATACCCTTATCCGTTACAAACAATGTGCTTTCCTTTTCGTACTCCGCCAGGCAGCGCGGTTTCTTCCTTCCTCCCGTCTTCCCTTTCTGCTCCAGCCGGTCCATGTTGCAATCTTCTTCCTCTCCTGCCGCCCTGTTGTCCGGTTGTTCTTCCTTTTCCGTCACACCGTCCCCGTCTTCCTCCGGCTCCGCGTCTTTCTCCGGTTCCGCGTCTTCCTCCGGTTCCGCGTCTTTCTCCGGTTCCGCGTCTTTCTCCGGTTCCGCGCCTTTCTCTGGTTCCGCGCCTTTTCCCCATATATGGGCAGTGCCGCCTTCCGCTTCCAATTTTTCCTTTAACTGCGCCACCCTGTCAAGCAGCGCGTCTTCCCAAATCAGGAAAACTATTTCCTTTAACATAGATTCACCTATTTACTAACTGCCTTTCATCGGATAAAATAACATAGTAATTACTACTATAAACTAATTTTCACCAGAAAGGAAGTAAAACAATGGCACAGAATCCGATTGTAACATTTACCATGGAAAACGGCGATATCATCAAGGCGGAGCTTTATCCCGAAACTGCCCCTAACACGGTTCATAATTTTATCAGCTTAATTAACCGCAATTTTTATGACGGATTGATTTTCCACAGAGTCATCCGCGGCTTTATGATTCAGGGCGGCGATCCGGAAGGCACCGGAATGGGAGGTCCCGGCTACGGCATCAAGGGCGAATTTTCCCAAAACGGTTTTACAAACGATTTAAAACATGACGAGGGCGTACTCTCCATGGCAAGAAGCATGAACCCCGATTCCGCAGGTTCCCAGTTCTTCATCATGCACAAGAAAAGCCCGCATTTGGACGGCAGTTATGCAGCCTTTGGCAAAGTAATAGAAGGAATAGACGCGGTAAACCGTATAGCCGAAACGAATACCGATTATTCCGACAGACCCTTGGAAGACCAGATTATGAAAACGGTGACCGTGGATTGTTTCGGGGTGGAATATCCGGAACCGGAGAAAATTTAACCTGCTTTTTGATTGGGAGAACTTTCCTGCTTATCCGTAATATTCCTGCCATTTTGCCGCGTCGAGCCGTTCCGTATACCAAGTGATTTCCACATTGTCCCCTGACGGGATTACATGATTGGAAACATACTGGAATCCGCCGTCTTCCAACGACCTTATTACCACTTCATGGCAAAACGCCTTTTCCCGGCATTCCTCCGGCCAAACGGCGTTTACGGTGAGCTTAACGGTCCCGTCCCTGTTTTCTTCATAAGAAACCACTTCGGGATACGGAATTTCGGGGGTAGGGGCAAAATCAAACATGCCCCTTTCCCGGTACCGGTACGTTTGCGTATCTTCATCATATACCGTATACTGCCGTAACACCTTGCTGTCTACCCGGAAAAAGGATTGAAATACGCTTTCAAACTCCGACTTGGGAATTTCATAAGTGATTCCTTCCTTATAAAATGCATTTTCCATTTGACACAGGTTTTGGCGAAGAACGGCATATAAATCATAAAAATCCAATTCCCGGAAATCCTCCTCGCTCCAATCCGAAGTAAATAAATTGTTCATCCCGTATCAGACCCAGCCCAAATATTTCCGGTTGAACCCGCGGCACTTCTCGTCCAACGGCTCCACCCTGACTGCCACATGTTCCGATGGACCGTCAAATCCGGGCATATGGCGTTCCCCGAAAAACAGATAACCTTCTTCCGAATACACCCATGTATCCGCCGTATAGGTTTGGGTATCCGTGTTTTCCCAGCATCCTTCCCGGTACCGGTAATGACTGCGCAGCACTTCCACCTTTCCGTCTTTTGCCCTAAACCCATATTGGACCAGACGGATTCCCGACATCACCACAATAAGAACCGCATCCGCTTCTTCCCCCGCTTCCACCTGCCCGCAAAACTCCCTCATCTGCTCCGGGCAGACCATATCCGTTTGGTTCCCGATATCAACTGCCGCATATCCGTTTTCCCCCAGCCACTTTACCATACTGCGTATCACTTCCAAATGCTCAGGCCCGCGCAGTTCCATTTCCATATAAATATCACGGTAATCCGCCTCCATACGCTCCGAAACGGCAAACCCGTTTCCACAGGAGATACTTTCCTCCTGTCCCACCGGTGTAATCCTGATTTCCGCTCCTCCCGGTGCCTCCCCACCACAGCCAGCCAACAGAAGCACCATGGCACAAATTATCACCTTATTTTGTTTCATGGAATCCCATCCCTTTCCCATTCAAATCTGCCAGATTTCCGTTTCACATCCGGTTTTCTTTTTATATTACACTTGTAAGATTTAGAAGTCAAGAAAACGGCAAAATATCTCATCCGAAACTGCCGCCCATCTTCCGCGCCTCATGAATCAAATCAAGAAGCCCTTTTTCTTTTACAAGGGCAAGTCCCCGCCCCTCATCCCCTAAAACAATCAGGTTATCGCCGGGTTTGATGTCAAACAGTTTTCTTGCTTTTGCCGGAATTACAATCTGCCCCTTGTCTCCCACTTTTACCATTCCGAATACATGCTTTCCCTTTGGTGGAACACCAAGCCCGAATCCTTCCTCCTTCTTAAAATCCACCAGTTCATCCATGGTCACCCCGAACACATCCGCCAGCGCTTTGCATTTCCCGATATCCGGCAGGGATTCCACGGTATCACATAGTTAAAGATATTGGTGTCATTTAATCAATTTTGCCGATAAAGCGGTAGAAGATTTCTACCTCCTGTTCCCGGCTTCCGTCCTCACTTTTGACCGCTTCATGGACAAGGATTTTTTCAATCAGCGTATTCAAAAGTTCGGCGGTCAGTTCTGTTGGATTGACACACTCTTTCATCAAGGCAATCCATTTTTCTGCGTCTGCGGCGTTCTGGCTTTCAGTGGCGATAGCGGATTGAAGCTGTTCAATCTTTGTGTTCAGTTCAGCCTGTTCGCTCTGGTACTTCCCGGACAGCATAGAGAAGTTGTATTCTGTGATACGCCCCGCCGCCCAGTCCTCATACATCCGGGCAAACAGGGTATCAACTTCGGATTTCCGCTTCTCTGCCTTTTTCAGTTCGGCGGCCTGCTTCTTTCTTGCGGCGGCCTGTCCCTTGTCATTGGCGTTTAACAGCCGCTTCAAGAGCCGTTCTTCATCATGCTGTACCAGCCCCGACCAGTATTGCAGACGGGAGAGGACATAGGCGTAAAGCACATCATAGCGGATATAGTGCATGGAGCATTGGCGTGTGTCCTGTCCGTACTTGCTACAATGATAATGGCCGTAAGGCTTGCTGTTCTGCCTGTTCTCCCCATAGGACAGCGACCAGCCGCAATCCGCACATTTTACCAATCCGGAAAAAATCTGCGTTGTACCATCCTTGCACTTCCTACAGCGGTTTGCTATCTGCTCCTGTACCTGCCGGAAAACCTGTTCGCTGATAATCGGCTCCTGCGTGTTCTCCACCCGCACCCATTCACTTTGGGGCTTGCGTACCCTCCGTTTGTTCTTAAAGGAAATGTTCGTTTCCCGGTAGTGGATGGTATGACCGATATAGGTTTCATCTTTCATAATACTCTTGACCTGGGCTATCGTCCATGCGTAGCTTTTTTCCTCCGGCGCACCCGCATAGATGTTTGCGAAAGTCCCGTCACGCTGGAAGTTGATAAATCCCGGAGTGGGAACCTTTTCCGCAATCAATATGCTTGTGATACTGGCCGCCCCTCTGCCATGAAAGGCAAGGTCAAAAATCTTCTCCACTATCCAGCGGGTTTCCTCGTCGATTATCAGCTTGTTTTTGATTTCCGGGTGTTTCCTATACCCGATGGGGGCATAGGCGCCGATACGCTGTCCTGTGGCAAACTTCGCTTTGAAAGCGGCCTTTACCTTGCGGCTTGTATCTTTCGCAAACCATTCATTGAACAGGTTTTTGAATGGGACAAAATCGGAAAGCCCTTTTTCTGTGTCCTCATTCTCCGCAACGGCGATATAGCGCACCCGTTTTTCCGGGAACAGAAATTCCAGATAGTAGTCCATCATCACATGTTCCCGCCCGAAACGGGAAAGGTCTTTCGTAACAATGCAGTTTACTTTTCCGGCTTCCACATCGTCCATCATGCGCTGAAAATCCGGGCGTTCAAATGCTCATGTACGGTAAAGAAGCAAGCAACCGAGAACAAGAGATAGACCGCCAGTACCACACTATTCCGAACCAAAGACCAAAAGACAAGCACCGTGGAAATGTGTATAACTTGCTATTCCGTCATGGAAAAGTCCGTTCACAGAACATGGAAAAGCTAAAGTGCAGCTTTCCCACAACTCCATAAGACAGCAAGTTATGCACATTACGCACAGTGCCGACTACTACGGAATCCCCCTTATTCTTTATCATATAAAACCAATTTTTATATATTGACATTTGAATAAGACTGTAGTAGTCTATATAGTGAGGACTACTACAGTCTTATTTGAAAGCAATTTGGTGATATGTCAAGAGGAAAATGAAAAAGTTTTTCAGAGAAAA
>ERZ779637.37-NODE-37-length-87957-cov-14.824236_pt1 | contig 87957 bp, 82 predicted proteins | sample MGYA00514196_ERZ779637 | MGnify/ENA primary metagenome ERZ779637 (study PRJEB29562, sample SAMEA4376700) | mouse gut metagenome | isolation source: Cecum | study: EMG produced TPA metagenomics assembly of the A DSS colitis mouse model was used to assess the...
AGAAAACAGGAAAAATATTTCTGAATTTGTTTTTTTTCTCAAAAATGGTACAATTACTTAATAAGGAGGAGCGGCACATGAACCAGCCATTACCGGGCGTGTACACGGCAAAACGCAAGGACGGAACCGTCTACTTTCGCGCTTCGTTAACTTATCGCAATAAACACATCAGCCTCGGCAGCCATAGAGACAGACAAAAAGCGCATGAGATTTACTGTACCGCCTCTGCGCTCTTAAACGACGCCTCTCTCCGGCTTGAGGACTACCGCGAAAACTCCCCGCTCGCCTTTGAAAAATGGGTCTGCCTGATTAATTTCCGGGACAACGGGCTCTATTTTTCCTCGCCCATTTACATTCGTCCCCGTTTTTTTTATTACTACTTTTCCCCGGCTGAATTTTTCATTTTTGACAAGGACGACCTGTTCTACTATTCCTCCCGCAAAATTTCCAGACGCGGCGGTCACTATTTCGTCGCCGACTACGGTATGCAGGTCAACATCATGAGCCGTTACGGCATCAAAAATTACGCCGTAGAAGGACGGGACTACCGTTTCATCAACGGCAACCGAAACGATCTGCGCTATGAAAATGTCGAAATCCTAAACCGCTTTCACGGCGTAAGCATCGTGCAGGAAAACGGGCTTACCCGTTATCGGGTGAAAATTCATGTGAAGGGCAGCGTCAATGTTGGCACTTACGACACGGAAACGGAGGCGGCAATCGCCTACAACAAGGCGATCGACCTGCTAAAAAAAGCCGGCATAGACAAGGCATATTCCCCAAATTACATGGAGGGAATTTCTCCCGACGTCTACGCCGACCTGTATCGTTCTATTCAAGTGTCCTCCCGCCTGTCAAACTACCGTTCCGAGTAGTTGACAAAGCAGATATTTAAATCCGCCCCGCCGTCTATGCCGTTGAGCACGCCGTCCGTGTTGTACTGCCACATGGCGTAGCGGTACGGATAATCCGGAATCTCCTCCTCCTGTGAAAGCCACACGTCATAATCCTGCAGCTTTGTCAGATCCACTTCTTTTATCAGCCACTCTTTGTCCCCGTAAACCATAGGAACATAGCCCGCCGCCCTGACCGCATCCAAAAAGCTGACCGACACCGCCGTCTTGTCCTCCCGGCTAAGCCCCTCAATCCTCGACTTGTCATTGGAGACAAAACCCATATTGAAGGCGATGGGGTACTTTACCTTACCTCTGTAGGGCTCCAGATTCTGTACCACGAAGTTTGCCTCTTGCACCGCCTCATCCTGTGAGATCGCCTGAGAATAAAAATAGATTCCCACATCAAGCTGCGCCTCGATCGCGCCCTCGATATTCTCCTTGAAATTCTCATCCAGCGTAATCTGCCCCGTGCTGTAACCCCGGCTGCCAAGACGGATCATCACATAATCCACTCCCGCCGCTTTCAGGCTCGGGAAATAAACCTTCCCCGTATGCTTGGAAATATCTACGCCCACATAGGAAGTTTTCCTGCCGTTTTCCATATACCGCTTCAACCCGGCTTTGTCCTCCATCTTTGTAAAATCCAAGGTATTCTTCGTCAGATAAGGACTGATCAGCACCCACTCCTCCGAGCCGTCCCGATTTGTGATCAGCGTGTGTTTTCCGTCGGTCGCCGGGTCGTTCTGGGCTTCCTCCTCCTTCTGCCGCTCTTCCTCCTTCTCGCGCTCCGCCTTCTCGGTGTAAGGATTCTTAGCTGCCACAGACTCCTTTTGATCCACCGCGTCCTCCTCCGGCGGCGCCTCTTCCTCCTGCGGGTACATGTCCCAGAAATCCAGATCTTCCGCACGAAGTTTGGGCGACGTTTCTTCCTCCTCTGCCGCCGCAAGCTCCTCCTGTTTTACCTCTTCTTCCTTCTGCTCCTGTATCTGTTTTAGATATTCGCTGCCGCCACGCTTATCTTCATTGCCTTTGAACACGGCAAATAAAACAATCAAAACAAAAGCGGATACACCGATCACCATATAAATCAAAGAAGGTCCCACGCCTCCCCCTGTTTCCTCTTCTCCCGGTAACTTCATATACTGGTCATTCCTTTCTGTAAAAACTGCTTTCACACTGTCTTTTCATCCGAAGATATGATACCATGATATCTGGGAAATGGCAACTTGACTGCATAAAATTGGTATTTGTTATAAAGCCACTGATTGAACATATATGTCCAACATATGAAAGGGGTTGTTTATGAAAGATTCCACTCGTGAAAGTCTCAGTTACCCGGGGTTGTTCGCAAAACTGCTGCAAGTAAAAAAAGAAATCAAACCGCAGATCGTACCTTTTGGCAGCGACAAGCAGCAGTATTTTTTATATTACGAACCGAAACAAATCGAGAGCGATAAAATCATTCTTTGGGTGCATGGCGGCGGCTGGAACGCAGGAACGCCGAAGCAATTTGACTTCGTGGGTCAATGTGTCGCGGGAAACGGTTACCGTTTCGTCTCCCTCGGATACAGACTGTCCCCCAAACACAAATATCCCTGCCAGATCGAGGATGTCTGTAACGGTTATAAAGCGGCGGTTTCTTTTTTGAAAGAAAAAGAAATCAATGTCTCTAAGATGATTGTGTCCGGTCCCTCCGCAGGGGCGCATCTGACCGCCCTTCTCTGTTACAGCCAAAAAATACGGGAAGAATATGACATAGACTTATCTCCCGTCATCGGGTTTATCGGCGTCGGCGGTCCCTACTGCTTTTCCGGGGATGACTCCCTCTCCGTAAGGCTTCTTCTAAACCAGCTTTTTGCAAAAGATTATGACAGAACGCAGGGCGAACCGTGCGCCCTGATGACGAAAAGCGATATTCCGATGCTGTTAATCCAAAGCAGACACGACGGGCTGATCTCCTACTCCTGTGCGGAGCGGTTCTACGAAAAGGCGAAAGCGCTGGGGATTCCTTGCGAGCTTTATTCTGTGATCGATCAGAAAAATACGCACTCATGGTATACGGCGGGGATGTTTCTGGAGACGAGGGAGACGAACCAGGGGTTGGATAAAATTTTTACGTGGACTGAGAATATATAAGGAATTACAATATAGATGTTTGCAAAACTCATTTTAGGTTCTCGAAATTGCACAAATAGCATAACAACGCAGACACGCTTTCGCTCCGTTCCAAGCGTAACAGTGCTAAATTCGTGAGGAACCTCATTAAGCACTGACGCTTTCCAAGGGTCTGCTTATGATTATGCTATTCGCGCAATTATTGTAACGTTAAGACGAGTTTTGCATGTATTCCGAAATCTCATATTATGACTAGAATTAAGGCGTCAAAAATGTCTTAACAGAGTTACCTTAGCAGAATGTACAAATTGTTCACGAAGTTGTCTTTGCGTAGGAAAATCCATTTTTCGGAGCCAGACACGAGCGAACTATTTGTGCAGTCTGCCATCTTACCTTTTACAAAACGCTCCTTCTGACACATGAATTTGATTAGGAAAATAATAGATATGAAACCACTGCACGAATTAAAACAAAAATTATATAGGATATGGCTCGCTATCACCTTTACCGCAGCCCTCGCTCTCGTTTCCGCTATATTAACCGGCTGTACACGAAACATGGAGCCGATCTCCCGGACGGGCTTCTACTTCGATACGGTGATTCAGATTACTTTATATGACACGGCGGATGAATCCGTTCTGGACGGATGCTTTGCTCTGGCGGAAAAATATGAGAACCTGTTCAGCGCCACGAAGGAAGGCTCTGACGTGTGGAAGATCAATCACGGAGACGGCGAAACCGTCACGGTATCTGAGGAGACGGTCAAGCTGTTGATTTGGGCGGCAGACTATGCCAACACCACAGAGGGCGCCATAGACCCCACCATCCGCCCGGTCAGCGAACTCTGGGATTTCGGCTCCGAAGGAGACGCCCATGTGCCGGAAGATGTCGCCATCAAAGAGGCGCTCACCCACGTCTCCTACGAAAATATCCGCTTCGGCGTTGCACCTTCGGACGAGACCGGCGAGTCCGTCTACCGCACCGTCACCCTGACCGACCCAGAAGCCGCTATTGATTTAGGCTTTATCGCCAAAGGATATATCGCGGACAGGATGAAAGAATATCTGCTCGCACATGACGTAAAAAGCGCCTGTATCAGCCTTGGCGGCAATGTGCTCGCCATCGGTGAAAAGCCGGACGGCTCCCCCTTCCGCATCGGCATCCAAAAACCCTTTGCCGAGACGGGCACCGCTCTCGACACCGTCGAAATCCGCGACACTTCCGTGGTGACCTCCGGCATTTACGAGCGATGTTTTTATGAAAATGACGTGCTCTATCACCATGTCCTCGACACCGCCACAGGCTACCCCGTGGACAACGAGCTTGCCGGGGTGACTATTATCTGTGAGTCCTCCGCAAAAGCCGATGCCCTCTCCACCGCCTGTCTCTGTCTGGGGCTTGAGGAGGGACGGAAACTGCTGGATGCGGAGAAGGATGTGGCGTATCTGCTTGTTACGCGGGATGGGGAAGTGTATCGGTCGGGTGATTTGTCTTCCACAATGCCATAGGATGTTTCATTAGTCGGTTTACTTACTTCCTGATCCTCAAATAAGTATTCCGGATGATACCGCTTTTCACGAAATTCGTGTAAAAACCGGTCTTCGGAATCACTCAGACGCATGGTATCGACTAAATAACCTTTTACCCTTTGTTTTGCTTCATCTAAATCGAACTTCTCTTTTTTTTACTGGAAGCAAATCCGTTTTAATTCTATACCATGTGATTTCATCAACCGCTTCTATGTTGATTTCCTCTGGTGTCTCTTTGTTTCCAACTGCCATATAGAATACTGCACACTTACGAAGCGTATTTCTTTCTTCACTCCCATGAAACAGACCATACTTAATCATATTGTCTATATCATACAAATCCCTTGGCGCTGCCCTGTCAAGAAGTGCCTTGATCTTACTTCCGAATAGTTCTGTCCCTTCCACAGAGAGGATTTTAAATTCTTCTAACAAACCACCTGTTTGAATCTTCCGGTAAGACAGCGGGAAAATATGTATCCGCATAGAATAATTTATCTCTATTTTTATGTTATCGTTAATCCCTGCTGTATTCATGTATGTAAAAATCATGCTGTCCAAAGAATGGCTTATCTTTGATTTCTCAGATTTCCGGTATCCTTCCGCAGACATATATTTCTCCATGTCCTCCACTATACGCTGCCGGTCTTCAAGCATACCTTCTCTGTCTGTATCCTGTCTGTATCCTTACTGTAATCAAGATCTATGTCCACAGATAGTCTTGGTAAGTTAAAAACCGTCAAATTAATAGCAGTTCCGCCTTATAATGCCAGACAGTCTTTCATGATCGGATTACTGTTGATATACTGTAATACCCTTGTCAAACGGTATACCTTTTCCAGTGTGTCTCTTACAAACCCTTCCTGTGCCGCCGCCCGGCTTAACCATTTCTTGTCAACCTGCATATATTAACTGTCCTCCTGATATCCGCCTATATGCAGCAGGTCTTCCGGAATCATCAACCCCCACCTGCTGTTATACTTCATACGACTTTTGTCTGCTGACTTTGTAAAATAACGTTTGCTCTTCCCTTTGCGCTGACTACATACACCAAAAAAATCATCACTCAATTTAAGGCTGTCCCTAAAATGCTCCAGTATATACCCCGCTTTCTGATACAATATCGCTTTGCCGGAAGCATCCAAATACCTGAGCAATTTCTCCTCCGACAAAAAGGGAATCTTCTCCAGACTCCGCAATAATTCTTCCAGCCCGCCTATACGTTCAAAATCGCCTACATAGTCTATCGTTGTGCGTTCTAGGTCAGTAACCCGCACACACTGTTGGCTGACAATCCCTTCAGACAGACGCGAAGAAATATACTTATAGGTAATCCCTTCATATTCAAAATCATGAAATACCGTATCACTGGATACATTCATTTCATATGATACCTGATTGAAATATCCATAATACGCAAATGCGGACCGATGCGATACATACGCTGTTGGCGTTATACTTCCTGCAATCTGATAGGACGTCGCTGCAGGCATACCGCTCTCCATACTGATTGCCACGTACAAATTTTTCTTTATTTGCTGTATATATCCCTTTCGCACATATTGTCGCAGTAAACGATTTCGCCGTATTAGGGTTTTCGGTACATCCCGACACCAAACGCCAAGCCAACAGCAAAATCAAATAATGTCTGTGCCAACAGCATGTGCCTGTTGTACAATACAAACAGACAGGCTGCCGCCTCTGCTAACATTCCGGCTGCGGGCAGCGCGTACAGAAAGGAATTGATAAATGCGCCTTTATTTGATGAACTCAGACAGGTAATAATACCCACACTTGCAATCCAGAATCCAAAAAGTGTTGCTGCTGACGGAATGCTCCACAGACTTTCTTCATACGGTAAAAATCCGTCAGCCGGCATAAAACACCGACTATCATGCCTATAAGGAAAACTGTGAAATAAGATTTTTTATGTTATCTTATCACAGGCACACCCAAAATTCCATTTCTTTTTTCTTAATGTTCTCTATCTTAATCTTCTTTATGTTCTACCCCAATAATTCCATCTCCTACCTCCTCATCCGTCTCGCCCACCCCTTAACGGCAGGTCTCAGACACAAAACGCCAATCAGCAAAGGCACCCAGATGATCAGGTAGGGCGACCAGATATAATGACCAAGTATCCGAAAGGTATTGGTGCGGAACACATCCGCGCCGCTCCCCACAAGGGGCAGTAAATCAAACAGTTTTTCCAGCAGGACCGGCACGCGGTTACGCATAGCCATAGGACCGTACACCACCCCCATACTTAACAGAAGCGCCAGCACATGATTCTTACAAAGAACCGAAAACAGCATGACCACCCCCGCAAAGCCCAATGCGCCGAGCAAAGCAAAGACAAACTCATAAATTTCCGCCTGCAGCATGTTCATGGGCGCAATTGCATACATTTTAATCATCTGAATGGGCATATCCCACCCTTCCGTCCCCAGATAAATAAGCTGTAATACGATGGTTCCCACCGCCACCATGGTGAAAAGCTCCAGCGTGAACGCAATGCCCGTAAAGATTTTTGCCGCCGCCAGCTTCTTCCAGCCGTTTTTCGTCGTCAAGAGCAGCGGGCTGGTATTGTCATGCCACTCCCCTGCAAAAAGAACGGAAAGGACAATGGCGAGAAACAGCGCCAGGACGACTCCCAAATCAGATACCATGGAACCGAGAACACTCGACCATCCATCCACCCATTTCCAGGAAAAAGGCGTTTTCACCTTTTCGCCTATGCGCAGAAGATAGTCCCGCTCCGCCCCTGTCTGTCCGCTAATTTCAAGAAAGGTATCGACGGCTTTTTCTCTCTTCTCATAAATTCCGGTAAGCTTTTCTGCCTCCACATAACCGCTCATGACCGAAACACCGAGCATATCCGCTCTCTCTAACTCCGGATAGAGCGTCCCAAGCCACCCGTTTACCGTAAACAAGTCTGTATAGTAATATTTGTGAACCGTTTCCGGATTCTCTGCACCCTGCGTTCTTCTTTCTTCATCCAATTGTGCGGAAAGGCTCTGAGAATCCCTAACCCATTCCTGCAATGTCTCATCTGTCAATACACCGTATTTTCTGAAATATGCCTGACAGTTCCTGATGTTCTCATACCCGTCAAAGTTCTTGCCGTCATGATGTTCTTTATAGCTTCCGAAACCCATGCACTGATAATTAAAAAAACTTCCAAATATCACACAGTAAAAAAAACATAGCATTACGCAGATTCTGGTACTGTTTTTCCGCCACAGTTTTTTATGTTCTAATCTGAATAATTCCATTTTCGACTTCTCCTTTTATTCTTTTCTGCCTTTTCGGTAATTGCAATACTCATCACAAAATTGAAATTTGTGCAATTTCGATCATCTCCAAGGAATCTCGCAATCCCTACTTCTTCCCTTGCATAGAATACAGATACAAATCCTCCAGCGTCGCTTCACAGAGCACCGCCCCCTCCGCTGGCTTATCATCCGCCAGAATACGCAGCACTACCATATCTTTCTCATGCCGCAGATTGGCAACTGCCGCCTTCTCCTGCCAAACCTTCGCTTCCTGAGGGGATACTGTCAGCTCCCAGACCTTCCCGTCCGCCTCCTTCGTCAATGCAGGAACCGTCCCCTGCGATACCAGCTTTCCCTTGCGCATCAACAGCACCTCGTCCGCAATGGCCTCGATATCCGACACGATATGCGTGGATAAAATGACAATCCTCCCCGCCGCATAGTCGGAGATTAAATTGCGGAAACGCACCCGCTCCTTCGGGTCAAGTCCCGCCGTCGGCTCGTCCAGAATCAACAATTTCGGCTGATTTAAGAGCGCCTGCGCGATTCCCACCCGCTGTTTCATGCCGCCTGAAAAGGTCTTGATTTTCTTTGCCGCCACCTCGCTTAAGCCCACAACCTCCAATAGCTCCTGTGCCCGTTTCTTTGCCATGTCCCGGGGAATGCCCTTGAGCGCCGCCATATACAGCAGAAACTCCTTCGCCGTATAGTTTGGATAATAGCCGAAATCCTGCGGCAGATATCCGAGGATATCCCTGTAATCAGCACCAAGTGCGGTGATCTCTTTCCCGTCTAAAAACACCTCTCCCGCCGTGGCTTCCAGAATGGCGCACAGCATCCGCATCAGCGTCGTCTTGCCCGCGCCGTTTTCCCCCAGCAGACCGTATACCCCCGGCTGCAAAACCGTACTCACACAGTCCACCGCGATTTTCTTCCCGTACTGTTTCGTCAGACGGTCAACCGATAATTCCATATCCTTTGCCCTCCCTCTTTCTCTCCATCATAAATCCGATCTCCCTGCCAAAAAATCCGCCAAAGACAAGTAATAACAGAATCCACACCCCTGTTGCGGAAGTCTCATAAATCTGCGGCATCCTGCTTGCCAATATCAGCCAGACCAGACTCAAACCTGTCGTCGCCGCCACGCAGACCAGCAGCCTCTCCTGCCTCCGCAGTCTGATCAGCCGCAGGATGGTCGTCATGCAGACCAGATACGGCACCAGCCCGTACAGAATCATCTGACCGAGCCCCCCGCCGGACTGCCGCGCACACATAACCAGACATAAGACCGCCGTGATGCCGATCAGGTTCGCCGCCCCTGCCAAAATCAGCTTGGCAAGCAGGAACTCCACATTTGACGCCCTTGTCACCGCCTCCATCTCGCCCATCCTGTAAAACTGACTGCGTAAGAGCGGCGGTATGACCGCCAGCGCAAACAGCGGTGTAAAGACAGTAATGTAATAGGACGCGTTGTCTATGATGTTATCTATGCTGCCGAGCATCGCACATATCACAAGCAGTACCCCCGCCTGCAAGCTGAAAATGGACAATCCCTCAAACCGAAAGACGTCCGACAGAAACTGCCAGAAGCCCGTTCTCTCCTTTTCCCGAAAATCTCCGTATCGCCGCATCACTTCCGTGCAGCATGCCACGGTCTCCGCCTTTTTTTCGGGCTTACTGTCCGCGCCCCGTCCCAGCGAATCCCGCAGATATCTCTTTAATTCCCTATCGCTCATCCCCAAACTCCCTTCTCATCAGCCGAAGCCCGTTCCTGACCCGGCTCTGTGCCGTCCGCCTGCTGCAGCCCATCACTTTTGCGATCTCCGCAAACCCCAGTTCCTGCCCAAAACGCAAGAGCACCGCCTCCCTCTGCACTTCCGATAAGACACCGAGCAGACGGCCGATTTCCTCCCGGTCTTCCGCCTGTGTGATCTCGTTTTTCCCGCTCGCCAGCTCCTCCGCATCTTTCAGCGAATAGAAAGGCATTTTTCTGCTCTCGTCAATGCAGAGACGGTTGGCAATCGTATATAAATATGCCTTGAATTTGTTTCTGCCCCTGTAAGCCGGGAGACTGCGAAACAGCTTCAAAAAGGTTTCCTGCGTCAAATCCTCCGCCCTTTCCGGATCGGGACAATGCCAGCCGCAGTACCGCAAGATAGCGGCATAATAGCGGTCAATCAGCTCTTCCGCCGCCGCTTCGTCACCGCTCTTGATTCTGTCAATCAGTTCGTCGTCGCTCACATGCCCCGCCCCCTTTCCTGCACCGCATTATATGCTTGAAAACGACAATTCCCGGCAAAATATCCGAGACAGATTCCTGAATCCGCGCCTGTCTATATATCATAACGAATCAAACTGCCAAAAGGATTAAAAAATAATAATCGAGTAGGGAAGATTTTCTCCCTACTCGCCGCACGACCCGCATGCTGTGAAACAGCAAACTTCCATATGCGGGTCTGCGCATAAAAAAGAAAAGGTAAAGGATTTTCCTCTACCTCTTCTCCCATTTTACCGTTAACCGCCACACAGGTCGCTTCCATGTCTCTTCCGTGATGATCCTCTCATGGCGATAAATACTGAGCAGCAGTCCGATCATCACCGCATAGGTAATCCCCGTACACGCATTGTAGGACACAAAGGGAAACTGTATATTACTCACAGGATAGTATCCCGTATTAATCAGAACCCCTTCCACACAATTCAGCAAAATAACCATAAAGCAGGCGACAGACATCATAAAACCAAGCTGGTTCTTTTGGCGTTTTATAATCTGAAATGCCCGCACGGCCACTGCCGCAAACGCCGCAACTAAAGCCGCGCCCGCCAATATTCCATAACTGCGCACCAGTTGAACCAAAATGAACGGTTCTGTGAAATAGGGTCCGATCAGACTGTCCCCTTGCAATAAACTGTGATCAGCCGCACCGATCAGCCTTGCCATCCCCCATTCCTGCCTGAGCCACAGATACGTAAAGCCGGCTTCTTTTGCATATTGCTCCGGATGCAGCCACGCCAACAGACGATGTGCCCGAAATCCGTCTCCGAATCCGAATAAAACAAATGTCATGATGATCAGCGCCGCCGGCAATAACACCAGCACGCCTGTCACCACCGTCGCTGTAATCCTCCTTGGCTCCGAAAACCATCCTTTTGCCGCAGCAATGACAAGCAGAACCGTACACATCACATAGATGTTTGCCGCTGCAGGTGTTCCTGACAGGAACTGTGCAAAACATGCGTTAACCATCAACATCCCCATTGCCCACAGGACCTCGCGATATCCCCCTTTTCTCATCCGATACAGGATTCCCGCAAAAATCGGTACATAGAGGTAACTCAGCATCACGCTGGGAATCCTTCCTTCCCGCACGAGAAACAGATTGCCGATCCATATGGCAATTGTGACAAAGAACCAGATACCGTAAGCATATCTTGCGATAAAGCTGTAGTCCAGAAAATACATGCCGGCCATTACCCCGAAAGAAAGAAATAAGACGGCACATTGTCTCGCAATAGATTCCGGATGCTGCGAGAAATCACCCAATTTCCAGACGAGAAAGAAACCTGCTACGTGAAACAAAAATGCCATCCCAATCAGCCTGTAATCGACCTGTGGACGATGGATTCTGTCCAGCTCCACGCCCACTTCCACCGGGTCCCCCATCTCCTCCACCGCTCTCTTGACTGCCTCCTCATGGGACTCGCCTTTCGCTTCATAGGCTTCCGCCTGATCGGCGATATGGTCCGAAAGTTCTCTGGCAATACCGTCCCTTGCCCTGACGCACCTGATCTGTTCCGTGACATTGCTGATAAAAGATTCCTTTGTCATACGAACACCTCCCCAAGTACGTGAACCACCGCAGTCTGATATTCCTTCCACTCCTCCATTCTGGATCGCAAATACTTTCTTCCTGCCTTGGTGATGCTGTAATATTTGCGCTGCTTTCCATTCACTTCATCCTCGTAGGACGTCAGATAGTTCTTTCCCTCCAAGGAATGCAGCAGAGGATAGAGCGTTCCCGCTTTCAGCACAAATACATTTTCGGACTTCTTCTGCAGCGTCTCGATCATCTCGTATCCGTACATGTCCTTCTCTTCCAAAAGGCGCAGAATCAGCATGGAAGTACTTCCGGAGATCAACGCTTTGTCTATTGCCATGTTACCGCCTCCTTCATATATAGATTATCTATATATACATTATATATAGATGACCTATATATGTCAACAGTTTTTTATTGCCAATCAATCCATTCCACATCTTCTCCCTCATAAGCCGCGATGTCCGCCTCATTCTCTTTCGTAAAACTTCTGGCCTCCATGCGCCGCCCGTCTGCCGTATAACTATAGACATACATGACAAAGCCGTCGTAATCCTGCACTTCCCATACAAGACCATAATCATACACGCCAAACGACATATTTTTTGTATGTGTCTCAAACACGTCAAAACAGACCAGTTCGTTATCGCATACTCCCAAAAGATACATCAGTTCACTGGGATAGGAACTAATTTTAAAAATAAGCTCCGGATTTTCATCCCCATTTACGTCCACATAAGCATACTTTTTCTGTGCGTCCTCAAATTCGGATTCATACTTTTCATCATCCATAACGGTCAGCTCCATGCCTTCCACGTATGGATTTGCCACGCTGATTTCATTTTTCAGAAATGCTTCATACAGTGGATTTCTATCATTTGTCAATTCCTCTGTCTGACCCTGCTGATTTTGTATCGGTTCCTGTCCATCAGATGCTGTCTGCCCTTCCTCTTCCGGGTTTTCTGCCGGATTGGTATTGTCCTTCTTTTCCGGCGCATCACCTTTTGTAGTTGCTGACAGTTTCTCCTCTTCCATGCTCTCCGTCAAACTTGTATCGTTTTGATCGGCAGTCTGCGTTTCCTGCATCTTCTCTGCGTCATCAATTTTTTCAATGACAAGGCTCCCTGCATCTTCCTGCGTCTCTTCCGCGCTCTTTGTCTGCCCGCAGGCGGAAAGCACAAGCATGACTGCGCCTGCCGCCAGCGCTATTTTCCTTTTCTTCATAAGTATCTTCCTCACCTACTGCTTCCTCGCTTTAAAACACATCGAAATTGGGCACATTCTCCCCTTTCTCGCCTTTGTGCTCCTATCTTCCTGATTCTCCAGCGTCTCTCTGTCATTCTGCTCCACCATCCGCTCGATGACAAACCCGGCGTCCGCCAGCGTATTGATATATGTTGATATTTTTCGGTTGCACAAAATGACTTCACTGTCATGGACAGGCATTTTGAAATAAGATTCGTCAAAATAGCTTCTTGTGAAAATCAAGTTTTCGCCTTCAATGATATTTCGTTCCTCACAAGACCATGACACACAATAATGTAACGGATGATGCCAGCTAAAAATAAAAATCCCGTCCTTTTTCAGATAGGAGGCTATCTTTCGGAAAGTTCCCTGTAAATCCGTTGTCCACCCAATCCCATAAATAGAATACACATAGTCAAAATAATTGGTTGGAATATCTGTATTCTCTTCCATGGAAGCACACAGCAGTTTCGCAGGGTAACCGTTTTCTTTTAAGTACTCCCCGGCATGGTCAAGCTGACTTTGTGAAACATCCAATCCCCAAAGCTCCTCCGCCTTTCTGTCTCCCAGATACTTCAGGGAATGACCGCTTCCGCAGCATATCTCCAGCACTTTTTTACCTGCCACATCCTGAAAGAAATGCAGCTCATTCTCTGTGACAAAGTTTACCCCATATTCCGGCAAAGCGGTCGTGCCAAACCAGAAATCCGCGTGCTCATTCCAGTATCTCTTGTTGTTATCAATAATTTTATCACTGTCCATATTTTTCCTCATTTCAGTGTAGCACAAGCTTACGACAGCGTCTCAGACACAGACGTGCAGGAAAAGCTTTCCGCCTTCACCCTTATTCTTTTATGCACTAAATTTCTCCGCCCGCATCCCGCCTTCTACGGTTTCCTCGCAAGCTCTAAGTCAATCGTATCATACAGCGTAATCTGTCCCCCGAATTGATTGATTACCTGCTCAATCTCCGCAAAAAACTTTTTCCTCGTCTCCTCCTCAATCACCATATGGTCGGAATAGGTTCCCAGAAGGGCGGTATACTCTTTCGCCGTAAAACTTCGCGTCCTGTGGTAAAGTTTATAACTGATATCCGTAAACCCATATTTTCGCGCAGTCTCCGCCCTTTCCTCCGCCTCCTTTTCGCTGTACTCGCTGCCTTCCGCAGCGTTTGGCATATACGCATCATATACTTTCTGAATTGCCTGAGACATTTCCTCCCTGCCCTTATCTTTGTACGGATGGTTTGCAAAGCGGGCAAAGACGCCGCCGCTTTTCAGTAAATCAAACACTTTCCGATATCCGATTTCCTCCGGCACCCAATGAAAGGCGGACGCTGAATAAATCAGGTCATAGGAATCGCTCTCCCCGGCAAAATCCTCGAATTTGGACGTCACCGCCGAAAAGCCGGGAAATTCCCGAAACTTCTGATGACACAACTGCGAAAAATTCTCTCCGTATTCCACCGCAGTCACCCTACACCCTGTCTTTAAAATCGGAAGGGTCGCCTGTCCGCCGCCGATTCCCACCTCCAAGGCATGACTTGACTGGTCAATTCTCTTGTAGCTAAAAATATCCTCATATAACTCCGCCACATATTCCGGGCGCAGTTTTTCATACTGTGCAGCCACCGTGTCAAAGGTCCACTCCAATCCCTTAATAATTGGCATGATGTTCTCTCCTTATTTCTTCCCACTTCGAACGCGTAATCGCATAGGCATAAGAAATACCATTCTTTTCATCGGGATACTCCTTTACCTTTCTCATGCCATTTGCCATAGCCGTCCGATAGGAAGCCTCGTTTGTATATTTCATATAAGAATATACCGCTTCATATTTTGTATGCTGAAATACCCAGTCCCTGACTGCTTTCGCCGCTTCGCTCCCATACCCTTTTCTCCAATGCTTTTTATGGATATGATACCCGATTTCCGGAAGCATTTCTCCGTCGATACTCTGCAAGGTAATCCCGCAGTCCCCGATAAACGCACCCGTATCTTTCAAGATGACAGCCCACAGACCGAATCCGTATTTCCGATAGTTATCCAGATTCCACTGAATCCAGTTTCTTGTCTTTTCTTCATCAAAAGGTTTCGGATAGTGCCGCATCGTCTCCGGGTCTGACATGATTTCGTATAATGCCTCATAGTCATCCACGGTATAGTCGCGTAATAAAAGTCTGTCAGTTTCTATCGTCATACACACTCCCCATACTTTTCTCACTATGCCCCATCTTACCACATAAAAGCGCCCGCAAACCGCTCTGTCCCTCAAACCCTGCTTTTTGTCCTCTAACTACTGTGAGCAAGCCATTTTTTGACCGTCCGATAAATATCCTCCATATCGAGAGGCTTTGACAGATAGTCTGACATTCCCGCCTGCCTGTATTCCTCCCGCTGTTCTTTTGCCGTGTTCGCCGTCAGGGCTATGATCGGCACCTTTTTATAATACGCACCGTCCAGTTTCCGTATGGCCTGCGTCGTCTCGATCCCATTCATCACAGGCATCAGATGATCCATAAAAATCATGTCATAGTGGTTTTCCTGCACCAGCTTAAGCGCCTGCTTCCCGTCCAAAGCCGTCTCTATATGCATTTTCAGCGGTTTTAACATTTCCTCCGCCACCATGCGGTTGATCTCATTATCATCGACGATCAAGACCCTCGCATCCGGCGCCGTAAACTCTGCTTCTTCCGTATCAGACTCAGCCGCCGCCTCTTTTGTTTCGCCCGCCGCCTGACTTGCAGGGTTTTCCTTTTCCTCTTCCAGACCCTGCCCGTTCTCTATCAGATTGCAGAAGTTAAAACTGTAAAGCGGTTTATTCATGGTCAGAATATCTTCCGGTGCACTGCTTTCCGTCATAGGATTTTGTAAACCGCACACAACCGCATCCGCATCCCTTAACTTTTGCTTTTCTTCCTCACTCAGCATCTCATAGAAATCCGTAAAATAAAACATTCCCGAGGGAGCATCCGGCACAATATGCTCCACAAACGGCAGCCCATAAAAATCGGCAAGCTTTTTCAACATTTCCTCTGCCGCCGCGCTCTTCATATTTCCTGCCACAGCCACACCTTTTTTTTCTGTAATATCAGCTGCCCTGCGACCGTCCACAACCTTTTGATGTATGGTAAAATAAAACGAGCTGCCCTTCCCATATTCGCTCGTCACGCCGATATGTCCGTTCATCAGTTCCACCAACTGTTTAGAAATGGAAAGCCCCAGCCCTGTTCCCTCTTTGTGGTGGTTTTTCTGTGTATCAACCTGCTGGAAAGAACCAAACAGCTTTGTCAGATCCTCCTCCCTGATTCCCTGTCCGGTATCTTTCACCGTGATCAGTAATTCCATGTCATCCTGTATCACCTGCTTCACTTCCACGCTCAGGCATACATAACCCTCTTCGGTAAATTTCGTGGCATTATTCATCAGATTAATAATGACCTGCCGGATTCGCAGCGCATCGCCGTAAAGTTTTTCCGGAATATCCGGGTCAATATCAAACAACAGCTCTACCGGTTTCGCGCCAATCCTGTTTAAGATGATCATGCTAAGGTCGCTCAACATGGACATGAAACTGTATTCCTCGTCCACAAGTTCCATCTTACCCGCCTCAATCTTCGACATATCCAAGAGGTCGTTGATCATTGCAAGCAGCGCGTTCCCGGAGTTTTGTATATTGAGCAGATAGTCTTTATCCTGTTTGGGCAGATCCCTGCGAAGCATAATCTGCGTCATTCCCACAATGGCATTCATCGGCGTCCGGATTTCGTGGGAAACGTTCGACACAAAGGCGGATTTCGCCCGGTTCGCCTCGTCCGCACGCTCCTTTTCCTGCTTGACGCGCTCCATCAGCTCATACTGCTCCGTAACGTCCACCAGCAGCATACTGTATCCGGTAAGCCTTCCGTTCTCCCGCATTTCCATCTTCTTTTTATGATAGTATTTGCCCGCAATCCGCTGTATTTCATCCGTGTTCATAAAAAGCCGGCACACGTCGCCCGATACCATCTCATTTTTACGCATACGCTCCAACTCAGGAAACACTTTCCCCGCGTATGCGTTGGAGTCCAAATATCCGTACATTTCGTCCACAACAATGAATGCATCCGGCATCTGCTCAAATGCCCATTGCCGCCCAAGCTCCGTAATGCCGAAAAACTCATTCTTATGAACCCCTATAATAATCGCTAAAACGGATAACGACGCGCAAACCGGGACGATATCAAAAGAAAAATTAAACCGAAGCGTTACCGCCAATGAAGCCGTAATCACGCACTGCGCGCCAGCCAGCCTTGCAAGGTTATTCCGCTCCGTCGGAATCTGCACGATAAACATCCGGATTGTCGTGTAGAGCATACCGCACAGACCGATTATACAAACGATGCAGTAGTGAATCAGATAAAAAATTCCCGGAGCAATATGTATCATGACAAGCCCCGTTTTCTCACTCCATTCAAATCCGAGATTTTGAAATACCAGCCCGAAATGATCGCCCGTCCAGATCAGAAAAAGCAAGACGGCATCCAGCGCAGACCAGACAGAAATAAGCGCTACCGCCCATTTATAACGCTTCAGACGCATATAAGTCCATAAAAACATGGCGAACATCAAATAGAAGACAACATTGCCGAAGTATTCCATTTTTAAGGCGATATGCGCGCCCTCATGGGTCGTCGATAAAAGAAGAAGCAGATAGCTGCCGTTAATGATCAGACAGCCGAGATTCGTCAGCAGAAGATACATGGATGCATTGCTTTTTACCCTTTTTAAGAGAATAACGCATCCCGCAAAAGGAACAAGGATACCAATCAACTGTATCACATACACCAAAATATGTATTATCATACCCACTCTCTTTCCCGGTTTTTATAATATATACCGTTCCCCGCCGATATTTCCTTTTTATCGTACCATAAAATACATGTATTGTCATCTGCCCGAATGAGTCATCGAAAAGTAAAAAAACAGTTCAACGTTACAAAAAAGCCGGGGATTTCCCGGCTCTTTCGCAATTTAAACCTCAAAACATTAGGATATACTGCCCGCCCCGCCCATCAGTCTCGTCATCTCCTCAATCCGCTCGATCGGAAAGGGTGATGAGGTGAGCGGTTTCATCGCAATGGACATCAGCTTCATGGGATTGTCGTCCGCCGCGATGCGATTGGAACTCATTTCGCCACATTGGCGGCAGCGGTGTATGATCGCCCACTCCCCGTTTTTTCTGACCCAGACCGCTACAGCCTCCATATAGCCGCCGCAGTCCGAAGCACGGTCTCCCGGCTCCACGTCCACATGCAGACTTGTCAGGCAATTCGGACAATGATTTCTGTGCTTGCTGCCCGCGCCGTCCGGTATTACCTGCCGCCCGCATACCTTGCACACAAAACTCTCATCGCAGGCATGATTTTTGTAATATCCCTTTTCAAATGTTTTTCTCTTATTTTCCCTATTCAATTTTCTCTCCTCCTACTCCACAGTTCTCCATAGGAGGTTTCATTTGCATTTCCCTGAGAATCCTCTGTATGCTCTTTTCCGTCAGATAATATTGCAGCGCTAAGTCCTTTATCGATGTTCCGCCCCGATGCTGTTCCAGAATCTGTTCGTTCCTGATACGCAGGGTCTCATTCACGCCCGTGGACGACCCCCATCTTTTTCTGCATTCTTTCTTCTTGGGCACGTAGATCGCCTCGCCGCTCACATACATCTGCAGGATCTCAAGAATATTTTCCGGCAGAATATCATCCGCCCGTTTATAGCTCATAGCTGCCTCCTAATTATTTTTCTTTAGGAAACGCAATGGCTATCACAATGTAATTTCATATGTCATAGCCATCGCTATGATACCGTGGTCTTCTTCAACAAACAATTCACTCCTTTGCTTTCTGGCGCTTTATCTCTTTTTACGCTCTTTATATTACATGCCTCTGAGGGAAAATGCAACCTCATAAAAAGTTGTAAAAATTTTTACTCCAGTAATTCTTTCGCCGCCTTTTGTACCTGTTCTATGCCTATTTGTAATCCTTGGACGTTTTGGCAGAGAGGTTTTCGGCATAAGTATACCTACCTAACCGGTTTCTGCACCAGATACAAGGGTATCGTATCTATAATAACCATCCTGTTCCCAAACTTATGAAACGCCTCCCGGATACCCTCGTAGAATCTGGTTTTATACGGCTCCTCCAGCGTGATATGCTCACAGTGTGTACCGATCCACGAAATATAAGCGTCAGCATCAACCGTCCTCTCGCTCTTCCACTCCCTGCTAATCCAGTTAGTAAAGCCGTAATGCAGGGCATTTCTGTAATCCATCTTACAAGAGTAACCCTGCTTCACACGGAAATTCTTCTCATATACCTTATCAATTTCCGCGCGCAGCTCAGTATTTCGGCTTGTCTCGTTACTGCACGTCATAAACATGGCAAGGTAACCGCCCGGCTTCAACATCCGAAATGTTTTCGTAAAGGCAGTCTCCTCCGGGATCCACTGTATGGTCGCCGCCGAATAGACTAAATCGTAAGTATTCTCCTCAAATTCCCATGTCTCAAAATCCGCATTTACCACATGAAAATTGGGATAGGCAGAAAACTTATTGTTCAAAAAAGAGACAAAGTTTTCTCCCAGCTCAATTGCCGTGTAATCGCACCCTGTTTTCAAAATCGGCTCTGTAGCCTGTCCCGTCCCGGGACCGATCTCAAGCACCTTCTTATCAGAATCAAGCTTACAAAGCGACATCAATTCCGAAAACACCTCTTCCCGGTATCTCGGTCTGTATTTGTCAAATTCTTCCGGTATCTGATCAAATGTCTTACGAAAGTCCATCTCTACTCCCCCACATCTGCTTTCCTGCAAATAATTACACCTATATCATTCTTTCTCCCAATACACCCGGAACCACTCCCGGTACCCGGCATAAACCGTATACTGCGTCCTATCCTCCAGAGCAATCACGCGGTAATAGCAATACTCGTCATCCGTGATTTCTCCCCTATAGTCAATCTCATAGACAAGCAGATATCTGCCATCCGGCGAAAAGACAAGCTTCTTTGCGTCATACGCCACGTCAAAGGACTCGATGACCTCGCCATCCGCACTTCCGAGAAAAATTTTACGCTCTCTCCAGTCATACCATGCCACAAGCCCGCCGGAATCCACAACGTCATAAATAGTCGTATCCAGCCAAAAAGGCGCCGGTTTCTCCTGCTCTGGAACATGCTCCCGCTTTTCTATGGGGCGTAAGCCAAACGGATATCTTATGTAAACCTTTCCGCTCCAACCATCCCAGAACCGAAGCTGTCCGATCTCATCCACCTGCCGATAGTCCTGCGTAAAATCCAGATGGAACACATACTTCATCCCCAGAAAGGCAAGACCGTCCACGACCAGCATGAAAAGTAAGACACCCAGCACAATGGCCGTTGTGCTGAGTATCTTTTCGATCTGCCGTCTCTTATACACTGACCTTCCCCGCCAGCACATTCTTGTAATCCTCCAGATTCTTTGCCAAGAGCGTCGGCGTATCCAGTTCATAAGGACATTTCCCCTTGCACTGGTTACAGTGCAGGCACGCCTCGATCTTTCCCATCTTCTCCTGCCACTCCTCGCCCAGATAACCCGCCGAAGGGGCTCTGCGCAAAAGCAATGACATTCTCGCACACATGCTGATCTCAATCCCCACAGGACAGGGCATACAGTAGCCGCAGCCCCGGCAGAACTCGCCTAAAAGTTCCGCCCGGTCCTTGTCGATAAGCGTCTTTAATTCCTCTGTCATGGCGGGCGGATTGTCTATGTAGGAGAGAAACTCATCAAGCTCCGCCTCCCGCTGCACGCCCCAGATGGGCAGCACGTTATCATACTGCGCCAGATACGCGTAAGCCGCCGCCGAGTTGGTAATCAGCCCGCCGGAGAGCGCTTTCATGGCGATAAATCCCATGTCCGCCGCCTTGCACCTTTCCACCAGCTCCATATCCTTGTCCGTAGCCAGATAACAGAAGGGGAACTGCAGCGTCTCATAGAGTCCGCTGTCAACTGCCTCATGCGCCACCGCAAGACGGTGGTTCGTAATGCCGATATGCCGGATCTTTCCCTGTTCCTTCGCCTGCAAAGCCGCGTCGTACAATCCGCTCTCATCCCCCGGTTTCGGGCAGAAAGCCGGATTGTGGAACTGGTAAATATCAATATAATCCGTTTTCAGATTGGTCAGGCTGGTCTCCAAATCCTTCCAGAATCCTTCCGCGTTCTGCGCCCCCGTCTTGGTGGCGATAATCACTTTCTCGCGCATCCCCTCAAATGCAAGCCCTACCTTGTGTTCGCTGTCCGAATAGCCGCGCGCCGTATCAAAGAAGGTCATGCCGTTGTCATACGCCTTCCTCAACAGCTTCACCGCCTCCTCATCCGAAATGCGCTGGATCGGCAGCGCGCCGAAGGCGTTCTTATTTGTCTCAATTCCTGTCTTGCCAAGTTTTACTGTCTGCATCCTGTTCTAAACTCCTTTCTTCACCGCTATTCCAAAATCACCGAACATCAAATTCTGCTCCATCCGTATTCTGTCGAAATATTATATATCCCCGCCGGATCCGAATCCCGCGCCGTCATAACTCCCCAGCGTCCCCGACAGTCCGCACCAATTGCATGTAAAATGGGTGTCATTCCCGTTATGGCAGTTCAGTTTCCCACAGTTGCAGACCACGAAATCCTTCGTTCTGCAATAGGGGCAGCCGGGATATCCGCTGTCAGGAAAAATCTGCCCGACAATTTTTGTCTCGTCGTAGTGCTCCCGTTTTGCCGCAGCTTCCTTTACGGGAAACGCCCATGTATATTTCCATCCGTCCCCCGTCTTCTCAAAGCGGACGCCGTATATGTTCCCGCCTTCTTTACACTTACAAAGAGCAATACGCGCTTCCATCATTTTTTCAGCATGATTCTTCAATGTTTGCCTCCGCTCCTTTACTCTTGATATGTTATGCACAACGTCCACAGAATCCGCGCTGTGTTTCGCAATCACATATCATATGCAAACAGCGCCGTGATATCGTCGCCGCACCCCATCTCGCTCGTCTCCTGCAGCCATGTTTTCAGCCGGTCGGACACCGCCTTCACGCCGTGTTCTCCAAGCAGGGCATAGTAATCCGCACAGGTCTTCTGAAACTCTTCCTCATTTTTGTAGCTGTTGGAAAGCCCGTCCGAGGAGAGCATATACATAACAGGGTTCTTTTCGCTCTCTTCCCGCTTCCGAATCAGCGTGACTGCCTTCTTCCACGACTCCGCCTTGCTGAGCGAATGGGTCTCCGTGCCGAGAATCTTATCCGCCTCAATGACACTGTACACGCCGGATTCGGACACCTTCACGATATCCCCGTCCCCGAGCTGGAACGCAAAGAGAAATCCTTTCGTGAGAACAAGCCCCAAAAGTGTGCTCCCGTAAAGCCTGTACACCGCTTCCCTGTCCTTTTCGCCGTCCGCGTCCAATGGCATTTCCCGATTACTTTTCGCATGAAGCCGCAAAATCCTGCGTTTCCACTCGACGTCTATCTCCTGCGCAATCTTGGTATCGCCCTCCCGCTTCAAAAAGGTAAAAAGCATCTCCGGCTGCCCGTCATAAGTCTCCAGATAGTCGCCGAGAATCTTACAAAAGACGTTGACGGCTGTAAAGGATCCTGTCTTGCTGTATGGACAGGAGTCGCTTCCGTGACCGTCCGCCACCGCCAGAATGACCGCCCCCGAATCCAAGACCACTTTTTTCAGGCTGTCTTGACACTCCCTGCCGCTCCGCACATGGGACGCGCCCTGCACGGAGGCGCCGAATATTTTTATCATATACAGCATCCTTTCATTAGCGGAGAATGCTGCATTTTAAGCATTCTCCTGTGTGAGACTTAGTACTTCTTAGCGAGGCAGCCTCTGCTGCCAAGCTTTAGAAGTACTTCTCACACGCTACCAGACGTCCCCTTCCTGTATATCATCCAAATCGGGAATCCGGCCGCCCATATCGACAATGACCGGCGCGTCATTCTCCTGCGCCTCATCCGCCGCGATACTTGCCGGCGCGGAGACAAGAGATGCCGCTGTGGACGCCCACTTGATCATCTTGGTGAGAGCCGCCGCATTGTTTGCCTGCAGCACCAGTTCCTTATTTCCCGTAAATTCCTCCAAAACAGCGTCATCCGCATCCTGCCCGATGGAGATGGCAATCTTGACCGCCTTTTTGCCCCACGGCAGTTTCTTTAACTCCGCCAAAGACTTCTTGTAATCGTCCGTGGGCTGCCCGTCCGACAAAAGCACGAGCACAGGCGGAAGCGCCCTGTCCGACATAGGCGGTATCGTGAGCTGCGCCGCCAGAAGTTCAAACGCCTTGCCCAGATCGGTGACCCCCTCCGCCTCCAGATCGTCCCATGCAAAATCTTCCACATTGACCGGATTGCTGGTCACCCATGACGCTCCGGTAGAAAATTTTAAGGTGCGGATCATCAACTGCGCGTTCGGATTATTTTCCGCCGCAGACACCATCTCCGGTATGGTGGACTGGATGGCGTGATTCACCGTGCCAATCTTCTCCCCATACATGGAACCGGAACAATCCACAATCCAAAAAAAGTGAAGCGGTCTGCTCGCCAGTTCTCCTCCCGGTCTTTTCAGTTCTCCCATTGTCGTTCCTCCTCTTTCATTTACGCCCGTGTGCATCTGATCTGCTGTGCCCTTGCATACTGCATGGCATACGAGCCGAGATTACAACGGATTGTAAAATTTTCATGCCTCTCGTCAGGTTCCCCGAACGTTTTCAAAAAGCCCGTCCCTTTTCCCCCGCCGATTTCCACCACGGAATCCGGTATATAAACGCTTTCCAGACTTTTACATCCCGCGAAAGCGCCCTCCTCAATGGCTGTCACCCCTTCCGGAATATCGACCGTCTGCAGCGTGTCGCAGCCCTCAAAGGCGGATATCCTAATCGCATCCAACTCCTGCGGGAGCGTCAAATCCCGCAGGCTCGTACACCAGCGGAACGTATTTTCCCTGATTTCCTTCAGCTTGCCCGGCAGTACCGCCCGTTTCAGCTGCCCGCATCCGGCAAAGCTGTTCTCCCCGACATACTTCACGCTGTCCGGCACGATAACGGATTCCAGTCCGCTGTACTCGAACGCGCCCTCATACTTGATCTCACTGCCTAATATCTTGGGACAGCCCGTCGCGTCCGTGCTGCCGATTCCCCGCAGCGTCGTCGGGAGCGATACTTCCTTCAGTCCCCTGCAATTCAGGAACACGCCGTTCCCAAGAATCTCTATCCCCTCGGAGATAATGACCTTCTCGATACCGACGCACCCTTTAAAGGCATAATTGCCGACCGCAATCACCTTTTTCCCTTCAATGACATTGGGAATCACCACAACAGGCTCATCGAAATCATCATATTTCAGAATCCGAAGCCCCCTTGAGGTCTCCTCGTATTCGTACAAACTGTCGCTCTCGCAGGGCTCCCACTCCTTTTTCACCGCCGGGGACAATTCCTGTCTGCCGACGGGCATATCTTTCTCTCCCTTTTCTTCCCCATTCTCTTCCATGGAAAGCCCCAGCGCGTTCACCCATGACGCAACGGCAGCCTCGGCGCTCTTTGTCCGGATGTCATACCCCAGCTCAAGCGCTCTGACAAAGCGATGCATCGTCATTTTATCAATCCGGGAAAGCCCTCTCAGTTCCTCCACGATCCCGTCGTCAAAGACAATCCGCAGAAGATTTCTCTTTCTCCTGTCCTGCGGAAAGAAATCCAGAAGAAGCGCCTGCAGCCTCTTTCTGTCGGAAAGCGCGTCCGGATAGTCCCGTATCATATCCGCCAAAATCTTATTGTCATCCATACCCGTTTATGCCCCTCAATGAAATTCTCCCGTCAGCTGTCCGAAGTCAATCTTCGTATCCTTGACAATCGCCGCCGAACGCCCCTGCGGTACGGGAATCTGCGTGCCGTCCGCCTTGCTGTAAGTCCAGTTATCCCCGGACAGGTTTTTCATCCCCCACAGCTTCGGGTTCTCGGGATTCTGCACCACTTCTCCGACAATCGTTTCCATATCATAATTGCCCTCGATATGGTGCCGATACAATTTCGTGTTGGACATAAGCAGAACGGCGCTTTTTCCGATCACGATCTTAGGCGGAACGGTCACCGCATTCTGACAGCCCCAGCACGTGTGCGCGACACCCTTTTCCTCCTTCTGCACATCATAGAAGACTTCGCTGCCGCAGTTTGGACAGCGCATAATGCCGGACATGAGGTTCGCGAAGGTCTCCATCCATTTTCCCTCGGTGATCCGGCGGTTTGGCTGCGCAAGCCCCACGGTAAAGGAAGTAGTAAACAGATCCCGAAGATGCTGTGGGTACAAATCCCAAAAAATCAGAGCGTTCTCCTGATACCCCGCAAGGGGTCTGTTATCCTTGTTGTCCGGGTCAAAAATAAACAGCGGATCGGTCCCGTACAGCATATTCATGGCATGAATATCCATGCATTTGATCTTCGCCTCTCTCCTGCCCTCCAGCGGGTGGTTCAGCATAAACATATAAAAGAGCAGCACCGCCAGAGAAAAGAGATCGGTATTGCGCGACGGCTTCGCTTTCCCCGTCACAATCTCAGGCGCCATAAACCGGGGCGTGCCATACACGCCCGTCTTCGCGCCGTTGTAGGAAACATTATCGTTATCACAGATCAGAACGTCGCCCGTGTCGGGATCGAAAAAGACATTGCCAAAAGAAATATCGCGGTAGCTGTAGCCTTTCCCATGCAGCGCGTTATATCCTCTGGTCAGATGATAAGCGGCTCTGCACAGGCAGTAAAAAGAAGGCTCCGCCTTTCTCTTCATCATATCCACAATGCTGCGGTAATTCTTCGGGCGAAGCGGCATAATGTAACCGAAAGATTCCCCAAAGGCACGGAAAATCATATCCTGCGGCCACAGGAAAGAGTCGTCCGGCGCGCCGCTCTGGATCAGATTATCCAGAATTTCCTTCTGGTTTTTGGTGGCGGTATTCTTATAATACCACTTAAGGGCATACAGCTTATTCCCGGACTCCACCGAATACACTTCCCCCTGCCCGCCGGCGCCAAGAAGCTGCTTTACCGTATATTTACTGCCGCTCTCGGCAGTGAGAACCGTCCCACTTTTCAACTGTCCATCCATGTTGCCGTTCCCCCATTTTCTATACGATAGCCTTCTTCGGGCATTTCTCCTTACAGGTTCCGCACCCGGTACATTTCTCCTGATCAATAATCGCGTGGAAATCCTCAATCACGATCGCGTCCGCCGGGCAGTTCCTCTTACAGAGCTGGCAGGCGATACAGCCCACGTCGCACGCTTTCATGGTCACAGGACCTTTCTCCTTCGAACTGCATGCCACCACATGCTTCGCGTCGTAGGGAATCAGTTCAATCAGGTGCTTCGGACATGCCGCCACACATTTGCCGCACGCCTTGCACGCTTCCTTATCCACTACGGCAACACCGTTTACCACATGGATCGCGTCGAAAGGACATGCCTTCACACAGCTGCCGAAACCGAGACAGCCGTCGTTACAGGATTTCGGTCCGCCGTTCGGCACGAATGCCACCATCGCGCAGTCCTCAATGCCCGTATAATCATAGTCCACGCGGGTGCGTCCCTTATCTCCCCGGCACTTGACAAAAGCTACCATGCGCACGCTCTCGCCTGCCTCCACGCCCATGATCTGCGCCACCTGCGCGCCCACTTTCTCGCCACCCACGGGGCAGGCGTTTGTGGGCGCCTCCCCCTTTACAATCGCAGCTGCCAGCCCGGAACAGCCCGCGTAGCCGCAGCCGCCGCAGTTATTTCCCGGAAGAACGCCCAGAATCGCCTCCTCCCTCTCATCCACATCTACTTTAAACTTGATACCGGCCACGCCGAGGAACAAACCGACGAATAAGCCGACCGCTCCCACAATCCCCGTAGCCATCAAAATTCCCGCTATATTCATATTAACCTCCCCCTAAAGCAGTCCAGAAAATCCGCAGAACGCAATCGCCATCAATCCTGCCGTCACCAGCACAATCGGCATCCCCTGAAAGGATTCCGGTATATCATTGTACTTAAGCTTCTCCCGGATTCCCGCCAGAATAATAATGGAAATGGTGAAGCCGACTGCCGTCGCAAAGCCGTTGACTACGCCGGTCAGAATACCGTAGTTCTTCTGCACATTGGTCAGCGCCACGCCAAGCACCGCGCAGTTGGTGGTGATCAGGGGCAGGTACACACCCAGCGACTGATACAGCCCCGGAATGAATTTCTTCAAGAACATCTCCACAAACTGTACAAGCGCCGCGATGACCAGAATGAAAACAATGGTCTGTAAATATTCGATGTGAAAAGGCTGCAGGATGAACTGGTAGATCGCTCCCGCCACCGCCGATGCAAGCGTTATGACAAAGATAACCGCCACGCCCATACCTGTCGCCGTCTCCGTCTTCTTGGACACGCCAAGGAAGGGGCACAGCCCCAGAAACTGACTTAACACCACATTATTGACAAGGGAGGACGCAATCAAAATCACCAACAATTCTTTAATCATTCTTCTTCTCCTCCTCTCCCTTCGTCTCGTCAATCAGACGTTTTGCGCAGCCCGTGTCCGCACAGTTCAGACAGTCGTTTCCGCAGCCGGACTGGATCTTTGACATATCCTTTCCTTTCCGCTCTCCGGCAATCTTCACCTTATTCTGGATCGCCGTCAGAAGCGCAAGTACGAAGAACGCGCCCGGCGCCATGATAAAGATGCTCACCGGCACGAAGCTGTCAGGCATCACATGAATGCCGAAAATCTCTCCCGCGCCCAGAAGCTCTCTCACCGCGCCGATACAGGTCAGCGCCACGGAGAAACCGAGTCCCATGCCAATACCGTCAAACAGCGACGGAATCACAGGATTTTTGTAAGCGTACGCCTCCGCGCGCCCAAGGATAATACAGTTTACCACGATCAGCGGAATGTAAATGCCAAGCGCGTCATAGAGGAAGGGGATAAAGCCCTGCAAAAGCAGCTCCACCATAGTCACAAAGGAGGCGATAATCACGATAAAAGCCGGGATTCTCACCTTATCCGGAATGATGCCTCGAAGCAGGGAAATAAACACGTTGCTCAGCGCAAGCACCACCATGGTCGTCAGCCCCATGCCGAGCCCGTTGATCGCCGAGGTTGTCACCGCCAGCGTAGGACACATGCCCAGCATCAGAACAAAGGTTGGATTTTCTTTCACGATACCGTTTAGTAACCGCTCCGTCACCGGATTTTCCCGTTTTACTTCCTTTTCATCGATCTGGCTCATTGTCCGTCACCTCCTCCCAACACTGTCTGGAAATAGTATAAGCCCGCGTTGACCCCATTGGTCACTGCATTTGTCGTGATAGTCGCGCCGGAAATCGCGTCAATCTCATTGTCCGCCAACGCGCCGTTTTTGGTATAGGCAAATTTTTCCACATTCTTACCCGCAAACTGCGGCTTTAACACGGCTTCCGCCTGCATACCGAGACCCGCCGTCTCGGAGATAGACAGAATCGATATGCCGTTCACTGTCCCGTCCAGACGCACGCCGACGGAAAACTGAATGTCGCCGCCGTAGCCTTCCTTCGTCGTCACCGTGATCACATAGCCCAACAGTTCACCGGAGCCGTCCTTCGCCTCCATCACCTCGTCGACGCTCTCCTGCGCATAGCCTTCCTCGTTCCAGCCTGCAGGCAGCGCTTCCACGCCGATCATGGCAAATGACGGTGCATCCTGAAATACTTCCTGACATGCCGCCTCCTTCGCCTTCGCTTCCTGTTCAGAAATGGGGTTCTTCGTCACCTGATAAACCAATCCGAGAAGCAGTCCCGCAATCAGCGTGATCGCCAGCAGAATCCCTGTATTTTTCATCATTTCCTTCATGCCTTCTCTCCCCCTTTCCCAAATGCTTTCGGAAGAGTGACCTTCTCAATCAGCGGCACTAAGAGGTTGCCGATGATGATGGCGTAGGACACACCCTCCGCGGAGGGACCGAAGATACGGAAAATCCCCGTCAAAACGCCAAGCAGTACGCCGTATACATACTGCCCTTTTTTCGTGATCGGTCTGGTCACATAGTCCGTCGCCATAAAGAATGCGCCGAGCATCAGACCGCCGCCTGAAAGATGGGCGGATATGTACGGCCAGTCAAAGCCCCTGCCGCCGAAAAGGCTCACGAAAACAGCCAGCGTCACAATGTATGTACCCGGAATCCGCAGATCGATGATACCGAACAAAATCAGAATACAGGCGCCGATCACAATGGCAATCATGGACGTCTCACCGATGGTTCCCGCCGTGCGCCCGATCACCATATTCAGGATGTTGACAGACTCCCCGCTCTTTAACGCGGCGAGGGGCGTCGCCCCCGTGTAGGCGTCGCAGTCAAAGTTCGTCATGATGGAGGTAAAGGAAATCAGCAGGAAACACCGCGCGCCAAGCGCCGGATTCATAAAGTTCTGTCCCAGTCCCCCAAACAGCATCTTGACTACCAGAATGGCGAACACGCCGCCCACCACTCCGATCCACCAGGGCGCTGAAACAGGCAGGTTCAATGCCAGCAAAAGCCCTGTCACCACTGCAGAATAATCTCCTATCGTCACTTTCTTTTTACAGATCTTCTCAAACACAAACTCCGTAAATACCGTGGACGCCACTGTCACAAGGATCAGCGCAAGCGCCTTCGGTCCGAAGTTGTAAATTCCGAATCCGGCTGCCGGAAGAAGGGCGATCACCACGGTCAGCATGATGTTGCTCGTAGTGGACTTCGATCTGACATGAGGATTGGAAGACACTTTCATTAAATCATTCATCTCTTCAGTCTATGCTCCTTTTATTTCTACTATTTTTTCTTCTTGGCAAGCTGCATCTTACGCATGGATTTGATGGTCTGCGTCAGCGGTCTCTTCGCCGGGCAGACAAAGCTGCAGCAGCCGCACTCGCAGCACTCCATGCCGTTGTGGGAAAGAAATTCCTCTTCCTCATAATGCTCCGCATAATCCGCCAAGAGCCTCGGAACCACTCTGCCCGGGCATACCTCCACGCAGCGTCCGCAGTTGATGCAGGCGGAAGGCTCCATGCGTGACACCTCGTCCTCCGTGAGACAAAGAAGCGCCGAAGCCGTCTTTGTAGTCGGCACATCCAGCCCGAAGAGGGCGAAACCCATCATGGGACCGCCGGACACGATCTTCACCGGATCCTGCTTAAAGCCGCCCGCCTCCTCCACCAGTTCATGATAGTTCGTGCCGATCCGCACGATAAAGTTCTGCGGGTTGGCGATGGCGTCGCCTGTCACCGTAACAATACGGTTCATCAGAGGCTTTCCCTCGATCACAGCATGGTAAATCGCAACCACCGTGTCCACATTGTTCACCACACAGCCCGCATCTGCGGGGAGCATGGATGAATTGATGGCACGACCCGTGGTCGCGTATATGATCTGCCGCTCCGCGCCCTGAGGGTATTTTGTCTTAAGCTCCTTGACGCTTATGCGCGGCTCGTCCTTTGTCAGATTTTTTAAAAGCTCGATACACTCCGGTTTGTTATCTTCCACCGCCAGAATCCCTCTGGCGTTCTCAAACAGCTTCAGGGAAACTTTAAGACCCCCGATCAGCTTTTCCGGCTCCTCCAGCATCCTGCGGTAATCGGAAGTCAGATAAGGTTCGCACTCCGCACAGTTCGCGATCACGTAGTCGATCTTCTCCGGCTCCTTGGGCGAAAGCTTCACATGCGTCGGAAAGCCCGCGCCGCCCATACCTACAATGCCCGCCTCCTTCACACACTCGATAATCTCCTCTCTCGTCATCTCCTCGAGAGGCTTGCGCTCCGGATACTCCACTTCCTCGTAGAGCCCGTCGTTCTCAATGATAATGCTCATCACGCTGTCGCCCGTGACCACACGTCTCGGCTCGATCGCCTTCACCGTACCCGATACCGTCGCGTAAATCGGCGCGGAAACAAAACCGCCCGCCTCCGCAATCTTCTGCCCCGTCAAAACATGATCGCCCTTCTCCACGATCGGTTTCGCGGGCGCGCCGATATGCTGGGACAACGGGTACACCAGATCTCCCTTGGGCAGCACAGCCTTGATGGGCTTATCCTTCGACAAATCCTTCCCGTCGTAGGGATGTATGCCGCCGTTAAATGTTAATTTAGCCATACCAGTAACCCTGCTCCTTTCCCGTTCAGCTCACATCATAAGTCGGATGGAACCGCTATTATAAATATACTATTTTTCGACGAAAAAAACTACTGCAATTTCAAGAAATGTGTTAAGATGATGAAAAGAATGGAGGAATTTTATGCAAATCGTAAATCAAAATCTGAAATCTTTTACAATAGGCTATCCTTTGGAGCGCACCGCGCCCCTTGACAAAATATTATTTATAGATATTGAGACCACGGGATTCACCGCGAAAAGCTCCTCGCTCTACCTGATCGGGGCGGCTTTTTACGCGGAGGGAGGCTGGCAGATACGACAGTGGTTCTGTGAAAACCCGGGTGAGGAATCCGCCGTGCTTAACTCCTTTTTTGACTTTGCATGCCCCTTCACCCACCTGATTCACTTTAACGGAAATAATTTCGATCTACCCTACCTTCTGCAGAAATGCGAACAGCACAGGCTGCCGCACAATTTCGACCGTTTCGAGGGGATCGACCTGTACAAACGCGTTTCCCCCTACAAGGCTTTCCTGCATGTGCCAAACTGCAAGCAGAAAACGCTGGAGACCCTTCTCGGTATTCACAGGGAAGACCGTTTTCACGGCGGCGAGCTGATCGAAATCTATCGGAACTATGTGGAAAGCCCTTCCCCGGACGCACGCGCCCTGCTGCTTTTGCACAACAGCGACGATATTCAAGGAATGCTGCAGCTTCTTCCTCTTCTGGCATTTTATGATTTGTTTAACGGAAATATCCGCGCGAAAAAGGTGCAGGCGAACAGTTTTGTTGACTATCATGGTCAAGAAAGACAGGAGCTTCTGATGAAGCTGGCTCTGCCCACCCCGCTCCCCATCTCCCTCTCCAACCTTTCAAACGGCTGCTATTTCAGCGGTGAAAAGAACGAGGGCATTCTGAAAGTACCGCTTTACGAGGAGGAAATGAAATATTTCTATGCCAGCTATAAAGATTACTATTATCTGCCGGAGGAAGATATCGCCCTCCATAAATCGGTGTCCTCCTTCGTTGATCCGTCGCACCGCACGCAGGCGACAGCCGCCACCTGCTACACGCGCAAATACGGGCTTTTTCTTCCCCAGTGGGATATTCTGGTAGAGCCTTTCTTCAAGCGGGATTATAAGAGCCATGATCTTTTCTTTGAACTCACCGACGAGCGAAAGACGGACCGGGAGCTTTTCTCCCGCTACGCGCAGCATCTGCTCGGAAAGATGGCGAAGACATACTGAGTCACAGACATGACGAAAGGCAGCGACGAATCGCTGCCCTTTCACTGCCTTATCAGCTTTTATATGAGGAGAATGCCGCCTTCTGGCATTCTCCCGAGTGAGACTTAATACTTCTCCACGAAGCAGCCTCTGCTGCGAGTGGCTAGAAGTACTTCTCACTCTGTTACATTGGTTTCTGATAGAAGAACGAATTTTTCCGTTCAAAGCCTACATCCTTATGGTTGATAATCTGCTCGGTACTGCCGATAAACAGATATCCACCGGGTCTCAGACTCTTCTGGAACTTGCGGAACACTTCATCCTTCGCCTCTTCCGTAAAGTAGATCAACACATTACGGCACACAATCAAATGGAAGTCCGTCGGATAATTGTCCTTTAACAGATTATGTTCCTTAAATTCTACCCGATTCTTAATCTCATCGGAAATCTGATAGGAAGGACCGACCTTCGTAAAGAACTTCTTCTTCAAGTCTGCCGGTACACCTGCCAGACTCTTCTCCGCGTACAACCCCATCTTCGCCTTCTCTATCACCTGCTTATCCAGATCCGTCGCATAAATCTTAATCTGATTGATCGGCACATGCCTGGACAGCGCCATCACCAGCGAGTACGGCTCGTCGCCCGTCGAACACGCCGCGCTCCAAATCTTTAAGTTCTTACCGTAACGCTGAATCAGCTCCGGGAAAATATCTTTGTCCAAAAGCTGCCACTGATCCACATTTCTGTAAAACTCAGAAACATTGATGGTCAGATAATTGACAAACTCTTCAAATCTGGCATTGTCGTTCTTCAGCACCGCAACATAGTTGTCATATCCGACAACTTTATTCTTGGAGATCAGCGTATCGATCCGGCGCTTCATCTGCTTTTCCTTGTAAGCATTTAAATCGATTTTTGTAAGGTCATAAACCGCTTTCTTAAAGTATTCATAGTCATATGCCAAGGATTACCACCGCCTTTACCTATTTATGAAAAATGTTTATGCCTATTATGTCTTACTCTGCTGCGTCCCCGCTCTCCTCCGCAATCACCGCGTCGATATCCACGGACACAACGTCTTCGTCTTCCACTTTCTCAGCCTTTGGCTCCGGCGCAAACATCGCTTTGATGCTCAGGCTGATCTTCTTGTCCGCCTCGTTAAAGTCCACAACTTTTGCGGTCACTTCCTCGCCGCTCTTAAGTACGTCGGAAGGCTTATCAATATGTTCTTTGGAAATCTGGGACACGTGAAGCAGGGCGTCAATGCCAGGCTCCAACTCGATAAACGCACCGAAATCCGTCATGCGCGCCACCTTGCCGGTCACCTCTGTGCCTACCGCATACTTGCTTGCCGCATCCTTCCAAGGATTCTGATCTTCAAACTTAAGGCTTAACGCGATCTTCGTGCCGGAAATATCCTTGATAAGCACTTTCACCACATCGCCAACCTTAAATACCTTCTTCGGATTCTCAACCCTGCCCCATGACATCTCGGAGATGTGAAGCAGACCGTCGCAGCCGCCCAGATCGATGAACGCGCCAAAGTCGGTCACATTCTTAACCGTGCCTTCCACGGTATCGCCGATCTTGATGGTCTCGAAAAGTTTCTTCTGCAACTCCGCCTTCTCCTCAAGGATAAGCTGCTTTCTGTCGCCGATGTATCTTCTTCTCTTCGGGTTGTACTCGCTGATCACGAACTGGATCTCCTGACCCGCATACTTGTTCAAATCTTTCTCGTAAGTATCGGATACAAGGCTCGCCGGAATAAAGATTCTTACCTCTTCCACAACAACGCTTAAACCGCCGTCCAGCACCTGTGCCACTTTTGCCGTGAGTACTTCCCTGTTCTCGTATGCTTCCTCGATCCGCTTATTGCCCCTGTCCGCAGCGAGACGCTTGTAGGTGAGGAGAACCTGTCCCTCACCGTCATTCACCTTGAGCACCTTCACCTCCATGGTGTCCCCGGGCTTCGCGATGGTTGTCAAATCTACATTGGGTTCGTTTGTATATTCATTTCTCGTCAAAACGCCATCTGACTTATATCCGATGTTGAGAATGATCTCTTCCGGCTTTACATCGATAACGGTACCTTCAACAACCTCTCCTGTGTGTATTGTTTTTAAAGAATCCTCTAACATTTGTTCAAAAGTTAACTCTGACATAATTTTGAACCTCCTCGATAATATTGTTTGGGGTTGAAGCCCCTGCTGTAATACCCACCAGTCGGAAAGATTCAGGTAACCTTAAATGCAAGTCGTCGAGTGTCTGTATATAGTAAGTCATATCGCACTCCTGTTTGCAGATCTCATAGAGCTTCCTTGTGTTTGAACTATGAGTCCCGCCTATAACTATCATCACATCAACCCGTGCCGCAAGTTCTCTGGCCTCGGCCTGTCGCACTTCCGTAGCGTTACATACAGTATTCACAACACTACCATTGTAACCTCTTTCCTTGAAAATTTCAACCACATCTTGAAATTTCTTGTAGTTAAATGTCGTTTGTGAAACAATACAGAGTTCTTCCTCCGGTCTCAAGTCAAGATTTCGTGCCTCTTCCAAAGACTCCACAATATAAGTTTCGGACGCGGACCACCCCCTGATTCCCTCCACCTCCGGATGCCCCGCATTGCCGACAATCACGATACTTTTGCCCGCCGCGCTCTCCTTCTCCACAATATTGTGGATCCGTTTCACAAAGGGACAGGTGGCGTCCACCACCTCATATCCGAGCTCTTTCAGGCTTTCACAGACAATTTTTTCCACGCCGTGGGAGCGGATGATCACCGTACCCCTCTCCCCTTCGGGAACTCCCCCCGCGTCCGCAAGGGAATCAAGCACGCGCACGCCACGCCTTTCCAGATCGCCCACCACTTCCTCGTTATGTATGATCGGTCCGAAGGTATAAATCGGATGCCCCTCTTTTTCCCTGTTCTCAATCTGTTCATAGACGGTGTCCACCGCACGCCGCACGCCGAAGCAGAATCCCGCATGCTCCGCCAAAATCACTTCCATACATCAACCTCCGCAGAGAGAGACTATGGCATCCGCCACCTCTTCCACCGTCATATGGGAGGAGTCGATCAGCACCGCGTCCTCCGCCTGCTTTAAGGGGGAAATCTCCCTCGTCATGTCCTGCCTGTCACGCTCGATAATATCCCTCTCGATCGTCTCCAGGTCACAGCTTTCTCCCTTCGCCGTAAGCTCCTTATAGCGGCGCAGCGCTCTCTCATGGCTGTCCGCCGTCAAATACACTTTCACCTGCGCGTCCGGCAGCACGCAGGTGCCAATATCACGCCCGTCCATCACCACATCTGTGTCCGCCGCCAGCTTCTGCTGTAACTGCGTCAATTTTTTCCGCACGTTAGGGTTCGGACTGCTGACAGACGCCATCCTGCCCACTTCCTCCGTGCGGATGTACGCGTTCACGTTCTCGCCGTTCAAGTATACCACCTGCTCGCCGTTCTCGTAACCGATGGTGATATCCACCCCCTGACATTTCTCGTCGATCTGCTCCGGGGACGCGTTCTCCCTGAGCAGATACAATGCCATGGCGCGGTACATTGCCCCCGTATCCACATAGATATATCCCTTCTTCGCCGCTATCATCTTAGCTATCGTACTCTTTCCCGCCCCCGCAGGACCATCAATCGCAATATTAAATCCCATGTGTTATTACCTCTTTTCCGAAGCATTTTATGCTGAGGACCGCGAGCAGAATATCAGATTCTGCTCTGCGATCATGGAATTTGTGATGCTTCTACACAAATTCCCGGTTGAATAAATTGCTCTTCAGAGAATTTATTCAACCTGTCCTCCCCTCTCCGTGCTACACTTCCCTGCCAAATACCCCGTAGACCATGCGATCTGCAAATTGAAACCACCTGTCAGACCGTCCAAATCCAACACTTCCCCTGCAAAATAAAGCCCCCTGACAAGCTTGGACTCCATGGTGGAGGGATTGACCTCCTTCACCGACACACCGCCCTGCGTGATCACCGCCTCGTCAAAGCCTCTCTTTCCGCGCACCTGCAGGGTAAAAGCCTTTGTCAATTCCACAAGACGGCGTCTCTCCTGTTTTGTCACCTCATGCACCTTTTTCTCAGGGTCGATACCAGACCTCTCTATCATAACAGAAATCAGTTTCGCCGGATAGAGCCCTCCCAGCGCGTTTTTAAACTGCCTGTTCCTGTTTTCCTCGAAGTCCCTCAACATCCTTTTATCAAGCTGTTCCTCCGAGAGCGCAGGCTTCAGATCGATTGTCAGGACCACTGCGTTCGTCCCTTTCTTTCTCCCGTAAAAACTGCTGGCGGACAGGACAAGCGGTCCGCTCACTCCGTAATGGGTGAAAAGCATCTCCCCGAATCCCTGAAAAAGCTTTTTCTTTCCACAGCTCATGGTGAGGGACACATTCTTTAAGGATAACCCCTGTAATTTTTTGCACCAGTCCACCTCCGTCTCCAGAGATACCAGCGCCGGCGCGCAGTCCGTCACCTTATGCCCCAGCTCCCGCGCCATCCTGTGCCCGTCGCCGCTAGAGCCGGTACTCTGATAGGACAGTCCGCCCGTCGCCACGATTACCGTCCCCGCAGGGATCACGCTTCCGTCCGCGAGCCGCACACCCGTTATTTTTTCATCCTCCGTCTCAATCGCCCGCACCTCGCTGCGCAGCCGCACCTGCACCCCGTTTTTCTTTAGGAACCGCTCAAATGCCGCCGTCACATCCGACGCATGGTCCGAAACCGGAAACACCCTCTCTCCGCGCTCCTCTTTTAACCGGCATCCGTTTTCCTCCAGAAAATTTTCCAACCGTCTGTTATCAAATGTGTGGAAAGCGCTGTACAGAAACTTCGGGTTGCTCACAATATTTTCAAAAAACTTGTCCCGCTCGCAGGCGTTGGTCACGTTACACCGCCCCTTGCCCGTGATATACAGCTTCTTGCCAAGTTTTTCGTTTTTCTCTAATAAAATAACAGGGCGTCCGTTTTCTGCCGCCGCTGCCGCCGCCATCATTCCCGCAGCGCCGCCGCCGATCACGACCGCCTGATTCCCGTCCATACGCATGTTATTCTGACCTTTTCCGAAGCGGATAGTTTAACATCGGCTCCTCATCTATAAAGTTAATCTCATCGTTCAGATAAACCTGATAATTGTTCCAAGCTTCTTCCAGATTCTTAAGGTTCTCCTTCACTTCCTCCGGCTGCTTCAAGCACATCGCCACCACCAGTGCGTTGATCATGCTTAAGGGCGCCACCAGAGAGTCCACAATGGAAACCATATCGCTTCTGGCAAAGAGATTACAGGACGAATAGAGGTTCATCGGAGAATGCACCGAGTCCGTCACCGCGATCACCTTGGCGTTCCTGTCGTTCGCAAACTCCATCGCCTTCAAGGTTCTCATGGAATATCTTGGAAAGCTGATTCCCACAAAAGCGTCCTGCTCGCCAATCCGTATCATCTGCTCAAAGGTTTCCGAAACACTTGTTGTTTTAAGGAGCACCACATTCCCACGGATCATATTCAGGTAAAACTGTAGAAAATCCGCCAGCGGCTCGCAGCTCCTGACGCCCATGATATAGACCGTCCGCGCCTCCAAAATGATGTCCACCGCCGTCTCGAAAGCCGTCGGATCCAGATTATGGATCGTATCCTGTATCTTCTCGATATCCGCCTGCAACACGGAATTTAAGATCTCAGACTGGCTGCTCTTGCCATACTTCGCACCGATCTTCTGCACGGAGTTGATTTTATTCTGCACCCAGTATTCCAGATCCCTCTGAAATTCCGGATATCCGTTGTAGCCGATGAACATGGCATAGCGCACCACAGTGGATTCGCTGACGCCCACCGTATCGCCAAGCTTCGCCGCCGTCATAAAAACCGCCTGATCGTAATGATCGTAGATAAAGGCGGAGATCGCCTTCTGTCCCTTGCTCATCCTGCCGTAATATTCGTTGATTCTCGTTATGATATCATACCGATTCTCTATTGCCATCGTCAAGCCCTTTTCGCTCTGTTAAATTGCCTGAAATGCGTTGTAGGATTCCTCCAGCAGTTTGATGGTGTCCTCTTCCTGCAGGTCATAATCCCCTGTCAGTGTCATGCACGCTGCGCCGTGGATAAAGATCCACATCTTCATAAACATCCCGCTTGGGTCTTTGCAGCCGAATATCTTCGCACTGTTGATCTCGCGCACCACCGCTCCGTTTTTGCCGTTCAACATATCATAGAGACTCTTTCCGTGGCGGTTCTCCGACAAAAATAACAGACGGAATAAATTCTGCTCCTCCTGCGAAAAGCGGATGTAAGCAAGTCCCAGATTGACAAAGGGCGTGTTGTTCAGCTTCGGGAACTCCTCGTAGTATGCGCTGAAAAATTCCATCGCCTTCGCAAACAGATCGTCCCCAAGTTCCTCCATGTTCTTGTACACACGGAAAATCGGCTGTGTCGAACATCCCGCCTTTGCCGCCAGCGTTCTCGCGCTCACCTGACTGGAACCTTCCGTCCGCGTCATCTCAAATGCCGCGTTCAGTATGTCATTTTTTGTGATTGTCTCTTTTCTTGCCATAAGAATGTACCTCTCTTGCTCTTTTGCAGCTCTTTTACAGCCTCTTTTGGTAACGTATGTTATTATAATATATTATGTAACCTACGTCAACCCCTTTTTACAGAAAATGTCAAAACTTTATGTTTCCAGCAATATTCTATGTAAAGCACTTTCCTATAAAGTAAAAGTACAGCTCCGTGAAAAACATTCGGGAGCTGTACCTTTATTTTCTTTACTATGTGCCTGCCGCACCTATCTTCTGACCGTTACCTTAATGTTTGTCTTCACATCCTTAGCGATGCCATCCCTGCCCTCCAGTGTTATGAGAACAGGCATCGTGTAGGTTTTTCCTTTCATACCGCTCACCGTCAGCGCGCCGTCTCTGTCCGTAAGCTTCAATATGGCTGAAACATAGTGATCTGTGGAATCCGCTTTCACCCATGTCAGCGTGATATCCTGCTTTCCGTCCTTATTACAGTCCAGACCGCCGGAAACGGACTTGATCCGATACCCCATTCCCTCGGGCAGTTCAAACCCGCAGGTCCTTGTCAATTTGTCGTTTCCTGCATACAGCGTCTGGGCATTGCCGTGCACCGTCACCTTCGGCACGGACTGCTTGGGGCGAACGGTAAAGGTCGGCGTCTGCACCTGAACCGTGTCACCATTCTCCAGCTTGAGCGTGAAGCGAATCGCCAAACGGTAACGCTGTCCTGCCTTCAGTTTGCTCTCCTTATTCTCTTTCGCTCTGATTTGATACCTTCCCGGTATATATGTATAATAATAGATTTGAAAATAATCGCTGTATTCCCCCACCAGAGAAAGCCCTTTCTTGTTATCATACGTATAGTTTTCTCCGACATTTTGTGGAGTGATCCTGATTTCTGCAAAGTTCTTCGTGGCACCCGGATTTTTTGCCAGATCCATACTCCCCGACTGCTTCACCTTCGCCGTGATCGCCTTGTTTACCGCCTGAATCTTTAAGGTGAGCGTCTTTCCCTTGATCTGGTTTCCGGAAGCATCCCGAAAGCAGGGCGTTACCTTAAAATCATAGGTCCCGTTTTTGATTGCTTTCACGGCCTCCGCCCCCAGAGTCTTCGGTCTGTTCAACCTCACTACGATACGGTTGCTCCCTGCGCTTTTCTGTTCCATCTCCAGAATATCCTGATCCAATAACGCCTGTGATTTCGCATTCTTCCCTTCGATCACGATGTCGTCACAGGAGAGCGCCGCCGTGTAGGCGCTTTTCAGCTCAATATCCGTGTACGCCGTGCTCACATACCTCGTATTGATAACCAGCTTCGTCTTCGTCAGATAAGGCGTGGGATTAGCAAACTTTATGGTATGCACGGCAGACAAAGGCTCCCTCCAGTAGTCGGAATCGATGGTCATAGTAAGCTTCTCGCTGCCCTTCGTCTTGCTTCCCACATAGGTGTAATCCCTGTAGCCGGATTTGCGCACATCCTTGTTCTGGAAAGTCAACTCACTATAACAGATTCGAGGGTCATACCCTTCTACGTTACTTCTGTTTAACAGCTTCTTATTTTCCTCATTATACAGGTCAAAACTGCCTTTTATATGACCGTCCAGAGACGGGATCAATGTGGCTTGCTTCTCTTTGACCACAATCGTCGGCTTTTTGTAATTCCACTTGAGAGAAACCGGCTTTTCGACTGTCTCTTTGTAGCCCGCATACCTGATTTCTATTTTACCCGATACGATTCCCGGCTCCGCCGGTTTTTTCTTGTCCGTAAGCCGGATGTCTTCCTGCGCAAAATACAGGCGTTCCACATTGCCAGCCTTCTTCGTCGTGTCAAACGGATACTCTGACGGCTCGGAAGCAAAGCCGTTTCCTTCTCCCTCCGCACTGTCGATCCATTTCACAGCTTCGATCACAACGCCCTTTTCGGCGGTACTGATATCCACGGACGCGGAATCGGTACGGTAAAAGAGATTTGCCGCCCGCACTGACTTTACCGTCGCCTGCGGCTGTTTCGTCTTCACCGTCACTTTGAGCGCATGGAAAAAGGGTTCGGCAAGCAGACCCGGACTCTCCACGCCCAGATAACAGTCATAGGTCTTTTCTTCCACAGATGCTGTCGGACAGATCAGATAGCTGTATTTGCCGCCATCCTCATATTCAACCAACTCCAGGTCGGTCTCCAGCGTCTTTTTATCGCTCATCCAAAGTCTGACCGTATTATGTTTCTCCACGCCGTAAACAGGCACGACCTCCACCGCCCCGCCGTTCTCAAAGGCAAGCCGTCTTCCTTCCGCGCTGTCAAAGTCATATCCCGGATTGACTGTCACCTTAGAAACACTGACTCTCGGCGCACGGTTTCTGATCTCGATCTGTGCCGTCGCGGTATGACCCGCCTTATCTTTCGCCTTCGCCGTCAGGATCACATGCCCCTCCCCGACGAATTTTACCTCCGCCGAGTGCGTATCCTTGGACGCTTGCACCGTGGCGACCTTTTTATCAGATACGCTCCATGCAAGTTTCAGCTTATCAAAAACCGTCTCCGTCCCCATTCTGTCAAGGAGCTTTGTCCCGATGCGCAGGCTTTTGACATCCCCGTCAACATACGCCACGATCCTTCCGCCTTCTTCCACCTGAACACCTACGGTCTCCTCAGGCACTAGCGTAACATACGCCTGCTTTTCCTCCACAGCCTTAATCTTAAAACTGGTCTTTGCCAGCACCTTCTCCCGCTTCGTCTTGGGATCCGTCACTTTAATAACAGGTGTCAGGGTATAGTTACCTTTTTTCACCGCCGTCACGGTAAAGGTCTTCTGCAGCCGTCCATCAGCCGCCAGTCTGAACTCCCCTTCTTTCAGGACAAGCCCTGTCGGTTGATTCACTTCCACCTTCCACGTATAGTTCAGGCTCTCCCTGCGATTGATGTCCCCTCGGAAAAGGGAATCTACGCACAGCGTCAGGGAGTCGGAGCCTTCGGTCGGATTTCCCTCACCGTCCGCAGTTCCCACCTCCAGCACGTTGTTGTGATTTCCGTCCTCCTTCTCATAGGCTGTAATTCCCGTCACCCTGCCGATCTGCACACTGACGAGCCTTTCATGCGGATAATAAGTATCTCCTGTATAAACTGCCGGAAACGAATAAGACTGTCTGTTCTCCCCGTTGATTACAAGGGGTGTGTCGGGGGATTGCCATTTCCACCCTGCCCAATCCTCGGGGAATTTTACATCGCCCAGCTTTTTATGGGTATTTTCCAGCGCATAGAATAAGCTGCTTTTCCCCTGTGGCGGCAATTCCTTGATATGCAGCGCGATCTCGCAGACCTGCGTCTTGTAGAGCGCATCTTCATCCGCGTTTTTCGGCACCACGCGAAGCACGGCATCGCCTGCTTTCAGGGGTTTCACCTTCCCACTCCCGTCCACTGTCGCCACATCGGACTGATCAATGCTCCAATTGAAGTCTCCGCTGTCAAACCCGGGACGGGAAGGCATAATCTCCCCCAATGCGGTGTAAGAAATATTCTTTCCCGATGAATATGCCATCGTATACTGCTCACGCCCCCCGGCGTCCTTCTCCTCCGCCCTCAACGCCTGATAAGAGCGCCCGGAATCATAATTCGATCGAAATCCTGTGATTGCAAAACCCTTGCCGGTGGAAGGCTGCACAGAAACCGTCAGGAAAGCCTGCACCCGGTCTGCCTCCGACGTGAACACCAGTTTGGTTTCGCCCGCACGCTTTGTCTCGATCACACCATCCGCCCACTGTGCAATCGATTCATTACGCGAAATGATCTCTGAAGCCAAAACCTCCGTGAGATTTCCATTCGCTGCTTTGCAGAGGACATAACCCTCGCAGGAGACGCCCCTTGCCGCAGTCAGCCTCGCATCCTCCACGGGAGAGATGCTGCCGTCCGCGCCTTTCCTGCCGATCAGATAATCGCCAACCGTCACCTCACAGGAAACAGACACATCCCTGTCATAAATGGATGTGGCAGTAATCGTAGCTTTGCCTGCCGCCGCGGCGGACACTTTACCATCCTCTGTCACTGTGACAACCGCCTCATCGCTGCTTTTCCAGACCAGATCGGCATCCGCCTCAAGCGGCTCCCACTTCACATTCAAATAATCAAAGCCAACGCCTTTTTCATTTTTATATAACGCATTCGCGTTCAAATATAGCTGTTCCTGCGATATGATCAGTTTGACAGGCTTCACCGCCTCCGCCGTAATAAAGCTGCCAAAAGCCTTATAAGCGTCTCTTGTCACATCTTCCGGTTTCTCACACGTCCCATCATTGGTCATGACCGCCGCAAACTCATACTCCGTCTCTTTTAACAGCGACATAGCACTGAACGTCACCGCAACGGTTTCCTCCTCTACGCCGCTCACGTTTACGATACGACCGGTCTTTTCATATGCTGTCTGTCCTTTCTCACGATAGAAAAAATGGACATAAGAAGCGTGTTTCTCCAGATTCCCGGCAAACTTTACCTGCAGAGTGACATTTGCATCCGTAACTTCCGCCTTCGCCTCTGACAGGCTGCGGCTGTCAGGATTGGTCGTAAACGGAAATGTTTTTGCACGCTTTAAACTGTCTGCGGCGGCATTTTCTTCCGTACCAAAACCCGCAGTCAATTCGTAAGCCGTCTCCTCCTCCAGTTCCTCAAGCTTAAAGGTATCTTCCGCCGCATCTTCTCCCATCTTTGCCGTATACACCATCTTTCCTGCGCCGTTTTCTGCATCGGAAGCCTTTTTCAGATAGCATACGAACCAGCCGTCATCCGCCCCTTTCATTTCGCTTAACGTATAACGTATCTTCGCGGAATAGGCTTTCACCTCCGGAACGATTTCCACCGTCCGCCGATCCTCCACCGTCTGAAATGTTCCCTCCGCGACGTGCATCAAATCATCCGTCGGTACAGACCAGGGTTTCGTGAACCCGACCCGATACTCATAGACCGTATTTTCCTTCAGTCCGCTCAGCGAAAGAGTCTTCCTCTCCTCGTTCGTAAAATACTGCTCCTCCGCCTCCTTCTTCCATTGCTCCTGTCCTTTCTCGCGCCAGAAGAACGTTACGATATTGTTGCCGGTCACATCCATATTAAACATTTGATAAGTGATCTCGGCAGACGTCATACGGGTCTTTGCGCTGACCTCGATGCGCCGCGTGTCAACTCTTGTCGTAACCGTACCTCTCACCGTATGTGTCAGATAAGGAACGTCATCACTTTGTTTCCCAATACCGATCAAATACTCATATGCCGTGTTTTCTTTCAAACCCGACAGTGTAAAATAGTCGTCTTTCTTTGCAGGCCATGCGTTGTTCGACTTCCATGCTCCGGAAACGCCCGCCCGTCTGTAATAGCACACCACATAATCCTGTGTATACTTGTCAAACCCGCTCAGGGTATAGTAAAGCTTCACCCGATCCACATAAACTTCCGTCTTTGAGATCGTCACAGCCCGGGTATCTTTCGCCGTCCGAAACTGATTCGTCGCATAAGCCGTCTCCCCGCTATGATCCCGCAGGGAAAACTCATATTCCGTATCCGCCTTCAGCCCGGAAAACGTCACTATTGTACTATAATCTTCATTGCCGTCTTCTTTCGGTTGCAATTGTTGATTCCTAACAATTTGCGTGTAAGTCTGCCTGCCCGCTTCCCGAAGATAACAATATATGGGAACACGCAGCTCATGCGCTCTCAAAACCGCCGCATCTTCTTCCGCAAGGCTCACCTGATAGCTCTGGGATGTAGGGGAAGAATTGCTCAGTTTCTCCAATATAAAATGCGGTTTTCCGGTGTGAAGGCTGTCATAAGCCACAGCCAGCAGATTCGCGTCGTAGCTGATGTTTTCTGTCTCGCTCAACACGATACGCAGGCTGTAATCGATATCCTGCTCCGATACCCAGCCGGTATCCAGCGTGGAAACCGTTGCCTGATAGCCGTTCGCCTGAGTTAACTCCACCGCTTTCCCTATGCTCTCATAAGGCAGTACACTGCTGCCGGGCGTGAGTGGAAGCGCCTGTAACTGTAGATAATAAGTGCCTGTCAGGTTCTCCTTCCCGTCGATCTCATAGGTGCGCACAAAATGAAACGCCCCTGTTTCATCCGTCGCTTTCTCTACCCGCTTCAGACGCACGCCAAGTTCATTTTCGATAGGGAGAGTCGCCTTTATCGTACTGCCGCCCACAGACAGGATAAACTCATACTTCCCGCCCAATGCCGTCGTCCACAGGGTAACTTTATCTTTCGCTTCTCCCGCCTCCAAAAACAGAGTTCTTCCCGAATAGTCCTCCCCTTCTGCCCGCACCGACCGGAAAAAATAACACGCTTTAGAAGCTTCCGCAAGTCCCTGCACTTTCACGGTTAAATCGACCTGTGGTTTGCCGGCAGCATCCCGTTCTGCCTGCCTGACCTCAAAAGTGATATCCGACTCTTCTACAGAAGCCTGCTCCGGCGCCTTGACCTTGACAACCTTTGTCGTCGTGAAAACCGTTTTCTGTTCCGACGTAAATTGCATACTAACCTGTATGGAATATTCCGCCCCCGCCGTCAGACAGATCCTGTCTATGGCAGCATCGATTTCCTTCGTAAAATATCCCTGCGCATCCTTCTCGCTAAGATCGATCGTCCCGTAGTCGTCCTCGTGCACCCGTCCAAGAGAATCCGTCAGTTTCCAGCAAATCTTCCCCTCGCCTTCCGTTCCCTGATAGGAGGGCTTTATTTTTATCGTCAGTTTGGAAAAATCATCCGAAATCTCCGCTGTGACATCCTCGATCTGTACACTCGCCGCCTTCGTGCTGTAAGTCAGCGATTTCAGTATCCTGTCTTCGTCCGCGTCACGAATATCAAACCGGTATTCCGTCCCGGCGTCCAGTTCCTCAAATTTGTAAGTCATCCACGGATTGACCGTAATCTCATTTCCTATCTTTTCGCCGCTGTCCGCATCATGGCACCAGACTTCCATGTCATTGCTGTCCCGCACCAGAGACTCCATGTCCAGCGCAATCGAGCTCTCCTCGCACACGGCATTATGCACATACATGATGTCCTCACTGTTCGCCCCTTCTATGACAAACGGTTCCATGCCGGTGAGAAGCGCCGCAAACTGATTCTCAAATGTGCAGCGGGTAACCATAAATGCCACATCATAGCTTCCCCCGGGAAGCGCACTTGTGCACGCCGTTGCTCCCTGCACGCTCGTATCCGCCTCATTACCACTATATTGATCGCCCTCCGAATGATCCGCCGGACAGTAGTAAGGAATCAGATCACACTGCGGCGAAGTGGTCTTCACCATCTCTACCTGAAAACGGCTTTTTCCCGTTCTCGTCCTCAAAGTAATCGAATCCCCGTCCGGCAGTGCCGCCGTATAAGTTCCGTCGTTGTTTTTCGTAAACGTGGTCTGTTCTGCCGCCCGCAGGGTAAAAACGGGGTCCTCGTCTGTTTCCACCGTATAAGCCCCTATATACAGGGTTTCTCCTTGATACATATAGTTCGTCGTGGTACAGAGCGAATGGCTTTTCTGCGGCGTACCATTTCGTATGCGCGTATCCTCGTCCGGCTCCGCACACAGATAGAAATAAGCGACATAGGGAAAAGCCTCCTCGGTATAAAAGGCATATCTTCCATCCTTAGGCGCGGTAAAGGAGTACCACACATAATGGTTTCTGTCGTCGGTTTTTGCCGGCAGCGTGACCTGTACGCCGTCGCCGGAAAGCGCATCAAAGGAAAGCGCCGTCACGGTTTCCTCGGAAGCGCGCACGGAAAAAACCGTCGCAGACAGCGCATTATCCGACACGCTGTTCTCAGAGACGGTGACTTCTGTCTCCTCGGGTTGCTCAGGTTCCTCTGCCTCCACAGGGGGAATGTCTTCTTCCTGTTCATTATCCACAGGCTCATCGGAAATTTCATCTTCTATGTCGGGATTCTCAAAATCATCCGAAGGTTCATCCCCTGTGTCGGGATTCTCAGAATCATCCGAAGACTCATCCCCTGTATCGGGATTCTCAGAATCATCCGAAGGCTCATCCCCTGTGTCGGGATTCTTAGAATCTTCTTCTCCTGTATCAGGTATCTCACCCCCCCCCTCAGGCTGCTCCGGTTCTTCCGGATCTTTCTCAGATTCATCAGCTTTTTCGGACGTTTTTTCCTCTGACGGATTTTCGGTTTTTCCCCCTGTTATTTCGTCATTTTCAGCAATATCTTCCACAGATTTTTCTATTCCTTCGACGCTCTCCTCCATCTGCACAGGAGCTGTCTGCGCTGCGTATGCCGTCAGCGGGGTTTCCAAAGTCAAAACGGCTGCCAAAGTAACTGTCAAAATCCTCTTAAACACAATATCTCTCCTTTTCCTCATCAAACCTGCCATAGTATTCCAATGTTTCTATTATAAGATAGAAACTGATCCGCAACAAGCCATAGAAATCGAGAAAAAACAGAGTTTTTTAGCCTTATTAATCATCTAAATACACAAAAAACTTCCTGACCGACATTCTGAAATGAAACATCAGTCAGGAAGTTTTCAACCTGCTTTACTGAAACAGGATATCCCTTGTATTGATCTTAAACTTCACGATCTTCTCACCGCCATAATCACCAAGACCTCTGATCCTGACGCTGGCAGTTCCTTTTTTGATATTGTTCGAGTAGCTGCCTTCCACGATTTCAAAAAGAGTTCCCATAACGAGTTCATTCTGATCGGCTTTCTTTACCTTCACATGAATCGATTCTTTCGAGAGCTTGATCTCCCTGCCGGTATATGCCTGCGGGTCGATCGTAATCACCAGACTCTGGAACTTATTTTTTGCCACACGGTATTTGACTGTCAGGGTGCCACTGTATTTGCCTTTTCCGGTAACAGTCACATACACTTCTTTGTCCGCTTCTACGATGCTCTTATTATCGAGCAGCGTACCGCTTGACCCGTCCAGTCTGTACGCGACCGTATAATCCGTATTGGCTTTTAATACTTTGCCGTCCATACATTAGCGGAAGAAAGCATAGACTGCTTCAGTTCGCATGCCGTGATCTTAAAGGTCTTTTTGATGGTTCCCGTATACTTACCGATACCCGCTATGGTAACGGTCGCCTTCCCCGCATCCTGATTCTTGGCATAGGTAACGGTATAATCCGTTCCCTCCTCCAGCCTTGTACCAAGCAGCGTCACCGTAATATTTGATGTTTGTGCTTCGCCGTTATAGACTGTTGTGGCGGGTATCCCGCTTACCGTTGCCTTCCTTAGCGCCGTTCCCGTAATTTTAAAGGTAACGCGTTTTGTTCCGATGCAATTGCCTTTCCCTGTGATGATCGCCGTAGCTGTCCCTACTTTGTCATTGTTCTCGTATGCAACGTCATAGTCCTCGCCCAGCTTTAACGGTTCAGTCACCTTCTTCATGTACACCACCAGATCGTTTTCTGTCAGCGTAACCCTGTAATCCTCCGCCTTGTTCACCTTATCATAGGGTTTATTCGGTATCTTGTTTACTTTTGCTTTTGCGATCAGGTTCTGCTCCGTAATATTGATCTTCACCGTGATCGTCCCCGTAAAGTTTCCTTTTCCCGTCAGCGTCACATCATAGATACCCGCCTCTTTATATGCCCCTCTTTCGTATCCGGATAGGCAACGTCATAATCCCGTCCCTTACCCAGCTTCTTGCCTGCAAACATCACTGTCGGCGCCGCCTTCTGTACTTTTTTATTAGGCGCAAACAGGATATCCTCCGCTGTCACAGTGCTGTCTGTCAAATGAACCGGGTTGATGGCGAATGTGAGCGGGACTTTCTTCGAGTAATTGCCCTTTCCCGTCACTGTGAGCGTAGGCGCGGTATTTGCCACGGTCGCATCGTTCGCCTTAGTATTGTTCTTATAGGCTACTGTATAATCCGTTCCAACTCTTAAGCGCTTATTTCCATCATACACACGAATGTCAGGCTTGATTGCCTTTCCTGTATACGCATAACCGTCTTTGGAAAGACCTGCAATCCACATACCTTCCGGTATCTTGCCATTCTCCGGAATATCGCTCTCCAGAACGCCGTCCGGATTGGTCACCGATACCACTTTAAAGCCCCACATACAGCCTCTTTCATCCGTTACCAGACGGATCTTGACCGTATCTCCTGAAACTACAACGGTTTTCCCCGCCAACTGCGTACCGGTATACCTTCCGATCCGCTTATTCTTTCCGTCATAAACTTCGATATATTCAAACCCATCTTCTACCTTCGTCATCTCGTCGAAGGTAACCTCCAGTTTTTCCGCACCTTCCTTCGTATAAATCCAAAAGTCCGTACAGTCGGGGAGATAATCATGCGGGCTTTCCAATTCTTCCACGCTTGTGCACAGATATCCATTATTGGTTACCGTCACAGTACAACTTCCGCAGGAACCGCTGCCATCAACTGCCGTCGCATAAATCTCCGCCGTCCCTTTCTTCAGCGCCTTTACCTCACCATCCTGATTGACAACCGCAATTTTTTCATCGGATGAGCTCCATGTAACATCCTTTTCCAGCGCGTCCTCAGGATAGACTTTCGCCGTCAATAAGTCTGTTTCCCATGCTTCCAGTTCAAGCTCGTACTTATCCAAGCTGATCGATTCTACCGGCTGTACCACTGTCATCTCGCAGAAAAGCTCCTTTTCGCCGACTGTCACCCGAATTTTTGTGACACCGACGCCAATGGCGGTAACCAGCCCCTCGTTTGTCACCTCCGCAACCGTTTCATCCAGACTTCTCCACACTACTTCGTCCGTAAAGTCGATCGGCTTCACACTCAGGAATAGTTCTGCTCTGTCCCGCTTATACAGGGAAAGCTCTGTCTTATTTAGCTTCACCTCCGTTGCCGGAATTGTGATTTCTTCAAAATTAACGTTTCTCTCACTCGCCCACTCCTACGCGTAGGTGCCTCTGACACCACGAATTGTCAGCTTTGTTGCCAGATAAGAATAGTCGATCGCCGTCTCCGCAATCGCGGTTACAGACCTCGAAATGGTGATTGTCGTAAGACCGATACATTGAGCAAATGCACTGCTTCCTATCTTCGTCACCCCATCAGGTATCCTCACTTCTGTCAACTCGGTACAGCCCCAAAACGCAGACACACCAATCTCCCTGACAGATTCCGGCAGCGTAACAGACTGCAGCTTCGAGCACTGGCTTAGTATGTTCTCCGCCACAATTTCCGTACCATCCTCAAAGCTTACACTTGTCAGACCGCTGTTTTTAAATAACTGTTTATTCGGCATCGTCACCAGACTCTTTGGAAGCTCAATTTCTGTCAATGCGGTGCAGTTTTCAAACACTCCCTCACCTATTTCAATCAGATTTTTGGGCAGAGTAATATTGGCAAGTTTGGAACAGTCCTTAAATACGCTGTTTCCTATCTTTGTCACTCCACCCGGAATACTGACCGTTTCCAAAGCCGTGCATTTCCAGAATGCATACTCTTCAATCGACGTAACTGTCTCAGGTATCGTAACACTCACAAAGGTTTGATTCTGCCAAAGCGCCCTATTTCCAATCGAAGTAACCGTATATCCACCCAGCGTATCAGGAATCACCAGTTCTGTTTCACTTCCCGTATATCCGGTAACCATAGCTGTATTGTCCACCGTCGTATATGTAAAATCTGACTCAGCCGCAGTCATCTCCCTTAACGGCTTTTTCCGGTTTTATGCTCGTCTCCGGTGCCTCTGTATCATCTGCCGGATCGTCCTGCATATCGCTTTCGTCCTCATCATCCGCAGCCGTATTATCCTGATCTGTCTCAGACGGATTTTCTTCCTCATCACTCATATCCGAATCAGACGGATCATCTACCGGCGCATCCGGAGGTGTCGTATCTTCTCCCGTACCGTCACCTGGAGGTGTCTCCTCCTTTCCCGCATCGTCATCCGGGGAATCCTTTTCTTCTTCCATATCGTCATTTGGCACTATTGTCGTTTGACTCATAGGAATCATCTGTTTATTTACATCTGTTTCATGGAAATCTAGGGCATGATTATTATATAACCCATGCTGTTCATATCCGATATAAGAATTGTCTGCAGACTGCCCTGTCTTCAGAGCATGATAGATAGAAACAGCCTCTGTCGCAGTATCCGCGCCGGCTGCTGAACTATCAAAAATTTGTTTATTTACCTCAAAGTCAGGATTGGTTAACCCCCCCCCCCGACATTTTTTCCGCCGCTTCCCGCGGCATACGTCGTCACCAGTGTATCCAGTACGAAAATGCCCGCCATTACAACCGGTAAAAATCTTTAAACACCATCTCTCACTCCTTCTACTTAAAATCAAATCCTCTGTACCGTATTTGCTAATAATTGCGAACCCTTACAAAAAAGGGTCCGCAATTATTATTTTCCCCTATAAATCTATTCTCTGCTTTAAACAGGGTATGCCCCGTTCTTCGTATCAGCCTGTGTCATGTCAACCTTCTCCTGCTGTGCCTGACGGTACTTGAAGAAGTCGATCGCCACCTGCGGGAACAGCGCGTAGGACAGTACGTCCTCGTCCTGCTGTTTCCACTCCTTCATCTCCGCTTCCAGACCTGCAAGCTCCGGCTCAGTGTGTCCGGTCGCCTCAGCGGAACGAGCGGTGGAACGCGGCTCGCCGGGAATAACCTTATCGATCACTTCCTGACTCATGGGCTTAACCGTCTGTCCGTAATTGCCGCGGAGCAGATCCTTGAACTCGCCCGTCGCCATCTTATATCTCTCGCCCATCAGCACGTTGAATACAGCCTGTGTGCCGACAATCTGGGAGGAAGGCGTAACCAGAGGCGGCTCGCCGCAGTCCTTACGAACTCTGGGGATCTCCTCCAACACATCCTGATATTTATCCTCAGCCTTCTGCTCCTTGAGCTGGCTAACCATATTGGAAAGCATACCGCCGGGAACCTGATAGCGCAGCGTATTGATGTTCACGCCGAGCACCTTCGTGCTCATCAGACCGGACTCGATGCACTCCTCACGGTAAGGACGGAAGTAATCCGCGATCTCCGCCAGAACCTCCTGATTATAACCGGTATCGTACTCTGTCCCCTTAAAGGTCTCAACCATAACCTCCGTCGCAGGCTGGGAAGTGCCGAGCGCAAACGGAGAAATCGCACAGTCGATGATATCCACGCCCGCTTCCACTGCTTTCAGATAGGTCATGGAAGCCACGCCGGACGTATAGTGGGTATGGAGCTGAATCGGCAGCTTGGTGCTCTCCTTCAAGGTCTTAACAAGCTCCGCCGCGCGATAAGGCACGAGCAGACCAGCCATATCCTTGATACAGATGGAGTCAGCGCCCATCTCCTCAATCTTCTTCGCCATGTCAGCCCAATACTCTAAGGTATAAGCGTCACCGAGCGTATAGGAAAGCGCGATCTGGGACTGTCCCCTGCCCTCCTGCTTTTTGATCTTGTTGGTTGCGTCCACCGCCGCCTGCAGGTTACGGATATCGTTCAGACAGTCAAAAATTCTGATCACGTCGATACCGTTTGCAATGGACTTCTCAACGAACGCGTAAACCACGTCGTCCGCATAAGGTCTGTAGCCCAGAATGTTCTGACCTCTGAACAACATCTGAAGCTTTGTATTCTTGAAGCCGTCTCTCAGCTTTCTCAGTCTCTCCCACGGATCTTCCTTTAAGAAACGGAGGGATGCGTCGAAGGTTGCGCCGCCCCAGCACTCTACTGCGGCGTAGCCGACTTTATCCATTTTATCTACGATCGGAAGCATCTTTTCGGTGGGCATTCTGGTCGCAATCAGAGACTGATGTGCGTCACGAAGAACGGTTTCCATGATTCCAACCGGCTTTTTAGTTTGTTCTGCCATTATTTTTCATTCCTTTCTCAGTTTATATTATAATTCCAAGTCCGGGACCGCAAAGCGATCCCCGCAATCGAGCGAAAGTCAATTTATTTAGAAGACTCCGAACACTGCCATAAAGGTACCTGCCGCTACAGCCGTACCGATAACACCCGCTACGTTGGGACCCATCGCGTGCATCAGCAGGAAGTTTGTGGGATCAGCCTCCGCACCGACCTTCTGCGACACTCTTGCCGCCATAGGCACCGCGGAAACGCCGGCCGAACCGATCAGCGGATTTACCTTGCCCTTGGTGAGAACACACATCAGCTTGCCGAAAAGCACGCCCGCCGCCGTACCAAATACGAACGCGGCAAGACCGAGAATAACGATCTTGATGGTATCCCAGTTCAGGAATGCTTCCGCACTGGTGGTCGCACCCACGGAAGTGCCAAGAACGATAACCACGATATACATGAGGGCGTTGGAAGCCGTTTCCGTCAGCTGTCTCACCACGCCGCTCTCTCTGAACAGATTACCTAACATCAGCATACCGACAAGGGGAGCTGTCGTAGGCAGGATCAGGGATACCACAATGGTAACCACGATGGGGAACAGAATCTTCTCCAGTTTGCTGACAGGACGAAGCTGTCCCATCTTGATCTTTCTCTCCTTCTCCGTGGTAAAAAGTTTCATAATAGGCGGCTGGATAATCGGCACCAGCGCCATGTAGGAATATGCTGCCACAGCAATAGGCCCCATCAGCGTTGTCTGCCCCAGCTTACCTGCGAGGAAGATGGATGTCGGACCGTCCGCACCGCCGATGATGGAAATTGCCGCCGCTGCCTTATCGTTAAATCCTAAGAAAATCGCGCCGAAGTAAGCGGCAAAAATACCAAACTGTGCCGCCGCACCGAGAAGAAAGCTCTTCGGGTTGGCGATGAGGGGACCAAAGTCCGTCATGGCGCCGACACCCATAAAGATCAGGGACGGCAGGATTGCCCACTCATCCAGCTTGTAGAAATAATACAGCAGACCACCGCCTGCACCACCGTCGCCATAAGGCGCCATGATATCCGGATAGATATTCACGAGCAGCATACCAAAAGCGATCGGCACGAGCAGGAGCGGTTCAAAACCAAACTTGATAGCCAAAAGTAAGAATACCAGAGCTACCACAATCATCGCATAGTTGCCGGGTTCCAAGTTGAAGAACGCGGTCTGATGTATCAGATTGTTAAGCGTATCAACTATATACATGTTTTTAACCTCCTGTAGTTTTAGTTTCAACGGCATGTCCGCACGGACAAGCGCTGAGAATTAGTTCAATGTTGCAAGGAGCGCGCCTGCCTCTACCGCATCGCCTACTGCCACATTAATGCTTGCTACAGTGCCGTCTTCGGGCGCAACTACAGGAATCTCCATCTTCATTGCCTCAACGATCACGACAGCGTCGCCTTTCTTCACTGCCTGACCTACGTTTGCTTCAATCTTAAATACCTTGCCTGCCGCGCCTGCCTCGATCTTAATGCTGCCTGCCGCGCCGCCTGCTGCAGGTGCTGCTGCCGGAGCCGGAGCTGCCTTGGGAACCGCTCTGGGCGCTGCCGGAGCCGCCGCTGCGGGTGCGCCGCTTGTCGCTCCCTCTTCCACCACTACATCATATACGCTGCCATTTACGGTAATTGTATAATTCTTCATCTTCATATCCTCCTATGATCTTAGGCATTCTGCCATTTGCTCTTATTAGATTTTCTGATGGATCTCACCACGAAACCATCCGTGGACGCAGCGCCTTCATAGGCTGCGATTGCCGCAGCGATAACCGCCACTAGCTCTGTATCGTCGGAAAGTTCTTCTTTTGCCGCAATCTGCTCCACCACAGGGGCTGCCGCCGCAGGTGCCGGCGCTTCCTGCTTTTTCTGCCGCTTCTCAAATTTGGAGATAAACGTAAAGCAGGATATGATCAAGCTGATCAGGATCAGAACCACAAACACGGTTCCCATACCAATCAGGGTATTCATGCCCGCCTTCGCCATGATCTCTCCCGTGGTATAATGCACGTTGGTGGTGATTCCGATGTAGGTTGCCAGCGCACTGTCAAGAACGATCTCCACATCCGCTGCATGTGAGGAACCAAGCACATCCAACTTGATAATAACCTCATCTTCCGCGAAAGATACGGAACCGCCGCTCACACCCTCGTAAGTGCCGATATCGTTAAGCGCGCTCTCCCATCCGAGAAAACCGTTGTAAAGCGCGGGCTGATCCACATACTGTTCGATCGCGCCCTGACTCACAATCGTGTTCATCTGATCAACGATGGTCGTACCGATCTGTACCGCCTGCTCCTGGCTGATGGGACCGCTCTGCGCTTCCTCCTCACCACACGCCGCAAGACAAGCCATACAGGTAATCATCCCTAATATTACCAATAGTTTTTTCATAATGCCTCCTTATACGGTGCCATGCTTTTTCTCGGGACGCCCCTCTGCCTTGGAGGAGAGCATCTCGAATGCGCCGATCACATATTTTCTGGTGTCTGCCGGCTCCACGATCTGATCCACATAGCCTCTCTTTGCCGCACTGGTCACATTATTCTGCAGAGCCTCATACTCTTTCGCGCAAGTGTCAATCGCGTCCACGCCCTGACCGTCGCAGATAATCTTCGCCGCCAGCTTCGCATCCATCATACCAATCTGTGCATCCGGCCACGCAATCGTAATGTCCGCGCCAACCGCCTTGGAATTCATTGCCACATACGCGCTTCCGTATGCCTTGCCGATAATCACGTTTACCTTGGGAACGGTAGCGTTGGCAAAGGCATATGTAAGCCTGCCTGCCGCTTTCGCCATCCGCTTCTCGGAGCAGGTGGTCGCCGCAAATCCCGTCACATTGGTAAGGGTCAGTACCGGAAGATCGAAAGCGTCGCAGAAGTTCACGAACTCCGCCGCCTTCTCCGCGCCCTTCGGGGAGATCGCCGCGTCAAACTTCTCGACTACCTCGCCGTTCTCGTCGCAGACCTCGGTACGGTTTGCCACCGCGCCGACGGTAGCGCCGTTTAAGCGGATAAAACCTGCCACCATATCCTTCGCGTAATCCTGTTTCACCTCTACAAAGAGACCGTCGTCCGCAATCTGGGACAGCGCGATCGCCGTATCACCCACGCAGTTTGCGATCTGCGCGCAGGCACGGTTCAGCTCGTCCGTACAGTCCGTCCACGCAAGGTCGGAATTGTTTGCGGGCAGGATAGAAACAAGCTGTCTGATCTGACCGAGAATCGTCGCTTCGTCTGCCACCATATCCACAAGGCCTGTCTCCTCGCTCTGGAACGCAGCGGCGGAAGTGTCGCAGCGGGAAATCTCATTTCCTTCCAGTGCATTCGGGGAATTGACAAACAGTTTCGCGTTCTTCTCTTCCATAAACGCGAAGTCGGTCATTGCCGGGATCAGTGCCAGTCCGCCGCCGCAGCTTCCGAACACAGCCGTGATCTGCGGAATCACGCCGGACGCAAGCGCCTGACATCTGTAGATCTCACCAAAGCCGTTCAGCGCGTCGGTCGCCTCCTGCAAACGCAGTCCCGCGGAATCGATCAGCCCGATCACAGGCGCGCCCATCTTCATCGCCAGCTCGTAAATGTTCACGATCTTTTTCGCGTGCATCTCGCCAACGGAACCGTTTAACACGGATGCGTCCTGACTGTAGACATACACGAGATTGCCGTCGATCACACCATAGCCGGTCACGACACCGTCAGACGGAGTCTCAGTCTGTTTCAGATTGAAATCCGTGGCTCTCGCTGTCACGAGACCGCCGATCTCAACGAAACTGTTTTCATCGAGTAAAGCATTGATTCTTTGACTCGCTTGAGAAGTAGTACTCATTTTTCAGCCCTCCATTTATCATAATTATAAATACTAAAACTTTGCCACTATATGACATAGCACACGATTGTAGTATATCACAGAATCCAATTCACGACTAGCAGAATTTACAAAAAAAATGCAAGTTTTAGTATGTATCCGAAAATCCATGAAAAGCTGCGTTTTTCTATCGCATCGTCCGTACATACGGCATAGCTTTTAATCAGCTCCCCGTTCAGATAGTAGGATACCGCTCCGACCTGTTCCCCCTCGGCAACCGGCGCGTCAAGCACAGGTTCCACCCTGCTCTTCACCTCCACCCGGTCGTCCCCGCACAAAAGATAGGGCAGACTCTTCTCCCCCGCCTGCAGGGTAACGGAAACCTCAGCCTCCTCATAAGGCGTCCCGCCTTTTCCCGCTATCCCACTTCTGACGGGAATGTCGGAAAACTTCTGTTCCTCATAGATATCCCGGTACTGATACCGTTCCATCCCGTAAACCGCCAGTTTCTTCATATCACTCCATTTATAACTCCTGTTATTGGGCCAGCCGCATGCAAGCAGCGCCACCGTAAAGACGCGCCCCTCGCTCTCCACCGCTCCCACATAACAGTAACCCGCATTGTTCGTAAATCCCGTCTTCCCCGAAAGCGCCTCCTGCATCATGCCCAGAAACGCATTGTGGTTATTGCAGTGGAAGCTTCTCGTGCCGTCCGCGTCCGTGAAGTCATAACCCTGTGTCCGCGTAATCTCCAAAAACTTTTCTTTTTCCGGGGAATCCGTCACGCAGTAAGCCATGATTTTCGCCAGATCCGCCGCCGTGGTGGAATGTACCTTTCCGGTGTCGTTCACCTTCGCGTCCAGTCCGTTCGGCGTGATAAAGTAGCTGTCGAAACAGCCGATATCCCGCGCCTTCTGGTTCATCATCGCCGCAAACTGCTCCACGCTGCCGCCCACCGCCTCCGCGATCACCACGGCGGAATCGTTGTGGGATTCTAACATCAGGGAATAGAGCAGATCCCGCAGATAATAGTTCTCCCCCGACTTCACGTTCAGCTTTACCTTTGGCATACTTGCCGCGTAAGAGGAAACTTCCACAATCTCATCCGGGTTGCCGTACTCCAGAGCGAGAATGCAGGTCATTACCTTCGTGGTACTCGCCATCGGCAGCTTCTCCTGCGCGTTTTTCCCGTAGAGAACCCTTCCCGAATCCGCGTCCATAAGGACAGCCGCCTTCGCGTAAAGCTGCAGTTCGTCCGCCGCCGCATATTCCGGTACACAAAACAAGGCAGCTGCCGTTAGTATGGCAGCTACCCCGCAATATATCCGTTTTTTCCCTTTATTTGTCAGATTTTTTTTGATGCGCATACCCACGTCCTGAAAGTTCCGTTCGTTAATATATATGCGCGGCAATCTTTCCTATGACATGGTTCCTCTGTCGATGTCCCGCCGTCGTTCAGTCCCAATAAGTGGATTCCTCGATCTCCAGTTTCCTGCTCTTGCAGAGCGGACACGCCGTCTTTTCCATCCACGCGTCCATGTCCTCCTCGTCCGGACAGATATGGCTCAGCTTTTTCCCGCACACGGAACATGCCCCCACGTAGGGCACATCATCCGCGAAGAGCCCGACCATGGGGACGCCCACCACATTGTGACAGTGAGTGCAGACCGCAAGACTGTAACGGAAATCATACGCCGGAATCTCGCTCGCCGCGAGCAGCTCCTCCACCTTTCCCTGTTCCTTCTCCGAGAAAGCGGCGACAATATTTGCCCTGTCCGCATACGCCAGACCGTTCCCCGTGATACAGTGCCACGTCTTTTTGCAGTTTCCGCAGCGCACACTAAGAATCCTGCCCATCGCGCTCCACTCCCTTCTCCCACTAACCGAGCAGACTTAAAATAAGCTGGGAACTCTGGTTCGCCTGAGACAGAATGGAGGCTCCCGCCTGCATCAGAATCTGGTCGTTGGAATATCCCACCATCTCCTCCGTTATATTCGTATCCCTGATGCGGGACTCCGCCGCCGTGGTGTTCTCCGTGATATTGTTCAGGTTATTTATGGTGTGCTCCAGCCGGTTCTGGATCGCGCCGTACTCGCTCCTCACGTTGCTGACATACTGAATCGCCCGCTTAAGCCCTTCGATCGCCAGATCCGCGTCATCCGTCGTCTTGACATTGGTGTCCTCCAGTCCGAGCGCCTTGGCATTCATCTGGTACAGGTTGACATCTATGTGCGTGCCCGCCTCGGCGCCCACCTGAAGCCATGTGCCCGCCGCACCGCTGTAATCTACTCTGATCTGGAAGGGATCGATCTGGAACGGCTGGTTCGGATCCCATCCCGTGCCGAGAAGAGAGGAAACGCCTTTGTCCAGACCACCTGCAATAAACGAGCCCGCGCCGTCCTTGGATTCATAAGCAAGTTTTCTGACAAACTCTGTCAAATCGGCATCCCCCGTCTTAAATAACTGATTCATCTCCGCGGTGTTAATGCCCGCGCGGTTCTTGAGAACGCTGTCCAGACTCTGCCCGTTCAACAGATCCTGAAATATGAGATTCATACCGTCCGTTACCGTCTGGTCAAGAGATTTTCCGGACATCTTGCCCCCTCCTGCCAGATACCCAAAGTATGCCGTACCCAGATAGCCGTGTCCGTAAGGTCTGCCGCCCATGGTAAACTTTTGCAGATAGCTCGAAAAAGCCGCGTCACGGCTGGAATCATTCTCGCTCGTCAGATACTGCGCGTAGTAGGACAGGGTGTCGTTCCACCCGGTGGTGAAGCCGCCGCCCGCCAGCTGCGCCGTGCCTTCCGCAAACCACGTGGGAAACTTTTCACCCTTGCGTCCGCTCATACCGTCCGTCAGCGTATACTGCATCACCGAATGCATCAGTTCGTGCGCCAGCGTGGATTTCAGCACTTCCGTCCGACTGCCTGTTCCATCCGCGTCCGACTCATTAAAATCAGCGGCGTCCACGCGGATCCCCATAGTGTAAGGTTTCCCGCTACTGCCGTAACTGAAAGAGGCATAAGCCAACGTACTGTTTTTTCCATCAATATAGGATATCTCCAGCGACATTTTGATCGTGTCGCTTCCCACCGCGTTCTTTAACGGTGTAAAGGTGTTCAAAATCTGCTTGACCGCATTGGGCAAGATATCGTTGGCGATCATATCCGCAAGCTTGCTGCCGCTGGAGACCTCCACCGCCGCACGGCTCGCCCCCACGGTGCCCGGTCCTGCCTGTGCATCGTTTATCGCAAAGGAGCCGTCGCGCAGATCGAAGGTAATATCATAATTTCTTGTCTCCACATATCCCGCTTCGATGGGCGAAGTGCCGTTCGACGGGAATAATGGAATCTCATTGAACGTAGTGTTGCGCGCCACCCTGTCAATCTCTGCCTTGAGCTGCTGAATCTCCGCGTCGATCATCCCGCGGTCCACATCCTGCAGCGTGCCCGTAGCCGCCTTGATCGCAAGCTCGTTTGCGCGATGCAGCATATCATGCACCTCATTCAGGGCGCCCTCTCCAATCTGTACCATGGAGATGCCGTCCTGTGCATTTGCCGCAGCCTGTGTCAGACCGCGCATCTGTCTTCACATTTTTTCGGAGATAGAAAGACCTGCCGCATCATCAGCCGCTCTGTTGATACGGTATCCAGAAGACAATTTCTCTGCTCGTTTGGCATTTCGCTTCGTGTTTATGCCAAGCTGACGGCTCGCATTTTCCGCAAGCATATTGGTCTGTACTGAGAGCATTTTACCCCCCCCCCGACGAAATCCGCGTCCTTGCAGTCATCCGTTACAATCGGTTCATACAGATTCCAGAAACAATCAAGTGAAATGTGTTTAGTTTGTATAATTACATTTTGTATATCGACAAGACTGTCCAATTACTTTAGCCTAAATTTCATTAAATTTTCATCTTATATATCAAGCTGCATCTCCACCTCAGTTTCCGCCTGCTGCTTGAACTCCTCGATCTGCACCGCGGAAAGCTCCGGCAGATCCTCGATGGATTTCACACCGAAACTCCGCAAAAACTGCTCCGTCGTGCCGAACAGAAGCGGACGTCCGGGCGCATCCATCCTGCCCACCTCCGCGATCAGGTCAAATTCCAGCAGGCGGTTCACCGCATGGTCGCAGCTCACGCCTCTCACCTTCTCGATCTCCAGACGGGTGATCGGCTGCTTGTAAGCAATGATGGATAGCGTTTCTAAAAGCGTGTCCGTGAGCACAAACTTTTTCGGCGTCTTCGCAATCTTGATCAGATACTCGTACAGCTCGCTCTTCGTGCACATCTGCACCGCATTGTCCAGCGTCGTGAGACCAATCCCCCGATCCTCTTTCTGATAGTTCGCCGCCATCTCCTCCAAAAGCTGTACGGTCGTGTCCTTATCCTCTTCTATCACCGCTGCCAGCCTGTCGATCTCCACCGAGTCTCCCATGGTGAATAAAATTGCCTCCAGAACTGCCTTTGCCTTCTTCTTGTCCATGCCTGTCCCCTCTTAAATCTGTGTATCTCTCAACTGACGCTCGTGAGCTGCAGCGGTTCACTGTCCGCGTTCTCCCGCACCGTGATAATAATATCCGAGAAAGTATCCTCCTGCTCGATTCCGATTCTCCCTGTCTTGATCATCTCCAGAATCACGAGAAAAGTCACGATAATCTCCATTTTACTCGACTGTTTCTCCAAAAGCTTCCGGAAGCTGAACGTCTTGTGGCTGCGCACATACGCCTCCACATAGGTAGTCTTTAAGTCTAAGTCGATCTCATCCTTCTCAATCTTCCCGAAAGTGCTTCTGACAGGGTCAATCTTATCCTCCTGCCGCTTCATCATCTGCTTAAATATCTCGTGCAGCTTATTCAGGGTCATATCCCCGATCAGTTCCCCGTAATCCACCGGCTGCCGGTACTGCGCCACCTCCGCCGGCAGGGTCGGCTTCTTGTAGAGATTTCTCTCCGCGTCCACCATGCGGTCACGCAGCTCGTAGGACATATACTTGCACATCTTGTATGCCAGCAGCTTCTCCACCAATTCCGCTCTGGGGTCTTCCTCCTCCCCCTCCTCGTTCACTTCCTTCGGCAGAAGCATCCGGCACTTAATGTCGATCAGCGTAGCCGCCATGACGAGAAACTCGCTCATGACGTTCATATCCTCCGTCTCCATCTGCTTGATGTACTCCAGATACTGCTCGGTGATCTCCACAATGGGAATGTCGTAAATATCCACTTTATTTTTGTCAATCAGGTGTAAAAGCAGGTCCAGCGGTCCCTCAAACACCTCCAGTTTCACAGGAATTGCCATAGCATGTCCCCTCATAACTATTCTGTACTGAACTTTAATAATGTACTATATCATTTGGCGGGTTTTAGATCAATCACGATCAGCTCGCCGGGATTAAAAATTCTCACCGGGGGCGTGTGGCTGCTCAGTCCCCTGCTCAGGATCATGGTGCTTTCGTTTTCCGTAAACATGCCGCCGTCATACTTGGGAAACAGCGTTATCGCCGGCGACAGCACGCCGCCAAACACCGGCAGCCTCACAATCCCTCCGTGCACATGCCCGGAGACCACCAGATCCGCGCCCCACTCGGCATAAGCGTCAAAGTAGACCGGATTGTGGGCAATCAGCAGTTGGAACATATTCCTATCCGGCGTTCCCAAAAGTTTTGGCAGATATGCCGTCTCCATAGGTTTGCGCCTGAAATGCCTGTAATACGTCCTGTCGATCTGCGCGCCGCAGACGGCGATATTGCACTCCGGCAGATAAGCCGTCCCATTGATGAGCGGCTCAATGCCTGCCCCTTTCAGACCGGACATATATCCCTCGTACATACCCGGGTAGTCGTCAGGATAAAGCCCCAGACGGTACTCGTGGTTGCCCATGCCGTAATAAACCCGGTATTTGGCGGACAGCTTTTCCATCAGCGCTAGGGCATGGCTGTAATCCGCGCCCCTTATGGCTGTAAGCATGTCCCCCGCCACAAGAATCCCATCCGGCGAGACCTCGTCAATGGCGGTAAGCAGCCTTTTGTTTCCCTTTCCAAAGGACTTGTTGTGCAAGTCCGCAAGGAGTACAAGCCTGCAAGGTTTCGTAATCTTATCGGATTTTATATCATAGGTGACCGTCACAAACCGGTTGCTGTCCCAGACAGCAGCGGCTAGACATATGCAGATAACCGCGAACGCCGCCGCAAAAATTCCTTCTATCATATTCCTCCCTGCCAGATAAACAGACATAAGCGGACGCGGGATGCTCCGCACCGTCCACACAAGATAAGGTGACCGTCCGACGCCTTCGCGGGACAGCCACCCATATAATATATCATACCCCTTGTTTCACCGCAATCTGTGAACTTCTGTTCTGTATGGGGCTCCTTTGCAGCACAGTGCAAAGTCCTGTGCCGGCATTTTCTCTAACGGTTCATCAGGTAAAGTCCCCACACTTTCTTGTAGTAATCCTTGTACTGCGCCTTCTCCACACCTTTTGCCGCCAAGATGGACACGCTGCCGATCCGGGTCCCGTTCAGCTTATAGACCGCCTCGCCGATGGCATCCCCCTCCGCTATGGGCGCGGCAACGCTGCCCGGCAGGCTGACTTCCTTCTCAATTTCATTCAGATTGTTGCCCGCCGTGTCCAGATAAGAGTATGGTCCCTCATAGACCAGATTCACCGTATCCTCGATGCCGCCCTCTACCTTCTGCGCCGGGAGAGGATCCTTGTTCTCGTCCGTATACATCTGGCTCACGCTGTAGCCGTAGCTTAACAGCGACATGGCATCCTGAAATCTCGTCTTGGGGTCGGGCGCTGCCATCACCACGGCGATCAGCTCCATGCCGTCCTTGTTCGCCGTAGCGGACAGGCAGTAGAGCGCCTTGGAGGTAGATCCCGTCTTTAAACCCGTCGTCCACTCGTACTGCTTCAACAGCTTATTCGTGCTGGAAAGGGTGAAAGTGGTCGTTCCCTGCGCTGTCCTGTGTTTGATATCCTCCATCCAGATCGTCGTGTAGTCAAAGACCTCCGGGTATTTCGTGATCAGCTCTCTTGACATGATCGCCACGTCCTTCGCCGAGGAATAGTGTCCGTCGGAGTCCGTCAACCCGCAGCAGTCCTCAAAATGGGTGTTCTGCATCCCGAGGCTCTCCGCCTTCTCGTTCATCAGCTTGACAAACTCTCCCTCGCTCCCCGCTATGTACTCCGCCACCGCAACGCTTGCGTCGTTGCCGCTCGCCACCGCGATGCACTTAATCATCGTCTCAAGCGTCTGCGTCTCGCCCTCCTCCAGAAACACCTGCGAACCGCCCATGGATTTCGCATATGCGCTTGTGGTCACCTGATCATCCAGCCGAATCCTGCCGCTCTTCAAATGTTCAAAGATAATGAGCAGCGTCATGATCTTGGTAATGCTCGCCGGGCTTCGTCTGGTATCCGCATCCTGCTCGCAGATCACCTGCCCCGTGGACGCCTCCATCACGATATAGGACGGCGTTTTCACCTCCGGCGCGGCGTTGACCAATATGGTCATATTCAAAAATACAGTCTGCGTTACAAGTATTCCCATCAAAAGCCATACAATGATTCGCTTTCTTCTTCCCTGCAAACTAAGTCACCCCTACCATTCCTTCTGTACTATACATATTGGGGTGGGACAAAAGATATGCACGATAAGCAGAGTCAAAAAAACAGACCTGAAGTTATCCCTCAGATCTGCTTTTACTTTTTAGTTATATTTGCGTTTTCTTGCTGCTTCGGACTTTTTCTTACGTCTTACGCTGGGCTTCTCGTAATGCTCGCGCTTACGAATCTCCTGCTGGATACCCGCCTTCGCGCAGCTTCTCTTGAAGCGGCGAAGCGCACTGTCCAAAGTCTCGTTCTCTTTTACGATTACGTTTGACATTCCCGCACCTGACCTCCCTTCAGTCCCAGAGTATTTCGACTGATTGGGTTATTTTGCGTGTTCTCACACAACACAAATTATATCACATTTTCATTACGAGTCAACCGAAAATTGTAAAATTATTCTATTATGTCGTAAATTGGTCCCCTTATTTTATGGTCTGATTTTTTTTGATACCTGTCGCTGTGCAATCTGATCCTCCAGCGCTTTCACGCATGCACCTATCGCTTTACCCATTCCTGCAGGATTCTTTCCCCCCGCCTGCGCCATATTGGGACGGCCACCGCCGCCGCCGCCGACAAAAACGGCGATTTCCTTAATCAGGTTGCCCGCATGTGCGCCTGCCGCAATCGCGCCGTCGGTCGCCATGGCGATGAGATTGACTTTCCCCTCTTTCTCGGAAACCAGCACGACAACGCCCTCGCCCAATTTCTCCTTGAGCTGATCGCCGAGCTCACGCAGACCGTTCATATCCACATCCTTTACCTTGGATGCCAAAAGCTGTACGCCGCTTACCTCCTGCACCTGATCCATCACGTCGCCAAGGGCGTCCCTCGCCGCCTTGCTCTTTAAGGACTCGTTCTCACTCTGCAGCGCCTTCATCTCCGCCATCAGGTGCTCGCACCGCTCCACCAGATTTGCCGGATTGGTCTTAAGCGCCTTAGCCGCCGCGTTCAGTTCCTCCTCCAGCTTCTGATAGTAAGCCGTCACATTGCTTCCCGTCACCGCTTCGATACGTCGCACGCCCGCCGCCACACCGGACTCGGACAGAATCTTAAAGGAACCGATCGTTCCCGTGGATTTCACATGGGTGCCGCCGCACAGCTCCTTGGAGAACTCGCCCATCTGTACGACGCGCACCGTCTCCCCGTACTTCTCGCCGAAAAGCGCCATTGCGCCGGACTGCTTTGCCTCCTCTATGGTCATCTCCTTCGTCTCCACAGCGAGATTCTCCGCAATCTTTTCATTGACGATCTGCTCGACCTTCTTAATCTCCTCCGCCGTCATCGCCGCGGAATGGGAAAAATCGAAGCGGGTTCTCTCCCCGTCCTGATAGGAGCCTGCCTGCTCCACATGGCTGCCCAGCACTTCCCGCAATGCCTTCTGCAGAAGATGGGTTGCGCTGTGATTCTTACAGGTATTGCCTCTTCTTGCGGAATCTACCGTCAAAATAGCGGTATCTCCCACCTGAATCTTTCCCTTCGTCACCCTGCCGACATGTCCCACCTTGCCGCCTAAAAGCTTTATCGTATTCTCCACCCGGAATTCGCCGTCCCCTGTGGAGATCACGCCGATATCGCCCTCCTGTCCGCCCATGGTTGCATAGAAGGGGGTCTTCTCCACAATCACCGTGCCGACCTCGTCCTCCGTCAGCTCCTCCGCCAGATCCGTCTCGGTGGTGAGCACCGTGATGCGGGAATCATATGTCAGATTGTCATAGCCCACAAACTCCGTGGTAATAGCAGGATCAATGGACTCGTAAACCGTCACGTCCGCACCCATGTAGTTTGTCACTTTACGCGCCTTGCGCGCTTTATCCTTCTGCTCCTGCATACATGCCGCAAAGCCTTCTTCGTCCACCGTAAAGCCCTTCTCCTCCAGAATCTCCCTCGTCAGATCGAGAGGGAAACCGAAGGTATCGTAAAGCTTGAAGGCATCCGCACCACAAAGCTGTTTCTTTCCGTCCTTCTCCACCGCTTCCGCCATCTCGTTTAAGATGCTCAAACCCTGATCGATGGTCTTGTTAAACTTACCCTCCTCCTGCCGCAGCACGTTAAAGATAAAGTCTTTCTTCTCCTCCAGCTCGGGATACCCGTCCTTGGAGCCCTCAATCACCGTTCCCGCCAAATTAGCAAGAAACATATCCTTGATACCGAGCTTCCTGCCCTGTCTCGCCGCGCGGCGGATGATCCGGCGCAGCACATAACCGCGTCCCTCGTTGGAGGGCATAATGCCGTCCGAAATCATAAAGGTCGCGGAGCGAATATGATCTGTGATAATACGGATAGATACATCCGTGTCATAATCCTTCTTGTACTCCACACCCGCAATCTCACACACGGTTGTGCGCAGCGCAAACACCGTGTCCACGTCAAAAATGGAATCCACGTCCTGCACCACGGAGGCAAGCCTCTCAAGCCCCATGCCGGTGTCGATATTCTTCTGCTCAAGCTCCGTGTAATTACCCTTGCCGTCGTTGTCGAACTGGGTGAACACGTTGTTCCAGATTTCCATGTAACGATCGCAGTCACAGCCCACGGTACAATCAGGTTTTCCGCAGCCGTACTTCTCACCGCGGTCGTAGTAAATCTCGGAGCAGGGTCCACAGGGACCGGAGCCGTGCTCCCAGAAATTGTCCGCCTTGCCGAAACGGAAAATCCGCTCCGGGGCAATACCGATTTCGTGATTCCAGATATCGAATGCCTCGTCGTCGTTTTCATAGACGGAAGGATACAGTCTGTCCTCCGGAAGCCCTACCACTCTGGTCAAGAACTCCCAGCTCCACGCGATCGCCTCACGCTTAAAATAATCCCCGAAGGAAAAATTGCCGAGCATCTCGAAAAAGGTGCCGTGTCTCGCCGTCTTTCCCACGTTTTCCAGATCACCGGTGCGGATGCACTTCTGGCAAGTGGTTACACGCCTTTTCGGCGGAATCTCCTGCCCCGTGAAATAAGGCTTAAGCGGCGCCATGCCGGAATTGATCAGAAGCAGGCTGTTGTCATTGTGGGGCACCAGAGAAAAACTCTTCATCTTCAAATGATCCTTGCTCTCGAAAAAGTCGAGGAACATCCTTCGCAGTTCATTTACACCATAAGGTTTCATCGTAGTCTTATCCTCCTATGTGGTTTTGCAAGCTTTTCAAAAGGTAAATTTATCCGCAAAATACGCATCCAGCTGGTCGATCGCGACGCGCTCCTGCTCCATGGAATCGCGGAAACGCACGGTCACGCAGTTGTCCGTCTCGGAATCGAAATCGTAGGTCACACAGAACGGCGTGCCGATCTCATCCTGACGGCGGTATCTCTTACCGATATTGCCGCGGTCGTCAAACTCGCAGTTGTACTTCTTGGAAAGCTGTGCGAAAATCTTCTCCGCGCCCTCGTTCAATTTCTTGGAGAGAGGCAGCACGCCGATCTTCACAGGCGCAAGAGCCGGATGGAAATGCAGCACGGTGCGCATATCGCCCTCGCCCAGCTCCTCCTCGTCGTAGGCGCCGCAAAGCACCGCGAGGAACAGTCTCTCCACGCCGAGGGACGGCTCGATCACGTAAGGGATATATTTCTCATTCTTCGTATCGTCAAAGTAAGTCAGATCCTCACCGGAGGTGTTCTGATGCTGGGTCAGATCGTAATCCGTCCTGTCTGCGATACCCCACAGCTCACCCCAGCCGAAGGGGAACAGGAACTCGATGTCCGTGGTCGCCTTGGAGTAGAAGGAAAGCTCCTCCGGGTCATGGTCGCGCACCCGCATCTCCTCCTCCTTCATGCCAAGACTCTTCAAAAAGTCGATACAGTACTTTTTCCAGTATGCAAACCACTCAAGGTCAGTGTCCGGCTCACAGAAAAACTCCATCTCCATCTGCTCAAACTCACGCACGCGGAAGATAAAATTGCCGGGCGTGATCTCATTTCGGAAGGACTTGCCAACCTGGCAGATGCCGAAAGGAATCTTCTTGCGGGAAGTCCGCTGTACATTCTTAAAGTTCACGAAAATACCCTGCGCTGTCTCGGGACGCAGATATACCGTGTTCTTCGCGTCCTCGGTAACGCCCTGAAACGTCTTGAACATAAGATTAAACTGTCTGATATCGGTAAAATTATGTTTGCCGCAGGTCGGGCAGGGAATGTTATGTTCTTCGATAAAGTCCTTCATCTGCTGCTGGCTCCAGCCGTCCACGGAGGAATCGAGCGTCATGCCTTTCTCCGCCACATAGTCCTCGATGATTTTGTCCGCCCGGAACCGCTCGTGGCACTCCTTACAGTCCATGAGGGGATCGGAAAAACTTCCGAGATGACCGCTCGCCACCCACGTCTGGGGATTCATCAAAATCGCGCAGTCAACACCCACGTTGTAGGGGCTCTCCATGACAAACTTCTGCCACCACGCCTTCTTGATGTTGTTTTTCAGCTCCACGCCCAGATTGCCGAAATCCCATGTATTCGCCAGTCCGCCGTAAATCTCGGAGCCGGGATACACAAACCCTCTCGCCTTCGATAACGCCACAATTTTCTCCATTGTCTTTTCCATTTTTTCCTCCATTCCGAAGCATTCAATGCTGAGGAACGCGAGCAGAATCTCCAATTCTGCTCTGCGATCAGGGGAATTTGTGATGCTTCTACACAGATTCCCGATCGAATAAATTGCTCTTCAGAGAATTTATTCAATCTTCTGCCTCCGTTTTTATTCATATATGATGTAGGAAAGCAACATGGTTCCGTCCGCCTCCCGATTGCTGATCTTCACGCTCTTTTTCCCCACAAGGGTAATCTCTTGCCCGCTGTGCGCGCTCTGGTTTACATAAAGTGTCTTTCCGGGCAGATTGACAAGAATCTCCTCCCCGCTCTTCGTCTCCAGAATTAACATCTGCTTTTTGTCCCAGTCTTCGATATAGCCGACTTCCGACGCCTTGCCGTCCATGGAGACAAACGGCACGGCTTCCAGCTCATATCCTTCGTCCGACGCGCTTTTCATCGTCCCCACATACAACACTCTGTGGTTAAAATCACTGTAGTCCTCCGGCGAGGCGTACTTAAAATCCATCACGATACTGCCGCCCTTTTCTTCCACCGCCTCGAGAGCCACCTTCTTTTCACCGTTCTCTGCGCAGTATTCCTCCACGCGCGAAACGGCAAACGCCTCCAGATCCGCCGTCTCGATCTGGTAATAATTCTGATCTGACAGCCCCACGATCCGATGGAATACTTCCCCGTCTTTGCCGAAAGAAAGAGTATTTATTTCCGTTTTCTCCCCCTCACCGCATCCGGCAAGGCACAGAAGCAGTATTGTCAGTCCAAGTATTCCCGCTGCTCTTCGCATATTGTCCCCTCTATATCTATCTATACTCCGCCGTGCCCACTCGCAATCCATTGCTTCGCAATTACTTGCTCGTGTCGGGCTTTCGCCCTATGAAGTTCTGTCATCACATCCGTCGGCAAGCAAGCTTTCCTCCGTATGCGCTGCCAGCCCTTCGCACGGCTCAATCATAAACCATAATACTAAAGTTCTTCCACAATTTCAAGACTTTTAAACGGTCGGTCGATTGTTCGTCGGCGGTAATCGTCGGCGATCGCTTTAAGCTGTGCGAGAACCTGCGGCGTCACGGTGAAAGTGTAAAGCTTCTCGACCGTGCTTTCCGTGATGTAATTGACCGCGTAGCGGGTGGATTCCTCCCACTCCCCCTCCTTCGGCATCCCCGGGAACTCTCCGTTTAATACCATCGCCTTCATCTCGAATATGTACCGCACAAGAGCATTGGAAAGTCCCTCGTGCATAAGCGCACGCAGGGACTGGTAGAGGAGTTTGAGCATCTCCTTCTCGTCATTGTTCTCTCTCGTGTAATAATCCATGACCTCCAGAAAATACATGCCGTAAAACGCGCCCTCATAATCGTTCCGAAGACCTTCAAAATAGTTCGTAATCTCAGCCTCCATCACATTGTAGGAGGTTCTTCCTTCATATAACTTAAAAGTGCCAAAACAAAACGGGTTCGTTGCCGCCAAAAGCTTGCTGTTCTGTTTCCTCGCGCCTCTGGCAAAAGCCGATATCTTTCCCCTCTCTTTCGTCAAAAGCACCACTCTTCTGTCATAATCGTTTATCGGTTCAGCCTTTAAAACCATCCCCGTAATCTCTGTAATCCCCTGCATGAGAATGCTCCTCTGACTGCTCGGTTGCTCCCCGCTCCTCTTGTCTTTCCGCATCTTTGTAGGCAAGGAAATCTTCAATTTTTCCTGTCGCCATAAACTGCTCCCAGTAGTTTAATCCCTTCATCTTACGCCCCCTGAATACTTTATCTCTCACAACACATAGGGTTCGCAGATTTACAAAATTCTATTCTGTATCGCCGGGATTATAACCGAAATTTTTAAGCAGATAGTCGCTGTCCCGCCAGTCCTTTTTCACCCGCACCCAGAGCTTTAAATTCACTTGGTTTTCCACCAGTTCCTCAATATCCCTGCGCGCCATGGAGCCGATCCTTTTAAGCATCGCCCCCTGTTTTCCGATAATAATTCCCTTGTGGGAATCCTTCTCGCAGACGATGGTCGCCTCAATGTCCACAATCTTCTTTTTAAACTTCATCTGTTCGATCGTGACGGCTATGCCGTGGGGAATTTCCTCCTCCAGACAGCGCAGCGCCTTCTCCCGGATCAGTTCCGCCACAATTTGCCTTACCGGCTGATCCGTCACCGTGTCTTCATCATAAAACGGTTCGCCGTAAGGCAGATACTTCATAATGCAGTCGATCAGTATCTGCAGTCCGTCCTTCTTCAGTGCGGACACAGGCACTATCTCCGCGAAATCCAGTTCCTTTCTGTAGGCGTCAATATAAGTGAGAAGCAGCTCCTTCTTCACCGTGTCAATCTTATTGATCACTAAAATAACAGGTGTTTTTGTCTTCTTCAGTTCCTCGATGATATGCTTCTCACCCGCGCCGATATAGTCCGATGGCTCCACCAGCCAGAGAATCACATCCACCTCGGATAGCGTCCGCTCCGCCGCGTCCACCATGTAATCTCCCAGCTTGTTCTTCGCCTTATGGATGCCCGGCGTGTCCAGAAACACGATCTGCCCTTCCTCGCATGTATACACGGTCCTGATGCGGTTTCTGGTGGTCTGGGGTTTCTTTGAGGTAATCGCGATCTTCTGCCCGATCAGCGCGTTCATCAGCGTGGATTTCCCCACGTTCGGTCTGCCGATCAGCGTGGCAAAGCCGGATTTCGTCTGCCGGTTCTTTCGCACGTTGTTTTCACTGTTGTTTTGAATATCACCTGTCATTCTATTTTATCCCATTCTCTTTCTTCTTATGCCCCGTCATTCCGGGTTCTGCCTATTTTTCGTCCTTGTTTTCTCCGGTTTCCTCTGCCGGTGTTTCCGTGCTTTCTTGTGCCTCGCCGATTGTAATCGGACACCGAAGCTTTATTTTTCCCACACGCAGTTCCCGCTCTGCTCCCTTCTCACCACGGGCAGCCACACGCTTTGCCCTGCGTTTTTTCCACACCTTCCAAAGAATGCGCACCACGATCACCGCCACCGCGATCACTGCGAGCCACAACACAATATAGGGAATGTCGATCACAAAACGGATGGCAAAGTCCCGGATGCCGAATCCGATATCATCCAGACTCTTCATAAAACCGCTCTGGATCCGCTGCCATACGGTTGCCTCCTGCGGCGGCGAATACTTGCGTACTTCCGTGATGCTAAGCTCCACCGTGCTGTAGTCGATCCGGTTGTCATAGGTACGAAGCTGCGACTCCATGCTCTCAAGCTGGTAACGCACCTCGGAAAGCCGTCCCTCGATGGCAATGATATCCTCCACCGTCTCCGCCTTCTCCATCAGCGCAAGCAGCCTCTCCTGCTCTGTCACAAGCGCTTTCTTGTGGCTTTCCAGATCCACATACTGCAGAGTGACATCCTCCACGTTCTCGGAACGGCTGGTTATATTGGTCTGCTCTCCCACCTGCGCCAGAAAACCGTCCAGCTTCTCCTTTGGCACGCGGGCTGTCACATTGGCGCAGCGCTGCTTTACCTGCTGTTCCTCCACATAATAACTATGTACGTCGTAGACGGAAATATATTCTATGTAGCCGCCCAGCGCTTCCACCTGCTTCTGCAGTCCCGGCACAAGGGTGTCAAAGTCCTCCGTCTCCGCAAGGATATTTACGGTCTTGATCAGCTTGCGCGAGGTCTCTGGCGCCACCACGTCCTGTCCGGCGCCCTCCTGCACATAACTTTCCTCGCTGACCGGCTCCTCCGCCGCTTCCGCCACCTCATATTCATAGGATGCCGCCCCTGCTTCGTTTCTTAAGACCATGCCGCCGTCGTAGGAAGCCGCCGTATCATAGGCGTATTCTTCCGCAACAGCCGCCGGCGCGGATTCCAAAGACATAGTTTTCGCCCCGCCGCCAGCGCTGCCGCACGCCGCAATAACGGCTGTTATTGCAAAAACCGCCGGGAACAGCCGCAGCCTGACTCCCCTTTTTCCGTTCCTGCCGTTCTTATGATTCCCGCTCATCTCATTGTTCTCACTTTTGCTGCCCATCCTTTTCATAACTTTTCCTCCCTTTTCCGAAAACGGTTGTTTTCAAATCAACTGTCTCTACCAGAAATACCTTTCCGTGAAAGAAAAAGTTGCATCTTTCAAAAATAGCATCCGTTTTTTAATGTGTCAGATATTCCACCGAACCGAAACGCTCTTTCTGGGACTGAATCTTCTCCTCATTTCCCACCACGCACAGGCATTCATCCTCCATAAAGGCACGGATGTGCGCCGCCAGTTCCCGAATGGTCTCCGCGTCCGCAGCGAGCAGCTCATCGCGCTCCCGCTGGACTCTATCAAAGGAAAGCCCTGTCATATAGCCGGCTAGTGAGTATGTCCCCCTCGCCGCAGGTGTGAGCGGCATATCCAGCGCGCTGACCGCCCCGATGATATACTGGGTCATGGTGCGCTCGTCCGCCTCAAAGCCCGCCACGAAGTCCGCCGCCTTCTCGTACACCTCTATGGTCTTTTCCAAATTCGGATCCCTGTAGGAGACAAAATAGCTCTCCCCGGTCTTTCCAAACTGACACATGCAGCCGTAAGCGCCGCCCCTGACGCGCACCTGCATCCACAGATACTCATAACTCATCACAACCTTGAGAACCCGAAGCGCCCCCGTGTAGGAAAGTCCCTTGTCCGCGTAGTTGCCAGCCCGGCATACATACTGGATCTGGGCGGAGCTCATCAGCCCTTCATTTTTCTTCACCGGAGAGGGCACATAAGGTTTCCCTTCCACCGGCTCCGTATAGAGTTTCGCCCGCAAGCCCTCAATCAGTTTCTCAAGCCCCGCAAGCCCGGCTCTCTGTGCCGTGTAGTCCACCATCAGGTTCTCCGGGCGGAAGATACAGCGCACCAGCCGTTCCATATTGTCGGAAAGTTCCTCTTTCTTCCCCTCAAAGTCCTTCTCAAGTCCTTCCAACAGACGGTAGAAGGCAAGCCCGTTCACCTGATCCATCAGATACGCCTGTTTCGACAGATAAGATAACGCCTGTCCCGCCGCCAGCGAATGCCCCGCGTCCATCATCTGCGCCTGCTTGCCGGAGCGGTTCTCCGCAACAAGCTCAAACAGCCGCTTTGCATCTGTATAGACTGATTCAGTCAATATCTCCTCCGCCAGTTCAAACGCCTTGGGAAGATTCTCATACAGCGTCTTTACCTTAAGTTCAAACGTCAGCTTATATTTAGAAAAATCATCCGCATTCGTGTAAACGTTTACCGCCGGCGCGATCCCTCCGGTCTGCAGATGGATCTCGTTGTACAATTCGCTGTAGGAACGCTTTTCGGTGTCCACCAGTCCGAGCATCACCTGCAAAAGCCCCACATAGGGGAACAGCTCCTCCGGCACCTGCTTAAGGTCAAAGAGAAATCGCAGATACCCGATCCCGTTCGTATAGATGTCGTGGTATAAAAGCGTCGTATCCCCGGCATGCAGCTCCTCATTGCAGTAAGGGCGCGCCTTTTTCCCGATATCTTCCCGGGAAAGAAGGGGAATCTTCGCCAAATCCTCCGGGCTGTCCGGCGCCTCCTGATACGCGGCAAGCGCCTCCGTCTCCTCCACGATCCGCGCGATCTCCTCCGGCGTCATCGCCGCCTTTTTCGCCGCAAGCTTTTCAGCAAGCGCCTTGTCCCTCTTACCCGTAAGTCCTTTCACCGGGCGCACCACAACCACGCTCTTATGAGTATTGGCAAGCAGAAGGCTCTTTACCATTTCCTCATAGAATGTAGAATCTACCTCTTTTTTAAGCGTCCTATACGTCTCGTCAAGTTCCAGATAGTCAAACGGCTTCTTATCATCATAAAGCCATGTCTCAAACATCTGCAGACCGTACATCAACCCCTTCGGGTAAGAGCCGTAGTCCGCCTCCCGGTACTTAAACTCATCATGGTTGAGCGCCGCCCGAAGCGCCTTCTTCTCCAAGCCATCCTCAGCCAGACTTTGAAACGTCTCCTCGATCGTCTTTACAAATTCTTCCCGCTGACTGCCCTCCGCGTTCTTCGCCACGATGGAAAAATACGGCTGTTTCACGTCCGCCTCAAAATAACAGGTGATATCCGTGCCGATTCCCGCGTCCAGAAGCGCCTTCCTCACAGGCGCGCCCGGCGCGCCAACCACCACGTCCGCAAGCGCCTGAAATCCAACGCTCACCTCGCGGTCCAAACTTTCTCCCAGAGAGACGTTGTAGGAAAGGTAGGTATTGCCTTCCTCCGGCTCGCTCTCCATGATCGGGTATTCCTTCTCCACAAGCACGCTCTTCTCAAAGGGCGGCTCTGTCGCCGGCGCAGAATCCACCGAAAGCGCCTCGTACTTTGACAGATACTCTTTATCAAGATAATTGAGCCGCTCCTCCATGTCCATATCCCCGTAGAGGTAGATATAGCTGTTGGAAGGATGGTAGTATCTCTGGTGAAAGGCGAGAAAATCCTCGTAGGTAAGGTCCGGAATCACATTCGGATCGCCGCCCGACTCCACCGCGTAGGACGTGTGCGGATAGAGGGAGTTCATGATCTCCCTGTACAGCACGTCGTCCGGGGAGGAAAACGCCCCCTTCATCTCGTTATAAACCACGCCGTTGATGGTCAGATCGTCCTCCGCATTCTCCATTTCATAGTGCCATCCCTCCTGCCGGAAGATTTTCTCCTCGCGGTAGATATTCGGGTGAAACACCGCGTCCAGATAAACGTCCATCAGATTCTTGAAATCCTTGTCGTTACAGCTCGCCACGGGATAGACCGTCTTATCCGGGTAAGTCATGGCGTTCAAAAAGGTGTTTAAAGAGCCTTTCGCCAGCTCGATAAAAGGGTCCTTGAGCGGATATTTCTCAGAGCCGCACAATACCGTGTGCTCGATGATATGCGCCACCCCCGTGCTGTCCTTCGGCGGTGTGCGGAACCCGATATAAAACACCTTGTTCTCGTCGTCGTTAGACAGAAGCGCCACCCGCGCCCCTGTTTTGTTATGTTTTAACAGATAACCGTCTGATTTCAGTTCTTCGATCCGCTGTTTCGAGATGACGGTGTAAGCCTGTAAATTTTCTAAATTCATGGATGCTCCTCTCCTTATTCCGTGTCGCTTGTTTTAATCCGGCACTCTTCACTTTCTTCTCGCATTAGTATATCACTATCCGTGGAATTTATCTATCTACGTTTTTCCGAAAACACCGACCTCCACACGGTCTTTCCCCTTTCTGCTCGTGCCTGTCTGCCCGTAGAAAATAAATTTTCCGTACCCGCGCACGGTGACGGCGTCCTCCTCCTTCAACTGGCAGGAGAGGTTCTGCGTCTGTATGCCATTTATAAAAATACGACCGTTATTAAATAATTCCCGGCTCTCTTCCCTCGATAAATTGTACACCTTGGAGATCACGCCGTCGGCTCTGGGGGACGCCACCGTCACCGAAATCCGATCCGGATCAGTATTTTCCACTTCAATCTCCCCCTCCGCCCGTCTGCAGGCGACATTCGTGTGCCTCACTCTGTCCAGATTCTCCACAATGTAATCCGCTATGTTTTCGTGACAGAAAAGCAGGGCGCCTTTTTCTCTCACGAAAAAATCGCCCACCACGTCTCTCTCGATCCCCAGATTCATCACCGCGCCAAGGAAATCCCGGTGCGTCAGGTTTTCCGCAAACTTAGGCGTCTTTGGCAGAATTTCGATCCGCGCGATGGGAAACGCCTCCTCGTAACCCGGATCGCCGAAGCGGATGATCTTCCGCTCGCAAAGCGGCGCGCCGCCCTCCATCTGCACCCCCGCGTAGGACACTTCCCGCTCCACCGCGTAGTACGCCTGCTGCTCCGCCAGCCCCAGAAAGGGCGTGTACGTGTATATATTGCGGCTGTAAGCTTTTTCCGCAAGCTCAGTCAGCCGCTTTTTTAACTGCTGTAAGTCTTTTTCGTCCGTAACCGCCATATTTCTCCCTTCCGAAACGCTCTGCGCCAAGGATGATCTGCCAATCTTTTCCTTCAGAACGTAACCCTATCATAACAGCTTACGATGCGCAAGTAAATTCTTTCACAATTCATGTCTCCGGGAAAAAGACGCGGACGCTTAATCTGTTGTTTTGATATTCCGCCGATATGCTTCCGTTCATTTGTTCCACAAGCGTTCTGGAAATTGCCAGTCCCAAACCTGTCGATTTTCTGGCGGTTTCCACGGTATAGAAACGGTCAAACAGCCTGTTTGTCTGTATCGCGTCCAACGCGGGAGCCATGTTGGAAAACAAAATCTCCCCGTTCTCTGACAGGAAGATTTTCAAATCTCCGCCGCTGTACTTTGCGGCATTGCCGATCAGATTGGAAAATACACGGGACAGCGCGGAATGGTCCAGCATCCGCACGACTTTTCTTTCGGATATTTGTACCTCGGGCACAATGCCCCGCTCTGTCAAAACAGTATAAAACGCCGCGACACTCTCTTCCAATACCGTATTGACGATGACCTGCTCCTTAATCAGATTATCTTTCGTGGAAATGATGACAGAATATCGGAAAAGCTCCTCTGAAAGCTGTGTCAGAAGCGCCGCCCTGTCTTTGATAATTTCGACATACCGACTGACCGTTTCGGACTTTTCCTCCTGCTCCAGCAGTTCCAGATACCCGCAGATTGCCGTGAGCGGCGTCCGCAAATCATGGGAAATATTCGTAACCGCGTTTTTTAATTCCATGTCGCCCTGCTGAAACCGGCGCCGTTTGGTGCGCAGCTTACGAAGTTCCCTGTTTATGGTATTTGCCAGATAACGCATGTGCCTGTCGTTACAGGAAATCGTAATGAGCGTGTTCGTATCGGTTATGAGCCTGTCTGTAAAGGCATCCGCCACTTCTCTTGCCGCCTTTTGCATGATACAAATTTTCACAAGCAGAACAACAGCGATCACCGCCATAACACAGACAAAAACCCATAACCCTTCTTCCATACCAGCCTCCTCTTATTTTATATTCTTCCTCTTAAAAATATAAATTCCGCCAAATGTTGTGAATAATGTGATAACAGCAGACGATACAAGCATACGGACGGGATGGCTGATTTCCAGCTGCCACATTTTCAGTCCCTGTCCTGTCGGTAAAAAATCAAGAATAAATTCATATACGCCGCGTTTTGCGCCGCTGATATAGCGCGGATTAGGAGATGGCTCAGACCATTCCATTCCGTTTGCGGTCATCTCTATCCCTCTGACTGCTTCCGGCTCGTTGAGCCTCACATACAAGACCGCTGCCAAAATGAAAAGCCCCAGAACTAACAGCATGGAAACCGCGACAGTAGAAGCCTTGTTTGCAGATGTCATATAGACAAACGTGCATATGGCGGAAAAAGCCATGACGAACATCACCGCAATCAGTAAATATAAAAGCAATGTGGAAACAGTCATTTTCCATACGCCAAGCGCCGGAACGGCAACCAGCGCGCCAACCAGCCATACCGCCATCATCAGCAGGGCAGCCGCCATCGTCGTCACCAGGCTGGCAAGATAAAGATTGGTTTTCTTGTGACCGACGATCACTTTATTTCGGATGGTTCCGTCACTGTACTCCGTGCCAAAAAACATGCTTCCAAACAGAGCGCAAAACAGACCGATTGTCAGTGCAAAATGAAAATAATACCTGTCAATGCTGTACTGATAATCCGACAAGTCAGCCTCCGCCTGCCTGCATCCGTACCGCATATACACAACAGAATACACCAGCATGGCTCCCATACAGAGCCAGAAAATTTTATCCTTCCAGAGACGGGAAAAATTAGCAGACAACAGTTTACGCATTTTTTGCACCTCCCACAAGACTGACATAATAGCTTTCCAGACTTTCATCGCGCTCCTGCACGGCAATCAGTTCGCAGTTTTCTTTTGCCAATGCCACGGTCAGACGGGAGATATTGACCTTTGCATAGACATCGACCGTCTGGTCCGCCGTGATTTTATAATCAATTCCCATGCCGTCAAGCACACGGGCAAGGGCTTTCGTATCACTGACCTCCATACGGACGCATTTCCTGCAGGCGGCTTCCAGTTCGTCCGCGCTGAGCTCTTTCACAAGACGTCCGTTATCTATAAATCCGTAGTGCGTTGCCAGCTTGGACAGTTCGTCCAAAATATGGCTGGAAATCAGGACGGTAATCTGCTGTTCCCGATTGAGTTTCAAGATCAGTTCCCGAATTTCAATGATTCCCTGCGGGTCAAGACCGTTGGCAGGCTCGTCCAAAACCAGAAAATCGGGGTCGCCTGCAAGAGCAATTGCAATCCCCAGTCGCTGTCGCATACCCAGAGAAAAATTTTTTGCCTTCTTTTTTCCCGTGTTCTCAAGTCCCACCAACTGCAAAATCCCGTGCAGCCCCTCAAAGGAAGGGAGCCCCAGAATACGGAACTGCTGTTTCAGGTTATCCTCCGCCGTCATGTCAAGATAGACAGACGGCGTTTCCACTACAGCGCCCATTCTTCTTCGGGACTCCACAATATCCTTGTCCGTATTCTTTCTTCCGTAAAGCGTATACTCCCCGGATGACGGCTCCTGCAGACCGCAGATCAGCCGGATCAGCGTCGTTTTACCCGCGCCGTTTTTCCCTACAAAGCCATAGATCGCTCCTTTGGGAACATGCATAGCTATTTTGTTTAACGCTTTAAAATTTTTATAGTTTTTACATAAAGCGTTTGTTTGAAGAACATAATCCATAAAATCTTACCCTCCTATCTGCTTCGTATACCGACATGATATATGCAAATAGTAAAGGAAACGGTAAAGAGATCAGTAAAGAAATCGTAAAGATTTATTCCGCCCGCATTTTGAATCCAATCCCCCACACCGCTTCAATGTAGTCTTTGTCCGTTACCTCCCGCAGTTTTTTCCTCAAATTACTGATATGCATTTTCAACGAGCTTTCCGTGCAGTCCGGCGTATCCGCGCTGATTCGCTCCAACAGCAGGGATTTCGTGACAACCTGCGTGGGATTTTGCATAAGCAGCTTCAAGATGGCATACTCCGTTCTTGTCAGCTTGATTTCCGTATCGCCCGCTTTTACCGTGTGCGTATCTATCGCAAGGACAATGTCCCCAAATGTCAATTCCGAAAAAGCCGTCATACTTTCCGCATTCTTAAGATGTACAAAAATCCTCGCCAGAAGCTCTCTCATGTGAAACGGCTTCGTCACATAATCGACCGCACCGCCAAGCAGCAGATCAACCTTATTCTCAAGATCCGCTTTCGCGCTCACCACAATGACAGGTATTCCCTTTATTTGGGAAATGACCTCCTCTCCCTGCAGTCCCGGCAGCATTAAATCCAAGAGAATAAGGTCCGGCTTTGCCCCGGCTAAAACCAATAACGCCTCTGTTCCGGAATAGGCGCGCAGAACTTCATACCCTTCTTTGGAAAGAGCTTCTTCAAGCATATTTCCGATATGAATATCGTCGTCAATAATTAAAATTCTTTTCATATGTCATAAATTTTATCTTTCTTTAACATGTGTAAACCGCCTCACCGTACAGCCAGCCGATAAACCCTCGACGGCTCGCCGTCCATATCATCCATCATCCGATAAAATTCGCATCCGTATTTTTCATAGAGTCCTTCGTGGTTTGTGGAGATATAAATCTCCCGCACCTGCTCTGCTCTGGCAAGCCGCGCCGCCTCCGCCAAAAGCTCCTCTGCGCAGCGGCGTCCCCTGTACGCCGGAAACGTATATAGAAAACCCAGCCACGGCGTCAGATCCGTCGGCTGGATATCGTCCTTCTCCGCGTAGGTGCAGAAAGAGACGAGCGCGTCCCCGTCCGTGAGCATCAATACCTTCGATGTTTCACCCACCGCGTCCTTAAACTTGTTCTCACTCAGCAGTTCATATAAAAACTGCCCCGCGCTCCAGTCGCTCTTCTTGATCTGCTCCAGCCAGTGCGCCTGCCTGTCACATGCAAAATACTCGATCACCTGCATGGTTCTGCCTCCCTGCGTATGTCTGACACTTTCTGTATCTCTATCATGATATCACAAACCGTGCCACAGTGCAAAACTCCCGGCTGGAAGAAAAATTCCATCGGGAGCTTAGAGTCTCTATTTCAACAAATACACAAAAACCGGCAGTACCACCGACGTCAGCACATCATAAAAACCGTGCGCAGCGATTAGCGGCACAATCGTCCCCTCCTTTTTGCGGAAAAGATAGATGCATAAAATCACCACATTCGTCGCCAGGTTGTAAAACTCCCCGAAAGTATGCTGCATGGTAAACCAATGAATCAGATAAAAGAGCAGAATATTAATTCCCACGCAAACCCATTTCTGCGGGAAAACAGCCAATGTCTTTTTCAGCAAAAAACCACGGAAAATCAACTCCTCCGCAAAGCCGACACAGAAAAAGCAGTACAACACCATAACCACAATATAAACCCCGTCTGGTTTCATGGCAAAAGCAGAATAATCCATCCTCATAAGCAGAAGCGGTATCTGCTGCACGATAAACATGCAGACGCCAAGACCCAGCCCCTCAAAAATGTGCCTGACCCGAAGCGGTTTTAATCCCACAAAAGAGAGCGACTGTTTTTCCACCTTAAGGACATAAAAGAGCAATACCCCACAGGGAATCCAGTAAGCCGCAACACCAGCCAAGAGTCCCGCATCCGCGCCAAATACAGCCATCAAAACCGTGAGAACCGCCATCCCAAAAATGCATACAATCATCTCCAGCACGATTCTTTTCTTACTGCCAAATTCCGGTCTGCCGTTATCTTCCCTCACCTTTTCCATGATCACACCTCCATACTATCCTTTGCTTCCTACAAAGTATTGTACAAGGACAGCCTGTGTGCTCCCTTAAAGTACCCTTAACGTTATCTTAAAATAAAAAACAGTTCCCTTTAAAAACTTTCTATGATATAGTCATTATGAGATAATACAAATCACTTGCAAATCTGTTAAAGCTTCTATAGCGGCAATCAAGGAAAGGATTTCCACATGAAACTCAAGAAAACATATATTTATCGGTATAAGGATAAGTGTGAAACGCCTCTCTGCATTTATCTATGTGATATTCAGACAAAAGACAGGATTTTAATTATACCTCTGACTGAAAATATGTCCGGCAATGTATATAAATTGTCTGTAACAAGACAATATGCCGATCTAGATCATTACAAGGAAATAAACAAAGACGCCATCATTTCTGCTCTGTTTTTGAAATCTAAACCAGTACAAGTCCCTAAATCTGATCTGAAATATATACAGGGATATATTATTAAAAAATATATGGAAAAAATTTCCAAAAGCGCACTCGACAGCAATATATCCATTACATTATTTGAATCCATATATCAATTTCTAAGTTGGAAATATCAAAAATTTCTTTTGAATTTCCAACCATACCGTCCAAAAACCACTGTGTATGAAAATGGCATATACTGGGCTTCCCTTGGTGTAAACGTTGGATCAGAACTTAATAAAAACCGTCCGGTTCTCATATGGAAAAAGCGCTGCAATGGAGCTGAGGAAAAGAATTATTCGTATATAGTCATTCCCATAACGTCAAAAGAAAAGAAAAAGCAGTATTACATGAATGTTCCTCTCAATATAAACGGCAGACAGTCCTATTTGCGCATAGAGGACATGCGCAGAATAAATATAAAGCGAATCACACGCCCAATTTTGGATGATGACCATAAAATAATTTTTATTGATGAAAATAAACGGGAAGAAATTATTGATGCTATACAAAGATTTTATATATTTGAAAACAAGCATAAAACATCATAATCTGCATATCATTTAACTATCTCTTGACAAAATCTGATTTATGCTTTAGCATAAAAATATGATTAGATCGTGGTTTGACCACGCAAGGGAAGTGCTAAGAAAGAGCGTTGGCAGGAGACTGACAGCGCTCCTTCTCTTTTTCACAGAATCAAAAATAAATTCCAAAAACCATTTGACAATCCGTCACAAAAGTATTATTGTGTAATAAATTAATTGCAGAAACATATATCACAAACCTTTGAGAAAGAGTAGTACGTGTGGGCTAACCATTACAGAGAGCCGTCGGCTGGTGGAAGACGGCATGGCGCTTATACCGAATGGACTTTCGAGGCCGGGTGGAAATGTCAGTATCCACCGACAGAGTAATCCCCGGCGGGAACCGCACCCGTTACCAAGGCGGCATATATGATTGTATATGGAAAAAGCGGATGAGGGAGTTTATTCCCGCGTCAATTTGAGTGGTACCGCGATAATAACCTACGTTTATTACCGTCTCAGACTTTAGTCTGGGGCGGTTTTATTTTACCCAAAAAGGAGGACACCATTATGAAAAAGAAATCTATCACACTGTTACTTGCCGGCGCACTTCTCACCGCCGCTCTCACGGGCTGCGGCGCCCCCAGCGCAAACGCCGCGGGCGCGGATACTTCCGGAAACGGCTCTGAAAGCGCACCCGCGGACACTTCCGCAGACAGCGCCGGCAGAACCAGCAAAGCCTACAAGGTCGGCATCGTGCAGTATGTGGACGACGCATCCTTAAACCAGATCGTCGGCGCCATTCAGGCTGAGCTTGACAAAAAAACCGAAGAACTTGACATTTTCTTTGAGTATAAGGACTACACCTACAACGGGCAGGCAGACGCCACCACCATGAACCAGATCGCGGCGGATCTGATCGCCTCCGACGTGGACTTGATCATCCCTGTTGCTACACCCGTTGCAATGGTGATGCAGAACGCCACAGCGGAGAACAAACGAAGCGACGGCAGTCTGATTCCCGTAGTCTTCTCCGCGGTATCCGATCCAGTGGGCGCAGGGCTTGTCGCCTCCATGGACGCGCCAGGCTCCAACATCACCGGCACTTCGGACGCTCTAAACACGGAGGCGGTCTTCGATCTGATGCTTGCCGCAGACCCGGATATCAAGACCGTAGGGCTTCTCTACGACAAGAGTCAGGACTCTTCCACCGCCGCCATCGCCGCCGCCAAGGCGTACTGTGAGGAAAAAGGCATCTCGGTGGTTGAAAAGACAGGCACCAACAACGGAGAAATCTCCCTTGCGGCGGACGCCCTGCTCTCCTCCGGTGCGGAGGCGGTCTTCACGCCCACGGACAACAACGTGATGACGGCGGAGCTCGCCATCTACGAGAAGTTTATTGACGCAAAGGTACCCCACTACGGCGGCGCGGACTCCTTCGCCCTAAACGGCGCTTTTATGGGCTACGGTGTGAACTACGTGGAACTCGGCACTGCCACCGCGGACATGGCTGTGGAGATTCTGGCGGACGATAAAGACCCCTCTTCCTTTGCCGTGCAGACTATGGACAACGGCATCGCCACGGTGAACGCAGAAACCGCGGAGGCAATCGGGCTTGACTACAGTATGTTCGCGGACAAATGCTCCAATCTGGTAGAAATCCAGACGGCGGAAGAGTTTAACTGAACACCTGCTCTGACAAGTGTAATTTAGTAACGCATGTAATTTATTTTGAATAAAAGAGGTAACCCATGAGTACAATATTTTCACTTTCCATTTTACAAAGCGCCTTGGAATTGGGCTGCATTTACGCCCTTGTGGCGCTGGCATTGTTCCTCTCATTCAGCATCTTAAATATCGCGGATCTGTCCACCGACGGCTGTTTCACCTTAGGCTGCGCGGTGGGCGCTATGGTGACGCTGTCCGGGCATCCCTATCTCGCTCTCTTTGCCGCCACGGGTGCGGGCGTCTGCTCCGGCTTTGTCACCGCCTTTTTGCAGACAAGAATGGGGGTGCCCTCCATTTTGGCAGGCATCATCGTCAATACGGGGCTTTACACGGTCAATATCGCCGTCATGGGCTTTTCCTCCAATGTGAACCTGTTTGCCTGCGACACCGTTTTCAGTCTGGCAAAGGAAAAGCTCTCCTACGGCTGGTATGAGAACTGGTACAAATTATTAATTACACTCGTTATTGTATTGGCAGTCGGCGTCCTGCTCTCCCTGTTTTTGAACACGAGGCTTGGGCTCTCCATCCGTGCCACCGGGGACAACGAGCATATGGTGCGGGCGTCCAGCATCAATCCCCTCTTTATGATCACCGTGGGACTCTGCGTCGCAAACGCGCTGACCGCCTTCTCCGGCGCGATTCTCGGGCAGTATCAGAAATCCTGCGACATTAATCTTGGCACCGGTATGGTGACGATCGCGCTGGCAAGTCTGATTATCGGCGAGACGCTTGTCGGAAAAGGCAGCATGTTCAAGAAGATAGCAGGCGTAATTTTGGGAAGCTGTCTCTACCGCTTTATCGTGGCGTTGGCATTGAGACTGAACGTGCCAGCGGAGGCGCTTAAGCTGGTCTCCGCCGTCATTGTCGCCGCTGCCATCTCCCTTCCCTATCTGAAGGAGAAATCCGCATTCTACAGACTGAGAACCAGCAATCAAAACGGCTACAGAAAGGAGGGCTCCGCCGATGTTAGTCATTGATTCCGTCTCCAAAACCTTTAACCCCGGCACCGTCAACGAGAAGAAAGCGCTTGACAAGGTGAGTCTCACACTGGAAGACGGCGATTTTGCCACCATTGTCGGCAGCAACGGCGCGGGAAAGTCCACCCTCTTCAACGCCATCACAGGAAGCTTCTACGTGGACGAAGGGCGGATTATCCTTGGCGGCGAGGATATCACCTACTGCAAAGAACATGTGCGGAGCAAAGTGATCGGGCATCTTTTTCAAGACCCCCTGAAAGGAACCGCGCCTCACATGACTATTGAGGAAAATATGGCGCTCGCCTATCTGCGTGCCGCCACTAAAAGGCACGCCTATTTCAGCCGGATCAGCACGAAGGAGAAGGCGCGTTTTCGGGAACAGCTCGCCCTTCTGGATATGGGGCTGGAGGACCGGATGAAGCAGCCTGTGGGACTTCTCTCCGGCGGTCAAAGACAGGCGCTCACTCTCCTGATGGCAACCATGGTGACGCCCCACATTCTCCTGCTCGACGAACACACCGCCGCCCTTGACCCCGCCACAGCGGACAAAGTGCTCGCTCTCACCGAGAAAATCATTGCAAAGCGGCGCATTACCTGCCTGATGGTCACCCACAATATGCATCAGGCGCTCTCCCTCGGAAACCGGACGCTTATGATGGACGGCGGACGTATTGTTTTTCATGTGTCGGGAAAAGAGAGGGAAAACCTCACCATAGACGATCTGCTGGAGCAGTTTAAGGCGCGCGCCGGGAAACGGCTGGATAATGACCGGATATTATTATCAACATAAAAGAACAGGTGAAGCCCTAGAGCCGATCACCTGTCCAGTGTAAAAGGGGAATTTTACGAAAGTAATTGTAACAAAAAAATTTGTCTAAATCAAGTCTTTTTACAAAATTTTTGCGAAAAAAATAATGTGTAAGTTATCGCGTAGAATATCCGAAAAGCTTTTACACGCTGAATGCCATCAACGCAAGTTTCGACAGCGCAAGCTCCTGAATCACCACGCCCTTCGCCTTTTTCTGCGCCAGATTCATTTCCGCAAGTTCCGCGAGGGGCATAAGCTTCGTCACATATCCCGTCTTTTTCTTCCCGAGCAGAGTTTTCTTCTCCTCCAGCATGTTGACCTTCACCTTCGCCTTAAGCTGCTCGTAGGTCCGGTAGGAAAACTGCTCCTTCGCTATGTAATAGAGATGGCTCTCCAAGGTAGTTTCCGGGTCGGTATCCTTGAAAATATAGTGCTCCACGATGCTCTTGTACTTAAAATTCACCATCTCATCCCGCAGAATCTCCGCGTAACTGAGCTTTCCCCCCAGATACACGTTCCCCGCATCCTGCATGAAATATTTATAATCCCTGTTTTCCGACTCCATCACTTCGCCTCTATCGCCTCAATCTTTCCGCCGCTAATGCGTATAGCATCCTCAATCGCCTTTCGGGAAAGCCCCGATTCCTCCATCAGCTCTTCCACCGTCACCTTCCTGCGCAGCTCTTCCTGCAGGGCGTTCGCCGCATCCGCCACCTTGTTTACCTTGTCGGCGATCTTTTGGTCGCTCTTCTCATCCGCCTCCCTCGCCGCGATACAATCCTCCATAGCGTCCATCATCATTTTCCCAAGCATTCCCTGCGCCTCGTGCGCATGTTCCAGCGCGCCCAGCATGGTGACGCCTAAAGACAGCGCCACATTGCCCTCGCCAATCAAATCCTCCAAACTGACGCCCTGCCCCGCATAGAGTTTGGCGATCTGAGGCACTTCCGGCAGCATAAGCTCCGTCAGCCGCTTGACGGCGTCCTGATCCCCCGCCATAGCGGAGAGGGTGAGCGCCTCGCGCTCCCCGTCCGTCACCTCCGGAATCGCCTCCAGCGCCTCCAGATAGGAATCCAGATAATCCCGCTCTTCCTCCTCCAGATAGGAGTCCTCGTTTAACGGCTCGTCCACTCCGATCTTATTCTGCCGCAGATAGGCATAGACCATCTCCATCTGCTCCGCAGAAAGAGAAAGCGCCTGAAACGCTTCCTCCACCTCTGTCTTCGTTATAAAATTCTGCTGCTCTCTCGCCTTCCGCTTCACTTCCTCAAGGGTTTTCCCAAATTCAATCTCCCGCTTCATATCGCTCCTTGCTTATTTAATAACGTTTGATATTTATTCTCGCCACACATACGTTGTTCACCCACAGTCCGCGCAATCAGTTTCTCTTGATATGCGTATGGGTGTACAGATGCTCCTCGCAGTACTCATAGTTCCCGTCACACTTGGAGCAAAAGCGGAACTGCATCTGGGGACTGTCCACCTCTGTCCTGCCGCAGATCGCGCACTTATGCTTGGTGATCCCCGTGTTTCTCCTCACTTCCCGCTTAAACTCCTGCCGCCTGTGTATCTGTTTCGGGTTCAGGTGCATCATATTGCGCGAGGTCAGGAAGAACACGACAAAATTGAGCAGCGACGCACCGATGGCAAACTTCCCGTACACACTCGTACCGAAGAACTGGAACAGCAGCATCACCGCGTAGATAATGCCCAGCCACTTCACCCTGATCGGAATGATAAACATAAGCAGCACCTGCGCGTCCGGGAACGTCGCCGCGTACGCGAGAAAGATCGACATATTGATGAAGTAGGTGCTGAACACGCCCGAAATCGCCCTGAAATATTCATTCGGCGTATCAATCGTCAGCGTATGCAGCATACCACGCATATCCATCATCGGTATCTCCGGACGGAACAGATAGCAGAACCCCATCAGCAAGAAACTGCCCGCAATGGTAAAGAGCATTCCTTGGAACAGATAGACATTGTAGCGGTAAGTGCCCCATGTCCGCTCCAGCGATGTCCCTATGGAACAATAAAAATATAACATGAGTAATGTAAAGAACAACCCGCCGCTGCTCGGCGGAATCAGCACCCACGTCACAAGCCGCCAGATCTGTCCGTGCAGAATCGCGT